>JAEIGA010007643.1_pt1 | contig 16396 bp, 6 predicted proteins | sample 9270691 | NCBI WGS metagenome assembly JAEIGA01 (sample SAMN17057246, study PRJNA624740) | gut metagenome | biome: biome; isolation source: fecal sample | host: Bos grunniens | place: China: Xizang | collected 2019
AATACATCCCGCCGCAAGGATAGGAGCGACGAGAAGTGCAAGTATCTTATTTGTAATCTTTTTCATTCTTTCTTTCAGTTGACAGGGTTTCACTTAGAAGGTAATGTTGATACCGCCTGACAGCGTACGTACAGGTGAGTTCACAGCGTTGTTTGTGCTACCTGTAAGGCTGAATCGTGGGTCAAGTCCCTTGCGCTGTGACCAGTATATGATGTTGTCACATGCTGCGTATACGCGAAGCCTGCTCACTTTGAACTTTCTTGTGATATGCTCAGGAAGGACGTAGCCGATCTGTGCATTCTGGAAGTTGAGGTAGCTTGCGTCCACGAGGAATCTGTCTGACTGTGAAGCAGGATACTGGTCTGCGTACTGCCATCTTGGAATATTCGAGTCCGGATTCTCTGGAGTCCATGCCTTGAGGATATCCCTGTGATAGTTGCTTCCTGATCCTGTTGTAGGGTTGGACATATATGAAGCATATCCTGAATCATATGTGAGACCGCCTACAGAGTATGTGAAGCTTGCAGCGATGTCGAAGCTTCTCCACTGGAATGAAGCACCGAAACCACCATAGAAGAGTGGTGTAGGGCTGCCGCAGATGTAATCGGTTGCGTCTGAGTAGCTTGTGGTAGTTGTTCTGGTAACGTTACCGTTCTCGTCAGTAGTATCCATGTACCACATAGCCTCACCGGTCTCCTTGTTCACACCAGCATATTTAGGCATGAAGAATGTTGTCACAGGAAGACCCTCGGCGATGAAGTTGGAACCGTTCTCGAATCCCCAGTATCCGTCATGCTCGGTTCTCTTGTTCTCGTCTGGAAGGAGAGTTACCTTATTTGTGTAATGTGTTGCGTTCGCATAAACATCCAGGCGCATGTCCGGTCTGTTGATGATGTTACCGTTGAGGGCGATCTCGACACCTGAGTTTCTCATGTCTCCGAGGTTGTCATAGTATCCGCCGTAACCGCTTGAAGATGCGAGGCTATAGAAGTAAAGCATATCTGTAGTCTTACGGAAGAAGTACTCTACCGAACCGGTGAGCTTATCCTTCCAGAGACCGAATTCTGCTCCGAAGTTGAAGTTTCCGTTTGTCTCCCAAGTGATGTTCTTGTTACCCTTGTTGTAGAAGATAGGTGCAAGACCACCGTTTCCTGGAAGTGACTGATATGTATCTACATAAAGGTAGCTTGAGATGTTGTCGTTACCCTGCGATCCGTAAGATGCCTTAACCTTGAGCATGCTGAATACAGGGACGTTGAACCACTCTTCCTGGTCGATGAGCCATGCTGCACCTACTGACCAGAAGTTACCCCAACGATGATCCGGATGGAACTTTGAAGATGCGTCGCGACGGAATGATGCATTTGCGAAGATGCGGTTCATATAATCGTACTGAACGCGTGTGAAGTAACCCTCGTTGTTGTATGTCGATCTTGATGAAGCAGCACCCATACCGTCGATACCTGCACCGCTGAGCTCTGTATTGGTGATAGATGACATAAGAGACTTGGTTGCGCTGAGTGATGCGTTTGTTCTCTTGTACCACTCGTGACCGATGAGGGCGCTGATGTGATGTACTCCTGCGATTGTCTTGTCGTAGTTGAGGAGCTGCTGGAGGTTGATGTAGAATGATCTGCCGTGTGATTTCGATACCACACCACCCTGAGTTGTGAACTGACCGTAGTAAGGGTTGTTCATGCTTGTACCTCTTGTCTCATCGATACCTGTACCGGCATTGAGTGTGAACTTGAAGTCCTTGAGGAAAGTAACCTCAGCGAATCCCTGAGCTGAGAGCGCGTTTCCTTCAGAGTTGTTCTTGTCGATTGCAAGAGTCTGGAGCGGGTTGGCATTCTGCATGAAAGGACGTACGAGACCACCGTTCTCACCGTTACCGTAGTCGCGTACGAGATATCCGTGGCTGTCCTTCATGATGTTTCCGTCGCCGTCACGCAGATAAAGCGGATAGATAGGGGCGATTCTTGAAGCGAATGCGAATACGTTACCGGTACTGCCGGATGCACCCTCGTCAGAGTTACCGTTGTTGTAGTTGTAGTTCGTATACGACATGTTGGCTCCGATCTTGAACCACTCTTTTGCCTGATAGTCTGCCTTCAGACGTGAAGTGTAACGCTGCATGTCAGATGCGTCGATGATACCCTTGTTGTTGAGGTATCCGAAAGATGCGAGGAATGCGCCTTTCTCATGACGTCCCGATACGCTTACGTTATACTCCTGACGGAGGCTCTTTCTGTATGTCTCTGTCATCCAGTTGTCTGGAGTGATCCAGTAAGACTGTCCGTTGTAAGTGTACATCTTACCTAATGTCGCATTAGGGTTGAGCTTGCCGTCAGCACCGATGAATGCCTGGCCTTCCGGCACTGTGAACACCTGGTATCCGAGACCACCGTTTGCTGCAGGACCTGTAACGTTCTGGTTTGCAGTGATATGCGCCTCTGATGGGAGCATGCCCTGAGCATTTGTGTAATAGTTGTAGAGGGCTGCGTAATGTGCCTCGTAATATTCTCTTGGATCGGTGAATACATCATACTCGGCGAGAGCCTTGGTGTTGAGACCCCATTTTGCATCCACGTTGATGATTGCGTCACCGGCCTTTGCCTTCTTTGTGGTGATCATGATCACACCGTTCGCACCACGGGCACCGTAGAGAGCGTTTGATGCAGCGTCCTTGAGGACTGTCATCGACTCGATGTCTGAAGGGTTGATGTTGTTGATATCTCCGTCATATGGAACACCGTCCACTACGTAAAGAGGGGCGTTGCCGGCATTGATTGATGAATGTCCACGGATCACGATTGAAGGAGTACTTCCAAGTGTACCGGTAGAAGTTGTCATCTGGACTCCGGCCACCATTCCTTCGAGGGCGCGGGTCACGTCTGCTGACTGGACCTTAGAGATGTCTGATGAATTAACGACGGTAGCCGAACCTGTGAAGGATTCCTTGGTTGCGGTACCGAATGCTACTACAATTGTTTCCTCGAGCATTTCGTTGTCAACGGTCAAGGCAACATTGTGAACTGTCTTGCCTGCGATTTCAACTTCTGCATTCTTGTAACCTACAGAAGAGAATACGAGGACTCCCTGAGATGGGACGGTAATCGAATAGAGACCGTCTGCATCTGTCATTCCTCCGGTCATTGTGCCCTGGAGCTGGATAGCTGCAAAAGGAACAGGCTCACCGGTAGACGAATCTGTCACAGTTCCGGTTACAGTGATGTTCTGTGCGAAAGCCGCAACAGACATCATCATTGCCAGGACTGTAAGAATCAGTTTCGAATTCTTTGTTTTTAGGGTCATGGTTTGAATCTGTTATTTGTTGTTTATTTGTTGCATTTACGGTTTTGTTGTGTAAGCGTCTGATGCTCAGTATATTGCACAACAAAACAGGCCCCAATGGGGATTTTGGGGCACGCAAAGATACATTTTTATTTCTTATAACCAATCCAATGTCTCGTACTTTTCTGTGAATGAGTAATATCTTTTAGCGGGTTTGATTTAAATCTTTAACCGGTCTTTGAGATTCAGTTACCATATCCGGGGTTCTGCACCAGTATTCCATGAGCCAGTTCGATCTCTTCCTTAGGAATCGGAAGTATTGTCCTGTAATCATCAGGCCTAATCTGCCCCAGATTGCTTTCTACGGCCATTTTGTTTCTCCATAAATCGAAAGCTATGTGTCCTTCTGCATATAGTTCCCTTCTTCTTTCGTCGATGATGTCTTCAATGGTGAATCCCTCTTTGTCAACATGATTCCGGATGCGGTTCTGCCTGAGTGCATTCATGAACATATCTGCATCTTCTCCGGTCTTCAATGCTGACTCGGCGGCAATAAGGTAGATTTCAGCCAGTCTCATCACCTTTATATTATTGACGTAGACCGGGACGGATGCTCCTGCATTCCCTTGATATTTAAGCGGGTAGAATCCTGGATGATAATCGATTTCACCCTCCGGGATAATCGTCAGGTCTGCTGCCGGCATACTTCGCACGTCATCGGTGTCAGCCTTCAGCCATTCGTAGAATTCCGGCTTCAGACCATATTCCGAATATCCTTTCGGGGAAGTGTAATACCCGGGAGAGACCCTCTGTGCGTTGTATGTATCGGTCTGAAGATACTCCATCAGTATTTCGGAACTGCCCTGTTGCGACCATACCTTGGTATACTCATCGATTGTATATAGGCTGTATGGGGAATTTTCTATAACCTCCCTGCAATCGTCAAGAGCATCGGAGTATTTCCCCCAATACAGGTTTGCTCTGGCTCGCAAACCAAGTGCCGCCCAATGATTCAGATGCCCTGTCGTCCTTTCTCTCGGAAGTCCTGTTTCAATGGCTTGTGTAAGGCTGCTTACAATAAAGTAATATGTCTCGTCTATACTTGCACGAACTCCTATGTGATTGATGTCGAATACTTTGTCGGATAATACAATGCCCATGGTGTTGTCGCTTCCGGAAGTCGGAAGGGGAGCGAAAAGCACAGCAAGATGGAAATGGAAAAGCCCACGCATGGCATATAGCTCCGCCAGATATGGCGTAACCCCATCCGTGTCTTCGAGTTTCTGGCTTTGTTCAATCGCCTTATTCACATTAGCGAGTGCCGCATATAGATAGTAGTAGGCGTTGTATGTGTCGTTGGGCGTCAGAGATAACTGTGCGATTCTGGAGGCGTTCTGACCTGAAGATGATGGTTGATACGAATCCGGCCCGACGAGATCCGCATATATAGACAGCTCCGATCCCATCGTAAGGGTAGTGCCGTAGGTCACTATGTAATATGCTCCGTTGATGGCATTCGAGAGATCGTTCAGACTCGTGATTGCCGTGTCCGTAGTCACAGCGGTCGATGGATTCTGATTCAATGCGTCACATGAGCAGAAAAATATCACGCTCAGCAGGAATGTTGCCTTTTTCATTTCGTTCTTCTTTTATAATGTAATGCTTAATCCGATAATGAGGGTTCTTGTGGCGGGAACATCTGTCGTCCTGTAGCCGTTGATTGCCACATCCGGATCAATTCCCGGCGTAGCTGACCATATCATGAACGGATTCGTTGTCTTGAAATATATTCGCAGATTGTCAACAGTCTTTTGTACCGGAACATTCCATCCTAGCACGATTTCTCTCATTCGGATGTTGTCCGTCGAGTGGATCAGGCGGCTGGAGAATCTGTCCCAACGGTACGGGTTGTTCATTATCGGCTTCGGGAATTTCGCGTCGGTATTCTGCGGAGTCCAATAGTCTCCGGCATCAATCCCTGCATTCATGGAAGCTGCTCTGAAGCCGTCGCTGTGCATGAAGTATCCCGGATAGTCGAACATTGAACCTCCCATCTGGAATGTGATCAGAAAGGACAGGTCTATCATCCCTCTATAGAATGAGAATGTGTTGGTTATGCCACCCGTGAAATCCGGGATTGCCTTGCCGACGATGCCGCTGCCGGCCTCAGTATACATGTTTGTCACTCCTTTCGAATGGTCTGCAGGGTCGATCCAGAATTCTCCCAGTCCTGTTTCCTGATTGACACCCTTCCATACAGGCAGGTAGAAAGAATACATTGACTCACCTTCCCGGTGGATATACATTCCGCCGTCACCATAAATTATGTCAGCGCCGTCGTTTGGCAGGTCGCTCACGATGGACCTCTGCCATGTGAGATTGAAATCAGTATCCCAAGTGAAGTCCTCCGTTCTTACATTCTGTGAAGATACCTCAAACTCGACTCCGTCGTTCTGAAGGTTGCCTATGTTGGAAGTGTAGCTGCCGAATCCGATGACAGCTGATGCCGGCATGTCGAATATCAGCGAACTCGTGTATTTGTGATAATATTCAATGTTCAGATTCACACGGTGATACATATACCAGTCGAGACCTATGTTGAAGTTACGCGATTTTTCCCAGCCAAGGTGGTCGTTCTGCGGGTTGCTCCAGTATATTGCCGCATCATTTCCGTAGCCTCCGTTTTTCGAATAGAGGCCTTTGTAGGCATAATATGCAGACGGAAGGTTGCCGTTTGTTCCATATGAAACCTTGAGCTTGACATCAGAGAACATGTCGTTATCTTTCATGAATTCCTCTTCGCTGATCCTCCATGCTCCAGATACTGACCAGAAATCCGCCCATCTGCTGTCCGGTCCAAGCCTCGAGGAGCCGTCTCGTCTGTATGATGTGCTGAAGTAGTATCTGTGGTCCCAGTCATAGTTCACATTGGCTAGGATTGACATCATGAAGGAACGCGATACTGCACCTCCGACGCCATACGTCTGGCCGGCAGAAAGAGCATTGAGCTTGTCATCCGGATAATTGTTGGCAGAGGCTCTTGTGTATGCCGATCGATGGTCCGCCACTTCAAATCCAGCTATTGCGGAGATATGATGTTCAGAGCCAAGCGTGTCCTGATACCTCAAGACCGTTGAGTTCGTCAGATCGCTGTTCTGGAAGATGTATGTGGCGCTGAGTCCGTTCATCGATGCTCCGTCTATTGATGACGGCGCCCACCAGACATACTGCTTGTTGTCCATGTAATCGTATCCGAATGTATTCTTTAATGATAGGAACTTGTTGAATGTCAAATCGATATCTATTGTGGACAGGCTTCGCATCGTGTGCGACCTGTTATACTGTATCTCGCTGTCGAACAACAGATGCGGATTTGTCGTGAAGCCGCTCCAGCTTACATTTCTGTTCCATGTTCCGTCCGGATTCTTAGGCTTTGCTGTCGGATCGCTCTGTGTCAGCACTCCCAGAGGAGTGGCATAGCCCATTCCCTGACTCTGGCTGCTCTGGTCGCTGTGACCTCGTGATGAGGAATATGATACCATCTGTTTCAGCCCGATCTTGAGCCAGTCGTTGACTTTGTGGTCGAGGTTGATGCGGCCGGAGAATCGCTCGAAATACGAGCCTGTCACTATACCGTCAGTGCGGCTGTATCCCAGGCCGGCATACGCTTGAGTCTTTTCCGAACCTGCGGTCATGCTGATCTGGTGGCTGTGCTGGAATGATGTGCGGAAGATTTCCTTTTTCCAGTCCGTACTTGTATGTCCGGAAGGATCTGAGACACGCGATACCCATGTGTCTCCATCGTATCCGTAGCTGTATGCTGGATTCAGCGCGTATGCATTGTCGGCTGCATCCTTTATATATCTGATGAATTCTGGGCCGTCGAGAAGTTCGAAAGCCTTTCCGACAGCCATCTGACTGATGCCGGCTTCGCCGCTATATGATATGCTTGCCTTTCCTTGCTTTCCTTTTTTCGTTGTGATAAGGATGACACCATTTGCTGCTCTCGAGCCATAGAGTGATGCGGCTGCAGCATCTTTTAATACCGTAACTGATTCGATATCATCAGGATTCAATGTGTTGAGGACGCCAGTGCTTCTATATCCGACCTGAATGTCATCCTCAGTCGATGATGAAATCACTACACCGTCAATCACGTAAAGAGGGGACGTGCCTGCAGAAATCGAACTCACACCTCTGATCTGTACGCTGCCTCCCGAACCCGGGTCACCGTTGTCAGATGATATCCGGACTCCTGCAATTCTTCCTGTCATGCCTTTGTCGACCGATTCCTTTGATGCTTGTGCGATCTTTTCTCCCTTAATCTGTGATGCGGAGCCCGTGAAATCCGATTCCGACATAGTGCCATATGCGACGACTATGACATCTTCAAGGAAATTCGTATCCTCCAGAAGAATGAAGTTTATTGTCGCCTGCCCATTGACCTTGCGTGTCTGGGAAAGATATCCGAGATATGATACAATGATTTCTTCGTCCGGCTCGACAGTGATTATGTACAATCCGTCTGCATCGGTGACAGTACCGTTCGTAGTGCCCCGTATCATGACGGTTGCCCCCTCCAGGGGGTATCCGGTCTCGTCTGTTACAGAACCTGATACCGTCAGGCTCTGTGCCGCTGCAGTCATCTGTATCCCCAGCGCCGCAGCCAGTATGATTGCTGACTTTCTGACCATAAGACTTTTCATTTTGTAATAATTCAAAATTAACATCTGTTGGCCATCCCAAAAGTCCTGCCACAAAGAACGGAAATGCCTTGTGAAGATCGTTTGATAAAAAGGAAAGTTTTTTAGAGCGGGTTAAAATTTAAACCGAATGATTGTAAACACTGAAATCCCTGAAAAGGGTTAAATTTCAAATCATAAGAAATAACTAAGTTATAGATTATAATTTATAAGCTTAATTTGTAAAATGTAGTGTAAAAACAGGTGTTTTTAATGTCAAAAATTATACTTCAGAAGCTGATGACACGCTTAAAAACTTTAATCAATCTGCTTGACAGTGAATAAAAACATAAAAATATCGAATTGTGTATCCTATTGATTTATAGTGATTTATGAATATTCTTAAAAATACTCATCTCGTAGAATTTGAGAATGTATCAAATTCGAATATAAAAAAGCTACTGTTTTTATTTTAAAAAAAATCTGACGGCTTGAAAAAATTTCAAAATTTTAAGAAAAGCAACAAAAAGCATAGGTAAACCTTAAAATAGTAAAATTTTCACCACCTCAACTTACAATTTGCAACTTTGTGATTAGTAACGAATACTAAATGCTACAAATCAGTAAATTAAATGGTTTGGAATTTCAAAAAATGTTTCTCAGATTTGCAATCCGGGTTACTTGCTTAACGCCCGTTCAAGTGCGGTTCAATAGTGTAGTGTAAGAAACTCGAATAAAAAATAATCAATATTTATGTTTAACATCTAAAAGAAACAACTATGAGAAAAATGAAACTATTTTTCACAGCGTTGGCAGTCCTGATCAGTTCTGTGGCCTTTGCCCAGAATCTGAAGGTGACCGGAGTTGTAACTGATTCCAACAATGGAGAACCAGTTCCTTTCGCAGCGGTACACGTAAAAGGCACCATGACAGGTGTCAGCACAGACGCGGAGGGTAATTACTCAATCACTGCGCCACAGGATGGCATTCTCGTATTCTCGTGCGTCGGTTATCAGACTATGCAGGTTGCTGTTGATGGCAAACTGACACACAATGTTGTTCTCGTATCTGAGCAGCTCGATGAAGTTGTGATGGTCGCTTACGGTACAGCGAAGAAGTCTTCGTTCACCGGATCTGCAACATCAGTAAAGAGCGAGTCACTCGAGAAGAGAACAGTATCTAACGTAACAAAGGCACTCGATGGTCTCGTACCGGGTGTAACTACAAGCTCTGGCTCGGGTCAGCCAGGTGAGGGTGCAAGCATCCAGATCCGTGGTTATGGTTCGATCAATGCATCATCTTCTCCTCTTTATGTAGTGGACGGTGTTCCTTATGATGGTAGCATCTCTGCTATTAACCCTAATGATATCGAGTCACTTACAGTGCTTAAGGATGCATCTGCTGCAGCCCTTTACGGTTCACGTGGTGCAAACGGTGTCGTTATGATCCAGACAAAGAGAGGTCAGGCTGGTTACGTTAATGTAAACCTCAAGGCAACATGGGGTCTTTCTTCAAGAGCTTACAAGCCTTATGACACTGTAGATCAGAGAGAATTTGCTGAGCTTACTTACGAGGCACTTCGTAATGGTTATGTATTCAACAACGGATATAGCTTCGACAGTGCATCAGCAGCAGCTATGGGTGACATGTCTGCTGCACTCGGTGGTGAGCAGTACAATCCATTCAAGAACTACACTTGGGACACTCTCATCGATCCTGCAACAGGTAAGGTTCATGCTGATGCAGTTTCTTCATACGACGAGAGATGGCTTGACGTGATGACTAACTCTAAGGCTCTCCGTCAGGAGTACCTCTTCGGTGTAAACGGTGGTAATGACAGAACTAAATATGCTTTGTCATTCGGTTACCTCGATGATAACGGTATCCTCATCACTACAAACTTCAAGCGTTATACATTCCGTGCAAGTGTTGACCAGGAGATCAACAGCTGGATGAAGGCAGGTGTGTCAACATCATATGGTTACACTAAGTCTAACCAGCAGACAATTGCTTCAGGTTCTTACACAAGCAACGCATGGTATACTGCACAGTTCATGGCTCCTATCTATCCTGTATATCTCAGGGATGAGAACGGTCAGACTGTTATGGATCCTGTAACTGGTAACCCAGCTTATGACTATGGTGAGTCTGGTCGTCCAAAGGCTGCAAGATTCAACAACATCGCAGACCTCTATGATAATAAGTATGGTCTCTGGAGAGATAACTCAAGCTCACGTGCAAACATTGTTCTCGGTGGTGACAACCCGGTAATGGGCGTATTCAAGGGCCTCGAGTTCTCTGTTAACGCAGGTTTTGACGTGACTAACGCAGCTTCTTCAGAGTACAACAACCCTTATCACGGTGATGGTGCTCAGACAGGTGGTTCAGTAGCTAAGGCTCACGGACGTACAATGTCATACACTATCAACCAGATTCTCAAGTATGAGAGAACATTCGCTGAGAAGCATCACGTGCTCGCACAGGCTGGTCACGAGTTCTATAACTACGAATATCGTTCACTCTCTGCTGACCGTACAGGTGTTTACCCTGGTATCGATGAACTTGCTCCTACTACTAATGTAACAGGAAACAACTCATATAGAGAGGAGTACCGCATCGAGTCTTACTTCGGTCGTCTTTCATATGACTTTGCTGACAAGTACTACTTCGAGGGTACATGGCGTACTGACGGTTCTTCACGTTTCCACAAGGATTACCGTTGGGGACAGTTCTGGTCACTCGGTGGTTCATGGAGAATCTCGGAGGAGCAGTTCATGAAGAATGCTGGTTGGGTTGACAACATGACACTTCGTCTTTCTTATGGTCAGCTCGGTAACGACGCTCTCTCTTCATACTATGCATGGCAGTCATTCTATGACCTCACATGGCCAAATGCAAACAACCCAGGTGCTATCGTAAGCAAACTCGAGAATACTCAGGTATCATGGGAGAAGAAGGGTACATGGAACGCTGGTATTGAGGCTACTCTCTTCGACCGCTTCCTCAACCTCTCGGCTGAGTACTACCACTCGAAGACTCATGACATGCTCCTTTCATACCCGCTTCCAATGTCAACTGGTTTCACTGGTTACAATGCGAACGTAGGTTCTATGCAGAACCAGGGATTCGAGGCTACATTCCGCTTCAACTGGGCTAACAGACAGAACTTCGGTGCAAGCTCTACTGTAATGCTTTACAGAAACTGGAACAAGGTTCTTGCCCTCACTAAGGATGATAAGATCACTTCTGGATACCAGGTAATCGAAGTCGGTAAGCCAATCTACACTTATCTGATGCCAAAGAACGCTGGTGTTGATCCTGCAACAGGTGCACAGCTCTACTGGGCATACGAAAAGGATGAGAACGGTGATAAGGTTGAGGGTTCTGACTACGTTACTTCAAATAAGACAAAGGCTAACGATTCACGTTACTACATGGGAAGCCGCGAGCCTAAGCTTCAGGGTTCATTCGGTTCTGACTTCCGTTTCGGTCCAGTTGACTTCTCATTCCTCACAACATTCGCTCTCGGTGGTAAGACTTACGACAGCCTTTACGGAGGTTTGATGGAGGTAATGTACACTGGTGATACTTGGAGTAAGAACGCTCTCCGTCGTTGGCAGAAGCCAGGTGACGTAACTGACGTTCCTGCAGTAATGTTCAACTCTGGCCGTCTTGGTACAGACAAGAACCTCATCGATGCTTCTTACTTTGCAATCAAGTCTATTCAGGTAGGTTATACTCTTCCAAGCAAGTGGACTAAGGCTGCTAAGATCAAGGCTCTCAGAATCTTTGTTAATGCTGATAACGTTGCTATGTTCAACCACCTCAACGGTCTTAACGTACAGTACAACTTCTCAGGTGGTACAGGCTACACATACACTCCTACAAGAGTAGTATCAGCAGGTATTGACATTAACTTTTAATTAATAGGAGACAGAATAATGAAAAAGATATATGTAATACTTCTTGCTGCTGTCCTTGCAATGACTACATCATGTAAGGAAGGCACCCTCGACACCGCTCCAACTGATGCGGTTGCAGGTTCGACTCTCCTTGAGACCACTGAAGGTGGTTACATGGCCCTCAACGGTGCCATCAGATGGCTCTGGCAGTGGGGTGTAACTGTAACAGGTAATGCACATCAGGCTATCGGTCCTCAGGGATACAACCTTATGGCAGACCTTATGGGTGAAGATATGGTAATGGCCGGCCAGGGTAACGGTTGGTTCTGGTTTGACTATCTTTATGATGTAAAGGATGCTTATACTAGTGGCGCTTGGCGTTCATATGACTGCTGGAACTACTATTATACTCTCATCTGTCAGGTGAACTACATCATTGCCGGTGCTGAAACAATGGAAGGCGCTGAGGCTGACGTAGATTATATCCTCGGTAATGCATATGCACTCAGAGCTTACGCATATCATTATCTTGCAATGACTTATGCTCGTAGCTACATCGGTCACGAGGACAAGCTCTGCGTTCCAGTTCTTCTTTTGCCGACTACTTCAGAGACAAAGGGTCAGCCAAGAGAGACAAACAAAACTGTATTCGCGCAGATTGTAAAGGATATAGATACAGCTATTACTCTCCTTGAAGGAAAGGGCAAGAAGCACTGCTCACATATCGACTACTATGTAGCTAACGGTATCAAGGCTCGTGTTGCTCTCTATATGGGTGACTGGCAGGCAGCATACGATGCAGCTTCTGAGGCAATCAGTGGCTCAAAGAAGCTTACAGCTGACATCCATAAGGGATACAACGATGCAACTGCTGTTGACGTTCTCTGGGGTGCTGAGATCATCGAGTCTCAGGGTACTACAAACCCTCAGTTCCTTGCTCACATGGATATCGCATTCGGCGGTTACGGTGAGGCTGCAAGAAAGTGCTGCAGCGAGTGGCTTTACAAGAGAATCCAGGTTGGTGACTCACGCCTCAGATGGTGGAACTATGAAAACTTGAATGCTCAGGGTAACACTAAGGTAGGTTACCAGCAGTACAAGTTCAGATTCGCAGATCCTAGCAACACTTACACTGGAGCTGACCACATCTTCATGAGAGTTCCTGAGATGTACCTTACAATGGCTGAGGCAGCATGCCGTCTTACAAATGACACTGAGGCTCAGGAGATCCTTAATGAGTTCATGACATATCGTATGACAGAAGGATTCGAGTATGACTGTTCAGACAAGACTGGTACTGCACTTGGTGCACTTACTACAGACGAGACTGGCTCACTCCTTGAGGAGATCATCCTCCAGCGTCGTATCGAGCTTTGGGGAGAGTTCGGTCGAGTATATGACATCAAGCGTCTCCGTCAGGGATTCGTACGTACAGTTGAGATGGGCCACCCTGCAGCAGCTCTTCTCCAGAATCTCAAGGTTAATGATCCTGAGACATTTGACTGGGTTCTCACTATCCCACAGGCTGAGATCGACGCTAACCCTTACATGGTTCAGAACCCTGTAGGCAGCGAGGCTGGCGACGGTCAGGGTGATGATCCTGCTCTTACACCAAAGGTAGAAGAGTAATCAAGGTTTAACTTTTAAACTGAAATTATTATGAACAAGATAATCAAATCATTGCTTGTATTGACTGCATCTCTCTTTACTGTAGCATGTAATCTTGATCAGGTAGGTCCTACTTATCAGGGTGGTGCAAATGGTGATGAGCCGACAATGTTCAATGCATTGCTTAACGAGATTGAGCTTGACGCATCTCTCACTGAGATCGGTATTCCTGTAACAAGGGTTAAAACAAACAATGAGCTCACAGTAAACCTTACTGCTGTTCTTCCAGCTGGCGTAAAGGTAAAAGGCAACGCGACAGCTGCAGGTGAGGCAGATGAAAAAGGAAACACTACTTATAATACATCAGTAACATTCGCAGCAGGCGAAGCTCAGAAGGACCTCGTACTCGACCTTTCTGAAATGGCAGTAGGACAGTCTTATTCTGGTTCTGTAAGTATTGCTGAAGGTGTTGAGATAAATAAGAACTTTGCTATCACTACCACTAACTTCAAGCTTGCGAAGGCTTATACATGGGTTTCACTCGGTACAGGTGAGTTCCTTTGCAACTTTGTTGGAAACTACAATGAAGTAGAGGTTCTTAAGGCTGAGGGCTTTGACATCTACCGTGTTCTCAATCCTTATCCAGCTGATGTACTTACATCTCCAGAGCTTGGATATGGCGCAGCTGGCGAAGAGTTCGGTATTGGCGGCGCACCATGCTCATATATCGAGTTCTGGGTACTTGAGGACGGCGTTCACATCGCATGGGATGAGAAGTTCTCAACTACTATCGACTACACAGGAGCTGGTGACACAATCTGGCAGTACTATCCAGGAGACTTTAACGCTACATACGCTCCAAAGGCAGATAACTGTAAGTTCCTCAATGATGCTAAGACTGTAGTACAGTTCTGGGCAATCGCATACATTGATGGTCTGGGTGGATTTGGTGACAAATATGCACCATGTCTCCTTAGCCTCCCTGGCGGCCCAAGCGTACTTGAGTTCCTTTAATATAATTCAGGCTTGCCTGATATAAAAACGATGAAGGCGGCGGATCATAATGATCGCCGCCTTTTTTAAAATCCAAGATTATGAAGCGTTTCAATAGTATCTGTTTTATCTGCTTGATATTAATGGCAGTAGGATGTACATCAAGGATTGAGATGCCGACAGAAGAAGCAGTCCCTGCTACAAATGAGGATATCTTTGTAGAAGGTATCGCAAATGTCCTCTTAACAGAAGAGCTGGCGGAAATGCTTGAGGCCGGAGATGGAAGTCTCCATACGAAGTCATCTTCCCTAAACGAAGCTTTTGAAGCTATCGGTGTAACCTCATATAGGAGACTTTTCCCTCATGCAGGAGAATATGAACAGAGGACACGCGAAGCTGGCCTTCACCGCTGGTATACAATTACTTATATGGAAAATACTGCTGTGACCAAAGCCCAGCAAAGTTTTTCAGAGATTCCTGGAGTAGAGATTTTCAGCCCTGAAAGGAAGATTGAATTAAAAACTGTCTTCAATGACAAATACCTGAGTTCGCAATGGCACTATCTTAATGATGGAAGCATATCATCTGAGTTCAGAGCAGGAGCAGACATCAATGTAGTTCCGGTATGGGAGACATACACAACCGGAAGCAGGAATGTGATTGTTGCTGTCGTTGATCAGGGCGTAGATGAAAACCATCCTGATCTTAAAGACTGTTATGTGGGAGGAATGAATTTCGGAAGCGGTGGTAAGGTTACTCCTGGTGACCATGGATGCCATGTTGCTGGAACAATTGCTGCAACCAATAACAACGGAATCGGAGTCAGCGGTATTGCTGGAGGAAATGCTGAAGCAGGAATTCAGGGCGTTGGAATCCTCTCATGCCAGATCTTCTCAGGAAATCTTCCTGTAGGAGGTGCAGCTGCTATTAAGTGGGCTGCTGACAATGGTGCTGTAATTGCAAATAATAGCTGGGGTTATGTATTTGACTCTGAGGATGCTGCGAAAAACTCAACTATCAGTCCGGAACTTGCGGCAGCAATCGATTATTTCATCGCCAATGCTGGTTGCGATGCAAACGGTAATCAGCGTCCGGACAGTCCGATGAAAGGAGGTGTCGTATTCTTTGCATCTGGAAACGACGGATGGAGGTATGACCCTATCGGTGAATATGAACCTGTGATTTCTGTAGGTGCAATCGGCCCGGACTATAATAAGGCACCATATTCAAACTACGGCAGCTGGGTTGACATTGCTGCACCGGGCGGAAACCTTAATCTTCACAACAAGGGAGGAGTACTTAGCTGCGTGACTGAGGATCAGTATGCCTATATGCATGGAACATCTATGGCTTGTCCTCATGTGTCAGGAGTTGCTGCGCTGATAGTCTCCTATTTTGGAGGTCCAGGTTTCACAAATGACATGCTCAAGGAAAGAATGTTCGCTGGAGCGCGCTATGACGTCCTCTCGTCAACATTTGAGATCGGACCTCTTGTAGACGCTATGGGAGCATTCACTGCAGGTGGAACAATTGCTCCTGATAAAGTTGAAGACTTTACCTTTGATGTTGTCGGAAACAAGATTACAATTTCCCTCGAAGTCACTGAAGATGAAGATGATCTCAAGACATTCGAGTATATCGTATTCGTGTCTGAGGATAAGTCTCTTCTTGATGGCATAGACCCTGCTAACGTGCCAGAAGGTGTTATAGTATACAGATATAAGGTCGGACAGATTGAAGTTGGGCAGACAATGGAAATTGCAGTCCCTGACTGTGGTTTTGAGAAGGAATATCACTTTGCAATCGTAGGATGCGATTATTCTCTCAACTACTCTGAAGCATCTCCTGTCAAGTCTGTCAAAACCGAGAAGAATAATGCTCCTGAAATCAAAGTAACTGATTCTATTCAGGACATTG
>JAEIGA010007644.1_pt1 | contig 16395 bp, 14 predicted proteins | sample 9270691 | NCBI WGS metagenome assembly JAEIGA01 (sample SAMN17057246, study PRJNA624740) | gut metagenome | biome: biome; isolation source: fecal sample | host: Bos grunniens | place: China: Xizang | collected 2019
ACAATCGCAGTTGGTGAGGCAATTATCACAGCGACAACACACGACGGTTCAAATCTTTCGGCATCATGCAAGGTGTCAGTTGTTCCGACACTTGCAGAGTCTATAGTACTTGATAAAACAGCAATTAGTTTAAAAGCAAACGAGTCTGCAATGCTTGTTGCAACAGTATTACCTGAATCTACAACAGATAAATCAGTGATGTGGACATCGTTAAATGAGTCTGTAGCAACGGTAGATGCAAATGGTTTGGTAACTACAATCGCAGTTGGTGAGGCAATTATCACAGCGACAACAAACGACGGCTCAAATCTTTCAGCATCATGCAAGGTGACAGTTATTCCGACACTTGTGACGTCGATTGAGGTGACACCGACTGAATATGAAGGTGTTGAAGGTTCTGAGTTCCAATTGACAGCAATTATTCTTCCTGAGAATGCAACAAATAAGAATGTCAATTGGTCAAGCTCAGATGAAGTAATTGCAAGCGTTTCAGAAGACGGTTTGGTTAAAGTTCTAAAGGAGGGTAATACCGTAATTACTGCATCAACAACTGATGGATCAAACCTTACAGCGACTTGCAAAATCACTGTATTGACGAGTATCGATGGCGTTAGCGACGACAACATAATAGTCGTAACAAGTGGTGACTACATCGTCGTATCAAATGCGCCGAAGAATGTTGATATAAATGTCTATTCAAATAATGGCACGCTAACCAGAAGCGTTAAGTCAGCAGGAGAGACTATCAGTATCAACATATCGTCGAAAGGTATCTATTATGTAAAGGTAGGTAACAAGACTGTGAAAGTGATAATCTAATCATTGATTATTAGGATACTATTACCGATAAGGGGAGTTGTGTTAATTCATAGCTCCCCTTTGTCATGTCGTATTATAGGGGAAATCTTATCGGATTTTTATCACATTAATTTGTTGTGTCAAGAAAAATTGCTAAATTCGCATTATAATAATAAGAATATTATGGCAGAATATATAGAAAAATATTTTTCTGAATTATCAGATATACAGAAATCTCAATATGAGAGAATGATTGAACTATATCCTGAGTGGAACCAAAAAATTAATGTGGTGTCGCGAAAAGATATTGATAATATTGAGATTAACCATTTGCTGCATAGTCTGTCGATAGCTAAATTCATACAATTCAAACCCGGAAGCAGAATACTTGATTTCGGATGTGGTGGGGGATTACCGGGAATTCCTTTGGCTGCAATGTTTCCCGAATGTCATTTTCATTTAATTGACAGAATCGGTAAGAAACTGCTTGTCGCATCATCGATAGCAGAATCAATCGGTTTAACTAACGTAAGTTTTCAGCATGGCGACATTGCCGAATGTAAGGAAAAGTTTGATTTTGTCGTAAGCAGAGCGGTAATGACTTTGCCGGATTTGATTAAACTAAGCAAGAAAAATATTACCGGTCAACAAAGAAATTCGCTTCCTAACGGTGTAATTACCCTAAAGGGAGGAGACATAGATGCAGAAATAGCGAATTATAAAGACGTCTCGATGATTGAAGACATCTCCAACTATTTTGAGGAGCCTTTCTTCGAGACTAAAAAGATTACATATACACAGATCAGATAAAATTATTCATTATGCTAAAGGTCCATACTTTGACATTCAATATGTTTGGTGTCAATACATATATAATCAGTGATGATCAGACAAGGGAATGTGTAATTGTCGATCCGGGAATGATGTCAAAATCGGAAGAAAACAGATTATGTGATTTTCTTGAAGCAAACAATCTTCAGCCAAAACATTTGGTAAATACGCACTTACATATAGACCATGTGGCAGGAAACAGCTATGTATCAAATAAATATGGTCTTCAACTTAAAGCATCGATTGATGATGAGTTTTTAGGCGCAAGAATTTCAAGTCAAGCCCAAATGTTCGGTTTACCTATAAATGTAAACAATGTCAAAATCGATTCTGCACTTTCAGAGAACGATACGATTAAGATTGGTGACTCTGAAGTGAAAATCATTTGCGTGCCGGGTCATTCACCGGGGAGTGTAGTTCTTCATGCTCCAAAAGAAAGATTTATTATATCGGGTGATGCGCTGTTTCAAGGCAGTATAGGTAGAACAGATTTGCCCGGAGGCGATTATGCTACTTTGATTGCAAATATAAAAAATAAATTGTTGTCATTACCCGACGATACAATAGTATATCCCGGTCATGGACCGTCAACAACGATTAAAAATGAAAAGAATTATAATCCATTTTTAGTATAAATTTGGTGCATATTTCGACAATTATTAGTAACTTCGCAAAACTATGAGTAATATTAAAAAGTTAGGTTTAGTCGCTTTAGTATTATTATGGTTGGGACTATTGTGGTTGATGATAGATTTGGGAGGATTCAATCTGAAAAATCTATTGGTGGCCATTATGTCAGGTATTATCGTATTTGTTCCTCTTTGGAAGAAATACAGCAAACAAAAATAAATTGTTATGTCTGATAATAATTTGCTGAAATACAATATTTTAAGTAAAATAAATTCACCTTCTGATTTAAGAAATCTGCAAGAAGACGAATTAGCAGATTTGTGCTCTGAAATCAGAAAGTTTATTATTGAACACTTATCAAACAATCCGGGTCATTTTGCATCGAGCATGGGAGCAGTAGAAATTGCCGTTGCTTTACACTATGTTTTTAATACGCCGGAGGATAAAATAGTGTGGGACGTAGGACATCAAGCATACGCTCACAAAATATTGACAGGTCGCAGAGACGAGTTTGCCAATATGAGAAAAAAAGGAGGTATAAGTGGTTTCCCAAATCCTAAAGAAAGCGAATATGATGCCTTCACAGCAGGACATGCAAGCAATTCTATTTCGGCAGCATTAGGAATGGCAATAGCTAATCTTATGACGCCCGGCATGGAACATAAGAAAGTAGTGGCTGTGATTGGCGATGCTTCTATTGGCGGAGGTTTGGCTTTTGAAGGTCTTAATAACGCATCAAATCATAAAAATAACCTTTTGATAATTCTTAACGATAATGATATGTCAATCGATGATAATGTAGGCGCACTACATCGTTATCTTACTAAAATGACAACATCAAAGGGTTATAACAAATGGCGTTATAGGATTTACAATAGTCTGAAGAGTAAAAATATCATAAATGATAAAGGCAGAGGAATCATTTTAAGATTTAATAATAGTCTTAAGGCCTTGATTTCTAAGCAACAAAACATCTTTGAAGGACTTAATGTAAGATATTTCGGTCCGTTTGACGGAAATGACATCAATAAGGTTATCCAGGTTCTAAACGACATAAAAGACATGGATGGACCAAGAATTTTGCATCTTCGTACAGTCAAAGGCAAAGGTTATAAGGAAGCTGAAAAGGATCCTACCACATGGCATGCTCCCGGAAAATTTGTTGCAGAAACCGGAGAACGTATCAAAAAGACTTCACAAGCCGATATACCATTATGGCAAGATGTATTCGGACATACGCTTGTAGAATTATCAGAAAAAAACAGTGATATAGTCGGCATAACTGCAGCAATGCCATCAGGTACATCGCTCGCAAAGATGTCAAAGACATTTCCTGATAGAACGTTTGATGTCGGTATTTCTGAAGGTCACGCTGTGACTTTCTCCGGAGGATTGGCTGCACAAGGCAAGAAGCCGTTTTGTGTCATTTACTCATCATTCCTACAACGTGCATACGATAATATAATTCACGATGTTGCAATCCAGGGATTACCTGTTACATTTTGCATAGATCGTGCCGGATTGGTGGGAGAGGACGGTATTACGCATCATGGCCTGTTTGATTTGGCATACCTGAATTTAATTCCGGGAATGATTGTGTCATCACCGATGGACGAAGAGACATTGAGAAATTTAATGTTTACTTCTCAATATGTCAACGCTCCTTTTTCGATAAGATACCCAAGAGGCAAAGCTCATAATTCAGATTGGAAAACTGAAATGAAGCAGATAGATATCGGTAAAGGCAGATGCCTTACAAAAACTGATTCGTGTACTGCAATACTTTCAATCGGGACTTTAGGTAATGATGTTCAAACTGCATTAAATGAATTACTTAAGGAAGGAATAAAAGTATCTCATTATGATATGATTTATCTTAAACCGATTGATGAAGAAATCCTTAAGGAGGTTGCTAAGACATGCACAAATATTGTCACAATTGAAGACGGAACATTAAAGGGTGGATTAGCAACAACAGTCAGAGATTGGCTGAATAGAAATAATCACAATATAGAAGTAACAGCATTAGGAATTGATGATAAATGGATAGATCATGGCACAGTCGAACAACTAAGGTCAGATTGTGGTTACGATATAAACTCTATCATATCAACAATTAAAAATCTAAGTGATAACAAATGAAGATTGTAATTGCCGGAGCAGGCGAAGTAGGAACACATTTGGCAAAGATGCTCTCTAATGAGGATCAAGATATTATTTTGATTGATAGCGATCAAGAAAGTCTTGACCATATTGATAATAATTACAATTTAATGACCTTTAATGGTTCAACTTCTTCTTTTGAAGCATTAAGAGAAGTTCGTGTAGATGAAGCAGACTTGTATATTGCTGTGACACCATTTGAAACGCGAAATATTACCTCTTGTGCTATAGCAAAAAAGTTAGGAGCCAAAAAGACAGTGGCGCGTATTGACAACTACGAATTTCTAAGTACAGACAATAAGGAGATTCTTAAGCAATTGGGCGTCGATAATATGATATATCCTGAATTTCTTGCATCGCAAGAGATTCGCACTGCTTTGGAGCATACATGGGCACGCCATTGGGGTGAAATTCATGATGGACAAATGTTGCTTATCGGTGTTAAATTGAGAGGAGAATCGAAATTAATCAATAAGCAATTGAAAGAATTACCTCGAGATAATAGGTTTTTCCACGTGGCTGCCATAAAGCGCAATCATGAGACAATTATACCTACGGGTAACGATAAAATCCTTGAAAATGACATCGTATATTTGATTTCCGACAGAAATCATCTTGACGAAGTCAGAGATATTTGCGGGAAGAAAAGTCATTATGTCAAGAAGGTTATGATAATGGGGGGTAGTAGAATTGCAATCCGTTTTTCATTACTAAATTCCGACAGATTTCATATTAAAATTATTGAGTCAAATTTGGAACTATGCGAGGAATTAGCACACAGATTACCGGATTGTGAAATCGTTCATGGTGATGGCAGAGATATCGATATACTCAAAGAAAATAACATTTACCAATATGATGCCTTTTTAGCACTTTCTGATAGTTCTGAGACAAATATATTAGCATGCTTGACTGCAAAAGAATTTGGTGTTAAGAAGACGGTTGCTGAAGTAGAAAATCTGCAATTCCTTTCACAAGCTGAAAATCTTAATATCGGTACATCAATTAATAAAAAGTTGTTGGCATCAAGTAGAATTTTCAAATTATTGTTGGATGCAGACGAAAATAACTCAAAGACTTTGGCTTTAGCTGATGCAGAAGTAGCTGAGTTAGTAGTTAAGCAAGGTGCCAAAATTACTAAATCAGAAGTAAAAGATTTAAAGCTCCCATTCGGCATGACTTTGGCTGCTGTTGTTCATAATGATGTATGCACATTGGTATCAGGAAATACCAGAATATATCCGGGTGACTCAGTAGTTGTCTTTTGCCTTAGAGGTTCGATTCATAAAGTAGAAAAATTATTTAATTAGCAGTAAATTAATGTATTTTCGTTCGAAATCAAATATTAATATTTTGATGCTGATACGTATAATCGGATGGTTGCTTCTGATTGAATCTGCATTTATGATTATACCTCTGATTACATCCATTATCTATAAAGAAGATGACTATATGTCATTTATTATAAGCATTATAGCCACTTCTCTCTTTGGATTAGGTTCTGTTGCCATAAAACCTAAAAATAAAGAAATGGGTAAGCGAGAAGCTATACTTTTAACCAGTTCAATATGGGTGGTTTTTACCATATTTGGTATGTTGCCTTTTATGATATATGGCACACATGAAACCGTCACAGACGCATTTTTTGAGACAATGAGTGGTTTTACCACCACAGGAGCCACATTGATAGATTATGCAAACGAATTTCCCAAGGGTATTCTTATGTGGAGGTGTATTATACAATGGATTGGGGGCATGGGTATTATCCTTTTTACATTAGCCGTGCTGCCGATGTTAAACTATCAGGGAGGCATACAATTATTTCATACTGAGGTCACAGGCATAACTCATGATAAAATTCGACCTCGAGTCAGTTCTACTGCTAAAGGCTTATGGCTTGTGTATTTTATATTGACAATTGTTTTGATATTCTTACTGATGTTCTCTGGCATGACTCCATTTGAAGCTATATGTCATGGTATATCGACAATGTCAACAGGAGGTTTTTCCACATCGGATATGACATTAAGTTCATGGACATCAATATATACAAAAATAGTCATTTCGATATTTATGTTTATTGGTGGGGTAAATTTTGCGCTCTTATATAAAACATTTACGGGTCAATTTAAGGGAATACTAAAAAACGACGCATTAAAATGGTATATATTTGCTGTTGTATTTGCATATATAATCATTACGTTAAATATATGCTTTCTCGGAGATGTTAAAAGTTGGGAAGATGTGACTATTGACCCGATATTTCAGGTAATTTCTATATTATCTTCCACAGGTATAGTAGGCTCAGATCTCATGAATTGGGGACAATTGACAATATTTGTGATTATTATGATGATGTTTGTCGGTGCTTCAGCCGGTAGTACTGCCGGAGGCGCAAAAATCGACAGAATAATTGTAGTTCTAAAATTTATAAAGAACGAATTCTACAAGATGCTACACCCAAACACAGTCACAACTGTTAGAATTAATGGCAATGGCACACCGACTGCTGTTTTACATAAAAGTTTGGCATTTATATTCTTATACATATTAGTCATAATTGTAGGGTCTATTTTTTTGAGTATTACTGGTTTATCAATGAAGGAAAGCCTATTTTACGCCTTAACATCAATAAGTAATACCGGACTTGGTGTAGATGTGATTGGACTCGAATTCACATATAATTCCTTACCAGATGCAGCAAAATGGATACTTTCTTCAATAATGCTGATTGGACGTCTTGAGTTATTCACAATATTACTCATATTCACTCCATATTTTTGGAAAAAATAATAACAACAAACATTAAAACAAATAAATTTTATTAATAGGTTAGAAAAAGTATAATTGACCATTCGTAATATCAAGAAGTTTTACTAAATTTGCGTGATAAATTATACTAAAATGAAAAGTTACAACGATTACAATCCTCAAATTGCAGATATTGAGCAAATTGATAACAATAATAACGACGTAATACAAAATAATAATAAACAAGAGCAGCAACAGAAATCTAAAGCAAAGACATCATCAAAGGTTGAAACCAAAAATATAAATTGGCTACAAAAGAGTATTAATTTTCTAAAAAGTGATACTTGTAGCTATTTAATTGGCATTATAGCATTAGCATTAGGTGCTTATTTGCTTGTGTCTTTTATTTCATTTATTAAAGAGGGGGCCGCTGACCAATCAATAATTGATAATTCGGCATTGGCATCAACTCACAATGTAAAAAACATTGGAGGTGAAGGGGGAGCTCGTCTTGCGCAATATCTAATAAATGATTGCTTTGGCTTATCATCAATAGTACTTATAATCTGGCTATTTGTAATTTCCATAAAGTCATTTTATAGAAAAATTAAGATTAAAGTATTAGACTTTACTTTAAAATCTGCAATATCACTTGTCGTGGTATCGTTGATTGTCGGATTTTTTACAATAAATTTATCTTCTCATTTTAATTGGGGAGGGTATCATGGTAAAATTGTAAATGAGTTTATTCATAATTTCATTGGTCAAACGGGAGCTATTATATTGTGCCTATTGCTCATTGGAATATTTGTAATATTATGTCTCAGCGATATAATAAAATGGCTGTATAAAATACAAAAAATCAAGGAGCAACGCAGACAGGAAGCTTTGGCTCTACAACAAGAAGAGGAGTTGAAAGAAAAAAGAGTACAGCAGATGAGCCTACTATCTGATGATGATACTTCTAATAGAGAAAATGTAGATGACAATAAAGAAGAAACAATAAATAATCAGCTATCATTTTCAGAGGATTATGACATATCAGATGAAATTGATAATAATATTTCAGAAGATATTGAAGAAGAAGTATTAGCTGTGCAAGAAGATACATATAGTATTCTTGAAGATAATGAAATAGCAGAAAAAATGACTGTCAATGTCAATAATATTGCAGAAGCTGATAATTTGGATAAAAAACCTGAAGTTTATGATCCGACAGCTGAATTATCACGCTATAAATTCCCATCCTACGATTTGTTAAATCAAATTAATTCAAAAATAAGTGTTGACGAAGCAGAACAAATTGAAAACAAAGAAAGAATTCGAAAAACACTTCTTGATTTTAATATTCCGATAACAAGCATTGAAGCGACAGTTGGTCCGACTGTCACACTTTATGAAGTCCGTCCCGACAATGGCATTAAAATCAGTAAGATTCGTGGATTAGTTGATGATATCGCTTTAAGTTTAGCGGCTACAGGTGTACGTATCATTGCGCCAATTCCCGGAAAAGGCACTGTAGGTATTGAAGTTGCAAACAGAGACCCTCAGACTGTCTCAATGAGAACAATCATTACATCAAAGAAGTTTCAGGAAAATAAATATGAACTACCTATTGCTTTAGGATCAACAATTTCAAATGAAGTGTGCATGGCTGACTTATCAAAAATGCCTCACCTTCTTGTTGCCGGTGCTACAGGACAAGGTAAATCGGTAGGTCTGAATACCATTATCACTTCACTCCTTTATAGTAAGCACCCGGCAGAATTGAAGTTTGTTTTGATTGACCCGAAAATGGTTGAATTCAGTTTGTATTCAAAACTTGAAAAACATTATTTGGCAAAACTACCGGATTCAGAGGAAGCAATCATTACAGACACACAAAAGGTAGTAGCGACACTCAACTCATTATGTCAAGAAATGGATGATCGATATTCTTTATTAATGAAATGTGGCGCCCGAACTATTAAAGAATACAATTCTAAATTCATAAACAGAGTATTGAATCCTGAGAAAGGGCATCGGTTCTTGCCATATATAGTGGTCATTGTCGATGAGTTTAGTGACTTGATTATGACTGCAGGTAAAGAAGTTGAAACACCTATTGCTCGTATAACTCAGAAAGCTCGAGCAGTTGGTATTCACATGATTATTGCCACACAACGTCCATCAACAAATGTAATAACAGGTCTGATAAAAGCTAACTGCCCTGCTCGTATTGCCTTTAAGGTTACGTCCGGTGTTGATAGCAAGACAATCCTTGATACGGTTGGAGCACAGCAACTAATCGGTCGTGGTGATATGCTATTGTCTAATGGTAGTGAAATGACACGCGTTCAATGTGCATTTATTGATACGCCTGAAGTTGAAGCTATTTGCGAACATATCAATAGACAAGTTGGTTATCCAAATGCATATATACTTCCTGAACCTATAATTGAAAACGATGCAATTTCCGGTGGTGGCAGTGGTTCTAATTTCGGTGATAGAGATGAATATTTCGATGAAATTGCAAGAATGATTGTAAATAGCAATACAGCATCAACATCATCTCTGCAAAGACGCTACAACATAGGATATAATAGAGCAGGAAGAATTATGGACCAATTAGAAGCAGCCGGAATTGTTGGTCCTTCACAAGGAGGAAAGCCTCGTGCTGTACTTGTAGATGCGATTACTTTAGAAACGATATTAGGCGATAAAAATAGTTGACAAAATGAAATATTTAAAATATATATTATTGTTATTTATTGGGTTTACTGTTAGTTTTGTTGCTCATTCAGAATTAACAGCAAATCAAATTATTGATAAGTGCTTAACTAAATTCAATACTTCTAAGGGTATATCGGCAACTTATACAATAGTCGGAAGAAATATTTCCAAGCAATCCGGAACAATTAAAATACAAGGAAATAAATTCTCTATATTTCATCCGTCAATAACCACATGGTATGATGGTAAGACACAATGGAACTATAATTCAGATTCTGATGAAGTAACAATTTCGACACCCTCATCTTCTGAAATAGAAATGATAAATCCTTATGCTATTGTCAAGAATTATAAAGCAAACTATACCGCTACATTATCGAAATCAAAAATAAAAGGGACTTATTGCATTGTCCTAAATGCAAAATCTCCCAAAAATCAGATAAAAAAAATATACCTATACATAAAGTCAGGAGATTATGTTCCTGCGAGATTAGACATAGTATCTGATAATAATTCGTTATCAACTATCGTTATAACTAATTATAAAAGTGGACAAAATTTCCCTTCATCAGATTTTGTGTTTTCCACAAAGAAATATAAATCGGCAACAATCATTGATTTAAGATAAAACATTAAAATAAATTATATGGAAATGGAAAAAATTCGTTGTTTAATTATCGGTTCAGGTCCTGCTGGATACACAGCAGCAATTTACGCATCACGTGCTAACCTAAATCCTGTTGTATATGAAGGTCCACAACCTGGTGGACAGTTGACAATCACTACTGAGATTGAAAACTTCCCTGGCTATCCTGAAGGTGTAACAGGTCCTGAAATGATGGATCAAATCAGAACACAAGCATTAAGATTTGGTACAGATATTCGTCCTCAAATTATTACAAAAGTTGATTTTAGCAAACGTCCATTTTTGTGTGAAGCAGAAGACGGAAAGCAAATGTTGGCTGATACAGTAATTATTGCAACAGGTGCATCTGCAAAATATCTTGGTCTTGAAGATGAAGTAAAATATCGTGGAATGGGTGTTAGTGCTTGCGCAACTTGTGATGGTTTCTTCTATCGTAAAAAAGTAGTTGCTGTCGTTGGTGGTGGTGATACAGCTTGCGAAGAAGCAATTTATCTCAGCAACCTTGCTAAGAAAGTATATCTTATCGTTCGTAAGGACCATTTGCGTGCATCTAAAATCATGCAACAAAGAACATTCGAAAATGAAAATATCGAGATTTTGTTTAATACAAACACAGTAGGTCTCTTTGGTGAAGATGGTGTAGAAGGTGCACATCTTGTAAGACACAAGGGTACTGAAAATGAAGAATACTTTGATATCGATATTGATGGATTCTTCCTTGCTATCGGTCATAAGCCTAATACAGATATTTTCAAGGAATGGATTGAGCTTGACGAAGGCGGCTACATTAAATTGAAAGATAACACATCTCACACTAATGTTGAGGGTGTGTTTGCAGCAGGTGACGTTGCAGACCCACGTTATCGCCAAGGTATCACAGCTGCGGGCAGTGGTGCTAAAGCTGCAATTGATGTGGAAAGATTCCTTTTGGAACATTAATTAATAGATGGAGCTATATCCCATTATAAGATATAGCTCCATTACATAACATATATATTTGAATAATATCTCGCTCTCTGCAAAATAACATATAAGTATGACAACAGACGAAAAACAAAGGCTGCTTGACTCTCGCTATCTACGCATGGCATTTACATGGGCAGAAAACTCTTATTGCACAAGAAGACAAGTTGGAGCATTATTGGTTAAGGACAAAATGATTATTTCTGATGGGTACAACGGCACACCTTCCGGATTTGATAATGTATGTGAAGACGGAAATGATGTGACCTTTCCTTATGTTCTTCATGCAGAAGCTAATGCCATAACAAAGGTTGCTCGCAGCAATAACTCAAGCGAAGGCAGTACTCTGTATGTCACAACAAGTCCTTGCATGGAATGTTCTAAACTGATTATTCAAGCAGGTATTAAGAGAGTAGTCTTTTCAGAGCTTTATCGAATTCATGACGGCATTGATTTATTAGAAAAGGCCGGTGTCGAATGTGTTCATTTAGAAATTAATAAGTAACAATAAAATGAGAAATAAAAACTATAGTAAAGTACTGATTCCTCTAATTATATCCGTAGCATTAGGTATTGGTATTTACTTAGGAAATAATATTGGATCTAAAAGTCTGCATAATCCTGTTTATGAAAAAGTTTCAACAATATTAAGTCTTATTGAAACAGATTATGTTGACACTGTTAATATGGAAGAAATAATTGAAATGTCTCTTCCCGATTTATTATTGTCATTAGATCCTCATTCATCATATATAAAAAGAAGTGACTTTACAGCAGTAAACAATGACTTAGAAGGATCATTCAGTGGAGTAGGAGTATCGTTTCAAATAATAAATGATACTATTACCATTGTAGAAGTTATAACAGGTGGACCTGCAGAAAAAGTAGGTATTTTAGCAGGAGATAGAATTGTCTCAGTTAATGATTCTACCATGGTCGGCCCAGACATAACCAATGAAGATGTTTTTAATAACCTACGAGGCAAAAAAGACTCAAAAGTCAAATTGGGAATAAAACGCAGTAATTCAAAAAAGATATTAAAATTTGATGTTATTCGTGGTGATATTCCTATCAATTCGATCGATGCACATTATTTACTTTCGGATAATGTGGGCTATATCAAAGTTGGTAAATTTGCGCGAAACACATATAACGAATTTTTAACAGCATTAGTTGAGCTTCAATCAAAAGGTGCTACAAAATATATAATAGATCTCCGAGATAACTCCGGTGGATTTATGGATCAAGCTATTCTTATGGCAAATGAATTTATGCCACAAGATCGTATGATTGTATATACAAAAGGTCGTAAAATAGATAATGAAACAGTTGCTGTCAGCGACGGCAATGGATTGTTCCAAAACACAGAAATAGCTGTTTTAATGAATGAATACTCAGCATCAGCATCAGAAATTTTTGCAGGAGCAATCCAAGATAACGATAGAGGACTTATAGTTGGACGTCGATCATTTGGTAAAGGATTGGTTCAAAATCAAACAATCTTACCTGATAGTTCAGCAATAAGATTGACAGTAGCGCGATATTATACACCATCAGGTAGATCGATCCAAAAAGATTACAAAAGAGGTAAAAACGGTAAATATCAGCAAGATATAGCAGATCGTTACGTACATGGAGAATTTTATAATTCAGATAGTATCAAATTAGATAAATCCAAATTATTTTACACTATTGGCGGACGTGAAGTATTTGGCGGTGGTGGCATAATGCCGGATATTTTTGTGCCCGAAGATACTACAAGCGTTACATCATACTATGTTAATGTAGTAAATGCCGGACTGATACAAAAATTTGCATTTAAGGTTGCCGATCACTATAGAGAGATTTTGAAAGACGTCACAACTTCAGAACAACTTTTAAAATTAATCCCACGTGATATGACATTACTAAATAATTTTGTAGATTTTGCGGCGGAAAATGGTATTCCTGCACGTTGGTATTATATTCGCCAATCACAAGATTTGCTTTTACGCCAAATTAAAGCGATGATTATTCGTGATGTATTGGGTTATAATGAATTTTATAAAGTCTATTTTGAAAAGGATAAGACGATAAATCGTGCATTAGAATCATTAAATACAAATGAATATAAAAGCATAATTAATTCTAAGAATAATGGACAAAAAGGAAATTAGAAAACATATAAAAGTACAACGGTTAGCATTAGATGAGGATAGAAAATATGCTGATGCTAACATTGTATTTTCTAAGTTAGAAGAAACAAAGGAATTTAAAAATTCTCAAAATATTTTATTTTATTACTCATTGCCTGATGAACTACCGACATTGGAGTTCCTTAAAAAATGGAGTAGTACTAAAAACATATATCTTCCACGTGTAAATGGTGAGAATCTTGATATTTTAGCATATAATGATTCGAAATTGAGTATCGGATCGTTTAATATAGAAGAACCGATTGGCGACGAGATAATTGAACCACATTCAATCGATTTGATTATTGTACCAGCAGTAGCATTTGATTTTAACAAAAACAGATTGGGACGTGGTAAAGGTTTCTATGACAGACTATTATCACAAGCTACAAATGCTATTAAAATAGGAGTAGGGTATGACTTTCAGATTTTTGAAACAATCCCAACCGAGCCTCATGATATTCCAATGGATATTGTAATTTCACCAAATCACGTTATTTAAGTATTATGTTATTCAATACAAGCTCTAAATTGTGTGATATCATTTTTTATGATTCATCTATAATTTCCGTCATCAATCGATTTGGAATCAATTTAGGTGTCGGAGATTATAGCGTTTCTGAAATATGTCAAAAACATAATATTGATGAATCATTTCTGATTTCAATAATAAATACATTTTTAAATGAGAACTATTTTCCGGAAGAACATTTAAGAATGTATAATATAAATAATATTATTGAATATTTAGAAAAAACCAATGCTTATTACGAACAATTTCAGTTGCCTAATATTGAACGGCATTTTAACTTGTTGATAAACAAGAGTGAATCAGATAATGGAAATCTTCATCTATTAAAAACCTTCTTTCTTGAGTTAAAACAAGAATTAATAGCAAGAATTCATGAAGATAATACTATGTGGTTCCCCAAATTAAAGAAGTTGAGTAGTGGCATAGGTGAAATTAGATTGCATCATATCAAGGAGAATAATCACCCTATAGAGGATAAATTAAATGACTTGAAAAGTTTCTTTATAATCCATCTAAAAGGTGTCTATGATATAAATCTTTGTCATGCAGTAATTGCTTCAATAATTGCTTTGGAAAAAGATTTAAAACAAAATAATAGAATTCGAGAAAGAATACTCCGACCTATTGAACATGCACTAACTAATAGGGAAAGAGATGATAAATAATTGTAGAAATATTGCAGTGATTGGTTTTAATACACTTCAAGAGAGTGCTATTAAAACAATTGTATTACAACATAGTAATATAAATTGTCATTGTTTAAGAAATATTTCTAAAGATAGTGATTTATCTTCCGCATATATTATTACTCCAAGTATCTTAATTGAAAATCTCGATTTTTTTATAACAAGAAAAAATCGATTGCTTGTCATCAGTGACTCAGAAAATACGTCAGTCACAGAATCATCAATAAAAACAATAAGTGCATATTGTGACTACAATGTAATTGATGACGCAATTAAATCACTAATTATCTCTGCAGAGGATTCTAAAATTAAGAATCACGAATTATCATCGCGTGAAATAGATGTTCTTAAAGAAATTGCATCAGGAAAAATAATAAAAGAAATAGCTGATTCGCTAAATATTTCTGTTAACACTGTTCTAACACACAGAAAGAACATATCATCTAAACTTGGAATAAGAAGCGTATCCGGATTATCATTATATGCAATGATGAATGGAATAATTAAGTAAGATACTTATTTTTATCTTAATTATTGTAAAAATATATGATAGAAAAGTTAAGAATCACACCTTTTTCGCAAATAATATATTATTTTTCGATAAATTCTTTGCGAATTAATAAGAAAACCTTAACTTTGCAATTGAAAAATTAGTAATTTATTTATTAACTAAAATATTACAAATATGGTAAAGAAAATCTTTAGCTTAGCATTTTTGCTAATGTGTGTGTTGACAATGTCAGCACAAACTCCATTGCCATTAAATCCACAAGTACGTCATGGCGTGCTTCCTAATGGCTTGAGTTATTATTTGTTGAAAAATACAGAACCAGAAGGCCGAGCAAACTTCTACATTGCTCAAAAAGTGGGTTCTACTCTCGAAAATCAAGATCAATTAGGTCTTGCACACTTCCTTGAACACATGGCATTCAATGGTTCAAAGAACTTCCCTGGCAAAAATATGCTTAACTATCTTCAATCAAAAGGTATTCGTTTTGGTGCTGACATCAATGCTTATACTTCTTTTGATGAAACAGTTTACAACATCAATAGCATCCCTACTTCAGACGAAGCATTGATGGATTCTGTTCTTTTGGCACTTCATGACTGGAGCTGCGCTCTTTCTCTCGAAGGAGATGAAATCGAAGCAGAGCGTGGAGTAATTCACGAAGAATGGCGTTCACGCAACGATGCCAACACACGTATGTTTAATGCGGTACTTCCACAACTTTTTGATGAGTATCAATATGCACAAATGCCTATCGGTACAATGGAAGTTGTTCTAAACTTCCCTCATGAAGCATTGCGTAGCTACTACGAAAAATGGTATCGTCCTGATCAACAAGGTATTGTTATCGTTGGTGATTTTGATGTAGATGTAATGGAGAAGAAAGTAATTGATTTATTCTCTAAAATTGAAATGCCGGAAAATGCAGCTGAACGTACGTATCCACCGGTAAGCGATAATGTGGAACCTAAGTATATTACTTTCGAAGACCCTGAACTTCA
>JAEIGA010007645.1_pt1 | contig 16395 bp, 17 predicted proteins | sample 9270691 | NCBI WGS metagenome assembly JAEIGA01 (sample SAMN17057246, study PRJNA624740) | gut metagenome | biome: biome; isolation source: fecal sample | host: Bos grunniens | place: China: Xizang | collected 2019
CTTGATATCCCTGATAGCGTTACATCTATTGGCTCTTATGGGTTCTATGGGTGCGATAGTCTTACAAGCGTGACAATCGGAAATAGCGTCACCAGCATCGGCCCTCGTGCATTCTTAAGTTGCACAAGCCTTACTAATGTGACTATTCCCGACAGTATTACCAGCATCGGAGATTATGCGTTCAATGATTGCACCAGTCTTACGAGCATAACTATCGGAAATGGCGTCACAAGAATCAACACAGGTGCGTTCTATAATTGCACAAGCCTTACAAGCGTGACAATCCCTGATAGCGTTACCATCATCGATGTTTCTGCGTTCTACTATTGCACCGGCCTTACGAGTATAACAATTCCCGATAGTGTCACAAGCATCGGCTCTTCTGCGTTCGAATATTGCTATAAACTCGTTGAGGTAATCAATCATTCATCTCTTAATATTACCGCGGGAAGCTCTTCAAACGGCTACGTAGGCTATTATGCAAAAGAGGTACATAAGGGCGAGAGCAAGATCGTCAATGTAGGCGATTATCTCTTCTATACTTATAACGGTGTCAATTATCTTCTTAGCTACATAGGAACAGATACTGAGCTCGTTCTTCCCGAAAACTATAATGGTGAGAATTATGAGATTTATAACTATACGTTCTACTATTGCACTAGTCTTACGAGCGTGACAATCCCGGATAGCGTAACAAGCATAGGAAATTCTGCGTTCTATAATTGCACCAGTCTTACAAGCATAACTATCCCTGATAGCGTCATAAGCATCGGAGATTATGCGTTCTATGGTTGCACCAGCCTTGTGAGCGTGACAATTGGTGATAGCGTTACATCTATTGGTTCTAATGCGTTCTTAAAATGCACCGGCCTTACGAGCGTATACATCACAGATGCAGCAAAATGGTGCGGAATATCATTTGGTGGTTATGATGCAAACCCATTATATCGTGCACATAATCTATATCTTAATGGAGAACTTGTAACAGAACTTGTTATCCCTGATAGCGTTACATCTATCGGCTCTTATGGGTTCTTTGATTGCGATAGCCTTGTCAGCGTTGTTATCCCTGATAGCGTTACATCTATTGGTTCTGGGGCGTTCAAGAATTGCGGCTGTCTCAGCAATATCAGCTTTAATGGTACCAGTTCTCAATGGAATGCAATCACTAAGAACAGCGGCTGGAAGAATGGTGTCCCCGCAACTTACGTACAATGCTCTGACGGACAAGTAGCACTATAATAAACCCAAACCCTAACAACTATATAAGAGGGGCTTCACCGCCCCTCTACCACTTAAAATGCGGATTTTATAGGCTAGTGAGACTCCTCACTAGCCTTATCTTAAAACAAACTTTTAACTTTGAAAACAACAGTTGGCTTTGTAGTCAGAGACGCGAAGACGCTTTATATATATAAAGCCAACAATTCTCACTTAGAAAGGAGAACATAACATTATGGCACTCTTTAAACAATTTCGAGGCAATCGTGCCTCATTGGACGCACAGCCATTGACAGACGGCTATGCTTATTTTTGTGTCGATGATGGCACATTTCATATAGATTATGCAGATGAAAATGGCGTACTGCATAGAAAACAAATTAGCGCAAAAGACGCCGAAACTCTCATGGGCGTATCTTTAGACGAACTTAAAAACGAAATTGCTACCCAAGATGCGGTCATCCTTCACGAGGCCCAAACCTACGCCGACAATGTCATCGCCCAAGCCAAAGAATCAGGCGATCTCAAGGGCGAAAAAGGAGACGACGGCATCTCCGCAACCCACTCCTGGAATGGCACAACCCTCACAATCACCTCTGCCTCCGGCACATCTTCTGCAAACCTTAAGGGAGAAAAGGGAGACAAAGGAGATAATGGCGCACCCGGTGAAAAGGGCGCAGATGGTGCTAAGGGTGCCGACGGCTACACCCCCGTTCGTGGTACAGACTACTGGACCGATGCCGACAAGGCAGAAATAAAGGCTTACGTTGACGAAGCCATTTTGAATGGAGCGTGGTAATTATGAACGTGAATTCAAAAATGACGGCACTTGCCGATGAAATAAGAGAACTCAGTGGAACAACAACTACAAAAAGTATCGATGAGATGACTACGGATATTGGCGCCGCGAACACAGAAATAAGCGAGCAAATGGAACTTATTGCTCAAATATCTACTGCACTTGAAAATAAGGCAGCAGGAAGCGGTGGCGAAGATGTAACAGAAGAAACAACGGCTTATACTGCTAAAATTGGTCAGTTAGAAACTGCAGTTGCTGCTTTGGAGAGTGAGCTAGAAGGGAAAGCTAGTGGTGGTTCTGGAGGAGGAAGTGTTGAAACTTGTACAGTAATGATTACGACTGATATACCAACTACGGTTATATTTTACACTGAAGTTAACAGTGATGGAACATTGAGTGCTCGTACTTCGAGATTATCGACAGCTGTAGGCAGCGTTCCAATCACGGTATTATGCAATTCAGCGTTTGGCGTATATTGTCAGTCTGCTATGCCTACATACACAGGCTCTGGATTTCCTGAACAAGATCCTTCATCTTTTGATGGTAATACGAATATTATACTATTGACTCCTAGAAATGCAGGAGATATCGCTACTCTTAATTGTATTGATGATGCTTAAAGGAGGTAACAAATAATGTCAAACAAAACACAATTACAAACAAATAACACAACCCTTGACTATCTCATAAGCAGAGTAAATGCGGCTAAAGATGTGGCAGCCTCCTTACCTGAAGCTGGTGGTGATAGTGGTGGAAGTGTTGAAACTTGTACGATAACTCGCGTTGCTGGGTGGGTCCCAGCAGCAATTGGATACTCTTCTTCCGGTGGAGCTTTTTATGAGTCAAATTATGATGCAATAACTACTAATACAACACATACTGATGTTATTAAAAATAGTCTTTTCGTAATATATGGTCACAATGAATATCCACTAGTTAATGTAACAGGCAATGTTGAATATTTAGGGTATTCAGATGCTCTTTCTATGTACAAAATGTTTTCTTTTAGTGTAACTGGAGATGGTACTATCTCTATAACAGATGATGATTAAAATAAAGGAGGACTAACAAATGTCAAACTTAAATAACAACACAACACAACTTGAAGCCCTCCTTGCTAAAGTCAACGCACTTCCCGAAGCAGGTGGAGGCATAGATACATTTGACGCTACAGCAGTTGCTGGTGATATCCTCAGTGGTAAGACTGCCTATGTAGATGGCGAAAAAATAACAGGTACTATTGCTACAAACACTTCAAGCAACTTAACTGCAAATGGTGCTACTGTAACTGTACCTTCTGGTTATTATGCAACTCAAGCAACTAAATCTGTTGCTACTGCTACTCAAGCGACACCAACAATTATAGTTAATTCAAGTGGATTAATCACCGCTTCTGCAACTCAATCCGCAGGATATGTAAGTGCTGGTACAAAAAGTGGTACAAAACAATTAACAACTAAAGCAGCGACAACATATACACCAACCACTTCCAATCAAACTATTGCTAGCGGGCAATATTTAAGTGGCACTCAAACTATTGTAGGTGATGCTAACTTAGTTGCAGGCAATATCAAAAGTGGCACCAGTATATTTGGTGTAACTGGTACTTATGAAGGTGATTCATATAACACTGTTTATATTGGTACAAGTACTCCTACCTCTGATGTTGGTTCAGATGGGGATATTTATATAGTAAGGAGTGAATAAAATGAAGAACTTAGAACAAGCAATGACTGAAGAAAAACTTTATGTTCAAGATAGAATGAAGAATATAGACACAAACCTTCTTGATAGACTTGCTCTTTATGGATATTCAAATCTTACAGAATATTTTGCTGATAAGCGAGAATATGAATTTTCACAAATTAAATTCAATTTTGTTGAAGAACCAATGCCAAACGGTGTATCTGAAATTTTTAAGATGATTAACACAAACAAGTCAGGAATTTTATTTGTTGACTGGGAAAATACTTATGTTGTTTGTGGCAATAGAGGAATAGAAGAGTTTAATCAGAAATATTGCGAAGAACATAATATCACATTTTTCCCCTTGCATACAAATGGTGGTACAATTGTAGGTTCTCGTGGCGATTTCTCTTTGGGTATATATTGTCCAAAAAACATTATAGGCAGTTCTTCTTACATATTAAATAATGTGGTTGCTATATTACAAAAATACACTTCTGCTAATGTAACTGTCGATGGAAATGATATTGTAATTGATGGTAAAAAAATATGTGGTTCTGCTAATTATGAGCAAAATAATATGCTTATGGTTATTATGCACTTTTCTTTTTCAGATTGGACTGATTTAATATCTAATATTTGTTTAACAACAAAACAAAGTAAACCTGTTGCGTATGTTGATTTTATTAGTAGAGACCAATTTAAAAAGGAGGTTTTGAGATGGCTACAGAAACAATAACTTTAAGACCTACCAGCGGACTTACAGGCGTTAGTGTAACATGCTACCCAACAGATACTCCTTCTGATTCTATCTATTTATTAGTATGTGAAGAAAATCAAGATGATGAAGCAACTTATATAGTCTGGGACACTTTAGCTTCAATGTCGGGCTTTAATTTTACTGTACCAGGTGATTATGTTAGTAAAATACCAACTTCTATAAAAGTGTATGCTGTAATGTATGTAGATGAAACTATAGCCGAAATTAATTTGCAGTATATGGCAACTGGAGATACATATAGTAAACTTAGTAATGCTCGTATAGTCAGCGAAACCTATGTTCCTTATATTTTTGAAATTCCTACTGCTGAAGTGTCGGATTTCTACACCAATTCATTAATTAATCATATATCGAGTTACGCATTAACATTTACCGTAACTTCTACATCTACTGGTTCTAATTCTAAGAATACGACTAATTACCCACATCTTACACAACTTTATCTAGAACTTACATATCAGGAAGATGAAGATATAGTTTTAGATACTATCTACCTCAAAGAAAACAGCTCGTGGACATCAATTCCCTGCACCATCTATCAAAAACAAAATGGAGCATGGGTTACAACAGACTCTTCAATTCTTGAAAATGGTGATAAATTTATTCTTCAAGAAATAACATAAACATAAAAGGAGGGTATGGTTATGACCTTACAAATTATATTATTAATACTAATTTACATATTAAATATAATTGATTACTTCCAAACAATCTACGCCATACAGCTCTTTGGAATTGGCGTTGAGATAAACCCAATAGGTCGCTTTATGCTTGAAAATGAGTGCGCTTGGATATTCAAATTTATTGGAGTGCCAATACTATTGACAGCAATTGGATTCATTATAAAATATGATAAAAATAAAGTTTGGGCAGTTTATTTTTTACTTACGGTGTTCTTGTTTGTAGTTATTCACAATTTTTATCAACTTGCACAGATGGGCATATTTTAATTTTATATAAATTAGGAGGATTAAATTATGACAACTTTATCGATTATTTGTGCTGCAATAACAACAGCTTCCGCAATTGCGTGCGGAATATTTTATGTATTAAATAGAAAATTAAAGAAGAAGTAAACAAAAATTAATAATAAGGAGGTGAGGTAAATGGCTAAGTATGTTTTTCAGCTTCGCAGAGGAACTAGATATGTTGATGATAATGGTGCAACGTTATTAAATGAAGACGGCAAGCCAGTCAGAGATGATTGGGCTACATATACAGCCCAAAAAAATCATACAAATCCTCTTGACGGAGAGTTGGTTGTTGAGTTTGAATATAACCCAAAGACCAGCAAAAAGATACCAAGGTTCAAAATTGGTTATGATGATAAATCATTCGCCGATCTAGAGTATATAAGCCCAGACAGTTTCATTTTACCAAAGCCTATTAGTGTAACATTACCCGTAGACAGTTGGAAGTTAGTAGAGGACGATGGATGTGATACAGACACATATTCGCAAGTTGTTACGGTGACGAATGCGGTAATCACTGAGAATAGCAGAATTGATTTGCAACCAACTCTCGAACAATTGGCAGAGTTTTATGAATCAGGAATTGCTCTGACGACAAAAAATGAAAACAAAGTCGTGACTGTTTATTCCGTGGGCACGAAGCCAGAAATTGATTATACAATTCCTGCGACAGTAACGGAAATTATTATAAAAGACGAGGTGAGTGCAAATGAGTAAAAATCCTATTTATGGAATTCCGGTAGGTGGCGGTGGCGGTGGTAATCTGAAAACCGATATTGACGCTATAAATAGTAAAATTGCTACACTTGAATCTCAGATGGCTGGGTTATTATATAAAGAAATTACTATTTTATCATTCTCTCATAATGCTGGAACTAAGGAAATAGGCTCTACTGTAACTGGGGTTACATTGTCATGGAGTATTAATAAGACTCCTACTAAACTTACTCTTGATGGTGAAACGCTTGGCGTATCCACAACCAGTAAGACAATTAGCGGTCTTTCAATTACATATAAGAACAACAAAACTTGGACTTTAAAGGCAACCGACGAAGAAAATAAAACTGCAACCAGAACAACATCGATTACTTTCTGTAACGGCATATACTATGGTACTGGATCAACGGAAAGCAATTTTGATAGTGCATTAGTGACAAGTCTTTCTAAGAGATTACAAACAACTAAGGCATATGACTTTACTGTTAATCCCACTAACGAGTACATTTATTATGCCGTTCCAACTCGTTTAGGTACAGTTTCTTTCAAGGTAGGCGGATTTGAGGGCGGTTTCCAGTCGCCCGAAACTGTTTCTGTAACAAATAGTTCTGGTTATACAGAAGACTACTATGTTTACCGTTCTACTAATAAAATTACTGGCTCTACTACGGTAGATGTCATTTAAGGAGGACATTACAAATGGCAAAACTTAAAAATTATAATGGTAGTGTCCAATTAATGGCGGGCATTACTCAAAAAGGCGGAGGCGACTTCGCGTTAATAGATGCTAATGCGGTGCAAACACTGGAAGACGGAACAAGGCTGGATTCAGAATTAGAAGAGATTCGTGGAATAGCCAGCCTTCAAGCAGATTGGAATCAAACCAATGATGCACAATCAGATTATATAAAAAATAAACCTACAGTGCTGACGGAAGATGAAATTAAACAGATTATCAAGGATAATAATACTCCCGGGGCTCAAGTACAGTCTGACTGGGAACAAGATGATAATACCAAATCAGATTATATAAAAAATAAACCTAATATTGACGCAATGAATAGTAAAATTACTACACTAGAGGATGCCGTTAACGAAAAGCAGGATATTCTTCCTGTAAATACTGGTGGATCTTCTACACGTATTTGGGTAGCAACACCCAATCAATTCCTTGGTGGGCGAGGCGGTAGAATTGGTATAGCTTACTTTACTACTGAGCCTATTCTTAAATCTGAAAACTCACCTATTATAACAAATATTAATAGTTTAACTGTGCTTGAGAGTCAATATGCAAACACTTATGCTGCCTTAATACGCGTTGCTGAACTTTATACCATGAAGGGTAACGATGAAACTCAGCAGCCGGGTGCTTATCAGGACTATATTAAGGCCGTAGTAAAAGCGGGCTCAGGTTTTTATTATGTGGAATTTTATTGGACTTATCCTTATTACTTCAAGCGTCTTAATGCTGGTACGAATGCGAAGCCTAAAAAAACTTCTACTGCTTCTTCTCCTTTTGTGGGGGCAATTACTGCACAAAATTATTTTGCAAAATGGGCATCTGGAGATATTAATATAGATACTTCAAAGACAGGTAATAGTGATATTCCAGCATATAAAACATTTATAAAAAATTATTATGCTTATAATGTTTGCGGTATTGGTTCAGCACCAACGCAACCTACTGTAACCTTTAGTATATTTAATGTTTTAGATAACGAGGAGCCTTTCCAAGAAACTCAAGTTTCTAGAGACCCTATGGGACGAGTAGTTTTCAATGAGGGCGTCGAAGAATTCCACGGTGTTAATAAAAAGCAACTTGACACTGTAAGTACAGAACTTACGAACAATATTGATAATGTAAATACAACATTAACAAGTAATATTCAAAGTGTTGAAGCTTCGCTTACTAAGGTAAATACTGATTTAACAGCATCTATTAATGATGTGAAAAATGCTTGTGCACCGAAGAATCAGAGCGTTTCTATTAAACTACTCGCCTCCGAGGGACAGCAACTTCCTACTGGGTGGTATAATATAGCAACTTTGCCTAAGTCATCTAGTTCTTTATTATTACATGTACGTTACGGAGCAGTTGGTGGCCGCTGGAGTAGTTTTCTACTTTCAGTTGAAATGACGTATAATGCGGGTGACTGTGGAGGTATACCTAGCATTAAGGTATTGAACTGTTCGCATCGTAACGGTGCCATCGGTAATTATTATCTTAGCCAATCTGCTTGCACTAAAGCAAGAATAAGATATGATAATAACAAATCTAATATAAATAACAATGCTTATTTAGACTTGTACTTTAATTATACGAACGCTCTTAAAACCGATGGCAGTATTAATGGTAGTATAAATTTCTTCGCAGAAATTTTGGACAATACTTATGGACTTGATCATGCTACTGGAAAATGTGTTTTAGCGACTTCTTTTGAGGTGGCAGAAGTGACAGAAAATCAGTGGGTTGAAGCGGTATATATTGATGCTTTATCTGATAGGGTTGTTGGCAGTATAGGTCTTGCTTATACATTAAACGATGATGGTAAAAGTTATTCTTGTACTGGTATTGGTACTTGTACGGGTACGAAAATTATTATTGGTAATAGTTACGAGGGTTTACCAGTTACAAGTATTGGTGAATATGCCTTCGAGGATTGTAGCAGCCTTACGAGTGTAACTATCCCTGATAGCGTTACCAGCATCAGCTGCAGTGCGTTCTATTATTGCACAAACCTTACGAGTGTGACGATACCTGATAGTGTAACAAGCATCGGCGATCGTGCGTTCTATTATTGCACAAACCTTACGAGTGTGACGATACCTGATAGTGTAACTAGCATAGGCAATTCTGTGTTCTCTTATTGTTCAAGCATTACTAGTATAACCATCCCCGATAGCGTCACAAGCATTGGCACTTCTACGTTCTTTCATTGCTCCGGTCTTGCAAATGTTGTAATACCAGATAGCATTACAAGTATTGGCAGTGGTATGTTCAATGGCTGTACTAGTCTTACGAGTATAATAATTCCCAACAATGTAACAAGTATAGGCAAGACTGCGTTTTATAATTGCGCCAGCCTTACGAGCGTTACTATTCCAGACAGCATCACAAGTATCGGGGAAAACGCGTTCCGAAAATGCGTCAGTCTTACGAACATTGAAATACCAGCGAGTGTAACAAACATCGATAATTCTGTATTTTATGATTGCGCTTTAATGCAAAATTATGATTTTACAGCTTGTCTTTCTGTTCCAACTCTTGCTAATATTGATGCGTTTAATTCAATTCCCGAAACTTGTGAAATTAGAGTTCCGGCAAATCTTTATGAAGAGTGGAAGTCCGCAACAAACTGGTCAGAATATGCTAGTCACACAACCCCCGTGCCAGTAAGTATAGGCAGACACAATCTCTCCGTAGTAACCGAAAAACCTACGGAATTTGACAAGAACACAATTTATTTCATAGTATAAGAGGAGGCGATAGATATGATAATAACCGAATATTATAGAACTCGTGAAGATGGAGTGATACTTAATCGTACCTCCTCCGATTCAAACTATATGATTGAACGTGACGGCACACAATATGTTGAAGCTATCGATCCTGCTGACTTAAATAGAGTTTATGTTGAAACTGATATAATTATTTTGGAGGAAAATATTGAAGAGAACGCCGGAGAAGGTGTTGAAGAAAATATAGAAGAAAGCACCGAAAATAAATAAGGAGGAGTAAACATGTCAATTTATATAGGAAACAAAGAACTTAAGCAAGTGTATATTGGCTCAACTCCTGTAAAAGAAATATATAAGGGCTCTACTTTAGTTTGGAGCTCTATGCCACGTGTAACCATTCAAGTTACGCAAATCGGCGAGCCATTCGATTCTCATCTGGCATATTATTCGATATATGATGAAAATGGAAATGAATATAGTGAGGCTGGAATTTACTTAGTTCCAGAAGGCACTATATTAACTGTTTACGCAGGCGCAGATGGCGAAGCAAGCATATCTGTTGATGGTATATCCGAGGGAACTTGGGAGACTGTTTATACAATTAATGCGGATACTACGATTAAAATTAGACTTGCATACCCAAATAATGAATCCTCGGAAGATCCAGAGTTGCCAGAGGAATATCGGTTTAATGTCATAATGAATAACCCCAATACTGCAATAGACAATATTTATTCGATTGACTATACAGTTAGTTGGGAAGGTGGCTATTATAACGGTTCCGTATCACCTCTTACTTTTGATGAGGAGATGGAAACTCTTCTTGTTAATCAAGTTTGTGATAATCCTCCTACAGAGGCTTATGCGACACTTACATATGTTTATGACGCAGAAGGTCACAAGACTAGCGAAGATTTGATTGGAACAATTCAGAATAATGATGATGGTACATATGATATACAATTTTAAAATCAAAATAATACAAATTTGGGCGATGTCATTATAGCGTTGCCCTAAATTATAAAGAAAGGAGCGATGTTTATGATCAGAGGAACAACTGCTCAATTTAAATTTAAGTTGCCTTATAGTAAAGAAGAGATTGACTGGGCAACAATAAAATTTTGGCAACCACAGAATCCAAGTAAGTTATTGCCTATAACCAGAAAACTCGAAGATTGTACCGCATCGGATGATTCCTATAGCTTATGCGTTTCTTTGACTGCCGAAGAAACATCTAGGTTTTTAGATAAATATAAGGCAAAAGTGCAACTTAGAGCCCAACACATAAACAACGGTACAGTTTTTGGCAGTCGAACAAAATTGATTACGGTATATCCTATGCCCGATGATATTTTAGAAGAAGATCCTAATATGCCTGACGAGAATGCAGAAGGGTTGATTGTTCTTGATGGTAAAACTATTGCTACTTAATAGGCGGTGATGATAAATGAATGAAGAATTAAATGAATTGACGGCAGAAAGCATCAACGAATTAGAGATGCAAGAGATTGCCGAAGATGGGGTTGAAGTAGAAGATTTAGAACAGAATGTTGAACTTGAGGAAGAGATCGAAGTCGTTGAGGTCGAAATTGTTGAAGAAGTAGAAATCGAGATAGATGAAGCTGTTGGCTGGACTGGCGGTGACAGCACAAGACACTATAGCCTTTCTGGTCGTGATGAAGCAAATCAGCACCCCATTTCCGCCATTACTGGATTGGAATTAGAATTAGACAAACTTAATGCGTTAAAAACTGTTGTTTCGGATAAAATAGGTGTTGCCAACTATTATAAGTGGAATGAAGGTGCATATAACGAATATGGTTATTTTGTTAGTTTAGTACCCAACACTTCCACAATTAAAATCTGCGAAGGCACAGATATTTTTGGCATTACAGTTGATGATGCAGGTTTTGTTGGCAATCAGGATAAAGATGTTTCAAGAGATAACTCGTATGCCCTTGTTGCAACAACTGGATTGGTCGATGTAAGATGCGAGTTAGATGTCACCGAAGGAAACTATGTTGTTTCAAACGGTCATGGTATTGCCGAAAAAACCACATCCGGTTGTGGCTATAAGGTTATTGCCGTCAATGATAAGCGGGGCGTACTTTATGCCTCAATTGCATTAGGTGTACAAGCGTGTACGACAGATGTAATAGACAAGAGTTTGCAGCGTCTTGAGGCACGAGTTGATGATAATGAGATCAATATTGCCGCTGCAATGAATGTCGCCAATGACGCATATAATAAATCTATTGAAAGCGATTCCGTTTCAGAAGAAGCCATTCTTAAGGCATTAGAAGCGTTAGCACAGGCGAATGACGCCGTTGATGCCACGGATGAAATGAATAAAATTCTTGAATCTACTAACAATACTGCGTCACAGGCTAAGGCAATTGCTGAGGGGGCTGTTGCAGAAGCGGAAAGCATTCGTAAAGTGGCCTATGATACGGCAAATGATGCACTTTCCAATGTTAATGCTTTGATTGAGGATTTGAAACCAATTACACAATGGGAAGATCCGATAAGCGGAAATACCGGTGCAGAGTATTTGACGACATATATAGATAATGGACTTGCTACTAAGGTAGAAGTGCAGACGGTAGAGAAGGTAACAGAAGAGAATAAGAGTTGGATTGCAAAGAGCGGAGAAAGTATCGCAATGGCAGTTTCATCGGTTGATAAATATAGTGTCGGAGAATATTCTCAAGCATATGGGCTTACACTTGAACAGGCAAAAAACATATTAAAAGAAGGTATGATTTATATACCAACCAAACACGGCGACATTTCTACTCATACTGAAACCTATTCTGACGATGTTGATTATTCTTTTACTCATACTTTTTACTATGTTTGGACGAATAATATGTGGTCGGAAGGTATTGGAGAAGTATGGTTTGGCGCCGAGCAACCCTCTGGCGATACGTATGCATATTGGTATGATGATGATAGATTATATTTATTGAACAACGGTATTTGGACCGAAGTTGCCACACTTGCTGGTAATGCTAATAATCGTATTACAAGTATGATTAGGCAAGATGTGGACGAAGTTAGGGCCGAGGTTGTTAATGCTTATGGTGGTGTTGCTGGTTTTGGTGCAAAATTATCCGATACGGAGGCGAAAGTAAATTCTATTGCGTCTTGGCCAACCGATGGTGGAACTCACAATATGGCTGTTTTAGAACAAAAGGCAGACGCTAGTGGGTCGTATATGACCTTGGCAGCCGTAACCAATATAGACGGTAAATCAGAAGTAACAGAACTTAGTGGTGCGAAGATTGTTTTAAACGATAGCACGCGTGGCTCGTTTGTAGAAATTGACGCAGATAATATTGTGTTGGGTGGGGAAACTACATTTACCACTACAGAAAAAATAGATGGAGAAGATGTAACTAAAATTAATGGTGCCACTATTGCAACAGGTACGCTAAGCGCTTCACAAATCACCACGGGCACACTTGACGCAAGCAAGGTAACGGTAACAAATCTAGATGCTTCACAAATCACCACGGGCACACTTGACGCGGGGTTCATTGAAGTTGACGATCTTAAGGCTTTTGACGCTACTATTGGTGGTTTTAAGATTGCAGAAAATAGTATTCAACATACGAAAAAATATTATGATGACAACCAGACAGGCGTGTATATAGGGACAGATGGTATAGGTCTAGGCGAGGGAAAGTTTTATGTAACAGACGAAGGCGATATGAATACAATTAGTGGAATGATTGGTGGTTGGACAATTGATTCACAATCTTTATATAATTATTCGACATATTCAACTGGTCTGTGTTCGTTGGCAGACGATGTAGATGAGTGTTTTGATTCTGACGATGTTTTAACGTTTGAGTTTGATAATGCGACATCAACTTATAAAATAACGGCTTGCGTCGATACTGCAACTGACGTAAAAATACCACCAGAATATAACGGACATCCAGTAACTGTGATAGATGAGAGTGCGTTCAGCGGTTGCATTAGTCTTACGAGCGTGACTATCCCGGGCGGTATAACAAGCATAGGTAAAAATGCGTTCTATGGTTGTTCCAATCTTGTAAAGGTTACAATGCGTTATGGTGTAATAAATATTGGTGCTGATGCCTTCACTGGTTGTGAAAACCTTGTGGGCGTAGTTATCCCCGACAGCGTAACTAGCATCGGTGAGAACGCATTTGATTATTGCGAACGTCTTGAAATTCTTGTGATTCCTAGTAGTGTAGTGGAGATGGAGTGTCAAGATTTTACGTATTGTGATAATTTAACTGTTTGTTGTAAAGCAGAGTCTCAACCAAAGACTTGGAATTCAGGTTGGAATCCAAACTCTATATCTGTTAAATGGGCATATAAACCCGATTGCGCCTTTCCTTCTTTGGTTAAGCATGGTTTTACTTCTTCGCCTTGTATTTTTGCCGGCGCTGATAGTATAGGGGTGCCTTACTTTGGTGAAAATGCAAACTTTTTAGTTCTTAAGGACGGCTCCTTGTACGCTTCAGCGGCAAAAATAGGAGCAGGGCCACTCGGCTCTGCTAATAGTATATATTTAGGAACAACCGATATGGGTGGTGTAAATGGTTTTTTTGATGGTACAAGCATTAATAATTGGCGAATGACCGTTGGTAGTAATTTTGGAGTTACTGGCTCTGGAAAACTATATGCGAAAAATGCAGATATTACAGGTAAAATTAATGCAAGCGAAGGTGATATTGGTATTTGGAAGATTGGTGATGACTGCTTAGAAGCAGAGTCGTCATATGAGAGCGGAGGGTCAATAATATATGAAAAAATACAATTATCTCCAATAGGTATAAAACTGTGGATAAAAACCTCAAAATCCGCTCAGTTTGCAGACGAGCCAAATACTTGGGCGACCTGGAATAATTTAATTTTTAGAGTAGGACGTCTTTGGTCTAATGATGGCGGCGACGGTTTTGCTAAATGGTGGTAACGAATAAGAATCATACAAACTAGAAGACAAATTTGTAACCACATAACCTGTAACGATTAAAAGGAGAAAATTATGAAACAAAAATCAGTAATTCTCGCAATGGACGAGGCAAAGAGAGAATTAATACAATGCATAAATGATATTTTGCAAAAGCATGGACTCAATTGTTATTTGATTGAACCAGCGTTTGCAGAGTTGTATGCAGAAATAAAGGCGACCGCACAGAGAGAATTGGCTCAAGCTAGAGCTCAAGAGGCGGCGGAAGTTGCCCTTAAAAAATAAACAATACAAAATGATTAAAAGGAGACAAAATTATGAAAAAAACTATTAAAGAATTTTGCGATGCTTACAAAGCAAAGAGATTTATGATTTCGAAAAATGGTGTAGATGAAAAGTCTGAGTATCTCAGAAAGGAACTTGAGATTAAGACTTATATTCCATTTAGAGAGAAGCGTCGGATTGTAGAAATGATTGTGTCACAGAACATTAAGGAAGTTGATGGTATCAAGAAATATGATGACATTAACAGTTATGTGTCGCTTATTGTGACATCTATTGTGGCCCACACAAACTTAGAATTCGGAAAAGATGTCGTTGCGGACTATGACTTGCTTGCGGAAAGCGGACTGTTGCCGCAGATTATTGCGGAGTTTCAGAGTTCTCACGAAGAGATTGGCATTTTATTAAAGATGGCAATTACGGCAGAACTTGAGGATAACAACGTGAACGTACTCGTTGGCAGATTTTTAGATAGCGTTCTTAAGAAGCTTGATAATGTTGTGGACGGTGTGAAAGAGCTGGTTGGCAATGCTGACCTTAAGGAGCTTCTTGGAATGAATTTTAAAGAGGAAGATTTGGTCCAGTTGAAGGGTCTTTTAAATAGAATGAAATAAAATTTACGGAGGAGTTGGTGGATATGGCAAAGAGAACTTTAAATGCAGCCATAGATGAATTAATGAAAAATTACGAAGGTGCTTTAAAAGAAGCAGTAGAATATGCTTCCAACGAGGCAGTAAAAGATATATATACGCAGTCTATGAGTTGCCTTGAGGCTTATTATGATAGTTACGAACCTACTATTTATGATCGTACAGATTATCTATGGCACGCTATTTTGCCATATGCAGAAGAAACTAAGTATACAAAAGATGGGATTGTAAGCCGAGTTGGAGTGGCCTACGATCCGTCTCAATTGGACAACGTGTATTATGGCTCGAAGAAGTATTGTCCCGTAGATGGTGCGTGGGTTCTTGAGAATTACTTGGCGGGAATTCATCCTGCTACTAACGGTGGCGAGTTCTATTATGAAAACATTGATCCGGTGTCTCCAACACAAACAATGAATGATTATTTAAATAACTATGCAACGACAACTTTCCATAACAATATCTTAGTGTCGTTTGCTAAACAAATTGCAAGAATGAAGTGACAGGAGGTGGTATCATGGCACAAAATTTAATTACAAAACATATAATTGAAGCGGTCGTTAAACCGACGCTGGATAAAGGTGAGAGAGAGAAACTTAACGCCGATTTGGGTCGGATTTTCGCAGACGCTTCAAATATTGATTTTAATACAAAAGAAACACGTGATAGCTTGAATAATCTCGCAAGAGCATTTCAGGCTATTTTTGATAAGATTGGCGATAAGAGTATTGACTTTGAAGAGCTGATTAAGATGCCGGCTCCTGATACGTTTGCGAAGCTTGGTGAGGTGGCGGCAAAGCAGTTCTGGAACGCGTGGGAATCGGTCGCCAAAGGAATGAGTGGCGGAGTCTCTCAGGATATGCTGAAAGAGCAGTTTTATCAGC
>JAEIGA010007646.1_pt1 | contig 16395 bp, 13 predicted proteins | sample 9270691 | NCBI WGS metagenome assembly JAEIGA01 (sample SAMN17057246, study PRJNA624740) | gut metagenome | biome: biome; isolation source: fecal sample | host: Bos grunniens | place: China: Xizang | collected 2019
AGTAATGCTGGCAATGTCTTCAGGGTTTACATTCAAAAGCTCTGACATCTTATCCATATCGTTGGTGTTGTTGGTAAAGTCAAAGTTATTCACCTTGTTGGCGTCAATCTGCCAAATATTACCGTCAACTACGATAAGAGGGTTGGCGTCACCGGTCATTGTTGCAACACCGCGCAAGTGCATGGTTGAACGTGCACCAAGGTCACCAGAGTTAAACACAATATCCATACCGGTAATACGACCCTGAAGAGCTTCGTCAATAGAGGTTATACCCATACCTTCAAATTCTTCCATGTCGATAGTCTGCTGAGCACCGGAAATTTCTCGTTCCGGAATAGCCAAACCAGAACCGCCGGCTACACGTTCAGCCTTAATAACAACTTCCTGAATTTCAGTTATATCACTCATTTTAATCTCAAAATAAGTTTTATTGAATGGAAGTTCTACTGTTTCGTAACCTACGTATGTAATAGTAAGTTTATTCTTTGGGTTCTGAAGACGGAATGAGAATTCACCGTTAATGTCTGTTACGGCATGAGCCACAATACGACCGGTCTCATCCATTTCAACTACGTTAGCCATCATTACAGGACCTTCGCTATCTTCAACGATACCACTAATGACATCGCCGGCTTTCTGTGCAAAGACCATAGTTGGCAGAGAAGCCAGAGCTAAAACCGAAGCTCCTCTAAGTATTTTATTTAATATCTTTTTCATTGTCTTTCGGTTTGCTGATTAAAACTTGATTACTCCATTGCAAAGCGCATCATCTATTTGATGTATAACAACAAACGAAGATGTCTCTATCTGATTAACGCTTCCCCAATCAAGAGCATTATATTCGTATTCACGACACATAATGTTGAACAGAGGTGCACCGGTTACGCTATATTGATTAACAAGAACCTTATTATATGCGCTCTGATAATCAGAAGTAGTAGGTGTCTGAGTATCTGCTACAAATATACCGTTGTTGTTTGATCTAACCTTCAGTTTCTCAAACTGGTTCTTCTTATTCATATAAGCAGTTTCGTAACTAGCTTCAAAACCTACGTGAACAGTATCAATCTTGAATTCACCACCATAATATACTGAGTTATCCTGGATGTGATATTTAACGAACGCTTCAATCTGCTCACCCAAGAATGCAACACGTGATGCAATGGTGTAAATAGAGTCAGCAGCAACACCCGGATCATCTGCTGCAGCTCCGCGCTCTTCTCTTGCCAAACGAATAAGTTCGCCATAGTAAGCAATAGAGTCGGCTACAAACTTAGCTTCTGCAGCTGCAGAATTATCACGAGCAGCTTCTGAATCTAACATAGCATCTTCTAATGCTTCAAGTCTTTCCTGTTCAGCCTGGATTCTTTCTTCAGTCCAGATCTTGTTTTCAGCAATCAACTTCTTAATAGCATCGTTGGTTGGTACATATACTGTATAGTGATATGTATTGAATGTACTGATATTACGGATACTACCAATTGCATGCTCATTCATGTATGCAGCATACAAGTTAGCAGCCTGTACCAATTTCTGGAATTCTGCAAATTCCGGATAGTTAACGCTATCTGAAAGAATGTCATAAACGCTCTTTCTTGAAGTCTGCAGAGGTCTGTCAATAATATAAGTTTTACCGTTACCATTTGCTGTTGTCATATCGTAACGAGTAAGAACCTTAGATGGTTTGTCGGTTTCAATCTGATAGCCACCATATACATAACGTACACTGTCTGCAGCATCACGACCAACCTTTATAGTACCACGACCTTTAGTCTGGAAATATTCAAAGTTTCTTGAATCTTCTACATCACCAATTACAATGTGATAGTCAAGAAGGTCTGACAAACGGTCCTGAACAATATCGGCAGCAACTGTAGCACCTGTACCAAATACAGAATCAAGCTGCATATCATAGTTATACTGCTTTGCTTCAATAGCCTTTGTAGTATTATTGTAGAAGAATACCAAAGCCTTACCAATTTCATTACCTGTTACTTCGTCTTTTGTAATATTACCGAATGAAATTGGGTCAACATAAATCATACGACCATTCAATTCTGGATCTTCTGAAGCTGTTACTGTAGGAATAAAGAAGCTATATGTAGCAACCATTGAATTCAGATAAGCATCGAATTCATAAAGTTCAATAGCTTCGTTAATAATCTGCAATGCTTCTGTTACAAGAGCAGGGAATGATACTGAACGATATGCTGTAGGACTGAACACCTTATTTGTAAAGTAAACAGCACCATTACAACACATTGCTACGCTATCAACATGAGCTGTTGTAATACCCATTGGGTCGTTAGCATCGTCAAGTACGTTTGCAAACTTACTTGGTACAGAACCTACGAATGAGTTAAGCTGGTTGTTATTCAACAGTTTAACAATTACGTTATCAGGAACACCTGCCATATCCTTAATGATATCTTCTACATTGTCAAGAATCATACCGGCAAATTCAGGAGCACCATAACGGTCTTTCAGAGGTTTACCACCACCTTCGTTCCACCATACTTTCATAGCTTCGTCACTTGGAACAAGCATTACAGCCATATTCTGCTGAAGAGCTACAGCTGCAGTTGTTGTAGAAGATGTTGCTGAATAGTAACCATTCCATCCCGGATCGAACTTTAAGATTTCACCTGTACCAATGTTTGCACCGTTAGGAGTTCTTCTCAAAGGTTCATTATTCTGGCTACGCTGTGAGAAATAACGTTTCTGGAATACAGAGTCAACATCACTCAATTCTGGGAAGAGATCGTGAACTCTCATAGTAGCTTCTTCACTATAATATGGTGCAGAAAAACGTTCTACCAAAGCACTATAGATCTTTGAATCCTGAGCTATTGAAAGATATTCAGCCATATTTGGAAGTGAATAGATTACCTCTTCCATTTCGTGAACGAAACCGTTGAAACATCTTAGGTTCTGAGTCTTGATTCTAACACCGTTTACAGTAGCATCACCAGGCTGACGACCAGGTTTGTTGCTACCATTTCTTGAATAAACACCCTGATTGAAAAGGAAATCATAGTCGTCGTCTGTGATTTTCTTCATTGTCAAGAACTTGTTTACAAAGAATACAATTGGTCTGATTGTCAAGTCACGCAAAGCAACAACACCATCAGTTGAATTCTTGTAATACTGCCAATGTTTTGTAGTAGGCATCTGATCAGGAGTAATAAATGGAACAGAGTCATACACTGTGTTAGATGCTACTCTTCTCATACAGTCACCAAGTGTAGGACCCTCGCTACTTGAGAGCATAGCCACCTGATAAACGTTGTTTAACATTGAACCGAAGAGAATCATCTTCTTCTGTGCCAAGCTTAATTCTTCATAGCATGATACCGGAGTACCGTCTTCTTTTTTGAAAACACCGGATGCGTAGAAACGCTGTACTGCTTCTTCGTCAGCGACGAACAAAGTCTTACTACCTGTCTTTGCCAAGACATCCTTGTAATTCAGGTCTTCAATCAACCTGACATAAGTGTCGTATCCTTCATCCTGAAGGAATTCGTAAATGCTGGAACCCAAGTTCGCTGGCATTGTTGTATCCAGATCATAATCCGGACGACATGAAGATAGTCCAAAGACTACAACTGCTGTCATACAAACAATTCCCAAAAAACGCGAACGGTTCGCTTTAGAACTTTTTTGTTTCATTTAGTTAGTTAATTATTTGTTGTTATTATATGCAATTAGTCATCCGAAACCACCTTATATATATATTATAAGGTAGTCCCGGACTGATACTCTCGTTATTTAGCTTCTTTAAACATCTTTTGTAATATAGGTTTCTTCTTATTATCCTATCGTGAACTTGTCAGCAAAGCCAACCAGCATCAAAGACAACATTTTTGCGATGTTCTATAGGTTAATCTTTATACAATTTGGTTAATAATCTGTTTGCAATTATCTAAATTAATCCATTCCTTCAATAGTTTTGATACGTCCTTCAGCATCGTATTCAAGTTCGCAAACCTTTAAGCTGCGCAAGTGATTCTTACCACCTGAAGGCACACTGTCATGATGGAAAAGATACCATTTTCCTTTGTATTCTACTATTGAATGGTGAGTAGTCCAACCTACTACAGGAGTCATAATAACACCCTGATAAGTGAAAGGACCGTATGGGTTATCGCCTGTTGCATAGCACAAAAGGTGAGAATCACCTGTAGAATATGAGAAATAGTATTTGCCGTTATATTTATGCATCCAGCTTGCCTCGAAGAAACGATGTGGGTCGTCTGCTGCCAATGGATTGCCGTTTTCGTCAACCACGTAGATTGGTTTTGGTTCTTCTGCAAAGGTAAGCATATCGTCGCTCATTCTTACCATACGGCTTGGCAATGAAGGTTCGCTTCCGTGTGGAAGATTTGGGCTATCCGGAGTATTGTTCACTGCAGGATCTTCTACAGGTTTGTTATCGCGATATGACTGCAATTGACCACCCCAAAGACCGCCAAAGTACATGTAATAGTTACCATCTTCGTCTTTGAAAACGCAGTTATCTATACTGTAACTACCTGGAATTGGCTCCGGCTGCGGAATAAATGGACCGGCTGGATTATCAGCAATAGCAACTCCGTGATGGAATACTTCATTACAATCCTTCATAGGGAAGTACATGTAATATTTACCATCTTTTTCTGCAACGTCACAATCCCAAAGCTGGCGACCATGCCATGCTATATCTTCCAAATCAAGAACCTTTCCGTGGTCGATAACCTCGCCATTCATAGGGTCATCGGTAGATAGCACATGATAATCTTTCATGATGTACTCATCGCCACTATCGTTATTGACATTGTTACATTCCCAATCATGTGATGGATAAATATACACTCTGTCATTATACACATGAACAGATGGATCTGCCATGTAATCTGCGGGGAATAGATAACGTTTCTTCATACTATATCTTTTTTTGTTGTTATTACTAATATATGAAAGTGGTCAAAGTTAACGATTTTTTTCATTTAATACAGAGAATTCATTGTTTTTTTTAATAAAAAGAGGTGTTTTATAGCTTTTCCGGATGATTTTTAACACTTTACGACCTGTCATCAGGGAATTTCAATAGCATATAAAAAAAAAGAGTGCCTCTTGCACTCCTTTTTTCGCACTTCTAACCGGATCTATTCACAGACATGGCTAAGCACTTCACGAAAGTCAATTACTAACCAAATATGTATATGCATGAAAACTTACAGCGCAAAGTTATTCGTCATTGGCGAAATAGGGATTAAGAAAAGTTTCATAGTGATTAAGATTTGGTTCCCAAAACGATTTTAACATTTTTAAACAATTAAGATTTGGTTCAAAAAGATTAAGATTTGGTTCCCAAAAATGCCCCAGAAGGTATTAGAACGGCATTTTCCAAAAAATCGGTTTTTTTATAGAAAAAGAAGAAGAGTTCAACTTTTTATTGAACTCTTCTACGTTGTCGTACGAGGATTCGAACCTCGACAAACAGAACCAAAACCTGTTGTGCTACCATTACACCATACGACAATCATTCATCCCTTTCGGGATTCGACTGCAAAGGTAGGAATATTTTTATTCAGCTACAAGCAAATAGTAGTTCTTTTTTCCTCTTTGCAATACTATATATCTGTCATCAACCAAATCTGCTTCGGTAAATGGACGAGAATGGTCGTATGTTTTCTCTTTGTTTATGGAAACACCACCACCCTGCATCATCTTTCTTGCTTCGCTCTTTGAGAAGAATACAGGACAATTATCTGTCAAGAAATCGGAAGCCTTAATATTCTGAGACAGAAGTTCTCTTTTGAATCTAAACTGAGGCACACCCTCAAAAACAGACAGAAGCATATCTTCGTTTATCTGCTTGAGTTCATCAGATGAACCGCCACCAAACAATATGCTGGAAGCCTCTGCAGAAGCCTTATAATCTTCTTCGCTATGTACCATGCAGGTTACATCTTTTGCAAGACGTTTCTGCAAGAGTCTCAAATGAGGAGCTGCATCGTGTTCCGCAATAAGAGCTTCGCACTCTTCTCGTTCTATATTTGTAAATATTTTTATATATCTCTTAGCATCATCGTCGCTTACGTTCAGCCAGAATTGATAGAACTTATATGGCGATGTATATTCCGGATTCAGCCATATATTTCCGCCTTCTGTCTTACCAAATTTGGTTCCGTCAGATTTTGTGATTAGCGGACAGGTCAATGCAAAACATTCCGCACCGGTAATTCTGCGAATAAGTTCTGAACCGGTTGTGATATTTCCCCACTGATCTGCGCCACCCATCTGCAGTTTACAATTCTTGTTCTTGTTCAGATACAAGAAATCGTAACCCTGAAGCAGTTGATAAGTAAATTCTGTAAAGGAGAGTCCATCGCGAGCTTCGCCATTAAGACGTTTTTTTACAGACTCTTTTGCCATCATATAGTTAACGGTAATGTGTTTACCTATGTCACGAGAGAAATCAAGGAATGTTATACCCTTCATCCAATCGTAGTTGTTTACCAACTCTGCTTTATTTGGAGCATCACTGTCAAAATCAAGGAACTTTGACAACTGTTTTCTAATACAATCTACATTGTGCTTTAGTGTCTGTTCATTCAAGAGATTGCGTTCCTGAGATTTTCCACTTGGATCGCCTATCATACCTGTTGCACCGCCAACCAATGCAAGCGGTTTGTGACCGCATCTCTGGAAATGACGCAAAATCATAATACTGCACAAGTGACCAATATGCAGAGAATCTGCTGTAGGATCGAAACCTACATACGCTGTTACTTGCTCTTTTGAAAGTAGTTCATCTGTTCCGGGCATCATTTGGTGTATCATACCACGCCACTGGAGTTCTTCTACAAAATTTGTCATATATTACTATTTTTGGTTATTATTCATATAATGGGCAACAAAAGTACAAATCAAAACGTTTAAGTGCAAATCGGGCAGCATCAATTTTGTGTATTACAACCGGTTATAGATTCAAAAAAGAGCTGTTATTTTCAATTAAAATCTGTTCAAGTTCCTGTTCCGATTTGCTTAACAAATGTGCAACTTCACAAAGCAGAGAGGGTAAACAAGATGTATCATCAGATTCCAAAAACAGCGATTTCATCGGTATTATTTGCAATATTTCCTGTACAAATTTACTACCTAAAGAGAACTCAAATCCCGCTTTTAGCAACTGTTTAGCTGTTATAACATTCCCCCTGAAACCATGAATAAGCCATCTTTGTGATGGCGAATATTTCTTTCTATAGAGAAACATTTCATCTAAAGATTTTACCTGATGAATTATAAGCGGTTTACGTAAATCTTCACTCAACTGAATATGATATTCAAAAATTTTCTTCTGAATTTCTAAAGATGCGCCACGCAATTTATCTATTCCACATTCGCCTATTGCATAAACATTGCTTTGGGTCGCAGCTGTTTTCAATGCTTGCAAATCTGAATCAACCAGCGAAACAGTATCCCATGGATGCAGGCCCACAGAATAGCAGTGTATTGAGTTTAGAGGAAGATTATCCGGGAGTACAGAAATCAAAGCGTTTTCTGCATTAACGTCATGAGTATGTATATCAACTATTCTCATGTTACAAATTTTCATGGAACCGGATCATATCCGGATCCGCCACCGGGACGACACCTTAACAATCTTTTTACAGCAAGAAACATACCCTTAAAAGGGCCATATTTTGATATTGCTTCTATGGCATATTGTGAACAAGTGGGGGTAAATCTACAAGATGGTGGCAACAATGGCGATATACAGAGCCTATAAAACTTTATAGGCAGTATAAGCAGGTATGAGAGAAAACGCATTATTGCCTTAAACATATAGATATTTCTTTACATTAAAAACAGTTAGATACTATCACTATTCTGATTTTTGGATTAAAACAGAAAGCAACTTTTCAAACGCTGAATCAAGACGTTTGTTTAGTTTCTCTGTTGACCACAATTTGCCATCTGTATATATTAACGCCAACAACAAACCCTGATTATTAGCAGCCAATATGCTCTTCAACTTTTGACTGTTAAGTCTATAATACTCACGCAGTTGGCGTTTAACTCTATTTCTTTTGACAGCCCTCTTGAAATGTCGTTTGGAAACAGATACCAAAAGATTTATACCTGAAATTTCTTCTGGCGGAACCTGTAGATACACCAAACGAACAGGGAAAGAACCTATCTCTCTGTTGCCCTCTGTAAAGAGTCTGTCTATAAGCTTGTCACTACAGAGTTTTTCTGTTTTTGGAAAGAAGAAATTTTCTGACATTTTATATAAAAAAACAAGCCTTAAAAAACAGGCTGCATTTAACAGCTATGTTTTCTAAGGCTCAAATATACGCTTTTTTGTTTAATCGTTATTCTTTGACAAATAAAGACTGATAGCTGCCGGCATAGAAGTTACACCCTCTACAGGTGCTTCAATATCCAATCTAAAGCCTGCATCGCGAATGGCCTTTACTGTAGGTGCGCCAAAACAGCCAAATACTATATCACCTTGCTCAAAATTCGGATCGTTTGCCTTGAGTGATTCTATTCCTGCCGGACTAAAGAATACCATCATATCGTACGATTTCAACTCTTCAGGAGTAATCTCATTGCTTACAGTACGATACATTACAGCTTCTGAATGTTTAATCTTAGCTGCATCAAGCAAAGTTGTTAAATCGCCTGTATGAACATTTGAAACCGGTATAAAGTATGTTTCGTTCTTATGTTTCAATATAGGAGTCATAAGACCATCTACCTTACCTGTTGTTCCAAAGAACACCTTTCTTTTTCTATATTGTACGTACTTCTGAATATACAATGCAACTGTCTCGGTGATGCAGAAATACTTCATATCATCTGGGATAGCAACACGCAGTTCTTTACAAAGATTAAAGAAGTGATCCACAGCATGACGAGAAGTAAATACTATAGCTGTATGGTCAAGGATTGAGACTTTCTGCTGTCTGAATTCCTTGGCTGTAAGACTTTCAACACGGATAAATGGTTTGAAATCTAACTCAACTCCATACTTCTCTGTTAAATCAAAGTAAGGAGATTTACTGGTTGCAGGCTGAGGCTGCGAAATAAGAATTTTTTGTACTTTCAAAGCTCGAAAAAAATAAAAATTATCTACTTTTTACTTCACTAAAAACCACGCCAAAAAGCATGGCGCGATTTCGAGGGCACAAAGGTAGATAAAAAAAACCAAAACAGAGCACTTTTTTTTGAAGAAGGCAGAAAAAAGCTTAAATAATATCCCTATTTCCAATAAAATAGCGAGTAATATATAAACTATTACTGCAACTTGTACAGGTATATGGATGTATATTATCAGCAAAGATAAAACCAAGGCTATCGCCCCATTTAAGGCCTGTACCATTATGTAAAAACTAATCCACCTGAAGTGCTGGGATGGTATATAATGTTTGCTGCAAATTATACCGTTTACCACTATATAGAGAATTATCTTTAGTACTATAAAGAGGAGTACCAAAACAGATTGAGAAAGTACCGATTGCAACGGAGTTTCTGTATATGTCAATAAGCCGCTGCCGGTAAAAAGATAAACAAGCGTTCCTACCGATATTGCTATATGCATGGTAGCCAGGATGAGTCCAAACAGTGATAATGGAGCATAGACCAATTGACCATCGGACTTCCTGAAGTTAAACATTGAGCGCAACGATTTAAGCACCTGTGGCATATCGGAACCTATTGTAACAGATACAAGTACAAAAGATAGAATCATAAACAGAACTACCCAATCATCACACAATTGTTCTATAGGAACTATAGTTCTCATTCTGTTTTCTGATATTTATCTACACCTGGCTTCCAATCTATATTTGCCACAATAGCAGGCAGAACATCATCCGGAGTATCTACTACTACCCACGCAGAGAGAAATTCCTTACGCATAAAGCCGCTTTCTGCAGAACTCTGAAGCATCATAATTAATGGGTTATAATAACCGTTGGTGTTAAGTATTACTATAGGTTTGGTAAACAGATTCAACATTTTCCAGGTTACTATCTCCATAAGCTCTTCGAATGTTCCGGGTCCACCGGGCAGTGCAACCACAGCATCGGCCATCTGCGCCATAAGCTCTTTGCGTTTGTGCATATCTTCTGTCTCAATAACCTTTGTGAGCGATTTATGCATCCACCCTTCGCGCACCATAAATTCTGGAATTATACCAATTGCAGTACCGCCCGATTCAAGTACTCCGTCTTCTATGGCAGCCATCAGTCCGGTACTTCCTGCTCCTGTCACTACACTTATTCCCGATTGAGCAAAAATAGTTCCCAATCGTTTTGCAGCATCAATATAGGTTATATCGATATTGGGGCTGGAAGCACCATATACTGTAACTGTATTTATACCCTTTACGGACATATCAATATCTGTAGTTTTCCGATTTGTATGGTCCATCAACCGAAACGCCTATGTAATCGGCCTGTGCCTGAGTAAGACGGGTTAAATGTACGCCTATCTTTTCCAGATGCAGACGAGCCACCTCTTCGTCCAGATGTTTTGGCAGACAATATACACCTGTTGCGTACTTTTTGTTGAAGAGCTCTATCTGTGCCAATGTCTGATTGGTAAAGCTGTTGCTCATTACAAAGCTTGGATGACCTGTGGCACAACCTAAATTCACCAAACGGCCATCGGCAAGAAGAATTATTCTGTGACCATCCGGGAAGATATAGCTATCTACCTGTGGTTTGATATTCTGAACTTTTATTCCGTCTATCTTCTTTAGTCCCTCCACCTGTATTTCGCTATCAAAATGACCTATGTTGCATACTATTGCCTGGTCTGGCATCTGTTTCAGGTGTTCTACTGTTATAACATCTATGTTACCTGTAGTGGTCACAAATATGTTACCCATAGGAGCTGCTTCTTCCATTGTTACCACCTGATAACCCTCCATAGCTGCCTGTAAAGCACAGATAGGATCTATTTCTGTAATAAGGACTCTTGCTCCGTATGATCGCAAACTCTGTGCGCAACCCTTACCTACATCACCGTAGCCACAAACAACAGCCACTTTTCCTGCAACCATTACATCGGTAGCACGCTTAATACCATCTACCAACGATTCACGACAACCATAAAGATTATCGAATTTACTCTTTGTTACAGAATCGTTTACGTTAAATGCCGGGAAGAGCAGTTCACCGCGTTGCTGCATCTGATAGAGACGATGTACTCCGGTAGTGGTCTCTTCGCTGACACCTTTATTTGCGATGCCATACCGCTCCAGTATCCGTTTCCTTTCTCTACAGCTACCTTTTTAAGTATGGAGAGCAGTTCCTGTTCATCGGCCGATGTTGCATTGTATTCAATAGCAGAAGCATCTTTTTCTCCTTTTACACCCAGATGTATCATTAGAGTAGCATCGCCACCATCATCTACTATCATATTTGGACCTTCCGGGAAATTCAATGCCTGAAGCGTACACCACCAATATTCTGCCAGAGTTTCTCCTTTCCAGGCAAAAACGGCAGCTGTACCTGCTGCTGCAATGGCTGCTGCTGCGTGATCTTGTGTAGAATAGATATTGCACGAACACCAACGAACTTCTGCACCCAGAGCGTGAAGTGTCTCAATGAGAACAGCTGTTTGAATGGTCATGTGTAGCGATCCCATAATTCTGGCACCGCGCAGTGGTTTGCTTTCTGCATATTTTTCACGCAAAGCCATCAAACCCGGCATCTCTTTCTCTGCAATCTCAATCTCTTTTCTACCAAAATCGGCCAATGAAATATCGGCTACTTTATATGGTAATGTTGAATACAAGTTTTCCATTCCTTATATATATTATTTATGTATGTTGCGAAATTAGTGTAAACTGACGGAATATCAAAAAAAATGGAGCCAATCCACTCTGGTTGGCTCCACACTTTTTCCTCAAGAGAGTCTTACTTACGAAGACCTAAAGCCTTAATGATAGCGCGGTAACGTTCGATATCACGATCCTTAAGATAGTTAAGGAGTGCGCGACGCTTACCAACAAGCTGTGTAAGTGCTTTCTCTGTGCTATAATCCTTACGGTGCTGCTTAAGATGCTCCGTCAAATGGGAAATACGGTATGAGAACAGGGCAATCTGAGCTTCTGGTGAGCCAGTATCCGTGTTAGACTTTCCGTATTGTCCAAAGATTTCTTGTTTTTTCTCTTTGTCTAAATACATTTTCTACAGTTTTTTAATGAAAATTTCGTTTAGCGGGCGCAAAGTTATCTCTTCTTTTTGAATATGCAATGAATTTCTTGAATTTTTCGTGTAACTTTGCACCCCGAAGTTGGAAATTAGTATAAGATGAATATAAGAAACATTGCAATTATTGCACACGTTGACCACGGAAAGACTACTTTGGTGGACAAAATGTTGATGGCAGGTAATCTGTTTAGAGATAACCAGTCAAAGGGTGAATTGATGCTTGATAACAACGATCTTGAAAGAGAGCGCGGTATAACCATTCTTTCCAAGAACGTATCTATCACCTATAAAGATACAAAGATAAACATTATAGACACCCCGGGACACTCCGACTTTGGAGGTGAAGTAGAACGCGTGCTTAATATGGCAGATGGATGTATTCTGCTGGTAGATGCATTCGAAGGTCCTATGCCACAAACCCGTTTTGTACTGCAAAAGGCATTGCAGATAGGATTGAAACCTATTGTTGTAGTAAATAAGGTGGATAAACCCAATTGCCGTCCGGAAGAGGTGTACGAAATGGTATTCGACCTGATGTTTGCTCTGGAAGCAACAGAAGACCAACTTGATTTCCCTGTTCTGTATGGTTCTGCAAAACAGGCGTGGATGAGCGAAGATTGGAAAAAGCCAACAAATAATATATTGCCTTTGCTGGATGCAATAGTAAAATACATTCCGGAACCAAAGAAAGAGGAGGGTTCACTACAGATGCTTATAACATCGTTAGATTATTCGTCATACACCGGAAGAATAGCTGTAGGACGTATTAACCGCGGTGAACTGGCAGAAGGAATGATGTGTACTCTTGCACATAGAGATGGTTCTATGGTTAAGGTAAAAATTAAAGAGCTCCACGTCTTTGAGGGCATGGGCCAGAAAAAGGTGGAAAAGGTAGTTGCTGGCGATTTATGCGCTATTGTAGGATTGGAGAAATTTGAGATTGGAGATACCATCTGCGATTTGGAAAACCCCGATCCGCTACCACCTATTGCCATTGATGAACCTACTATGAGTATGATGTTTACCATCAACGATTCTCCATTCTTTGGTAAAGAGGGCAAATATGTTACATCAAGACATATCCAGGAACGTCTTGATTTGGAGCTTGACAAGAATCTGGCGCTACGTGTTCGCAGAACAGAAGAAGATGGCAAATGGGTAGTTTCAGGACGTGGTGTATTACATCTTTCTATTTTGATTGAGACTATGCGCCGTGAAGGCTACGAACTTCAGGTAGGCCAGCCTCAGGTTATTATGAAAGAGATTAACGGCGTAACCTGTGAACCTATAGAGGAGCTTACCATCAGTGTTCCTGAAGAGTTCAGCAGTAAGATGATTGATTTGGCCACCAAACGTAAGGGCGAAATGACATCTATGGAGACTCAGGGCGACAGAGTTATCATTGTATTCGATATTCCATCAAGAGGTATTATAGGTTTAAGAACAAATATTCTGACTGCATCTCAGGGCGAAGCAATTATGGCACACCGTTTTAAGGAGTATCAGCCATACAAGGGCGATATTGAACGCCGTACAAACGGTTCTATGGTTGCTATGGAGACAGGTACTGCTTTTGCATACGCTATAGATAAACTGCAGGACAGAGGTAAGTTCTTTATAAATCCGCAGGACCAGGTTTATGCAGGTCAGGTGGTGGGTGAACACGTTCACGAAAGAGATTTGGTAATCAATGTTACCAAGAGCAAACAGCTTACCAATATGCGTGCAAGTGGTTCTGACGACAAGGCTCATATTGCGCCACCGGTTATCTTCTCTTTAGAAGAGGCACTGGAATATATCAAGACCGATGAATACGTAGAAGTTACTCCAAAGAGCATGCGTCTGCGTAAGATTATTCTTAACGAAAACGATAGAAAGAAGGCTGCTAAGTAACTTTATTGTATATATGACAAGATTACGCTCCATAATAGGTATTATTGTTTTGTGTCTGTTTGTTGTTTCGTGCAACAGACAGCACAACATATATACTTTGGAGGGTACAATAGATAGTGGCAGTAACGATTCAATAATAGTAGCCGGATTTGACTACCGTTTTGAACGTACCGATACTATACGTCCTATAGATGGTAAATTTGTATATACCGTACAGGTAGATACCATTACCCCACTATTCCTATTCTACACAGATGGTTCACAGGACATAGTTTTTGCAGAGAAAGATATAACATCTACTCTTCATAAAACAGATAGCACCAAGTTTTCTATTATCAATGGTGGTAAAACAAACAATGAACTTACAACTTTCCGTAATGAAGTTGAAAGCGACACCACATTTGAACAGATTATTGCAAGAATAGATACATTCATTACCCATAATCCATTTTCTGAAGCTATACCATATCTGATTTATGAATATATGGTACGCCAAAACAAAGCCAGCGTGGCACAACTGAATTCGGTAATGAATAAAATGAGCGGTCTGTTACAGGATCATCAGTTTATTTTAGACCTGAATACAAATAAAAAGACAGTAGGCGGCAGTGCAAGTTTTATATCGAGAGTCACTGTTACAGATACTGCAAACATTAAGACACAATTCAACCAGATAAGCGACCACGGATATCAGGCAGTGTGCCTGTGGGCATCGTGGCACGAACAGAGTTACAACGCAAGAAAGCAGTTCTATACCCTACAAGACAGTTTCCCAAATAAACAGCTTATGTTCACCACTATGTCAATAGACACCAATTTTGACAGATGGAAAGATGCTGTTAGCAAAGACAGTCTTAACCTAATAGACTACTGCGACCAGACCGGATGGGACAGTAAAATAGTTACCACACCCGGAATAAACAAATTACCTGCATATCTGTTACTTACAGGTCAGGAACATATCACAGCAGTATGCTATTCTATTGATGATTTAAAATTCACCATTAAAGATAGAGTACCAGACAAAGACGATGATTAATATTTTTCAAATATGAACAACACAACCAATAATACCATAAGCCATGTTAATAAAAGTTTTTGGAGCAGCTGTTCAAGGAATAGATGCTTTTGTTATCACCATTGAGGTAAGTACATCAAGAGGTATCAAGTTTTTTTTGGTAGGTCTGCCCGATGTGGCTGTAAGAGAGAGCCATGAACGTATAGTATCAGCCCTACAAGTAAACGGATACAAGTTCCCCACAAGCCAGATTATTGTAAATATGGCACCTGCCGACATACGCAAGGAGGGTGCTGCCTACGATTTGCCTTTGGCTGTAGGAATTATGACAGGTGCAGAGATTATCAAACCCAATCATCTGACAGAGTATATCATTATGGGAGAACTGAGTTTAGATGGTGGATTACAACCCATAAAAGGTGCACTTTCTATGGCTATTAAAGCTAAAGAGGCAGGTTTTAAGGGGGTAATTCTACCCTATCAGAATGCAGCCGAAGCTGCTGTGGTAGATGGCATAGAGGTTTATGGAGTAAAGAATCTGCGCCAGGTGGTTTCTCTGCTTAACGATATGCCGGATGCCATAGAGCCTATGCCACACTATTTAGAGAAGGAAGAAGGTTACACAGGTTTTATGGGGTGTGACTTTTCCGATATTAAAGGCCAGGAAGCGGTAAAAAGAGCATTAGAGGTAGCTGCGGCAGGTGGTCATAACATTATAATGATAGGTCCGCCGGGAAGTGGTAAATCTATGATGGCACGTACACTGCCCACTATTCTGCCTCCACTTACACTTTCAGAAAGTTTAGAAACCACAAGAATACATTCGGTTGCCGGATACACAGGGCAAGGGGTATCGCTGGTAAAAAACAGACCGTTCAGACATCCGCATCATACCATATCAAGTATAGCGTTAACAGGAGGAGGCATAAATGCTCAACCCGGTGAAATATCGTTAGCTCATAACGGAATACTCTTCTTAGATGAACTGCCACACTTTTCAAAAACATCATTAGAGGTACTTAGACAGCCATTAGAAGATAGAAGCATAGTTATTTCAAGAGCCAAATACACTGTGGAATACCCTGCATCTTTTATGCTTGTGGCATCTATGAATCCCTGTCCTTGCGGATACTACAACCATCCCACAAAGGCATGCCAGTGCAGCCCGACCGGCATAGAAAGATATCTGAACAAAATAAGCGGTCCGCTTATGGACAGATTTGATTTACATTGTGAAATTCAGCCTGTCAGTTTTGAAGATATGAGTTC
>JAEIGA010007647.1_pt1 | contig 16394 bp, 11 predicted proteins | sample 9270691 | NCBI WGS metagenome assembly JAEIGA01 (sample SAMN17057246, study PRJNA624740) | gut metagenome | biome: biome; isolation source: fecal sample | host: Bos grunniens | place: China: Xizang | collected 2019
GACGGGTACGATCGAATTGCCGGAAGGCGTTGAAATGGTCATGCCGGGTGACAACATCACGATGACGGTTCAATTGATCAGCCCGATCGCTATGAACGAAGGTTTGCGTTTCGCAGTTCGTGAAGGTGGTCGTACGGTTGGCGCCGGCGTCGTTGCCAAGATCATCGAATAATATCGTATAATCTAGGTGGCGACTCGAAAGGGTTGCTACCGAGATAGGTTAGGGGTATAGCTCAATTGGCAGAGCGACGGTCTCCAAAACCGTAGGTTGAGGGTTCGATTCCTTCTGCCCCTGCCACACAAGATATTGTGCTTCAAGGCCGCGGTCCAGTGATCGCGGCTTGATGTTGTTTGGGAAAGATTTTTTCTCACTAAAGGGTTCGGTGGCTCTCGAAGCTATTCGAACATGGAAATAACTATGAGTATTCAAAACTCTAAGACTGAGCAAGACAAGTCCAGCTCCGACGTCATGATGGTCACTTTGGCCGTAGTGATTGCCTTGGCTGGTGTTTGTGCTTTCAGCTTGTTGAGCGATCAAGCATTGTTTGTTCGTTTGGCAGCTTTGATCGGCGGTTTGGTGCTTGCTGTTGTGGTGGCTTATATGAGCCCCTCTGGTAAGCGTTTCATCGCCTACGGTACGGAGTCTTATGACGAGTTGCGCCGCGTTGTGTGGCCGACCCGCAAAGAAACGTTGAACTCCACGGGTATGGTGATTGCGTTTGTCGTGGTCATCGCTGTGTTCTTGTTCTTGGTTGACAAGATCATCGAATGGGGTCTCTACGACTTCCTTTTGGCTTTTAGTCAATAATCGAACTCGAGGTGTCTGACATGACGGAATCTCAAGAAGTCGCCACGACGAATATGCGTTGGTACGTCGTCCATGTTTATTCTGGCATGGAAAAGAGCGTGCAACGCGCCTTGATCGAACGTATTAGCCGCTCCTCTGTGGGCGATCAATTCGGTCAAGTGTTGGTGCCGACCGAGGAAGTGATCGAAACGCGTAACAATCGTCGCTATGTGGTCGAACGCCGCATGTACGCCGGTTACGTGTTGGTTCAAATGCTCATGAACGATGATACGTGGCATTTGGTTAAGAGCACTCCGAAGGTGACGGGTTTCTTGGGTGGTAATCGCCCCGCACCGTTGGCTGATCACGAAATCGCCAACATTTTGCAAACGCAAGAACAAACGGCTGATAAGCCGCGTCCCAAGATCAGCTTTGAAATTGGTGAATCTGTTCGCTTGAAGGAAGGCGCTTTTGCCGACTTCAATGGCCGTATCGAAGAAGTCGATTACGACAAGAATCGTTTGCGCGTGACCGTGGAGATCTTCGGTCGCGAAACGCCGGTTGATATCTCCTTCAGCGGCGTCGAAAAGATCTAAAAACAAATATTTACAAAGAGTGGGGCTGAAAATTTGCTTTTTGCAAATTTCGATGGTATAGTCCCGCTCTTTCTTTGTATAACTCTAGGGAGCCCTTGCGACGAAGAGTTTGCAAGAGCGCTACAACCTAACTATAGGAATTTTTAAAATGGCTAAGAAAATTGTCGGCTACATTAAGCTGCAAGTTCCGGCCGGCAAGGCTAACCCCTCGCCCCCGATCGGTCCCGCACTCGGTCAACGCGGTTTGAACATCATGGAATTCTGTAAGGCCTTTAACGCCCGTACGCAAGGCGTTGAACCGGGTCTTCCGATTCCTGTTGTGATCACGGCTTACGCCGACAAGAGCTTCACCTTCGTTATGAAGACGCCGCCTGCTGCTATCTTGATCAAGAAGGCTGCTAAGATCACGAAGGGTTCCGCACGTCCGCACACCGACAAGGTTGGTAAGATCACGCGTGAACAAGCTGAAGAAATCGCTAAGACGAAGATGCCGGACCTTACGGCTGCCGATATGGAAGCTGCTATCCGTACGATCGCTGGTTCTGCCCGTTCTATGGGTATCACTGTGGAGGGTCTCTAAAATGGCATTTGTTTCTAAGCGTTTGAAGGCTGAACGCGCTAAGGTTGACTCTCAAAAGTTCTACCCGGTCGCTGAAGCATTGGCTTTGGTTAAGGAAACGGCTCGCGCTAAGTTCGACGAATCCGTCGACGTCGCTATCCAATTGGGTATCGATCCGCGTAAGTCTGACCAAGCTGTTCGTGGCGCCGTTGTGATGCCGGAAGGTACGGGTAAGACGGTTCGTGTGGCTGTGTTCGCACAAGGTGCTAAGGCTGAAGAAGCTAAGGCTGCTGGTGCTGACGTCGTCGGTTTCGACGATCTCGCTGCCTCTGTTAAGGCTGGCGAAATCAACTTCGACATCGTTATCGCTTCTCCGGATGCTATGCGTGTCGTTGGTCAACTCGGCCAAATCTTGGGCCCGCGCGGTATGATGCCGAACCCGAAGGTGGGTACGGTTACGCCGAACGTTGCTCAAGCTGTTAAGAATGCTAAGGCTGGTCAAGTTCAATTCCGTGCTGACAAGGCTGGTATCATCCATGCTTCTATCGGTCGCGCTTCTTTCGACGCCGCCCGTTTGCAAACGAACTTGAACGCATTGGTCGACGCTTTGGTTAAGGCTAAGCCCGCTGCTGCTAAGGGTCAGTACATCCGTAAGGCTGCTGTCTCTTCCACGATGGGTGTTGGCGTTCGCGTCGAAGTGGCAAGCTTGACTGCCTAATATAGAAAAACCCGTGAGGATGATGTATGATGTCGTCCTCGCAAAAGAGGTCGTGAGGCCTCGAGGGCTTTGGGTGGCCATGTTGGGTAACCGATGTGGCCGCTGTCAAAGACCGCTGGAAGGAAAGGTGCTCGTCTTCGGGCGAAATGAAGAAAACGACATCTTCCCGTTAATGATCTTGAGTTGATTGGGTCAACGCCAAAAATCCAATCGATGACAAGAACTCCAGCGTAGACGGCTAACCGAAGAGAGATATTTTCGTTTGTAGCAACAATCGATGTCACAAGCGAAGGAGCTCTCGGAGAGATGCCGGTTATTGTAAACCGGTGCTGAAAGTTATTTTCAGTACCTCTGAGTGGAGCCAGACCGTGGGTCTTAATCGTCAAGATAAAGCGGCAGTTATCGAAGAAGTTAGCAACATCGTTGCTGGTAGCGCTTCGATCGTTATTGCCGAATACCGTGGGCTGAGCGTTGAAGCGGTCACCGAATTGCGCGCTAACGCACGTAAGGAAGGTGTCCAATTGCGCGTGCTTAAGAACACTCTCGTGCGCCGCGCCGTCGCAGGTACGCCGTTCGAAGGTTTGTCTGACAAGTTTGTCGGTCCCCTCGTTTACGGTTTCTCTGCTGATCCGGTTGCTGCCGCTAAGGTGTTGGTCTCCTTTGCCAAGAAGAACAATAAGCTCGTCGTTAAGGGCGGTGCAATGCCTGACAACGTTTTGGACGTTGCTGGTGTTGAACGTCTCGCTACGATGCCGAGCCGTGAAGAATTGTTGGCTAAGTTGATGGCTACGATGAACGAACCGATCGCTAAGTTCGTTCGCACGCTCAATGAAGTGCCTGCACGTCTCGCACGCACTTTGGCCGCTGTTCGCGATGCCAAGTAATAAGGCTACTGCCTAAATTAAACTTTTTTTTATTAACAAACGAATTTATTTTATTGGAGTCATAAAATGGCCCTTACGAAAGAAGAAATCCTCGACGCAATTGCGTCCATGACCGTTCTCGAAGTTTCTGACCTCATCAAGATGATGGAAGAAAAGTTCGGTGTTTCCGCTGCCGCTGCTGCTGTTGCAGTTGCTGCTCCGGCTGCTGGCGCTGCTGCCGCTGCTGAAGAAAAGACGGAATTCGACGTTGTCCTCGTTGAAGCTGGTTCCAACAAGATCGCTGTCATTAAGGCTGTTCGCGAAATGACGGGCTTGGGCTTGAAGGAAGCTAAGGACTTGGTCGAAGGCGCTCCGAAGGCTGTTAAGGAACAATTGCCGAAGGCTGACGCTGAAGAAGCTAAGAAGAAGCTCGAAGCTGCTGGCGCTAAGGTCGAACTCAAGTAATCTTGAAGATTCGCTAAGTTTGGGGCAATATTCCATAGTAATATGTGGATATTGCCTCGAAGTCCTTTTAGGAGGACTTCGAACTAGGTTTGGTATGGTAGTCGAATTTAGTTCAAAGTCTTCTAAACGAGCAGAAAATCAAAAGACCTCTACAATTCATTGTCCAAAAACGTTGCCGCACGGGTAATTAATTTTGCCTGAGGCGGCTTTTGGCGTCTTTTTATTTTGTAGCTCGTTTTAAAGTCCTATTTTTTCTATAACTCACGTCGAACGGAGTGTCCATGTCGTACTCGTTCACTGAAAAGAAGCGCATTCGAAAGAGTTTCGCAACTCGTCCGAGTGTTCTTGCAGTGCCTTCCTTATTGGAAATGCAACTTCGGTCTTATTCCGAATTTTTGCAAGCCGATGTTGCTCCCGCAGATCGTAACCCGAATGAGGGTTTGCAATCTGCCTTTACATCCATTTTCCCGATCACCAGCCATAATGGCTTGGCTCGTTTGGTTTTCGAGAGCTATTCGCTTGACGAACCGATTTTTGACGTTGCCGAATGCCAATTGCGCGGTTTGACGTATGCTAGCCGCTTGCGTGCTCGCATCCGCTTGGAAATCATCGATCGCGATGATCCGGCGAAGACCCGTATCAAGGAAATCCGTGAGAATGAAGTCTATATGGGCGAAATCCCGCTCATGACGGAAAAGGCTTCCTTCATCGTCAACGGTTCCGAACGTGTGATCGTTAGCCAGTTGCACCGTTCTCCTGGCTTGTTCTTCGAACACGATAAAGGCAAGACCCACAGCTCTGGGAAGTTACTCTTCTCTGCTCGTATGATTCCCTACCGTGGCTCTTGGCTCGACTTCGAATTCGATGCTAAGGATATCGTCTACTTCCGTGTCGACCGTCGTCGCAAGATGCCGGCAACGATTTTGCTCAAGGCTTTGGGCTTGTCTTCGGAAGATATCTTGGCAACGTTCTTCGATTTCGACGACTTTGCATTGACCGCCGAAGGTGCCGACATGACGTTGGTTCCGGAACGCTTGAAGGGCGAAATCGCTCGATTCGATATCAAGCGTGACGGTGAATTGATTGTCGCTAAGGACAAGCGTATTACGGCTAAGCATATCCGCCTCTTGGGCGATATGAAGACGGTTCCGGTCGCTGACGATTTCTTGGTCGGCCGCGTCTTGGCTAAGGCTGTCTTTGACGGCGAAACGGGTGAAATCTTGGCAAATGCCAATGATGAAATCACCGAAGAACTTTTGGCTAAGCTTCGCGAAGCCGGTATTGCTTCTATCCAAACGATCTACTCCAACGAGTTGGATCACGGTAGCTACATCGCCGATACGTTGCGTATCGACGAAACGCCGGACCAATTGGCTGCTCGTATCGCCATCTATCGCATGATGCGCCCGGGTGAGCCGCCCACGGAAGAAGCCGTTGACGCTTTGATGAATCGTTTGTTCTTCTCTGAAGAAACGTATGATCTTTCTCGCGTCGGTCGCATGAAGGTTAACGCACGCTTTGGTCGCAATGACGCCGAAGGTCCGTTGACGTTGACGAAGGAAGACATCGTTGACACGGTGAAGATCCTCGTTGAATTGCGCAATGGCCGCGGTGAAGTTGACGATATCGACCATTTGGGTAATCGTCGTGTCCGTTGCGTCGGTGAATTAGCTGAAAACCAATTCCGTTCCGGTTTGGTTCGTGTTGAACGTGCCGTTCGCGAACGTTTGGCCCAAGCCGAATCCGATAGCTTGACGCCGCAAGATTTGATCAATAGCAAGCCGATTTCCGCTGCTATCCGTGAATTCTTCGGTTCTAGCCAATTGAGCCAATTCATGGACCAAACGAACCCGTTGTCCGAAATTACGCACAAGCGTCGTATTTCTGCATTGGGTCCGGGCGGTTTGACGCGTGAACGTGCCGGCTTTGAAGTTCGTGACGTGCACCCGACTCACTACGGTCGTTTGTGCCCGATTGAAACGCCGGAAGGTCCGAACATCGGTTTGATCAACTCTTTGGCTTTGTATGCTCGTTTGAACGAATACGGCTTCCTCGAAACGCCGTACCGCAAGGTCGAAAATTGCCATGTGACCGACAAGATCGAATACTTGTCTGCTATCGAAGAAGGTAAGTATGTGATCGGTCAGGCTAACTCTGCCGTTGATGAAAACGGTCGCTTGACGCAAGAGCTCGTGAGCTCCCGCGAACACGGTGAAACGGTGATGGTGAGCCCGGAACGCGTTCAATACATGGACGTGGCTCCGTTGCAAATCGTCTCTGCCGCTGCTTCTTTGATTCCGTTCTTGGAACACGACGACGCAAACCGTGCATTGATGGGTGCCAACATGCAACGTCAAGGCGTTCCCTGCTTGCGTCCGGAAAAGCCGGTCGTTGGTACGGGTGTGGAACGTACGGTCGCAGTTGACTCTAAGACCGCTGTTCAAGCCAAGCGTGGTGGTGTGGTTGACTATGTCGACGCTAACCGTGTTGTGATTCGTGTTAACGACGACGAAAATGTGGCCGGTGAAGTTGGTGTCGATATCTACAACTTGCAAAAGTTCACGCGCTCCAACCAAAGCACGAACATCAACCAACGTCCGATCGTCAAGCGTGGTGACTTGGTGGCTCGCGGTGACGTTTTGGCTGACGGTGCATCCACCGATATCGGTGAATTGGCACTTGGTCAAAACATGTTGATCGCGTTCATGCCGTGGAACGGTTACAACTACGAAGACTCGATTTTGATCAACGAACGTGTGGTGGCCGATGACCGCTATACGTCTATCCACATTGAAGAACTCTCTGTGGTGGCTCGTGATACGAAGTTGGGTGCAGAAGAAATTACGCGTGACATCTCCAACTTGTCCGAAAACCAATTGGCTCGCTTGGACGAGTGCGGTATCGTTCAAATCGGTGCTGAAGTCAAGGCAGGCGACGTTTTGGTCGGTAAGGTCACGCCGAAGGGTGAAACGCAATTGACGCCGGAAGAAAAGCTCTTGCGAGTGATCTTCGGTGAAAAGGCAAGCGATGTGAAGGACACGTCCTTGCGCGTTCCGTCCGGTATGACGGGTACGGTGATCGACGTTCAAGTCTTCACGCGTGAAGGCGTTGAGCGCGATGCACGTGCCAACTCCATCATTGACGAAGCTTTGAAGCGTTATCGTCAAGACTTGGATGAAAAGCTTCGTATCGTTGAAGGCGACGCTTTTGCTCGTTTGGGTCGTTACCTTGAAGGCAAGATGGCCGAAGGTGGTCCGAAGGGCTTGGGCAAGGGCGCTTTGACGAAGGAAGCCGTTGAAAGCTTGAAGGGCTACGAAATCTTCGAATTGCGTATGGCTGAAGAAGCCGATCAAAAGCGTTTGGAAGATACGCGTGCCAAGTTGGAAGAAAAGCGCGAAGAATTTGCTCGTGCTTTCGAAATCAAGCGCATGAAGCTCACGCAAGGCGACGAATTGCCGCCGGGCGTGTTGAAGATGGTCAAGGTTTACATCGCTGAAAAGCGTCGCTTGCAACCTGGTGACAAGATGGCTGGTCGTCACGGTAACAAGGGTGTGGTCTCCAAGATCTGCCCGGTTGAAGATATGCCGTACATGGCCGACGGTCGTCCCGCAGACGTCGTGTTGAACCCGTTGGGTGTGCCGTCTCGTATGAACATCGGTCAGGTGTTGGAAGTTCACTTGGGTTGGGCTGCTAAGGGCTTGGGCTGGCGCATCGGCGAAATGCTCAAGACGGCACAAGCCGCTCAAATGCGTGAATTCTTGAACAAGATTTACAACGAAACGGGTAAGAGCGAAAACTTGGATCTCCTCACGGATGAGGAAATCATGACGATGGCTCAAAACTTGTCTCATGGTGTGACGTTTGCAACGCCGGTGTTTGACGGTGCTACGGAAGAAGAAGTTGGCAAGATGCTCGACTTGGCCTTCCCGGAAGACATCGCCAAGCAATTGGAATTGACGCCTGCTAAGACGCAAGCAACGCTCTATGACGGTCGTACGGGTGAAGCCTTTGATCGTCCGGTCACGGTCGGTTACATGCACTACTTGAAGTTGCACCACTTGGTCGATGACAAGATGCATGCTCGCTCTACGGGTCCGTACTCGTTGGTGACGCAACAACCGTTGGGTGGTAAGGCTCAATTCGGTGGTCAACGTTTCGGTGAAATGGAAGTTTGGGCTCTTGAAGCTTACGGCGCTTCCTACATCTTGCAAGAAATGTTGACTGTGAAGTCTGACGATGTGAACGGTCGTACGAAGGTTTACGAAAACATCGTTAAGGGCGAACACGTGCTCGAAGCCGGTATGCCGGAATCGTTCAATGTGCTCGTGAAGGAAATCCGGTCGTTGGGTATTGACATCGACCTTGAACGTAACTAAGGACAGAACAGATGAATCCGCTTATCGATCTGTTTAAGCAACTTAATCAGGAAGAACACTTCGACGCGATCAAGATCGGTCTTGCATCGCCGGAGAAGATTCGTTCCTGGTCCTATGGTGAAGTGAAGAAGCCGGAAACCATCAACTACCGTACTTTCAAGCCGGAACGTGATGGTTTGTTCTGTGCCAAGATCTTCGGCCCGGTCAAGGACTACGAGTGCTTGTGCGGTAAGTACAAGCGCTTGAAGCACCGCGGTGTGGTCTGTGAAAAGTGTGGCGTCGAAGTCACGCTTTCCAAGGTGCGTCGTGAACGCATGGGCCACATCGAGTTGGCTAGCCCGGTCGCCCACATTTGGTTCTTGAAGAGCTTGCCGTCTCGCATGGGTATGGTGCTCGATATCCCGTTGCGCGATATCGAACGCGTGCTTTATTTCGAAACGTACTGTGTTGTCGATCCGGGTATGACGGACTTGACGCGTGGTCAATTGTTGAGCGAAGACGAATACCTTGAAAAGGTCGAACAATACGGTTCTGACTTCAAGGCTATGATGGGTGCTGAAGCCATTCGCGAAATGTTGCGCACGATCGACGTCGATTACGAAGTCGAAAGTTTGCGTCGCGAATTGGAAGAAACGTCCTCTGATGCCAAGATCAAGAAGTTCTCCAAGCGTTTGAAGGTTCTTGAAGGTTTCCAACGCTCCGGCGTGAAGCCCGAATGGATGGTGATGGAAGTCTTGCCGGTGTTGCCGCCTGACTTGCGTCCGCTCGTTCCGTTGGATGGTGGTCGTTTCGCCACCTCCGACTTGAACGACCTTTATCGTCGCGTGATCAACCGTAACAACCGCTTGAAGCGTTTGCTCGAATTGAAGGCTCCGGACATCATCATCCGCAACGAAAAGCGCATGTTGCAAGAAGCAGTGGACTGCCTCTTGGATAACGGCCGTCGCGGTAAGGCGATGACGGGTCCGTCCAAGCGTCCGTTGAAGTCCTTGGCCGATATGATCAAGGGTAAGAGCGGTCGCTTCCGTCAAAACTTGTTGGGTAAGCGCGTGGACTACTCTGGTCGTTCCGTGATTACGGTTGGCCCGTACTTGCGCTTGCATCAATGCGGTTTGCCGAAGTTGATGGCTTTGGAATTGTTTAAGCCGTTTATCTTCAACAAGCTCGAACGCCGTGGTTTGGCCATGACGATCAAGGCTGCCAAGAAGATGGTCGATCAACAAGATCCGGTCGTCTGGGACATCCTTGAAGAAGTCATTTATGAACACCCGGTGATGCTCAACCGTGCTCCGACGTTGCACCGTTTGGGTATTCAAGCTTTCGAACCGAAGTTGATCGAAGGTAAGGCCATTCAATTGCACCCGCTCGTTTGTGCAGCATTTAACGCTGACTTCGACGGTGACCAAATGGCTGTTCACGTTCCGTTGTCCTTGGAAGCACAATTGGAAGCTCGTTCTTTGATGATGGCTTCTAACAACGTGTTGTTCCCGGCTAACGGCGATCCGTCCATCGTGCCGTCTCAAGACATGGTGTTGGGTCTTTACTACTCCACGCGTGCTCGTATTAACGGCAAGGGCGAAGGTATGTTCTTCGCTGACGTGGCAGAAGTTCAACGTGCATACGACAACAAGCAAGTCGAATTGCAAACGCGTTGTACGGTTCGTATTAAGGAATACGAAATCAACAAGCAAACGGGTGAAAAGACGGCAAAGGTTGTTCGCTACGAAACGACGGTTGGTCGTGCTTTGCTCTCTGAAATCTTGCCTGAAGGCATGAGCTTTGCAGAATTGAACCGTGCATTGAAGAAGAAGGAAATTGCTCGCTTGATCAATACCTGCTTCCGTAAGTGCGGTTTGCGTGCAACGGTGCTCTTTGCTGACCGCTTGAAGGACCGTGGTTACGCTTTGGCAACGATCGGTGGTTTGTCCATCTGTATCGGTGACATGACGGTTCCGGATCAAAAGAAGAAGTTGGTTGCTGCCGCTGAAGCTGAAGTGAAGGAAATCGAAGCTCAATACTCGACGGGTTTGGTGACGCAAGGCGAACGCTACAACAAGGTGGTTGACATCTGGGGTCGTACGTCCGATCAAGTCGGTAAGGTGATGATGGAAGAACTTTCTCACGAACCGGTGATCGACCGTCACGGTAACCCGACCAAGCAAGAGTCTTTCAACTCCATCTACATGATGGCTGACTCCGGTGCTCGTGGTTCCGCAGCTCAGATCCGTCAGTTGGCTGGTATGCGTGGTTTGATGGCTAAGCCGGACGGCTCCATTATTGAAACGCCGATTACCGCTAACTTCCGTGAAGGTTTGAACGTTTTGCAATACTTTATCTCCACCCACGGTGCTCGTAAGGGTTTGGCAGATACGGCATTGAAGACGGCAAACTCCGGTTACTTGACTCGCCGTTTGGTTGACGTGACGCAAGACTTGGTGGTTGTTGAAGACGATTGCCAAACGACGCGTGGCGTGAACATGAAGGCTTTGGTCGAAGGCGGTGACGTCATTCAATCCTTGCGCGATCGCGTTTTGGGTCGTGTGACGAGCGCTGACGTGCTCAATCCGGAAACGGGTGAAGTCGTAATCGGTACGGGCGTGATGTTGACCGAAGACGAATGCGACGAAATCGAACGCTTGGGTATCGACGAAGTGTCCGTCCGTACGCCGTTGACGTGTGATACGCGTTACGGTTTGTGCGCTAAGTGCTACGGTCGTGACTTGGGTCGCGGTTCCTTGGTTAACGCTGGTGAAGCAGTTGGTGTTATCGCCGCTCAATCCATCGGTGAACCGGGTACGCAGTTGACGATGCGTACGTTCCACATCGGTGGTGCTGCAAGTCGTGCTGCTGTGGCTAGCTCTGTGGAAGCTAAGGTTGCCGGTACGGTGAGCTACTCTTCCGCTATGCGTTATGTGACGACGGCTAAGGGTGACTTGGTGGTGATTTCTCGTTCCGGTGAAGTGATCATCAGCGACAACGGTCGTGAACGTGAACGTCATAAGGTTCCGTACGGTGCCACGTTGACGGTCAAGCCTGATCAACAAATCAAGGCTGGTACGCAATTGGCTAACTGGGATCCGATGACGCGTCCGATTATCTCCGAATACGGTGGTACGGTCCAATTTGAAAGCGTGATCGATAACGTGACGGTGATGAGCCAAACCGACGAAGTGACGGGTCTTTCCAGCCTCGTCGTGATCGATCCGAAGCGTTCTACGAGCACGGGTCCGAAGGGTAAGAAGACGACGACGCAAGCTTTGCGTCCGGCTGTTCGCTTGCTCGATGAAAACGGTAACGAAGTCAAGATCCCGGGTACGGATCACCGCGTGACGATTCAATTGCCGGTTGGCGCTTTGATCGTGGTTCGCGACGGTCAAAAGATCGGTATGGGTGAAGTGCTTGCTCGTATTCCGGTTGAATCTCAAAAGACGCGTGACATTACGGGTGGTTTGCCGCGTGTGGCAGAACTCTTCGAAGCTCGCTCTCCGAAGGATGCCGGTATGCTTGCCGAAGTGACCGGTACGGTGACGTTCGGTAAGGAAACCAAGGGTAAGCAACGCTTGGTGATTACTGACCAAGAAGGTACGGATCATGAATTCTTGATCTCCAAGGACAAGAACGTCTTGGTCCACGACGGTCAAGTGGTTCAAAAGGGTGAAGAAATCGTCGACGGCCCGGCCGATCCGCACGATATCCTTCGCTTGCTCGGTATTGAAGCTTTGTCTCGTTACATCGTTGACGAAGTTCAAGACGTTTACCGCTTGCAAGGTGTGAAGATCAACGACAAGCACATTGAAGTGATCGTTCGCCAAATGCTCCGTCGCGTGAAGATCGCCGATCCGGGTGATACGCCGTTCATCCGTGACGAACAAGTGGAACGTTCCGAAATGTTGGACGAAAACGATAAGGCAATTGCTGCAGGCAAGCGCCCGGCTACCTACGAAAATGTCCTCTTGGGTATTACGAAGGCTAGCTTGTCGACCGACTCCTTCATCTCGGCTGCTTCCTTCCAAGAAACGACGCGTGTTTTGACTGAAGCTGCCATCATGGGCAAGAAGGACGAATTGCGCGGCTTGAAGGAAAATGTGATCGTTGGTCGCTTGATTCCGGCAGGTACGGGTTTGGCCTACCACCGCACGGTCAAGGAAAACGAAGCTGCCGAAGCTGCTAGCTACGCTGACTTCAATACGGAAAATGCTGAAGAAGCAACGACGGTTGAGGCAGTGGTCGCTGAAGAAGTTCCGGCTGCTGAATAACAAGCGGATGGGGACTGCTTAACAAGGCAGTCCCTTATCTAGTATCGATCACCCGCTTTATGAGAGTAAAAGCGGGTTGGTCGATTTAATTTTTTTTCTCTAACTGCTTGACAGATTGAGAAAAAAATACGATACTCTCAACCTTTCCGAAGCTCTTAGTTCGGAATGCCTTTCATTGGTTTGAGAATTTGAACCGGTGAGGGGCGTTTTGTGCTTTGAGTAAGGACGTTTTAAACCAGCAATTCCCTCTTCCATGCAAGGCTTGGTTGAGGAATTTTAAATACGGACTTTTATGCCTACTATTAACCAATTAGTGCGTAAGCCCCGTGAGCTCACGCATGACAAAAGCAAGAGCCCCGCGTTGAAGAACTGCCCGCAAAAGCGTGGCGTCTGCACGCGTGTGTACACCACCACCCCGAAGAAGCCGAACTCCGCTCTCCGTAAGGTGGCCAAGGTGCGTTTGACCAACGGCTTTGAGGTCATTTCTTATATCGGTGGTGAAGGCCACAACTTGCAAGAACACAGCGTCGTGTTGATCCGCGGCGGTCGTGTTAAGGACTTGCCGGGTGTGCGTTATCACATCGTTCGCGGTTCTTTGGACACCCAAGGTGTTAAGGATCGTAAGCAATCTCGCTCCAAGTACGGCGCCAAGCGCCCGAAGGCAGCTTAATTCGCGGCGCTATGTAGCCGTGAACGGCATTAGTTGTCCGATGGTGTGGCAGCTAGGCCGAGTAAGTCGCGATCCTAATTGAGTGATCGCATTGTTAATGACTGAAGACTACGAAAGAGGAAAAAAATGCCCCGTCGTCGCGAAGTACCGAAACGTGAAATTTTGCCGGATCCTAAGTTCGGCTCTGTTGAAATCTCCAAGTTCGTGAACGTTATCATGTTGGACGGTAAGAAGGCCGTCGCAGAACGTATCGTTTACGGCGCCCTTAGCGAAATCGAATCCAAGACCGGTAAGAACGCTCTCGAAGTGTTCACGGCCGCTTTGAACAACGTCCGCCCGGTGGTGGAAGTTAAGAGCCGTCGTGTTGGTGGTGCTAACTACCAAGTCCCGGTGGAAGTTCGCCCCGTCCGTCGTATGGCTTTGGCTATGCGTTGGTTGCGCGAAGCCGCTAAGAACCGTGCTGAGAAGTCCATGCCCCAACGCTTAGCTGGTGAGTTGTTGGATGCTGCTGAAGGCCGTGGCGCCGCCATGAAGAAGCGTGATGAAGTTCACCGCATGGCAGAAGCTAACAAGGCTTTCTCTCATTTCCGTTTCTAATTTGATTAACTTGACGTGGTGTCCAACGGGCTCCACGTCATCTCCACTTTAGGGGAATAATAATGGCTCGTACTACCCCGATCGCGCGTTATCGCAATATCGGTATCTCTGCTCACATCGACGCAGGTAAGACCACGACCACGGAACGTATCTTGTTCTACACGGGCGTTACGCACAAGCTCGGTGAAGTGCATGATGGCGCTGCCACCATGGACTGGATGGAACAAGAACAAGAAAAGGGTATTACCATTACCTCCGCTGCCACGACGACGTTCTGGCGCGGTATGGATGGTACGTTCCCGGAACACCGCTTTAACATCATTGACACCCCGGGGCACGTTGACTTCACGGTCGAAGTGGAACGCTCCATGCGTGTTTTGGACGGCGCTTGCATGGTTTACTGTGCAGTCGGTGGCGTTCAACCGCAATCTGAAACGGTGTGGCGTCAAGCTAACAAGTACGGTGTTCCGCGTTTGGCAATGGTCAACAAGATGGACCGTACCGGCGCTAACTTCTTCAAGGTTTACGAACAAATGCGTGTTCGCTTGAAGGCTAACCCGGTTCCCATCGTGATCCCGGTCGGCGCTGAAGACAACTTCCGCGGCGTGATCGATTTGATCAAGATGCGCGAAATCATTTGGGACGAAGAATCCCAAGGTATGAAGTTCGAATACGGCCCCATCCCGGCTGAACTCCAAGCTGACGCTGAGCAATGGCGTGAAAACATGGTCGAAGCTGCTGCTGAAGCAAGCGAAGAACTCATGAACGAATACTTGGAAAACGGCGAACTCTCCGAAGAACAAATCATCGCTGGTTTGCGTCAACGTACGATCGCTTGCGAAATCCAACCGATGCTTTGCGGTACGGCTTTCAAGAACAAGGGCGTTCAACGTATGCTCGACGCCGTGATCCAATTCTTGCCGTCTCCGGTTGATATCCCGGCAATGAAGGGTGTCGACATGGACGACCAAGAAGTCACGCGTGAAGCTGACGACAAGGCTCCGTTCGCATGCTTGGCATTCAAGATCATGACGGACCCGTACGTTGGTCAATTGACGTTCTTGCGTGTTTACTCCGGTAAGGTCAACTCCGGTGATACGGTTTTGAACTCCGTTAAGAACAAGAAGGAACGTATCGGTCGTTTGTTGCAAATGCACGCAAACGAACGTAAGGAAATCAAGGAAGTCTTGGCTGGCGACATCGCTGCTGCAGTCGGTTTGAAGGAAGTTACGTCCGGCGATACGCTCTGTGACGCTGCTGCTCCGATCATCCTCGAACGCATGGAGTTCCCGGAACCGGTGATCTCTCAAGCAGTCGAACCGAAGACGAAGGCTGACCAAGAAAAGATGGGTATCGCTTTGAACCGCTTGGCTCAAGAAGACCCGTCCTTCAAGGTTCGCACGGACGAAGAATCCGGTCAAACGATTATTTCCGGTATGGGCGAATTGCACTTGGAAATCTTGGTTGACCGTATGCGTCGTGAATTCAACGTTGAAGCTACCGTCGGTAAGCCCCAAGTGGCCTATCGTGAAACGATCCGTAAGGTCGAAGAAAACGCTGAACACAAGTTTGCTAAGCAATCTGGTGGTCGCGGTCAATACGGTCACGTTGTCTTGAAGCTCGAACCGCAAGAACCGGGTAAGGGTTTCGAATTCGTTGACGCTATTAAGGGCGGTGTGGTGCCCCGTGAATACATCCCGGCTGTTCAAAAGGGTGTCGAAGACACGTTGAAGGCTGGTGTGCTCGCTGGTTATCCGGTTGTCGACGTGAAGGTCACGTTGCACTTCGGTTCCTACCACGAAGTTGACTCCAACGAAAACGCCTTTAAGATGGCAGCTTCCATGGCCTTCAAGGAAGGTATGCGTAAGGCTGCTCCGGTCTTGCTCGAACCGATCATGGCTGTTGAAGTTGAAACGCCGGAAGAAAAGATGGGCGACGTCATGGGTGACTTGTCTTCTCGTCGCGGTATCATCCAAGGTATGGACGACATCGCTGGCGGCGGTAAGACGATCCGCGCTGAAGTTCCGCTCGCCGAAATGTTCGGTTATGCAACGCAACTTCGCTCCTTGACGCAAGGTCGCGCTACGTACACGATGCAATTCAAGCACTACGCTGAAGCACCGAAGAACGTGGCTGACGAAGTCATCGCTGAAAAGGCAAAGTAATTAAGAATTGTCGAGATTCTCGACTATAAATAGTAAAATAGTCGGGATTCTCGATTAACCGATTTACTCTATAAGGAACCATAAGAAATGGCTAAAGGTAAATTTGAACGCACGAAGCCGCACGTGAACGTCGGTACGATTGGTCACGTTGACCACGGTAAGACGACGTTGACGGCTGCTATCACGACGGTTCTCGCTTCCCAATTCGGTGGCGAAGCTCGTGCATACGACCAAATCGACGCAGCTCCGGAAGAAAAGGCTCGTGGTATTACGATTAACACGGCTCACGTTGAATACGAAACGGAAACGCGTCACTACGCTCACGTTGACTGCCCGGGCCAC
>JAEIGA010007648.1_pt1 | contig 16393 bp, 9 predicted proteins | sample 9270691 | NCBI WGS metagenome assembly JAEIGA01 (sample SAMN17057246, study PRJNA624740) | gut metagenome | biome: biome; isolation source: fecal sample | host: Bos grunniens | place: China: Xizang | collected 2019
CTAATAGTACATCGATGTTCTGTTTCATTGTTTTATACTTTTTGTCAGCTTTGCCTTACGTCTCTTTATTGCCTGGTTGCACTTGTTGCAGAGACCGTGAAGGTGCAGCGAGTAATGGGTTAAATGAAATTTCTTTATATTTTTTGTTATATTTTCTGTAATGTCAATGTTGCTCAACTCGGTTATTTTCCCACATTTGGTGCAAACGGTGTATGCTTTTGCTGTACCATAACATTTCTCATATTTTGAGATGGCACCGAACTGGTGGCGGGTTACCAGGTTGGCCTTTATCAGCATTGTAATGGTATTGTATATGGTCGCGCGGCTCACGCGGAACTTCAGGCTCTCATCGAGGTGTTCCATAAGCTCCTTTATTTCAAAACAACCGTTCATTGAATAAATTGCATCAAGGATGGCGAAACGCTCGGGTGTACGCCTGCATTTGTTGTCCTTCAGATACTCCTGGAATATCTGGTTCGCAATTTCTACAATTCTGTTGCTTTCCATATCCAAACGGTTCTGCGAAAACAGGACTGAAAAACCATACAGCCGGTTGCCGCAGTTTCAACACACAAAGTTATCGTTTATTTTTATATTATAATAGTTTAATGGGTTTAATTTTCCATAAAAAGTCAGAAATAAACAAAACTTATAAGGATAGGCATACAAAAGGTGCGCTTGCACGCACCTTTTGTCTATTCTTCAAAGTCTTCCAGCAGCGCCGTTATTGCTGTCGGTTCACCGCCTTTGTTGCCTGTTAGTTCCTTTAATGTCGCTATAGAATCTGGTAATCGGTCAAGATAATTTATAAGCGCGTTGAGTGCGCAGCGGGTTGTAATGCCTTGTCCGTCTTGACCGTCCTTCGATATTACGCTCTTGAAAAATATCTGTTCTTGTTTCTTGTCGGGCATTATGCCGCGTCGTATCAGATGCGAAATTGTCAGGAATCCGCAGTAGCAATACATCCCTTCGTCATTTGCAACCCATTGCAGTGCCTTGTCCCAAGCATCCGGTAACTTGCATAAAAGGTGCATCGTTAGCTGGTCTGCAATTTCGGTGAACTTTGTCTCACCTATCCATTTGTCGGCAACCTCGTGGTATCCGTCTTCGGGCATCAGGAGTATTGCAAGCATCTTGCACTCCCTGATGTTGTCCTGCCATAACATTGCCGCAAGTTCCTTGTTCTTTGAATGCGCATCGGCAATGCCTTTGAGACGTGGTATCTCGACCCCGAAGTTTATCTTGTAGTCGAGTCCCTGACGGCGCTGTAGTGTAGATACAACGCCGTTCATTGCCAGGCGTAGCGATTTTTTTATATCGCGTACTTCATCGAGTGTATTCTGCTCCATTCTTCGTTACTTGATTATCGTGTGTCTGCGACGGTAATTGTTGGGCGTTTCGCCTACTATGCGGTAGAATGATGCGTAGAACGATTGGCGGTTGGCGAAACCGACCTCCTGTCCAATTTGCTCAATGGTCATCTCCTGGAAGCGTTTGTCGACAAGCTTGTGCTGTGCCTCCTTTATGCGATATTCGTTTATCAGGCACGAGAAGTTGGTGCCGAAACGGGAGTTGATTACGGCCGATATGTATCTGGTATTCGTTCCAAGTTCAAGAGCAAGCTCTTTTGCCGAGAAGTCCTTGTTGCGGTAGCGCTTTTCAATGATTATGATATTCAGAATCCTGTCATACAGCTCATCGGCCAATTCTGCGCGGATAAGTGAACGGTATGCCGCATTCTTTTCCTGTTTCTCCCTTATGTTGTAAGGGGATGTCTTGGTGTCTGTCATGCTGGTCGCTTTTCAATGTTTTTCCCAAATGTACAACCAATTTTTATAAAAAGTAACCTTTTTTGCTTTTTTTTGTCGGTTTTCCCTTTCTTGTGTCAATGCTTAACGGATAATGATGTCTGCCGATGCCCCAAGCGAAGTCGCTTTCTCGCGGCACTTTCTTGCAGCATCATTCCTGCCCATCTTCTCAAGGAGGATGGCTTGCAGAATGTAGTTGTTTGCATTGTCGGGGTCAATCTCTATAGCCATTTCCAGGTCTATCATAGCCAGTTCGTAGTATCCTCTCTCTCTCTCCAAATTGCTGCGTGCGATATGAAGTTCGGCAATTCCGGGGTTCTCCTTTATCATATCCGACAGTATCAGCAGGCTCTCGTCATAACGTTTTTCCTTCTGGTACAGCATGGCCATTCCAAGGCGTACGCTCAAGTTGTCGGGAATCCATAGCTGCAGATGTTTGTAATCCTCCCATGCTTTGTCGTATTGCCCGGTGTTTGTGTAGATATGTGCCCTGCACAGTAGTGCGCCGGTGTTGCTTGGCTCATGCTGCAGCAACGTGTTGTAGTCTTCGAGTGCCAGCCGTGTGCTGTCGAGCTGCAGGTATATGTTTGCACGTTGCTGAAGAAGGGTCAGCTCGTTCGGAGCAATCTCCAGAGCCTTGTCATACTCTTTCAGCGCTTTTGGGAGTTCGTTCAACATCTGGTAGGAATATGCAAGGTTCGCAAGAGCATACACTTTTTCGTAATTGCTTGAACTGTATGCCAGCGCCTCCTCAAAGCATGATGCAGCCCTGGAGTAGTCGTTTTCCTTGATGTGTCCTATTCCTTTTTGGCATACACTGGTATAGTCCTGCGCGTTTATGGCAATGGTCACCAGCAGTATTGTAAATGAAAGAATTATTCTCATTGAATGAAATGTTTGTCGGTTTGTCGGCGAATATAATATATTTATTGATATACAGTTACAAAAAACATATTAAAATATATTAAAGCGGGGCGATAGCATGGTTCGGCAGATGATTTTTTGAAAGAAATGATTGTCCGGAAGTTAAAATGATATACTATCATTTGAAGTTTGCGAATAATTGTTGTATCTTCGCGGCGTAAAAACCAAAGGTTTCTGTTCAGCACAGTTCAGGAACCCGTAAAAGGCCTTGGTAGTTCAATGGATAGAATAAGTCTCTCCTAAAGATTAGATTCGGGTTCGATTCCCGACCGAGGTACAAAACGGAGAAAGTGTCTGACTCTCTCCGGCTTTTTTTTATCAATTTTATTTTTGGGATATGATATTCCTGAATCTTGTTCGGTACAAGATGTTTTATTAAAGACTATGAAAAACGACAATCAAAGCAACGGCCTGGGTAACGGCATCTCTCGGCCCGCTACTTTTTGGAAAAAGAATTTTGAAAAGATTACAAAGTCTCTTTCTTGTCTCAACAAACCATTTTTCAAGGAGTTCCCTTTTATATGCTTCTTCATGACTTCCATGGGCTTTTGGACAATTATCGATGATATGTTCAGGAGGTTCAGAGCCGAAGAGAATTTCTCGGAGCATCCGCCTTACTCAATGCTATTCGGCAGAATCACAATCCTGTTCCTGCTTGCATATCTGATAGCGACACTCGTAACATTTATCAAGAACAAACCGTTCAAATGGACCTTCAAAGTCTTTAACTATGTTATCTTTCTATCCCTGGGAGTGACCTGTTTCTTTCTCAGAATAAATTTTGATCTTGAAATTTGTCCGACATGTTTCGTTTTGTTGGCCGAAACGACAGGAAGAGAGTCCGGGGAGTTCATAAATCAATATATATTGTCCCCTACTGTAATTCCTACGCTGTCGGTTCTTCTTGGAGCTGTCATTGCTATTGTTTTGGGCGAATACTTTTGGAGAAAGGACAAAGTCAGGAATTGGGTAAAGACACGTTCAGTCTCCATCAGGAAGTTTCTGCCCTTAGTGCTTGTTTTTGTGCTTGTATATGGTCTGTGTTCTACAAAGATATATTGGAAGGTGCGTAACGCTGAGACACCCGATGATGTGAGGCTTATGTATGCTCCTACCGACCCGCTATCTTCAATATATACCTCGCTGCTGACACTGCATATGATGGAGGAGAACATGGAAGATGCCATTGAAATAAACAAGACTGTATATGAAACAGAAGATGTATTTATCACAGAAGATGAACCATTGAATATTGTGCTTGTGATAGGCGAATCATATATCAAATGCCATTCACAGTTGTATGGATACTATCTTGAGACAACTCCTAATATGCTGAGGGAACAGCAGAATGGCAGGCTTTTCGTCTTCAACGATGTCATATCGACCTCAAATGCCACCAGCATTGTGATGAAGAATGTCTTCAGCTGCAACAACAGCGGTGCGGGAGAACAGTGGTACGATTTCCCGGCATTCCTGACCATTTTCAAGAAAGCGGGGTACAATGTCTTTTTCTGGGACAACCAACGTGACTTCGACAGTATGGCCACATATTCATTCACGTTGAACAGTTTCCTGTATGACCGGGAGCTCCAGGAGATAATGTACACAAAGACTAATGATGAGGTTTATACGTATGATGGTGGTCTTGTAGAATCTTTTAATGAAACCATTGATATCGCTTCTACCAAGCACAATCTGATACTGCTTCATCTGCAGGGACAGCATCTTACACCCACCAGCCGTTTCCCTCAAGGTGAGTTCGAACGTTTTACTGCCGACAGAATAAAAAGGAACGACTCGTTTTTGACATCTGAGATGAAGGAGTACATCGCCGGTTACGACAATGCGACATTGTATAATGATTATGTCATGGATATGGTTTTTGATACATTCAGGGACAGCAATTCCATAGTGATATATTTTTCCGACCATGGAGAGGAGGTCTATGATTACAGGAAACAGTGTGGCCGCGACCATGGCGAAATTAACTCAATGACGCTCAGATACCAGTATGAGGTTCCTTTCGTGATATGGTGCTCAGATACTTATATGGAGAAGAACCCCGATGTGGTGAATGGTATAAGGCAGGCTGTAGACCGTCCTTTTGTCAACGATAATCTGAGCCACATGCTGTTTAATATCGGTGGTATCAGCACTACCTATTATAAGGAGAATTTTGATCTTTTGAGTCCCAATTACCGTTGTGAGCAGCGAAGGGTGAAGGGGAACCGCATATACGAAGAGGAGCGTTGATTCGAAAGAGAACAGTAATAAAACAAAAAAAGCATCACTTGCCTGATGCTTTTTGTTTTATTTTATGCTGTCCGGTTCAATGATGACCTTCATACCGATGTGGCAATGGGGGTAGAGTGCCTTAATGTCCTCGTTCCTCATTCTAACGCAACCCTCACTGCTGCGCGTGCCGATACTCTCGGGGAATATTGTACCATGTATCCCAATGTCATTGAACCCGGGGACATTCAGCCTGAAAAATAGTGGTCCGTATGCTCCAAGGCGCATACCCAGTCCGTCACCGAAGTCGTGCTTCCACGATGTCGCATCGTACATCATCTTTATCTTGAATTCACCCTCCGGTGTCTTTTTGTCACCGATAACGGTCTTGTTGCCAAAGTTCACTCCACAGGCAATGGGGCGCTCAAACAGTGTGTCATTCTTCTCATTGATGACGTAGAGCCGCAATGCCTTCTTTGATACCACAATACGTTTTTGGGCGAAAGAGAACAGTGGCAGTGTCGCAATCAGTGCTGTGAGAAAATATTTTTTCATAATTTCCATTTTATCGTGTGAGTGAGAACTTCATACTTACACCAAAATCGGTTGTAGTGGTAGGGTATGAGCTGGTAGATATGAGCGGTATAGTCTTCTGCCGGTCAAAATAGAGACTGAACGAGAGTGTCTTGCTGTAGGCATAGTCGGCAGTCACGGAGTAGTTGAACGACTTGTTTCCGCTGGCGGCCTGTGTGGTGCCCTTGTCTATGCTGCGGCATATTGATGACTGGTTCCTGAACGAGAAGTCGGCACGTATGTTTATATCGTTGCCACTGTTCTTCTGTTTGCTCTTGTTTGCCTTCTTGCCACCGCCGAAGAGCTTTGTGTTCAGTATTTTGTATCCTATGTTGACGGCAATCTCCTGGTTCTGTGTCTCAACCATCTGAATGGCTGTGAGGCTCAGGTTAATCATTCTCGATTTTATGAATTTCGCTCCTATCGTGAGGTTGTTGTTTGTTGTCACGTCAAGACCGATGAGCGGTGAGAAACTTTCGTTTACCGACACGGAACCGATATCATACCGGCTGCTTGGCATTGGCAAACCTGTAGTGGTGTTGTTTACGAAACCTATTCCGCGGCTGTACTCCATGTATGTGGCATACGTGCTGTATGCTCCCACTGCATAGACACTCTTGTAGCCATGCTCAATATTCACGCTCTTGAAGTATTTCTCAAAGAACGGAAGCTTTGAGAGGCCCGAGTACTTTATCTTCCAGTTGGGCAGCATGCGCAGCATGTTGGGGAATATCTCATTGCCGCCAATGCCTGTGTATGCATCGAGGAACGATGGTATCATAACGTCGGCCGAGTAAATGTCCACGCCGCCGTTGGCAGGGTCATACTTCTGTCCGGCAAGGATGCTCGATGCAGGGTACTCGCTACCTTCATATATATTCTCGAGTGCCTGGCGGTTGTTCTCGAGGTTGCCTACAAACTTATCATAAACATCGGACTGGTAGTTGTTCTTGGCGCTACCGCCGCCGAATGAGGTGCCGATGGTAATTGTGGTCATGTTGAATCCTCCCGATTCGTTTGTTGGCATACCGTCGTACATGAACTGTATGCTCTTGCTCTGGTTGCGAGTCCAGCTTGCATTCAAGTCTATCTTGAAGTCCTTGAACGGCTCAAGTGTCATTCTTGCCTGCAAATCCTCGGCAGCTGTCGATGTTGCCATGGATGCAATGCTGTCGCTGCGCAGGAGCCAGTTCTGCCTGTGTGCCCTGTCGAGGTAGCTGTCGCCGGTGAGTCCGAATGCAAAGTCTACTCCGGGAGCAAACATGCCGTCCATTCTGTTCTGTCCGAATATGTCGCCTGCATCGGGCATGAATCCCGGCAGGTTCATGGCATAGGCGTTGGTGTAGTTGAACGATGCACTGCGCACCATCATGAGCACACGTGTCGGGTACTGCATTGCTTTTGCGAACTTGCTGCGCTCGCCATCATTCTGCTTGGCAGTTATTGTCACCTTAATGCTTATGCTGTCCTGGTTCTTGATGAGAATCTTGTTCTCGTCAATGACCTTGTACTTGAGCTTGTATGCCTCGCCCTTTTTTGTACGTGCAATGACGTCGAGTTTCCTGTTCTTTAGGTTATGTGTAAGGGTTATGGTGGTATCCTCCTTCAGTCGTACCTCTTTTGTAAAAGGCTTGGCCTTCTCGACCTTCGGTTTGCGGCTCTTGGATGATTTCTGTTTCTTGTTGCTGCTTGCAAAGCGTTTGTTCGTCTCCTCAAGATATGGAATAATGTTGTACAGCTTCTCAAAGTTCATTGATGCCTTGAGGGTCAGGTTGCGCTTGTTGGCAATATTGTTGCCTATATCCACTCCGGCAATGCTGTTGCCGCGCATCCAGTTATATGTGCCCGTATAGCCGGCATCGGCGGTGAGCCATTCAAATATCGGGAACTTGTTGAGTGGCAGTGTATATGATGCCGTGAAGTTCTGTTGGTAGGTCAAAGGGTCGCCGAATCCCCGTAGGCTGTGCTTGACAGAATCTTTCCATGCTGCATATTCGCTAGGATACCTCTCTTTGTTGACAGGGAGGAAAGGCTCTTCAACCTCGGCATTGGTTCCGGTGTTGAGGCTCATCCTGAGATTTGTAGTCGGGTCCCATTTGATGGCCATTGAACGGTTCCAATTGAACTGTTGTGAGAATGTCAACGGTATTTCGCTGTCGCCGCTCATTGACTGCAGGTCGCGACGTTGCAGTTCGTGATATGTACGCGTCATGTCGGTGCTGAGCGCCAATGACTGTGGCAACGGGTTCACTCCCCACTCTTTGAAAATCTTCAGCCACTTTGATTTGCTCTTTATTTTGCCAAACGGTTTCAAGGTCTTGATGGGGCTTGAATAGTTGTAGCTGAGCGCTGCTTTCCAGTTGATGCGGTTCTCCCAACTGATGGTGCTTCCGCTGTTGTTGGTCGAGGCGTGCGAGAAACTGAAACTCAGGTTGGCCGGGTCATAAGGCATCGGTGTCTTGCTCGATATGTTTACCTTTGCGTTGCTGATGCTGAAATTGCGAATGACAGAGTGTACTTCGGCAATGTTCTTCAGCGAGTCCCTGCCAATCTCGTCGTACGTGTCAAGGACATCGTCAAAGTTCAGGTCTGTGTCGAACGGACTGTAAAGTGGCGAAGTGACCTCCTCTGTGAAAGAGTAGTATGCAGGTATGCTTACCTTGAATGAGCGTGGCAGCAGACGGCCGCCATCCAGTGTTCCGGTGAGTGAGTAGCGGTAGTAGTCGTCTGTACGACGTGCCGCAAGCTTCTCCTCAAGGCCGCCGAAACCGGCTGTCTCAATCTTGCCTTGTGCCGCGAAGGAACCAAGGTCGCTGAGCTTTATGTTGAGATTACCCTGTGCAGCCCATCCGCTCTTGTTGTTGAAACCGATGAGGCGCATTTCGTTCACCCACACGATGGCCGACTTGTTGCCCGAACTGTTGTTGCGCACACCTATCATCATCACCTTTATCTGGCCAAGAGAAGGGCTGCCTACGATGCTTATCCTGTTCTTGGGGGTCTCGCTGTCATACTCGCTGTAGATGGTGGTATTTGTTACACCTTCGGCATTGTTGTTGCGCAGTGTGTTGCGGCGTATCTTTATATCGGTGAGCTTGCTCATCGGTATGTCAATCATGTTCTCCTGTGGCCACACGACAGTTGCGGCGGCTGTGCTGTTGCCGTCGTATGAGCCATGCGGGGTAATTGTCAATGGCACTTCGTACTCGTAATAGTTGCTCTTGTAGTCTGAACCCAAGCGGATGAAGAGTGACATCTCATTGTCCTTGAGCTGTGTCACATCCATTTCGGGTGCCTCGGCATGAATGAACAGCTGTATGCGTTCATACTGTCGTATGTCGAGATTGCTCTTCTTGTACACGGCACGGCTCTCCTTGCTGCCAAGGTTGTTGATATTGAGTGCCAATGCCTGCTCGTTGTCCTGTCGTAGCTGTGGTTGGCTTGGGTCTATGATACGTGTCACTCCCGGTGGCAGCACGTAATTAACCGGTTTGCGGTCGCCGTGCTCCTCAATGCTCACAGCCGATGTGGTGAACTCGCCCGAAACTGTCGGCGCAGTGTTGTTCTTCGATGCAATAGGCTGCAGGTATGGTCTCCAGTCGCCACGTACAAGCTGCATTGTTGCAAAACGTAGTGTGACGGGTTTCCGGAACTCTGTCATGTACATGCGGATGAAACGTATGGATGTGAAATCGCGTATTGTACCCACGGCCTTCTCGTACTCATCGACAGGGATGCGGAACTTGTACCAGTCTACACTCTCGGTATTGCCGTTGCGGAGTTTTGATGTAACGGTGCGCTTGTCGGTGATGTAGTTGCGGCCCACCTGCATATCCTCGGGGCGCAGGGATATCCTGTACTGGAAGAAATTCTCATACTCATCCATTGTGAAGTCCTGGTTGGCATCCTCCACGTCCGGGGTTACCTTTGCCGCACTGCTGTATTCGTTGTCGGAGTTGCTTGGCGAGTTACCCTCTGTATTGTTGAAATATTTGTAGCGCTCAATAATGCCGCGCTGTGCCGCATCGTAGTCGCTGCCACGGAAATAGTGATAGCTATCGCCGGCAGGGTCGGCTGCAATGCTGTCATACACCTCCTTGCGCACACGTCCCTGCAAGGCCTCAAGGTATGCCTTGTATGTGGGGTGCTCTGCTTCGTCGGCACTGCTCAAACCGTTGAGACCGGTATCCTGCTGGTCGCGGCTTTCCGAGTTGTTGTCGAAAGCATACACAAGTCCGGTGTTTGTGGGCACGCGTCCCCAGACGGTCTCCTCAAACTCATATTGGTTGCTGCTTGACGGCAGTCCGTTCTCGTAGAATTTCTTGCTGTCCTTGAGAATATCTTCCGATACTTCTCCCAGATTGAAGTATAGGTCACCGCCCATGCCGGTCTGTTCGTAGATGAAGGGGTCAAGCAACCAGAACTCAATGTACTGTATGTTCGCGCTCTCGAAGTCGGTGGTCGTCAACTGTCGTGTTATACCGCCCCAACGCTTTGCCGGGTCGTTGAGCTTTCCTTCAAAATCGACATCGGTGTCAAGATTGTACGGGCCTCGCTCGTCGGGGTAATAAGTGACGTTGAACAGCGACAGAGTGGATGATTCACCGTATGTCGACTCCTTGTTGGGGTAGAGTTCACGCTCATATACCTCGCGTACATAGTGGTTGGATAGTTGCTCCATATCGCTCTTGATGTGTGCCGGTGTCAGTGACGAACTGCGGCGTGTGAAGAGCGGGTCAATGACGTACCAGCTGATGCGTGCGCGGTTATATCCTGTGCGTATGTCATTGCTCAGATTACTGTACTGCATGCCGTGAGGCAGTGATGCCAACATCCACTGCGATGGCGATGAGATGTCAATGCCATTCTCGGTATTCTCAAAGTCGTCGATGTACGAGGCTTCGCTCTGCACCTCTTTCGATGTGCCGGCTTCCAATCTTGCAAACTCGGCCGAGAAGCTTATGGACGATGGCTCGGTGCAGCTGATGAGCGGCAGCAGGTCGATGATGTTTGTCAACCACTGGCTCTGCTTTTTCCATGACATGTTGAAGCCCCAAAGGAAGTTGTTGAGTGGTTCGGAACCCATGTCTACTTTTGTGGTAAGAGGCTTTTCGGATAGTGACATGAGTGTACCTCCGAACTTGAAGTCGTCGGAAAAGTCATATTTCCAGTTCAGTCCAAGCACGGTCTTGCGCTGCATGTTGAACATAGTGTTGCTTTCAAGCGACACCTGTACGTTGGTGCCGGCATCAATGATGTTCTGGTTAAGGATGGTGACTGTTCCCGAAGAGTAATCGACCTGATAGTCGCTGTTCTCGACCAATGTCATTCCGCCCGCAGTCACCACAACCGACCCGCGTGGAATGTTTGTGGAACCGGTCTGTATTACGTTTGCAGCACTGCCGGTGTACTCACCTATCAGGTAGAACTTGTCCTTCTCGGCAATCTGCTTTGCAACGGTCTTTGTAGAGTCATAGAGTTCCGGGAAAACGTATTTTCCTGCGATAGCGTTGTTGCCAATCTTCTTCTCAAGGTAACTGCCGAACGGCTCAACCGAGGGGAAGAAGATACGTCCCGAAGCTGCGTCAACCGTGTAGCCCTGTATATAGTCAAAAACACCGTTGGGGTTCTCCTTGCTGTTGTTGCTGTCAAGCCTGTCAAGTCCCATCATCTGCAGCAGCGTCTTTCCTTTGAGTTCAGCTTCGGGCAGGTAGGTGACGTTGGTACCCAGGCTGTCGCTTGCGTAATACACATCGAGCTTGAAATCGGTATTCTGCAGGTTTCGTGTTCCCAATGAATAGACGTTTTTCATCATCAGGTCCCAGCAACCGTTTTTCGGCGAGCAGGCATTGGGCTTGATGAGCTTAAGGTAAAGTGTTGTCTTTGACTCCTTGACGTCGTTCGAGAATTCACCGACCTGGTATGTCTGTCCGCCATACGTGTATTCATAGGCTACGGCAAGAACCTCATCGGCTCTCAAAGGTGTCTTCAGTGAAATGTATCCCAGTTCTCTGTTGAGGGTATATTCCGATGTTGACAGAAGTCTTGCATTTGAGAGCTTCTCATAGTCGGTGCCGCCGTTTATGCCATCTATTCCGCCCAAGATGTTGTTTGCCTGGTCAATATCCCTAATGCCCGAGTAGACGGTGTTCATCTGTGAGTATAAATCGTTGGCATTGTTGTGCGGAATGGCGTTGTTGCCCGTTGCACTCCACGTTGGATTGCTGATATGGCGATTCTCGGCAATATCGGTGAATGCGATTATGTTACGTGGGTTGTTGTAGTCGCTTGTCTTGTTGGTAACCCATACCTCAATGCGGCTGATGTCAATGCCCGAAAGAACGGTAGGCATCTGTGACATTGAACGGTCGTAGTTGTCGCGGAAGTAGTGTGCCAGGAAGAAGTGCTTGTTTTCGTCGTAGTTAGTTATCTCAATCTCGAACGTGGTGAGCTGTGTTCCGCCTTTTGAGTTCACGACGGTGCTGTTCGATGTTTTCTGCGAGATTACGGTCTGCAACGATAGTTTTCCGAACTGCAGGTCGGTTCTTATACCGAAAAGTGAAGTGGCTCCTTTGATGAGGCTTGAGTTTGTGGGGAAGGAGACGTTTCCGGCCTCAACAAGCTTGATTATCTCATCCTCCTTGCCGTCGTATTTGAGGTTTATCTTCTTGGCGTCGTAACTGAATGTGGCTTCGGTGTTGTAGTTGAAGTCCATGTTCATCTTGTCGCCCACGCTGCCTCGTACATTGAGGTTTATTTTCTCGTCGAAGTCAAAGCTGTTTGTCCTTCTGCTTCGCAAGGGCAGTGCAGGGTTGTCTATTGTCTGAATAGAGTAGCCTATCTTCAGTTCGGCATTTCCCTGTGTCTTTACACGCACGCCACCCGGGCCGAAAATCTTCTCGGCCGGTCCCAGGTCAAAGTGCATGTCGGTAAAGTCGAACTTGTTCTTCTTTTGCGAGCTCTCCCACGCCTCATAGTTCTTTTTTCTGAAGAAACTGTTCATTGTGCTGCGTTCCTGCCATTTTGCATACTCCTCGGGGGTGAGCAGTATTGGCGCAGTCAATAACGTGTTTTCGCCAAGTCGTGTGTTCAACCGGTAAGTTCCCTCTTTTTCGTTGTATATCGTGTCGGTGACAATATTGGTGGGTTGCTTGAGGTCGAGCGGACGTTGCTGCAGGTCATCGATGTCGGCCGGTGTCGTTTCCGAAACGGGGAAGCGTGCTTCAATGGTGTCCTGTACACTCTCTGTGCTTGACTTGGCTCTGTCCCTTCCTCTTATGGATTTGCGTATGGAGTCATTGCGTACGTTCCCCTGCGCGGAAATTGTCATTGCCGCGAGAATGAGAAAAAGAAATATATACGCACGCTTGCCCATGGATACCGCCTATTGCTTTACAACTGCTTAAGAGCCATTTTGATTACCTGCTCCACTGTCGCAGTAGGCTCGCTCTTTACAATGGCCTGTACAACCTTGTTGGTTGCTGCCGAGGGGAAACCGAGCATGATGAGTGCCGATACCGCTCCGTCCATGACGTCATTGTCGGGCAGGAGTGGAGTTGCCACACTGCTCTGTGTTCCGCTTCCAATGCCTTTGATTTTATCCTTCAGTTCAATGATAAGGCGCTGGGCAGTCTTCAGTCCAATGCCCTTCACACTCTTTATCGCAGTTTCGTTGCCTGTGAAAATGGCCTCGCACAGTTCGTTCACGGTGAATGCCGACAGAATGGTGCGTGCCGTGTTGCCGCCGATGCCCGATACCGAAATGAGCAACAGGAACAGCTCTCGCTCCTGCTTGTTGCTGAACCCGAAGAGCTGGTGCGTGTCCTCGCGTATCACTTCGTAGATATATACCTTCACCTCTTTCTTGTCCTGCAGTGCACTGTATGTATTCAGGGTAATACTTGTTTCATAGCCCACACCGCAACATTCGATGATGGCAGTTGCCGGTGTCAGTTCGGTGAGTTCCCCTTTCAGATATTCTATCATGTTGTTTTTTTAATATTATTAATCTATTGTTTAACGCGAAAAAAACTCATTTATTGCATTGTCTGTCAATAAATGCAAAAACACCCGTTTGTATGGGGTGTTCTTGGAGTTATTTTTTTGCAGGTTTCTCAATTTTCAGTACCTGGGTACAGTAATCTATTACAGCCGGCCTGTGTGTTACAAAGATGAGTGTCTTGCCAATCTGGCTTTGTGTAAGGCGTTTGAGCATCTCATGTTCTGTTGTCTCGTCAAGCGCCGATGTCACTTCGTCAAGGATTAGTATGCTGCCCGGACGGAGCAACGACCTTGCAACGGCAATGCGCTGTGCCTGTCCTTCGCTCAATCCTCCTCCACGTTCGGTTATCGGGCTGTCTATGCCGTCGGGCAGTTCAAGGACATATTCGGCACATGCTATGTGGAGCGCCTGTCTCATCTCCTCGTCAGTGGCTTCCGGGTTTCCCATCAGCAGGTTCTCCCTTATTGTTCCGCTTACAAGGCTGTTACCCTGCGGTATGTACACGAAGTTGCGGCGTGTGAGCGTTGACGATTCATATCTCTCTTTCCCATTATAGAGCTCAATACTGCCGCTCAACGGGTTTATGAGTGCTATCAGCAATCTTATAAGCGTTGTCTTTCCTGCACCTGTCTCGCCCACAATGGCGGTACAGCTGTTGGGTGGAAAATCAAATGTGAAATGGTCGAGAATGTAGCGCTTGCCCTCTTCGTAGCGGAATGTGACATCCTTGAAACGTACTCCGGCTGTCTCTTTCAGCATCACGGCATCGCCCTGTCGCTCGACAGGGATGTCCTCCAACTCATAAAGGCGCTCGGCGGCGGTCAGTGAAGAGACTATGCCGGGGATGTAACGGCTCAAATCCATCGTCGGGCGCTGTATGAGGCCTACAAGCTGCAGGTATGCTGCCATTGTACCGTATGTTATCAACCCGTTGGAGAGACTTTCGACTCCCCACATGAATGCAATTACATATCCTGCGGCAAAGCCAAGCTGTATGAGTGTATATGCTCCGAGCGAGAATTTTGTTCGGTTGGCAATCTGGTTCTGCAGGCGGCTCTGCAGGTCGCTCAGTTGCTGCTCGGTAGAGTCGTTCTGCTCCAGTGATTTTATGAGCTCCTTGTGCTGCAGGCTCTCCTGTAATACTGACTGTATGCGGCTGTCGCTGTCACGTACATCGCGGTTAAGCCTGCGCATTTTCTTTACATACACACGGCTCACGGCCAGGCATATCGGCAAAGTGATGAATATGGCAACAGCCAGCAACGGGCTCATGGTGAACAGCAGTACAAAGGATGCAAGCAACTGTGTTGCCGCTACCACCGCTGCCGGAACGGTTTCGGTCATCAGTGTCGTGATGCCCGATACATCGCCCTCGAGTCTGTTGATGAGGTCGCCCGTGTGGTGTCTCTGCAAATGCAACCAGTCACAGCGCAACAGGCGTGCGAAGACGTCACGCCTCATCCTGTTGCGTACCTTGTTGCCCGTTACGGCGTGAATCCAACGGCTCACGGCGCGTGATGCAATCTGTACCAACATCAGCGTACCAATAAGGATACCTGTGGTCAATAGCGACCCCTCTTTTATTCCTGTTGCAATGTCAATTGCATATTTGCATGCAAGAACCCACAACAGTTGGCAGGCTACATCAAGCAATCCTATACCGGTATTTATGATGGCCTGCTTGCGTGCTCCTCTTGAGTTTTGCCACAACCAGAGAAGCAATCTCTTAATCGATATGTTTTTTTCGTTACTGTTCACTTTTTACAAGTTTCCGATTTTATTGGTCATCTTTGGCAAAAATAGTAAAAAACCGCCATTAAGCAGTGAAAATATAGGCAAAAAGTGGAGCCTTGACTTCAATAATTCGCTATCTGTGTCTTTTCTTTGCTTAATAATGTATATCTTTACACCAATGAAAATAAATTGGTATGAGAAAATATATAATCCTTTTATCGGCAGCAATGCTGTCGTTCATGCAGTTGACAGCAAAAGAGAATCTTGACCGTAACGGCAGGATTGCCAAAGATTTCAAATCCCGTCGCGAGGTGGTTACCGGCAATGGGTATTTTGATGTGTTCGAAACTCTATCGGGAAGCAGGATGCAGGCCATGCAGTTCCTCTACGCCTACATGCCGTTACCCGATATTGCAGATTATAGTGCAGAGTTCCACCTGAAGAATGTGGATTACGCCTTGAAGGCACGTGCAGAAATGCCATGGGGCAAGAGCGTGCCGGTGAGGGAATTCATGCACTTTGTTTTGCCCGTGAGGGTAAACAACGAGAACCTTGACAACAGTCGCGAGGTTTTTTATAAGGAACTCAAGGAACGTGTACAGGACCTTACAATGCGTGAGGCAGTGCTTGAGGTCAACCATTGGTGTCACGAGAAAGTTACATATACCCCCAGCGACATACGAACCAGTTCACCTCTGGCAACAGTGCGCACTGCCTATGGCCGTTGCGGCGAGGAGTCAACATTCACCGTTGCCGCCTTGCGTGCCGTGGGTATCCCTGCCCGTCAGGTATATACTCCCCGTTGGGCACATACCGACAACAACCACGCATGGGTTGAGGCCTGGGTGGATGGTGAGTGGCATTTCCTTGGAGCCTGCGAGCCCGAACCGGTGCTCGACCTTGCCTGGTTCAATGCTCCTGCATCGCGCGGAATGCTCATGCACACCAATGTGTTCGGCCGTTACGATGGCCCCGAGGAGGTTCTTAGTGTAACACCTTGCTACACCGAGATAAATGTTACGGCCAACTATGCCCCTGTAGTAACAACAACCGTTACGGTCGTTGATGAGAACGGTGCACCGCTGAGTGCCGATGTTGAGTTCAAGATATTCAACTATGC
>JAEIGA010007649.1_pt1 | contig 16393 bp, 24 predicted proteins | sample 9270691 | NCBI WGS metagenome assembly JAEIGA01 (sample SAMN17057246, study PRJNA624740) | gut metagenome | biome: biome; isolation source: fecal sample | host: Bos grunniens | place: China: Xizang | collected 2019
TCTTACGCTCATATAAACACAAACATACTAAACCAAACAACATACTAACAACATACAAAACACGCCAAAACACGCCTAAAAACACGCTTAAAACACGCAAACAAAAAGAGCAATTACTTGCTCAATTTGTCTATTTAGAATAGTAGGATATAGGAGTTGCTTAATACTGATAATATACTTTTATTATAACATATATTCTTAATAAATCAAGTATGAATTTAATTCATCCATAACAAGATTTTTTACTGCTTGGCTTTCAAAACATAATCTTGCTAGTCTATAATGATTTATAATTTGTTTAAACCAGAAGTTGCTTCTAACTTTGGCTAGTATTGTGCTTTCGTTATGATCCTCTTCATGTATTGCAAATTTAATTGGACAATTAGGATCAATATCATTTGATATATAAAGTAATTGATTTTTAAAATCACGCCATATACCATACTGTTTACCATTTATAATTAAAATAAAGTAGAATTTAGCGTTTTTATCTTTCTTTTTAATAAATGATTTACTATCGGTTAAAAACTCGTTATCTATTGCGTATTTACCGTATTTAGTACCATCAATTAATTTACCAAAGCGTGAAGCTTTTTTAACTTCTCTATATTTTTCGTTTTTAATATATTCAATAGCAATAGTACCATCCTTAAAAGTTTTGATATCTGTATTATATGGTAATGTAATATTAAAGTAAGTCATTAATGGACAAGTGCTTGATATAGCATTACCTAAACAATATATTCTGATATCACGTAAACGACCTATTGTTTCTATTAGATCAAGAATAATCTCAGGCTCATTTTTCAAATAATGTTGAGAGCTACCCTCTTTTAACATAAATTCATCATATATAATCATGTCTACGTTTTCATAACTAGATGATTTTAAACTATCTGCAGCTGATAAAGGTAGAGCATATCCACATATTTTATTATCAATATAAAGTTTTCTAACTTTTTTACTTTTTGATATTTTAAATTCACTGTTAGGAAATTCTTTTTTTATTTGCTCAAAGAATTTATTATCGTTAGTTGCACCGACAGAAGCTTCTAAATCTGTATCATATCTTCTGATGTATGCAAACTGTTTACCTCTATTTAAGAATCTTTTTACTGCTGTTGTTTTTAATCCATAAGTTTTACCTACTCCACGTTCACCGATTATAATATTTAATAGAGCATTATAACTTATTATTCGTTCTGGACTATAAAAAATACTTTTATCTATCATTTTATTCACCACCTATAAAATTAGAGGCAGATCATACATATACTAAAATACTATACCACTAGACAAAGGATAGTGTCGGCTCTTCACCGTGGTGATACACTACGCTTTATTTTAGTTTAAATATGCACGTCCACCTCTTAAAGATAAGAGTATCTAACATTAAATCAGATACACTTATATTATACCACTTTACACTTTTTTGTGTCAAATTTCAATTTTTTGAACGATTTGTTTTGACTATATATTTTTATCATAGTAAACTAAAATCAGAAAGAGGAGGAAAGTAGGATGAGAGATTTATATATTAAACGTAATGAGCTGTGCAAAAAATCTATGATAATGCAGGTTGTGAAGTGGGATTTAGTTTTATCAGATAATAGAGTAGATGAATTAATTAAAGAACAAGATAAAGTTTATAAAAGATTTAAATTTTATGATAATTTTTTAAAAGAAAGGGAAAAATTAAAAAATGGAAAAGTATTATCAATTAAGAAAAAATGAATATTTTTTATCAGATATTATAGTAGAAGATGGAAAACTTGTTAATTTTGCTGTTGATACGGTATTTAGAAAAATTTATGCTGATAATGAATTAGCTCATTTAGATCAGAGATTAATATTTATTGAAACTGGATTAAACTTTGATGTTGAATTATTTAGGGAAGAAGAAAAGTATTATGAAGATTAATAAAATATATTTAGATAAGTTTAAAAGATTTAGTTATGGTTATATGTTTATGGTAAAACGTGGAGTATTTTTATTATTTGATTTAGATACTTTAGAATATAAAGGTATATTTACTGTATACAATTATAAAGAAGATAAAGATTTGGAAGATGTTATTAATAGATTAATAGCTTTAGATTATTTGGAGGTATAAATGAATAAAAGAGAAACATTATTATCAGATATAGAAAGTTGTTATAATTCAATATTAAGAAATGATAACTTTCAAGCAAAAATAGATATAGAAGATATTAATAAAGAGGCTAAAGAAATAATACAAAGAATAAACAAAGCAATAGAATATATAAAACCTTATAGAATGATTGAACATAATATAGGTTGGATAGAGTTTACATTAGAAGATAAAATAAAACTTTTAGAAATATTAGGAGATGGTAATAATGAAATGGATTAATAGGATAAAGGAAAAATACGAAAACAGTTATATTAAAAAGAATAAAAATTTATTAATTGATAATAAACTATTAAGAAAAAGAATAGAAGAACTAGAAGATAATTATAAACCGTTGATAAATTTAAAGAATATTTATCTGGCTGAATTAAGAGTTAAGAATTTAGAAAACGGAAGATTAAAAAGAAAAATTGAAAAGTTAAGTAAATACATGTTAGAGTGTGAAGCTGGTAATATTCTATTTACAGGTTTAAATTATAGAGAAGTAAAGGAAATTATAGGAGGGAAATAATGTGGATATTATTTATTATATTTTGTATACTTATGTTTATTTATTGTAGTATAAGAATTAATGGTGATGATGATGAAAGATGATACATTAAATTATATAGGTAAATTATTAAGAAAAGCTAAACAAAAAGAGTATCTGGAAATATTTATGATCATTGACCAGATATCACGTAAAAATGATATAATTTCATTTAATTATGATGGATACTATTTGATGGTACAAACAGGATTAAATGATTATTATAGAATATTAATAAAGGAGGTGAAAGAGTGCTAAAATTTGGATTTGAAATCAAACAAGTAGGTGAAACAATAAATATACATTTACTTGATCCTACTAAAAAGCAAAAAGAAACTGCTACTGATGAAGAAAAACTAGTTGGAGCAGCAATTAAGGATTTACTAGATAAAAGACTACTAGATTTACTAAATGAACAAGAAACTAAAAAAGAAAACTAAAAAAGATAAGATTAAAAAATGAAAGGAAAAAATTAAAAAATGAAATACGTAAAAAAAGAAGAAAATAATACAAAGGAAAAATTTGATTTAAAGGAGTGCTTTACTTTATGGTTAAATACATCTAAAGAGGGAAATAAGTATTTAACAGGATTAGATTTTAATAAGAATAGAATTATAGGATTTTTTAATAGAAAGGCAAACGATAAACAACCTACTATTAGAATTTATGGAGTAGATGATGAGGGTAAAACTACATCTGAAGAAATAATTACTCTTTGGGATACTACTTTTAAAACATCTGGTAAAGCTGGATTAAGTGGATATACAAACGAAAAAGAGGGTATTATAGCTTTTTATGGTGATGAAAAGGAAGAAAAAAGACCATATATTAAGGGTTATTTTACTAAAGACAATAAATAGATTATCTATTATATAAATTAATAAAAGGGGCGTATTGATTTGTATAGAATTGTACGCTCTTTTTAATTATAATATACGTAGGAGGTGAAAAATCATGGCTTATAAATTTAGTAAATATAATGAAAGAGAACTACAAAAAGCAGTCAATAAATTTAATGCTAAAATAAAAAGACTAGAGAGTGTAGACAGGGAAATAGATATACCTGTTAAGGAAAACATAAAAGCTATAAAAGATAGAGTTAATAGTAAATGGGATTTAAATCGTGAAATTGATAGACTTGAAAGATTTACTAAAAGAAACGCTGAAGATTTAATTAAAAATAAATCTGGAGTAGTTATGTCAAGATGGGAATATGAAAATATTCAAAGAGAACAAAAAAGATTAAATGCTAGACTATTAAGAGATATAGAAAGATATAGCAATATCACTCCTACTGAATTTGGTAAAGCTCAAGCTGTTACTTATGCTCAAATGGGTGATGAGAAATTATCTAACTTAAAAGCAAGACAAAAAGCAATATCAAGTAAAAGTATTATGAAAGTAAATAGAGAGCAGTTAAAAAATTTACAAACATTATTAAATAAAACAGCTGCTAACTATAGAAAAGATAAGGATATATTTTATAATAATTTCTTAGATGGAACTCTTTTAAATACTGCATATTTTATTGGATATGATGAAGAAAAAATTAAGTATATAAAAGATAAATTAAATAAATTATCACCTACTCAATTTACTAAAGCGTTTGAACAGGAACAAGCTTTGAAAGATATCCAGTTAAGATATGATTTAACTAAGGAAGATGGAATTAATCCTGAAATATTAGAAAACGATATTACACCATTATTAGATAACTTATATGAAAATATAGACCAGATAGTAGATAGTTACATGTGAGAAAGTTTACAGCTGATTTTGAAACAAATGTAAACGAAAAAGACTGTAGAGTATGGGCGTGGGCAATTTGTGAAATAGGGAATCCACAGCTTTTTAAATACGGTAATAATATTGAGGGATTTATTAATTGGTGTAGTAATAAAAAATATAATTATACTGTATATTTCCATAACTTAAAATTTGATGGTGAATATATATTTAATTATTTACTCAAAAATGGTTATGAATTAATAAAAGATAAGAAAAATAGAAAAGATAAGACATTTACTTGTTTAATAAGTGGGATGGGACATTTTTATTCTATTGAAATATATTTTACTGTTGGAAATCATAGAGTAAATAAAGTAACTATTTATGATAGTTTAAAAATACTAAATATGAGTGTTGAAGTTATAGCAAAACAATTTGATTTACCTATAAGTAAATTAGAAATAGATTACAAAGAACAAAGAGATGAAGATCATGAATTAACTCAAACAGAAGTAGACTATATTAGAAATGATGTTGAGATAATGAGTAGAGCTTTGGATATAATGTTTAAACTAGGATTAAATAAAATGACAATAGGTAGTTGTGCTTTGAATAATTATAAAGAAACTATTAAAAATTTTAGAATATATTATCCTGAATTACCTCTTGAACTTGATACAGATATGAGAAAATCATATAAAGGTGGATTCACTTATTTAAATCCATTATATAAAGAACAAGAAGTAGAAAAAGGACTTGTACTTGATGTTAATAGTTTATATCCTAGTGTTATGAAAAATGCTTATTTACCATTTGGAAAACCTGTATATTTTAGTGGTGAATATGAATATAGTTTTTTATATCCATTATACATACAAAGATTATCATGTAGTTTTGAATTAAAAGAGGGTAAAATACCTACTATTCAATTAAAAAATAATCCATCCTATAATCCTACTGAGTATTTAACTAGTAGTAATGGTGATATAATTACACTTACATTAACAAATATTGACTTAAAATTATTTCTTGAAAATTATAATGTAAATTATTTAACTTATGATGGTGGGTGGAAGTTTAAACAAACTAGAGGATTATTTGATAAGTATATTGATATCTGGAGTAATAACAAAATAAATGCTAAAAAAGATGGTAATAAAGCTTTATATATGGTAAGTAAATTAATGCTTAATAGTTTATATGGTAAATTTGCTAAAAATCCTATGAATAGAAGCAAATATCCTTATTTAAATGAACTAGGTGAGGTAAGTTATAGATTAGGTGATATTGAACAGGGTAAAGGACTTTATATACCTATAGGAGCGTTTATTACTTCATATGCTAGAGAAAAAACTATAAGAACTAGTCAAGCTATAAGAGATTATACTATTAAAAAGTATGGTAAAGACTACTATATTTATTCTGATACTGATAGTATACACATGTTAGAATTACCAGAAGAAGAGTTAAAATCATTTGTTGAAATAGATGATTTTATACTTGGATATTGGAAACTAGAAAGTAAATTTAAAAGAGGTAAATTCTTAAGGCAAAAATGTTATATTGAAGAAGATTATAATGATCAAATAAATGTAACTGTTGCAGGATTACCTAAGAGATTAGGAAAATATGTTAATTTTGATAATTTTAAAATTGGATTTAGTTTACTTGCTTCTGATGATAGCATAGACCACAAATTAACTTATAAACATGTTGAGGGTGGAGTTATGTTAGTTGAAACCGATTTTACTATTAAGTAGGAGGTAAATATGAAAAAAGAAAAAGTAAGATATAAGTATTTTGATGATATAGACCAGTATTACAAGTTTTGTAAGAAAGATGGTATTAAGATATTAAATGTAAACTATACTCATAACTATAAATTAAAAGTTAGTTATGTTATAATAAAAGCGAAAGGAGAATGATTATAATGGAAGAAATAGTTAATATTCTAGTTAATAATGGAATTGGCGTAGCTTGTATAGTTTATTTTATGTATTTTAATAGTACTTCTCTAAAAGCTATGACTGAAACAATGAACGAAGTAAAACAAAGTTTAATATTATTTAATGAAAGACTTGAAAACATAGAGAAAAAATTAGATAAGAAAGGTGATTAATATGATATTTAAAAACAATAAAACTTATGATATATTAAAATATATTACATTAAGGGTATTACCACCTATATTAACATTTGTAGTAATAATACTAACTCAAGTTGAATCTGAAAAAACTGAAATGGTTGCTATAATTGGTAGTGCTTTTATAACAATGTTAGGACAAATACTAGGTATTTCAAACGATAATTATAATAAGACTGAATTAATAAATGAATATGATCAGGAAGAAGAAAATGCTACTGAAATTGAAACTGATGAAAGAGTTGATGAAGATGTTTAGAATTGTTAATGATGAAAATATAAATGACTTTAAAAATTTCAAACTAAGTGAAATAAAATGTAAATGTGGTGGTAAATATTGTAATGGATATCCTACAGGATTTAGTTATGATTTACTTAGTCAATTACAAGATATTAGAAATCATTTCGGTAAAGCTGTAATTATTACATCTGCTCTTAGATGTAGTACTCATAATAGTAGAGTTGGTGGAGTTAAAAACTCAAAACATACACAGGGAAAAGCAGTTGATTTTTATGTTAAGGGCGTAAGTTATAATACATTAAAAGCTTATGTAAATAAATTACCTTATAATAATTATACTTATAATATTAGTGGTAGTGTTATGCACCATGATATTAATCCTCCAGAGTGGATAGAAAAATACAACTTAACTAGATTACTTAAAAAAGGTAAAGCTGGTGAAGATGTTAAAGAATTACAACGAACTTTAGGTGGATTAACTGTTGATGGTATTTTTGGAAATAAAACATTATCTAAAGTTAAATCATTTCAAAAATCTAAAGGACTTACACAAGATGGAAAAGTTGGAAAGAATACAGCTCATGCTTTAGGTTGGTTATGGAAAGGGAATTAAAATGGCTGTAGTATTTCAAAGAAGAACAACAGCACCATCTACTACTAATAAATATTATATAAAAACAACTAAAGGTGGATATAATAAATGTATACAAATAAAACCTGATGGTAGTGTTTTACCAAACTGCGTTGGTTATGCTTGGGGTAGATTTTGTGAAGAACAAAATATTCACTCTTGTAATTTATCAAGAGGAAACGCTGAAAATTGGTACGGACATACTTCTGATGGATATAGAAGAGGAAATACTCCAAAATTAGGAGCTGTTATATGTTGGCATAGTACACGATCTGGTGGACATGTTGCTATTGTAGAAAAGATTAATCCAGATGGAACTATAAATACATCTAATAGTGCATATAATGGAAGTAGGTTTTATATGAAAATGTTAAGAGCTTCTAATAATTATTATATGGGAAGCGCTTATACATTTCAGGGATTTATATATCCTGATACAGATTTTATTGATCCTGATACACCTATACCATCAGATAGTGAAGAAAAGAGAAGAAAATTTCCATGGGTATTATACGCTAGAAAATTTAGAAATAGGAATTTGACAAACAATTAAAAATATTATATTATAAAGGAGGAATTAAAAGTAATGAACGAAGATTTTTTAAAAGGTATAACTGATAGTATAGCTACAAAGTTAGGGGAGGAAAACGCTGGAATTATTGCTGATGATATTGGTAAGTTAATAACTGCTAATACACAGACCATTGAAACTATAAACAGTTTAAACAGTCAAGTTAGTACTCTAAAAGAAACTAATGAAAAATTAGTTGCTGCTAATGGTAGTCTATTACAACAAATACCAGCAGTTGCTGATAATGTAAAGCACCAAACAGAAGAAGCAGCTGAAGAAAAAAAGCCTTTTAATTTCAAAGAAGCTTTTGATAAAAGTGGTTATTTCAAAGATTAAGAAAGGAAGATGATATTATGAATAGTTTAAAACAAAGTTTAAACGCTATTAGAGAAATCTCTAGTACTATTTATCACGAATACGTACCAGTAATAGATGACAGTACAGATATTAGTGCATTTGCACAACCTTTATTTGATTATCCTGTTGTTTATAACGAATTCTGTGATGCTTTAGTTAATAAATTAGTTTATTCTCAATTTGAAACTATGACATTTAACAATCCTCTTAGAGTTTTAGAGGGTGATAGAATTCCTCTAGGATATGCTGGTGAACATGTTTATACAAATCCTGCACAAGCAAGAGGATTCAATGTTAATGATTTTGCTGGTTTATTAGTTAAATATGAAGCTGATGTTAAAGTAGAATATCATACAGTAAATAGTGATATTCAATATTGCGTTACTATTGCAAGACAACAACTTAAAAAAGCTATGACTAGTTGGGATAATTTAGCTAATTTTATAACTCAATTATCTAACAGTTTATATAACGGTGCATATATTGATATGTTTAGATATACAAAAAATATTATAAGTGGAGCTTATAAGGAAAATAGAGGAGTAATTGAAACTATTACAGCTGTAACTAGTGAAGCTACTGCTAAAGCTTTTGTTGAAAAAGCAAGAGAATTATTCTTAAATTTCCAATTACCATCTGATAGTTACAATGCTTGGGCTAAAAATGGTGGAGCTGGTAGACCAATTATTACTTGGACTAGACCAGAAGATATCGTTATGATCGTAAGAAACGATATTAGAGCTAAATTAGATGTTGAAGTACTTGCTAGTGCATTTAACATTGATAGAGCTACTCTACTAGGTAACATCATTACAGTTGATAATTTTGATAGTTATGATGATGATGGAACTAAAGTATTTGATGGTTCTGCTATCGTTGGTATGTTAGCTGATAAAGCTTGGTTTAAAATTAAAACTCAAGATTTCTGGATGGATAACTTCTATAATCCAAACAACAGAACAATGCAATACTATCTTAATGTACAACGTATGTACAATATGAGTTTATTTGCAAATGGAGTTATATTTGCTACTTCTGCTCCTACAGTACCAGCTACAGCTTTAGAATTTGTTGAAACAAGTGCTAGTGTAAAAGCTGGTGAAGATATTGTTTTACATGTTAAAACTACTCCATACACAGCTAATCCAACACTAACATATACTACTAGTGCTGATACTTACGCTGATGTAGGTAGTGAAACAGGTAAATATATTACAGTAACAGGAGTTGCTGCAGGTAGTGCAACTATTACAGTAACTGATGGAACTTTAAGTGATACATTAAGCGTAACTGTTACAGCTGCTTAACTTAACATTAAAATTTAATAAGGGAGGGAAACTCTAAAATCCCTCTCTTATTTTTAAAAAAGGAGGTATAAAATGAGTGCTATAACACCTCAAACTGAATTAAAATTATTAAAATGTCCTATTGAGAGTGATAATAGAAATCAAATGAATTTTAACAATGCTACTGCTCAATACAATTATTTTAATAGTTTACCTAAAATAGAAGTAGATAATTTTACATATCAAAGAAAAGATAGTGTTATAAGATATCCAGATCATATAGATAATATTATTACTTATAATTATGTAATGTACCAAAATGAAGCTTATACTAATAAATGGTTTTATGCTTTTATAACTAATATGGAATATGTAAATGATAATATGACTTATATAACAATTAAAACAGATGTATACCAAACTTGGCAATTTGATATGTTATGGAAACAAAGTTTTGTTGAAAGGCAGCATGTTAATGAGGACTTAATATGGAATAATACTATACCAGAAGATTTAGAAACTGGGGATTTTCTATGTAATGGAATTGAAATTGATACTCAAATGGATAATATAACTAATGATATGTGCTACATAGTATCTTCTGCAGTTGAAATATTTGGTACAACAGTTGATAATAAATTACCTATGGTTACAGGACAGATATATAATGGTATATATAGTGGATGTAAATATTATAGATTTGATAGCGCTGGAGTTGCTCAAGCAGCTATTGAAAGCGTTGCTGAGAAAGGACAACTTGACGCTATTAATGGAGTATTTATTGCACCTAAAGCTCTAGCAACAAGAAAAACAAGTGGAGGACAAACATTATTTGAAATTGCTGAAACATCTGGAAGTACTAATTATAATATAACTATTAGTAAAAACTTATCTACAATAAATGAATATACACCTAGAAACAAAAAACTATTATGTGGTTTATATAATTATTTAGTAGTATCTAATAACAATGGAAATAGTTATGTATATAAATATGAAGATTTTTACGGTTCTAATTGTCAATTTGTTGTTAAAATGGCTATTACACCTGGTTGTAGTATTAGATTAACACCTAAAAATTATAAATATATGACTGAAGCTGATGAGTACTCAATTAATATGGGAAAATTACCTATTTGCTCATTTCCATGTGATATGTACACAAACTGGCTAACTCAAAATAGTATTAATGTACTTGGTATGACAGTTACATCTGATGATTTAAATATTGGCTCTAATGTACTTGGTATGATAGGTTCTGCAAGTAGTGGTGCTGCTGGTGATTATACTGGAGCAGCTTATGGACTTGCTAACGGCTTAATGGGTATTGGTAATGCTATGATTACTAAAAAACAACATGATTTAATAGCACCACAAACAAGAGGTAATTTAAACTCTGGTGATGTTATAACTTCTAGTAATAAAAACAATTTTCATTTCTATAAAATGAGTATTAGAAGTGAATATGCTGTAATAATAGATAAATATTTTGATATGTTTGGTTATAAAGTAAATTTAGTAACTATACCTAACATAACAGGTAGACAAAACTGGAATTATGTAAAAACAATAGGAGCAAATATACAGGGTGATATACCTGAAAATGATTTAAATGAATTAAAATCAATATTTAATAATGGAACTACTATATGGCATAATCCTAGTACTTACTTAGATTATTCACAAAGTAATAATATTATTTAGGAGGTGAAACAATGAAAAATAAAAGAAATGTAGTAAAACCTAAAGATATAAGATTTCTAGAAAGTGCTATGTTAAATTTAGAAACATTAAACGATTATAGAGATAGATTTAGAAAAATATGTACATCAATGTTTGAGTGGGTAAATTTACCAGAAAGTATGAACGCAAGATATCTTGAAGAGTGTTTATTCTTTGAGGGTAAAGCTGCTTTATTAAAAGATGAATTATATGGATTTATTAATACTAAATGCGCAAGTAATGGTTATTTAAATATCTATGGATTACCTACTTCATTAAATTGTTATTCTTATCAATATAATGCTATCAGAAATTTATATACTGGACTTGAGGGAACAGAAGATAAAGACTGTATACTTGTTATGAATAACTGGCAAATGATACCTACTACTGCTACTATTGATTTATTTTGTCAAAGACTTGCAGAAGCTGAAATGACAGCAAGCATAAATATTAAAGCACAAAAAACGCCAGTATTAATAGTAGTAGATGAAAATCAAAGATTAATGATGGAAAACTTATATGCTCAATATGATGGAAATAGACCTTTTATATTTGGTGATAAGAATCAATTAAGTGAAAATGCTATTAAATCAATATCAACTGGAGCTGACTTTATAGCTGATAAAGTAATGGAATATAAAAAGCAAATATGGAACGAAGCTCTAACATTTTTAGGAATTAATACTTTACAAACTGAAAAGAAAGAAAGATTAATTACTGATGAAGCAGCTAGTAATAATGAATTAATAAATCTAAATTTACAAAGTATGTTAATACCTAGACAAGAAGCTGCAAAACAATTTAATAAATTATTTGGATTAACTGGTGATAAAGCTGTAAGTGTTAGATTAAGAAGTGATTTATTTAATGTATTAAAACAAGAAGAAAGTATTATTACTGATTTCAATAAAAATGGTATTGATGATGAAGTAGAGGAGGTAGAAGAAGATGTTAAATAAACAAACAACATTATATTTATATAGAGGCGCTACTTCTGCTATTGAATTTGATTTTACTGAATTTAATTTTAATGGTGGTAAATGTGTATTTACAATATCTAATATATGCAAAAATACAAAATTGTTACAACATGAATTTAATGAAAATAAAAAATATACAATTATTATACCTGATGAATTTACAGCAACATTAAAAGATAATCAATACTTATATAATATAATGTATATAGTAGGTGAAGAAAGATATCCAGAATGTGCTGATAGTGATATTATAGTAAGAAACGTGGTGAATTCTTATGAGTAATATTAGTATAAGAAATATAGAACCTCAACAAATAACAATTAGTGGAGGTGGTGAAGTAATAGGAGTTACTAAAGTATATGTTAATGGTATTGATGTAACTGATGGAACTGAAGCTTATATAATAGTACCAACTGAAACAAGTCAATTAATTAATGATAGTGGATTTATAACAACAGAAGATGATCCAACAGTACCAGCAGTTGTTAAAAACATTACTGCATTTGATATTAATAACTGGAATTCAAAACAAGCTGCTTTAGTAAGTGGAAGTACAATTAAAACAATTAATAGTATATCTTTACTAGGAAGTGGTAATATTAATGTAGGTGGTACAGCATATGTAGCAGGTACTGGAATATATATTGAGGGTGATACAATTACTAATACTATTACTAGTTATAATGATTTAACAGATTTACCAACTATACCAACAAATACAAGTGATTTAATAAATGATAGTAATTTTGTATCATCTGATGAATTAGCAGAGGTAGCTTTTACAGGAAGTTATTTGGCTTTATCTAATACACCTACTATTCCAGATTCTACTAGTCAACTAACTAATGATAGCGAATTTGCTTATACAGACCAATATAACAACTTTTTAGCAAATCAAGATATAACAGGTGATTTAACAGTAAGTGGAACAATAGACTATAAAAAATATAAAAATACTGAACAATTTATAGGCTATTGGGTAGATAATAAATTGTTATATCAAAAAAGTTTTGCTGTTACTTTACCAAATAATACTACTGGAAGCGTAAACGTAAATTTTACTACTGAAAAAGTTGTAAATATATATGGTACTTATACAGATGGAACTAGAGTATATCCTATTAATTTCCATGATCAAACTTCACATAACGAAATAAATACATATTATGAAAACAGTTACATCAAATTTGAAACTAACTTTGATGGAAGTAATTATACTGGATATGTAACTCTAGAATATACTAAAAATTAGGAGGTGATTATATGAGTAAATATACTATTGAATTAAGAAATATAATTGAATATCAAGGAAGAGAAGAAGTTGAAGGATATTTTAAAGATTATTGTATAAATAATTATTTACAACCTCATCAAGTAGAAACTATACTAAACGCTAATATATGGAGTAAAGATAGACTAGCTGAAAAAATAGTAGATCATTACTATATGCGTGAAATAGGATATGAAACAATAGGATTATTTAAACATTATACTAAAGTATATATGCGTGAAATAATGGAAAGATATTTACCTCTAATATATAGTAATAGTATAAATTATGATCCTCTAGTAAATGTAGATTACACAGAAACATTTACAAGAAATATAACAGGAAGTGGTGAAAGTACAAGTACTAACACAGCTAGCGGATTAAGCGTAAATTCTGATACACCACAGGGACAAATATCTAAATCAAGTATATTAAATGGTAATTATGCAAGTAACACAGGAGCTAGTGAAACTGAAAGCGAAATAAATGATAATACAACAAGCAATACTGATGAAACTTATACTAAAAGAGTAAAAGGAAATTCAGGCGTCTCAGCCACTGCACAGAAGATGGTGGAACAGTATAGAAAAAATATTATTGCTATTGATGAACAAATAATAAAAGAACTAGATAAACTATTTATGGGTTTATATTAAAAGGAGAGTGATTATTAATGAATAATGAAATTAATTATGTAAGTCCATTTAAAAAATTTTGTATAACAATAGGTAATTTACCAACAGCATATTTAGAAAGTATGAGTTATTATGAGGGTTTAACATATCTTGTTAATTACTTATCAAATAATGTAATACCAGCTTTAAATCATAATGGTGAAGTAGTAGAAGAACTACAAGAACAATTTACAATACTAAAAAATTATGTTGATAATTATTTTGATAATTTAGATGTACAAGAAGAAATAAATACTAAACTTGATGAAATGGCTGAAAGTGGACAACTAACAGATATTATAGCTCAATATCTAGGGCTAGCTGGTATGATAACTTTTGATACAGTAGCAGATATGAAATTAGCTGAAAATTTAGTTAATGGAAGTAAATGTCAAACTTTAGGATATTATAATACAAATGATGGAGGAAATGCATTATATAAAATTAGAACAATTACAAATGAAGATGTAGTTGATGAAATGTTTATTATAGCACTAAGTGATAATTCATTAATTGCTGAACTAATATGCGAAGATAGTATTAATATTAAAAAATTAGGTTGTAAACCAACTACTGATTCAGCAACTGCTATAATGAAAGCTTTATCTAAGAACTTAAAAGTAATAATCCCAAAAGGAAATTGGCTATCATCACCATTAACTTTAACTAGTGGAGCTTGTATAGTTGGTGAAAATATAAATTATGAAGTAGAAACAAATGATACAGCAACATTAAATAACATATCAATATTACAAGCTTCTCAAGATTGTGAAACATTTATCGATTGTAGTAATTCAGATCATATAACGCTTGAAATATGCTTATCAAGTTGTGCTATGAAATCTGATTACTTAAACGCTAAAAGTATAGATAATTTTGTAAAATTAGACAATACATGTTATTCTACATTTGATTTATTTATATTATGCTTAAATAATAAAGGTATTTCAATTAAAAGAAGCTGGGAAAATACATTTAAAAGATTATATTTTAGAGGCATATTAAATCCAAACGTAATAGATATAAAGTGTGAAAATTCTGATGTAGGATGTTCACAAAATATATTTAATGATATTCAATCAGAAGGATTTGGAGCTGTAATCTTAGACATAAGCGAAGGACTATTCTATCATAATAAAATAGATTCAATTCTTAGTGAATTAACACCATATGAACCATTTGTTCAAACAGAAACAGCTTCAACTGTTCAAATACCACTTATAAAAATTGGTGATGGAAGTAATAATGTTATCAATAATATCTTACTTAATAACTTTAGCTATAAAAATGGAACATATGATGGAACTATATATGAACATAGCTTATTCTATGTAAATAGTAATAATGGAAGTGCTTTTGGAGTAAAAGTAAATAATATAATATTCGATACAGGAGTTAATAGATCTATCAATTTTATAAAACAAGAGGGTGAAGCAGGATTTCTATCATCATACTTAATTATAGATAATGTAATAAATCCAACACAATATTTAATAAGAACTAATCTTGAAAACATGAATTATTTTAAAATTGGAAATATATATTGTAGATTTACTAATGGTACTACACGAAATAATCCTATAGAATCCATTACTAAATGGTATACTCCAGCCGATACTAGTCATACAACAATGATAAGCAATTCAACTGATTATTCACCATTTAATAATGAAAACTCAGTTATAAAATTAGATAGTACATTATCAAAATGTAGTGCTTTAAAAGTAAAAACTGATGATGTTATTAAAGTATATTATAAATCTGATGTAGCTATTGATTATGAAATTAAAATTTTTGCAAGAAATAACGCAGTTGCAGATACAATAACTGGTACTCTACCTATTAGATCAGCATATGGACTAGCAACATTATATACTGTAACACAAAACCATATTAATATAGCTGCAATAAGTTTTTCAACATCAGGTAATTCATATATAGGTGATATATTAATTTAGCATAGATTCTAAATAGACAAATTGAGCAAGTAATTGCTCTTTTTGTTTGCGTGTTTTAAGCGTGTTTTTAGGCGTGTTTTGGCGTGTTTTGTATGTTGTTAGTATGTTGTTTGGTTTAGTATGTTTGTGTTTATATGAGCGTAAGA
>JAEIGA010007650.1_pt1 | contig 16392 bp, 13 predicted proteins | sample 9270691 | NCBI WGS metagenome assembly JAEIGA01 (sample SAMN17057246, study PRJNA624740) | gut metagenome | biome: biome; isolation source: fecal sample | host: Bos grunniens | place: China: Xizang | collected 2019
ATAGTCTTCTCGTCCACACCCAGGTCCTTGTACATCAACACCGCCACCATATTCACGATGACGAAGGGCAGACCCATCGCAAAATAAGCACTTGGCACCCACGCTATGGGGTTGCGCATCTTCTTGTTTGATTCCATATTTTTTGATTTATGATTTATTTCCTTCGTTTGAATATAAAACTATATCAATCTGCAAATATACGAATAAGCGAGCGAGAAATATGAAACTTGTTTCAATATTTTTCACAGCGAGCGAAAGTATATTCGAGATTTATCTCAAATATCATGATAAGCGAGCGAGAAATATGAAACTTGTTTCAATATTTTTCACAGCGAGCACAAAGTATATTCGAGATTTCATCTCAAATATGGCGAATAAGCGAGCGAGAAAAATGTCATAAAAAATGGTGACGACTCGGCTAAAAAAGGTTTAATGTTTTTTGAAAAAAGCCTTGACTTTTTCAAATTTGCCGTAACCTTTTTCATGGCAAAGAAGGGGTAAAAAAAAGACCGAGGGAGCATTGCTGCGTCCTCGGTCCGCGGAGTTTTTTCTCTCTAAGATCTATTAACTCCACCTGGCGGGAGATGTGTGTAAATCTGCGTCCCGCTCTTTTCTTACATTACACTATTAACTTTTAAACATTTACAACCATGGTGTAAAAACTATTCTATCATTTCTGCTTAGAATATCACCTTGTCCAGGTCGACGTATTTGCCATACTTGCCATAGAGGGTGTAGCCCAGGTCAGCCACCTCCTTCAGGCTGTTGCAGGTCAATTGGCACTTGCCCTTATAGGTCTTGGCCAATTCGATTTTCGACTTACTCATTTGCTTGAGTTTGCTGGGAGATTGCTTTGACAGGTCGGTCTCGGAATAGACCTTGTAGAGGTCGTTCTCTTTGACATAGTAGATGGTCACTGCAGGCTGTCCATTGCCGAATTCGATGGTTTGTTTGATCACGAGATCAGCGCTTGTGGCTGCGCTTGCTGTAGCCATGTTGGTTGCACTGGTTGATGCGCTTGTCGTAGCGGCGAACGCTGATACAGACACGATGCCTGCAAACAGGAGGGTCATAAGTTTTTTCATGTTCTTATAAGTGTTAATTATGTTAATAAAAAGTTGTTTTCCAAAGGAGCGGGGAGGGAGTTGTCGTCGCCTCCCCAGTGATAGTTTTTTTCTCTCTAAATAAGTTCTGTCGGTAATATTACTAACCTTCTAAATTAACCAATATGTTTTTTGTTCTCTCATTATGTGTTCTCTCATTTTTTTAATTCCTAACTTGTGTTTTTCTCTCTAATAAGTTCTGTCAACTTTACCTTGTGTGTCGCTTCGTGCGGCGCTGTTTGTACCGCGTCTATCAGTTTTCTCATCATCTCTTTTTGACTGCTAATTTCACCTGAGTGAGGGTCCGCATTCTTTGGTTTGTTCTCTCTGTATATTGTCCGTTTGTGTCGTTTTGACAATGCAAATTTCAGCATTTCCGTGGTAACCTCCTAATATTTTCAGGCGCGTTGTATGAACCACTGGGTTTATTGTACGAACTTGTCCGATTTTTGGTTTTTACCCCGCATCAACGCCGCTGCATTGCTTCCGTTTCTGATACTGCAAAGGTAGAGACTCTTTACGCAAAACTTGCAATTCCTGTAATATTATAATAAAAAGGAAAAGAAGAAATAACAAAAAAGTTGCAAGGTTGCAAAAAGAAGCAAGGTCAGCCCCAGGGGGCCAACCTTGCTTTCATATTATATTTATATAGGAGATGCTACCTTATTTCCGCTTCACCATAAACCAGAGTTCGCGGATCCACAGCACGAGCGAGGACACGCCCACGATGATGAGCCAGTCGGTGATGCCGGTGGGGTTGATCTGCCAGTCGGCGGTGTGCAACATGGGTTCGACGTTGAAGAAGTTGTAGAGCAATTCCACGATGACGATTTGTCCCACGACGATCACGCCGACGATGGTGCGGAAACCACTGCTTTGCTTCAGGCGGAAATAACTGTTGCCGGCAGCGTAGGAACGGGTGTTGAACATGTACCAGAAGTGCGTCCATACGAAGATTGAGAAGAGCAGCGTCTGCTCGTAGGGAGTGACATGGTTGTCGGCGCTGGGCGCGAGGTGCAACAAGTCCATCATGCAGCGCACATCATAGTGCTGGAAGATGTAGAGGAAACCCAGCGTCAGGGCAAAGAAGAACAGCCCTACGCCCATGATATTGGAGATCATCGAGCGGTTCAGGATGAAGGCGCTGCGGTCGCGTGGCGCATCGGCCATCACGGCTGGCGATGGAGGCAGGGAGGCCAATGCCATGGCACCGAAGGTGTCCATGATCAGGTTGACCCACAACATTTGGGTGACGGTGAGCGGCGACTCGGTGCCCATGAAGGCGCCAAAGAGTACGATAAAGCAGGCAGCCACGTTGACCGTCAACTGGAACAACAAGAAGCGCTGAATATTTTGATACAACGAGCGACCCCACATCACGGCGCGACCGATACTGCTGAACGAATTGTCGATGATGGTGATGTCGCTGGCTTCCTTGGCCACCGAGGTACCGTCGCCCATCGACAGCCCCACGTGGGCCGCATTCAGGGCTGGCGCATCGTTGGTACCATCGCCTGTCACCGATACCACTTGATTCAGGCGTTGCAAGGATTCCACCAGGCGCTTTTTGTCCATCGGACGAGCACGTGCAATGATCTTGAGGTCAAGGACACGTTCGTCCAGTTCTTCGTCCGTCAGTGCGGCAAATTCCGGACCGGTGATAATAGCACGCTCATTATCTGCATCGCTCCACAGACCAATCTGTCGACCTATCTCCATGGCTGTGCCCGGAGTGTCGCCAGTCACGATCTTCACGGCAATGCCGGCACGCATACATTCGGCTACGGCAGCAGGCACGTCGGCACGCACGGGGTCGGCTATGGCTACGACACCCACAAAGGCCAATGCCTCGGCTACGACGCAGTGGTCCTCGATGGTCTTGTCGCCTTCATCCAGCACCTGATAGGCAAAGCCCAGTGTGCGCATGGCTTGTTTTTGGTAGGCCAGGAGTTGTGCGTCGATCTCTTCCTTCTTCACCCCCTCGGCAGTCGTCTTGCACAGGGCGTAGACGATTTCGGGCGCACCCTTGACATAGAGCACGCGGCGGCCGTTGGCGCTACGCACGACCGTAGCCATATATTTGCGTTCAGTCGAGAAGGGGAGTTCTTCGACCAGCGTCGTTGCTTCCTTCAACGCCTGATAGTCCTCGCCCTGATCCTTGAGCCATAGGAGCAAAGCCCCCTCGGTGGGATTACCCAGCACCTTGGCACGTGCAGGGTCGGACAGGTCGAGCGATGCGGTAGAGTTGACTGCGACACCCTCCTTGATCATCAGGCTCGTCGCGTCGGCGCCCAATTGCTGGTCCTTCAGCGCATAGAATTGGGTCTCGTACACACGCATCTGATTTTGCGTCAGCGTACCCGTCTTGTCCGTACAGATGACGGTAGCCGCACCCATCGTTTCGCAAGCGTGCATCTTGCGCACCAGATTGTTCGTTTTGAGCATACGGCGCATGCTGTACGCCAGGCTCAATGTCACCGCCATGGGCAAACCTTCGGGCACCGCCACCACAATCAACGTGACAGCGATCATCAGGGTCTGCATGGTGTAGGTTAGGAGTTCGGCCACCTGTACACTGGGGTGCACCAACTCGAAAACGCCCAGCACCATCGCCAAAAACAAGGCGAAGAATGCGACGATTGTGGTGATGCACTTGGCGCGGCTGAATGTCTCGAATTTGCAGATTACGAGATAGAAGAATAGGGCTGTGGGCAAGAGCAGCGTCAGTGCCCAGGGATGCCAATTGAAGTAGACCAACAGGCGTCCGATGATCACCAATCCGGCAAAGAGATAACTCAAACTGGTGATGACACGGCTCAGGCCATCCAACTGTTCGTTGAGCGGTGTCTTGACACTATCGTCGATTTGTGCAGCTTCGAAGACTTTGCCATTTTCGGTCCTGTCACCCACAGCAAAGACGCGACACACGCCGTGCCCCTCCATTACCTTGGTGCCACGCATCACGTGGTTGCTGGGGAAGGTGGCTTCGGGGTCGAATTCTGCCTCCAGCGTCGTCTTCGCACAAACGGGTTCGCCGGTCAGGGTCGATTCGTCCAAATGCAACGAAACGGCCTCGAGCAATTCGCCGTCGGCTGGCACTTCGTCGCCCGTAGACAAAATGACCAGATCGCCCACTACGACGTCACGCTTGGGTATCTCGATGGTATTGCCGCCGCGTATCACCTTGACGGGTTCGTCGTCGTTGACCTGGTTGAGGATGGCAAACTCGCGGTCGGCCATCATTTCAAAATAGAACGCCAGTCCTGTGGCAAGGAGTATGGCTATGAAGATCCCGATGGGTTCGAAGAATACTGCTGCGCCGTGTGCGCTATGCAGTCCCCAGTATTCGTAGCAAGCGATACCGATGGACAGCACCCCTGCCACGAGCAGAATACGAATCAGCGGATCCTGAAATTTCTCCATGAATTTGCTCCACAGCGACTCCCTCTCGGGCGGTGTGAGCACATTGACGCCATGCGCCTCGCGGCTCTGCAAAACCTCGGCTTCGGTCAGCCCTGTGAAGTGTTGATGTTTAGTCATTTTGTTTGTATTTAATGTTGTAGAATTTATTGCTTTGCTTGGGTTGGGACTAAATGAAAAATATGCAAGTGCGAAACGTAAAAAAGTGAGACCTTTTTTGAAAAAGATGAGACTTTTTTTGAATTCCGGAACGACTTTTTCTTGGAAGAATTTAGAGGTTTGAAAACCACATATTTCTTTGTTCAACTGCGAATAAAACCGCAAATGCGTATTTTTTCAACCACGAATTTCGTGGTCCACCAATTTTTTTTCTAACCACGAATGACACGAATGGACACGAATAATCGTTGAACCATTGAAATCCCGAAGGGAATTCGTGAAGATTCGTGAAGATTTGTGGTTCCGATATTTTTGCAACCACAAATGATTCGTGGTTCCGATAATTTCAACCGCGAAATTTTCCTCCACAAAAACAAAAAAGCGAAATGATCGAAGGGATTTTCCCTCGACCATTCTACCTGAATGTTTCTCTTATTTCCTTTTGCCAAAGATGCGGAGTAAGCGCAAGAACAGGTTGATGAAGTCCAGATAGAGTATCATTGCACCAAACAGGGCTACTTTGCGACTGGCATCATTGTCCCCCGCCATTTCGTTGATCATATCCTTGATGCGCTGCGTATCATAGGCCGTCAGGGCCACAAAAAGGAGCACACCCACATACGTAAGAATCCAATAGAGCATCTCGCTTTGTAAAAACAAATTCACCAGGCTGGCTATAAATAATCCTATCAACCCCATCAGCAGGATAGTGCCCCACGACGACAAGTCGCGCTTGGTGGTGTAGCCGTAGAGCGAAATGGCGCCAAAGGTACCGGCTGTGATGAAGAAGACGCTGGCTATCGAAGAGGCGGTATATACAATGAAGATATACGACATCAACCACCCCATTAGCACAGCATATCCGGTATAGAGAATGGCTGCTATCGGAAAGGAGAGTTTGAGCATGAGCCTGGGGACAAACATCAAATAGGCCAAAAGAGCGAAAAAGATCACCCAAGCCATACCCATACTGATAGTGACATCGCCTGATATAAAACTATGCTCTGACGTGATCTTCGCCGTAAGTCCTGAAATAACCAATGCGGCGGTCATCCACAGATACACGTTCTTCAATATCGTATTGACTACGCTGCGCTCAAAACTTCGGGCGTATTCTACTTCATTTGCGCCATTATAATTACTCATCCTCGTATATTTTTTGTCGTTTATATACTTTCGTTTTCACCCCCAATCTACTGCCATAGAAGGGATCATTGGAATAGTTCTGCCTAATCACTTTCCCTTCAAGCCAGTTCTTTATGGTGCAAAATTATAAAAAACAATACATACAGCATATTTTACACAACATTGCAACTATATACAGCCTCATAAGGGCGAAAATAGTTGCAAGGATTGCAAATTCACAGCATCTGCTCTCTCTTATCGTTATGTTTGAGTGAATCTTGAATATAATTCTTACTCGCTTATCATTATAACTGAAAACGGATGGGCAGAGAGATCCATACCGCCACTGGTTCTCCCTGAAGACGAGCGGGAGTAAAGCGTTTCATAATAGTTTGTAGGTAATATATACATATTCAAAAAGCAAAGCGAGACTTTATCATCTCCTCATCAACTGTTCAAATATTGCAGATTCCACCATCGGTACATCCACCGCACCATCCTTCGAATATTCGCGCACATCCACCCATTCTGCGGGCAGATTTACGCACAAGTAACCCTGGCTGTCAGTGCTGACATTATAGTCCTCGGGATTGTGTAGCACGCTGCTGATTTCCTTGATGCGGCGGCGAATGTTGCTCACAATCGGACGGCGTATCTCGGGGATTTCCAGATTGGGCACAGTGCCCTTGTCGCCATTGAAGGCTTGATACAACTGTGTGTACTTCGCTTGAATCTCTGCCATACGGCGCTCGTAGGCTTGCTTTTGTCGCAATGTCTTGGGCAGGGAGAAGTCCAATCCGCCACGCTCGCCTTCCATCAGAAGCAAAGCATAGAGCGCTTTGTCGCGGCGATGCAACCCCTTGATCTCACGGCCGAGCCCCGGCAACAGGATACGCTCGCCCACCAGGTCTATCAGCAAATTGCTGCGCACACCCTTTTGGATGACATATACATCAAACAACTGCTTGTAGAAACCATAATACATAAACTGTCCCGCATCCTCCTGCGAATGCTTCACTACACGCACATCCGAACTGAGCAGCGACGTGTAAGTATCCACAAACTGCTGCACCATAGGCAGCACATCGTCGTCCACCGCCAGGCGCAGGAAATTGATATATGGCCGGTCGCCCACATACGTATCGCCAATCTTGATGAGCAACGAGGGCGAAGCATCACGCAGTCCCACCATGCCCAGACGATTCACCAATTGGTCAGCACAATATTCTGCCGTGGTCACACCCACCAGATCCTTCACCAGATTCTCCACCTTGTCCTCGGCAATCGTAGGCGCCAGAAATCTGGTCACATCCTTGAACAACCAAAGGTCAGTATTGCGGAAATGCTCTGTGATATTGGGTATATACGAAAAGTCGAAACCAGCCAAATGCAATTCGCGGTCTATCGCGCGATAATTGCGCTTGATATCATCATTCACCTGCTCGTCATACTTCGCCTCGACATACACCACCTGATGGTCCTCGATCGCCACTTCGGGCGCATAGACCGAATAGACCTCGGCCATACCGCGATATTCCTCCTTCAGGCAGTACATCAGAGAGACCAACATCAGCGCCTCCTCGGCAGCACAAAATCCATCGCTCAGCACGATATCCGTGAACGTTTGCAACAGGGATTGCCGTAAAGCCTGCCGAGATTTAGCCAACACCTCGACAGCATCAGCCAAAGGCATAGTGACCGAAGCCACCTCTTCATCACGCGTGATCTTATACCTGTGCCTCAGCTGCGTATATTTTTGTATCTCGTCACTATCGATGATAGCATCCGCCTTGATCAAATCTCGCAGAATGCGGACGATAGCCGTGCGTTCCTTGTGTGTCATGCTTTTATTATATTTCGTAAATAATGAAGTCAAAACTACTTTCGCCGTCCAGCTTTATTGTAAAAATAATACAGTAGCGGTATCAGCAGCAGAAAGAATACCAACCCCTCAGTCAGTACAATCCACGCTGGCTGCTTCGTCAGTTTGGAAAACAAATAGGGATTGACAAACTGCAGCACAGTATATATCGACGCAATCCCCGCACTATCCTTGACAGCCCTCCTGAGTTTGTCATTTATCTTCATAAAACTCATTTAATATACCTTGCAAAGATACGTATAAGTGAGCGAGAAATATGAAGTTTACTTCAATATTTTTCAAAGCGAGCGAAAGTATCTTCGGGTTTATCTCAAAGATACGTATAAGTGAGCGAGAAATATGAAGTTTACTTCAATATTTTTTGCAGCGAGCAATAGTATTTTCGGTATTTATCTCTGAGAAAAACTATTACCATCAAAAAAGACACAGACCAGCAAGTCTATGTCTTTGATTTGAAAAAGATCCGTATTACTTCTTTGTAAAAATGAGGATACAATGCTAAATGTCAGTAGAATCACAACAAAAATTATAATCAGCGTTATCGACATCTTCTAATTCCTCTGCCATCCCCTCGATAAAACTTTCGACACCTTCTATCATATCACCAGCATACTTACCCATATCTTCGGCATAATCCTCCATGATAGTAGAGAAATTTGACATCGTATATTTCAGCACTATCGCTTCATACTTACCTTTCAGGCGACCAATTCTTTTGTATTGTTCCGTGTCATAGTCGTACTGCGACATATCCATGAGCAGTGCCTCATACGCCTCATTTATGCCTTGCCAATCTTCTTCTGTATAGTCCTTATACTCCGACTCTACCTCAGTCACGAGATCTTGCAATTCATCAATTTTCGATTCAGCAGGATTGCAGGCACAGAAAGCCATCATCACGCACATCGTAGCCAATAGCTGTAAAATGTATTTTTTCATAAGTAATTAAATTCGCCTAGTAAATAATATTACCATCTTTTTCCAGCAATTATTTTACCATCGTATATCAACACTACATAATAATAATAGTTGGAATTCAATGAATAGTTAAAATTCAAATTCTTCGTACCTCCACCTTTATAAAAAGTCAAATTATGACTATTAGTGACAACTTCAGAAGTATTCTCATTTATAGCTTTTAATGTTACTGTAACATTTCTTTCTTCTGAGGCATAATAATCAAAGTTAAATGAAGAACTACTTACACTACTTTCTGTGACAATAAAGGGATAGATACTACTAATTTTATCCAAATTATCTTCAGCTTTTATTCTTTTATTTCTTTCTACTTCACAAGTTTGTTGCAAAGAATAAACATCAGTATTTAGAGAGTCTATTTTACTATTTTTATTTATAATTTCTATTCTATTATGATCTATTATATCATTTGCATTGTCTAACTGGTTTTGGGTATTATTAAGGTTTTCGTTCATAAAGTAAATACCCCCACAACACCCCAGTACCAATAATATCAAAAAAATTACATATTTTATTTGTTTCTTTTGGCGCTGAATTGTTTTAATATTAGATTCTAAGGTTTGAATCTTTTTACTCAACCTAGTATTATCCTGCGACAGTTGTTTTATAACGACCTGGTAACTATTAAGGGGATCTGACCCAGATTTGGATATATAAGTATAAGCGTTACTATAACTAGAACTAATTATCTTGTCCAGATCACCATTCTTTGAAAAAGAGGCAACCGAATCATTACCTACAGCAAAATTTACTGGAGGCAACTTTTTAGAATACGGATTCAATTGTTCAAATCCATCACGCAGTTCGTCTGTAATAGAATCTATTTCATTTTTACTTAAATATAGTTTACTAACACAGGAAACTATATCTCCTTTTTCATTAAAACGAAGAATTTTTCCTTTAGTAACAATATTTAAAATAGTTTTTTCAAATAAAGAAAACAAACGATCTATATCCGATATATACAATCCGTTTACGACAACACACAGACCTATATATTTGGCATTCTCAAGTTTTCTAAGATAAACATAATACATAAGGTTGCCATCTCTATGGATGACAACCTGACTTTTAGATTTTGCTTGAGAAGTTATCTTTTGGAATATATCCGAAGAATTGTCCTCAAGATATTGGTTATATCCCTCACTAAATTCTCCAAATAAATATACCGTAATGTTCATCTCGACTTATTTTAAATTAAAGTTAATAACACTATTTTCATTATCAACGGAATAGGAAGCGACTCTGTTCAACACTTCGTTACCCAGCAATAATGGTGCATTATTATTAGCAGATACTGTAGCCGTAACATTTGGACAACTGATTTTGCCATCAATAACAACTTCCCTTAAATTGACTACCATATTTTCAACAATACTACCATCGGCTATTTGCGAATGTGATACACCGAGAATATCTTCGTCAGTCAAATAACCTTTTTGATAGAGATAATTGGCCTCTGCTACAGAAATCAATGTACTAGAACATCCTGTATCAAATATCATCTCGAAACCAAATCCGTTGACTGATACATTCACATACTTCACCCCACCTTTATCTACAAAAGGTACAGATACAATATTTGAATTATCTATGGAATTGTAGTCTACTGACGATTCTGGGCTGTAATCTTCTACATCTGTAACTTCGTCAGAAGTAGTATCATAGAATATTGCTTTCTTCTTCTCTTTTTCACACGACAAAAAAGCAGTGAATACAACAATTATTAAACTAACAAAACAAATTCGCTTCATACTATTCTACAACTTTGATTTCTTTTCTGGTTACCACATCAACTCCATCTACCCTAAAACTCAAGACACATGAACCTGAATGTTTAGGTGTAACCATATCTCCTTCAATTTTAAAATCTTCAGAATACCACTCACCTATGCTGGCATCTACACCTATCAATTTCACTTTGTATTCTTGATTCATTTTCATCAGATTACTAGATGAGTAATCTTTTATATCAATTGTTGCATCCTCATAGTCTGAAGTATAGTCACTAGCACTTTTTTGTTGTTGTTCTGCCTCAACCAATAGTTGCTGGGTCTTATTTAATTCCTGACTCAAAGAATCAATTGTAGCCTGAGCACTAACCATCTTTTGTTCTACTTGTTTATTAGAACTACAACTTTTTGGTAGACTTATAGCACAGATTATAAGCAATGCTATCACTACCAGGAAGTCAACAAAAGGATGGAATTCTTTTACTATTTTCATAAAAGGAACACCCTTCTTTACAGAAGAAGGTGATGGAGTAGGACAACCAGGTTCGCCAAGCAATTTAGAAAGTTCAGAGAATCCTGAGAGAGATTTGCGTACATTCTCTACTAATTTTTGATTCTCTTCAAATTCATAGACACGTGCTTCATAGTCTTGTTGGGCTTGCTTTAAATCCTTATTCTCTGCTTCCAACTTTGCTATTTGCTTCGACAAATTTACTGTTTCCTCTTCTTTCTTTTGTACAGTTTCTTTATGTTTACTGATAGTTTTATCGACATCCTTGTACTGATCTTTTATCGCTTTGATATCAGCTTCCGCCTTGCGCTCAACTTTAGCCACTTTCTCGTTAGCGGCCTTTTCTGCTAAAGCTACTTTTTCGTTTGCTATTTTTTCTGCATCCTTAGCAGATTTTTGAACAGATGCAACTTGCTCGTTTGCTTTCTGCTGAACAGCAGCTATTTTCTTATTCATTTCTTGAACAAACTTCTGCTCTTTATTTGTAGGGAACAGAGGAGATACAGAAATATTTCCTTGTTTTTTTACATGATTGGCAATAGTATTAGAATTGTATTCTAACAAATTTACTGCTGCCGACTCAGCCTGACTATTTACCACAAATCCATTCAAAGGTAAAAAGTCATTATCCGTAGAGAATTGCATCAAATATTTTTGAAGTTCTTGTTCCAAAGCAAGAAAAGTACTTTCAAATTGGGCTAAGTCTTGAGCATTATACACATAACCCTTCTCAAGACTTTTCAAAACAGTTCCTACGATAAATTTATTAAACGCGGCATCCAAAACATTGTATATATTTTGTACGTCCGCATAATAATAATTCAGTCGTAGAGTCAAAGCAAAGTAACTACCAGATCTATTACTTGCATCATAGATATTTTCAACACGATAATATGTATAATAACTATATTTATGCGAATCTATTTGTCTATTTTCTACTAGCATTTGTACGGGAGCATCGGATTTACGCCCGTAAAAAGAATCTATATAGGTTTCATCAAAATTTGGTACTCCCCACGTTTTTTGACCGTAGGGAACACCATGCACATATAATTTAATATCGTAATTCATACCTATTATCCAAAAATTTTCTTTGAAATTTTATTCCATAACTGAACACAATATTCACGTGGACCTTCTTGATAAGCTGTTTTACCTGATATGGTTGGTGTGTATGTACCTGTCTGGAATGGAACAAATTCGCAATTGTATTTTTTAAACCATTTTGTAATTGGATTTTGACTTACAAATGGTACAAAAATACCAGGATATAAGAATTCTACATTCTTTATTGCTTCTGGTATATCTACATTACCAATACCTCTTACACAATTAGTCTTGTCTATTTTATTGAAGATAAAGATAGTGCTATCTATTGGGCGCATACTTTTCTTCAATTGTCTAATTTTATTTACATAATTATTTCTATCAGGCATATCCATCCAATCAGGTTCCGTCATAATTGTCCAAATCTTTCTGTTGCTATTTGAAATAATTGTATTTACATAACTGGGGAAAGGATTGCTTGGTTTTTGTGGATTGAAATAATATTCGCCTGGTGCTTCAAGGATTTGGCAAATACGACGATTATTTCTCGATACTTCAACCAACATAAAGTTAATACGCTTTGTAGAATCCGCAGCATTATCACTGCTAATCATTTCGTCAAATTTATCGCAAATTTCTTTATAATTTGTATCTGCTGAAGGGCGGAAACTACGAATTGGCGCTACAGTATATCCTTCCATTTTAAGGAAGCGTGTCAATCGAACGAGTGTCATTGTTTTACCACATGAAGGAGGACCAAACAAAACCACTAAAGGTGATTGCGTATCTGCTACAGTAACAACGATACTATTAGGATCATTCAACTCTGCTGCTGTCAAACCACCAGTATTTTCAATCGAGGTAGTTTGAGCACCAGTTACTTCGGTTACTTCCTCAATCTGTACAGGTTGTTCTACTACTTCTGTTGTATTAATATTCTCGTTTTCTTGAGATGTATATGTATCTTGAATAGGATTATTTGAAACTGGCATATTTTTATTTTTTATATATTCATAATTTTATTAATATTCTCTCTTTTTGAATGCAATATCAAAGAAGACAAATGCAGCTATGTCTACCAGGATAGAGATAATTACCCAGAAAATGAAACCGTGTCCTGCATATTCGCCTTTTATAAAATCTTTCCAAACGTCAACGACACTGATCATACACTTCACCTTGGTAACAGCATTTGCTGCAGTATAAGCATTCTTGTCTGTTTCATCCTTGAAAGTTACGAACTGACTATAATTACGCACTGTTGCATAACCTTCATTCAATCTTTTACAAATTTCATCTACATCTTCTGCTTCATTGACATTGAGTGTTCCTTCGTCAATATGCTTTGTCAAAAGATTTAAATTCTTGATATTTGTTTCTGCTTGTTTTTGATGCATGTTACTTGATGGAGTCATTTCATGTCTAATGTTCTTCAGTTTATTTTCCATCAACAAATAGATTTTTTGTCTATTCGCATCATACAATTTTTCAAGGTCTTGTTGAGAAGTTCCTTTATAACTTAAGGGTTCAATACTTGCTACACCTAACAATTCTGCAAAATCTTTAAAAATTTGTTTTGCCTTAGGACCATAACCTTTATTTGCAGGGTTAAATATTTCAGCCTTTAATTCACCTAACTTAATTTCTACTTTGTTTTGAAGTTCTGTTTGGCGTTCTTTAATTTTTGTTTCAGTAGTTACATTATCTCGTATTTGGACAAGATAACCATTTGTAGTGGTAATATCGCTAGTAATTTTATCATTGATTACACTGCGATAAAAGAATGTATGCGTATTAGTAGGCATACTACAAATCAACCAAAAGAACAAAAGGATAAGAATACCTCCGATAAGACGTAATCCACGCTTTTCCAAATAAATTTTTTGGTTAAGACTATCTACAATCATCTTTGTTCCCCATGATGCAATGAAGAAAAAACCAACTGTTACAACCCAACACATCGATAAAGGCAGTGATGCCAACAAGAGGTTAAGAGATTCTGCGGTTGCCCAACAACTTACTGCAGCAAAAGCTAGAAAGCCTAATGCACACGAGATTTTAAGAAATCTGTTTTCATTCATAATTGTATCTATTTTATAATTTGTTATTTATAATCAATATCCCTAATTTAAGAGAATATATGTTTAATTACAACTATTATGGTTGATATATACTGAAAATTGAGTACTATATCAACATTCATATTGACTCCTGTGTATATGTCGAATGTGCAAATATATACACTTTTTTAGACTTTTAATTGTTTTTTTGAAAAAAATACGAATTTCTAAAATAGAGTGGGATGGTAATACCACAAAAAATACCGCCCGCACCTCGATTGAGATGCGGGCGGTGTATGGTTTGATATTATGCTATCAAGTGGGGGATTAGAAGAACAAGGCGCGTTCTACCCAGTATACTGCGATACCTGCGAGGTAACCGACGAGGACTACCCATGAGATGTTCTTCATGTACCAGCCGAACGAGATCTTTTCCAAGCCCATTACGACTACACCGGCTGCAGAACCGATGATGAGCATCGAACCACCGACACCGGCACAGTAAGCGAGGAGTTGCCAGAACATACCGTCGCAGTGGAATGCTTCGCCCCATGATGGGTCGTACATACCGAGGCAACCTGCCACGAGAGGTACGTTGTCCACGATACTTGACAGCACACCGATGATACCTGTGATGAGGTAGTTGTTGCCAGCAAAGGCAGTGTTGAGACCTTCACCCATCAGCTTCAAAGCGCCGATTTCCTGGAGACAACCTACTGCCATCAGGATACCGAGGAAGAACAGGATGGTAGCCATATCGATGCGCGAGAGGATGTTGGTGATACGCTTCTGAGTACCGCCTTCTTCACTGTGTTCGGGCAGGTGACGGTAGAAGATTTCTGTCACTGTCCAGAGCAAACCGAGCACCAAGAGGATACCTACGAATGGAGGCAGGTGAGTGATAGATTTGAAGATAGGCACGAAGATCAAACCGCCCACACCGACTGCAAATACTACCTGACGTTGACGGCGTGTCAGTTCGCTCACACCTTCGCCTTCGCTCTTGTTTTCCACTGCGGGCAGATTGCCTTTGAGCATGAACGAGAGGAGGAATGCGGGCACTACCATTGACACGAGTGAGGGGAGGAAGAGTTCCATGATCACTTGACCTGCAGTGATGTAACCCTTGTTCCAGATCATGATGGTAGTCACGTCGCCGATAGGTGAGAACGCACCACCGGAGTTAGCCGCGATGATCACGAGTGAAGCGTAGATGATGCGGTCCTTCTTGTCTTCCACCAACTTGCGCAGGATCATCACCATCACGATAGATGTGGTCAAGTTGTCGAGGATAGCCGACAGGATGAAGGTCATGAATGCTACCTTCCACATCAGGCTCTTCTTGCTCTTTGAAGCGAGCATACCACGCACGAAGTTGAAACCACCACTTTGGTCTACCACTTCCACGATAGTCATCGCACCCATCAAGAAGAAGAGGGTGGTACCAGCTTCACCCAAGTGGTGCTCGATAGCCTTGACTACGTCGTGTACCAAGTCGCTACTGCCTGGGAAAAACTCTGCAGGACCGCCTACCATCAAGAGGGTCCATGTTCCTACAAACATCAACAGTGCAGTGGCTGCCTTGTTGACTCTCAATACGTGCTCGAGGGCAATGCACAGATAGCCCACGATGAATAGTGCTACGATTGCTGTAAACAACATAACTTTTTAGATTTTTTTGATTTGGTTTAAGTATATATTAAGAAATTTTATTTCCTTGTTTTTTAGCTGAAATTCAAATCAAAGTGCAAAGTTCTGCAAAATAAATGACCTTGCAAAATAAAAAGTGAAGTTTTTGGGAAAAGAGGGGGGATGAAGGGGGAAAGAGGAGTGGGGAGAGAAATTAGGAAGGGGGAAATAATCGACATGAAGGGGGAAAAAGTATTTTTTCATATATTTCGTGGGGGATTATTACATCCCCGCCTTGTTGTAAAGCTTTTGCCCTTTCAGGGCGCAGGTGGTGGGTGGTGTACATTATACCCAGGGTGCCGCTCCCTATGGTCGCTTGCCCTGGGCTGGGAGGTGCTGCCCTTTCAGGGCGCCAACAAATAAACACACATTACACCCAGGGTGTCGCTCCCTGTGGTCGCTTGCCCTGGGCTGGGAGGTGTTGCCCTTTCAGGGTGCTGCTGAATGCGGGGTTTATAACAGTTCCATTACGGCCTGAAAGGCCAAAAGCGCATAGCCCAGGGCAAGGCGAACTGGGTGAGCCGACACCCTGGGTAAGATGACCGTCTCGCCTTGCGCCCTGAAAGGGCAAAAGCATTTTTCATGTATAGCATGTGGGGGATTATTACATCCTACCGCCTTGTTGTAAAGCTTTTGCCCTTTCAGGGCGCCAACAAATAAACACACATTACACCCAAGGGTGCCG
>JAEIGA010007651.1_pt1 | contig 16389 bp, 19 predicted proteins | sample 9270691 | NCBI WGS metagenome assembly JAEIGA01 (sample SAMN17057246, study PRJNA624740) | gut metagenome | biome: biome; isolation source: fecal sample | host: Bos grunniens | place: China: Xizang | collected 2019
AACGCGGGCGCGCGCGTATTATATATAGAGTATAGATATATATATCAATAGCAGGACCGGCGGAGCTGGCGCTTGCCTGGCCTTCCGTCGGTCCTGCTGATATTCTTCTATAGTCTGATCGGCTTATCGTCTTATTCTGCAGCGAGGGCGCAAACAAAGAGGATCATTCCAAAAAAGGAAAGATAGAACATAAACATTTTTCTTACTGCCTCCTCTCAAAACATCGGGACCGCACAAAAAAGCGGCTCCAGGGTTTTCCGGTCGAGGATCTCGTATAAGCTGCCGTCGGTCTCGATCCGGGCGTCAATCTGGCGGATCTCGTACTTATACTTTTCTTTCATGCTGTTTTTTCCTCCTCGATAAACCACGAAATATATTTTCCGGTTTCGGCGTTTCTGATGTTGTAGAAATAGAAAGCATTTTCGGCCGCGGTGAAGGCGGCGCCGGTCGCGGGGTTCAGCTCGGTTTCCGGGTGCCAGGGCGCGCCGGGTCTCAAGTTGCTCGGGCAAGCTATAACGGTTTTCCCGTCGTTGTATGCGTTTCTCGCCTTCGTGCGGTTGATCCGGGTGTAGGTCCTTCCGGCGTCGGTGTAGCTGTATTTGTTCATCTTGTCCTCCTTCAATCATAGCAGGCCGCGCGGCTCCATCCTGTAAATTCATGTACTACAATTTCTTCCGGGCTGCATCCGGCTGCGTCGGCCAGCTCCGCGCGCTTTTCGTCGTCGCTCCAGGAATAGCAATAAACATTTACGATATATTCGGCGCGGTCGTCGTTCTTCTCGCCGAAAAAAATCTTGTATTCCTCGCCCATATTGAAAAATTCAATTTCAAGGGCGCGGAGGCCGCTTCTTCCGATGCGCGCCGGGTAAATAACGGTTGCATAATCGCGCTGGGCGCATCCTCTAATTGTGCCGGTTTCGTATTTTTCGCCGGTGATAAGCTGGAGCGCGTCCGCGGTCGCGTCGTCGATCTCGTAGCGCGGGCTTTCAATCAGCGCCTCGATGATCTCGCGCCAGGCGTGGCGCTGTTTAACGGTCCAGGGCTTTCCGTCCTTGCGGCTGATCCCATTGTCGGCCAGGATTCCGGCCAGGCTCGGCCGCCGGTTTTCGTCGTATGGATCGCGGCGGAGGCTGCGGCGCCGGGTATAGGTCCAGCGGCCGCGCTGCGTGGCGCTGGGGGCGACGTCATAAGCGGCCGCGCACCAGGTTTCCGCGGCTTCCTCGATCCGGTCCTGCAGGCCGTCGGCGTCCTCGCTCCAGGCGTCCGAAAAATCACGGTTTCCGAAAATTGATACTCCGGGCCAGGTTTCGCGGAGGGTCTCGCGCCAGTCTTGGTCGAGGTAAAGCGGGCTTTCCTGGAATTCCGGCGGGATTTGGTATGCGTGATACATTTTATAAAATCCTCCTTTGTATTTTGTTTTTGTGGTCGTTTGGCCTTCATTCCAGCCTCGGAGCGGGTCCGGGGCTGGGTCAAGGTCAAGCGCTGCGCCGGTCCTTTTCGGCTTGCTGCGGCTATTGTCGCGGCTCCGGCGGCGTCTCTTTACCAGTCGATCTTTCCGATTCTTTCCGGCTTCATAACTTTTTCATAATGCCATCCGCCGTCGTATTTATTCGGGACCGTTTTTTTCTCATAGTCTCGGATGATCTCCGAGGGCGCTGCCTGCTGCAGCTCGTTATATAGCATGTGCGCACATTCGCAGATATCGGCGTCGTTCGCGGCGCTCATAATCAAACAATCATATAACCAGGTTTTCGGCGTTTCGTCGAGGGCTGCGTCTCGGCTGTATTCCGTCCCGCCGTTCCGGGTCTGCGTTTTCAGATAGTAGAACGGGAAAAAATAATTGCGGTCGATCTGGAAATAATAATAAAATCCGTCGAGCGTGAAGGAAATATAACTTGTATGAGTAACGCGCGTTTCAGGCGTCGGCTCGCTTTTGAGCTGCTGCAGATCCTCTTCGGCCGCTCTGATTGCTTTTTCGATGCGCTCCGGGCCAATTGCCTTTATAACTCCGGCGTTTGTGCGCTGGCTCTTGTACCGTTCTAAGCGTTCTTCTGTTTCGCGGATCTTGTCAAGAGGTCCAGCGAAAACCAGGACCGCGGGCGTCTCCGGCTTTACGTTTCCGCCGTTGTCGTTGATGATCTCCGCCAGCCTGGACAAAACGCGCGCGGCGTTGTAGCTCCAGGGCCTGCAATAGAGTCTTTGATTTTCTTTTGTTACAATCATTTTTTCCTCCTTAACCATAGAAAAAGCGGCTGATTTTTTCAGAGCATCCGCCGGTGACCGGATCAACGATACCGATGCTGGGCGCATAACCGGCATAAAAAATTGTTAGTCCGGCGTATTCTTTGAGCTGGGCCGCGAGGCGTCTGCTCCAGGTGCTTTCTCTTTCCTCGCTTTCTTTCGTGCTGCGTCTGTTGCAGGTCCGCTCGTCGTTTGCGAGATACAGATTTTTTTCAGCCAGGCCGCAAAGACGATAAAAGCTATTCATAATCCGCCTGGCCTGCTGCACGTCGTCCTCGCTCGGCTCGGCTGCGTGGTATCTGGCAAGCCGGAAAACTTCGCGCTCGCGGCATTGTGCAATAGTCATTCTTGGCATTTTTGTTTTGTTCTCCTTTCTTTTTGTGCGGCCCGGAAACGGGCCGCTTTTCGGTTAGCAGCTCCGCGCGGAAACGATCCCGCGGCGGATTGTGAATTTTTGGGATTGCGCATAATAAAAAGCGTTGTCGTATTGGTCCACGTCGTAAATATGCCAAGTTTCGCCTTTTTCGGGGTTGATCTTGTAGTTGTGCGCGTTGATGATCTCAAGGATCTTTCCGGCGCTGCGCTCGCTTACTGCGTGCGCGCTGCAGGCGTTATACATAAATTCCGCGCCTTTATGGGTTTTTGCTAAGATTTTCATTTTTGCCTCCTTTACGCCAGGACGACGGCGGCCAGGCCGCGCGCTGCAAGCCGCTTTTCAAGCCGGATCATTTCGGCGGCCGTGCCTCCGTTCAAAATAACGGTGATGCGGCCAGGCTCGACGGCGGCCAGCTCGGCGCGGCTGCTCAGCTCGGCCAGGGTTTTCTTGATCTGTTTTGCGCTCATTGTTTTTTGTCCTTTCTCCGGCGGAGGCGGCCGCCGGTCCGGTTTGGGGCGTTTCCTTTGCTCTTTACGTCTATATATTAGCATATAGCACGCTATATTTCAATATGGAATACTGCACAAAATATATAGCTCGCTTTTGTGTATTTTGTATATAGCATGCAATATACATTATATAATAATAGCAGGCGGACGCCGGGACCGTCTCCGGGCGTTTCTCGGCGTCCTGGGCGGAGCTGGCCGCCGGTGCTATCCTGGGCGGAGCTGGCGCCGGTCGTGCGTCCTGGCGGCGTCTGGCGCGCGCTGCAGGCGATCTGGCCAGGCGTCGCCGGTGATGCTGCGGGCGATCTCCGGCGCGGCTGGCGTTTGATCCGGCGGACCGTCGGCAGCTCCGGCGCCGGTCGCGGTTGATCTGGATGGCGTCCGGGATCAAGGCAGGCGGCCGCCGGGACCGTCGGCGCCTTCTGGCCAGCTCCGCCGGGATCATCTCCGGCCGCCGTCGGCGGACCGTCGGCGCCTTCTCCCGATCAGATTTTTCGGGGCGCGCCTTTTCCGTCCCGTCCAATTTTTCCGGGCCGGGCGCTTTTCGTCCTTTTTCGATTTTTCCCCGCGCCCTTTCCGTCCCACAGGATTTTTCCGGGGTCTTTTCTGTCCCATTTGATTTTTCCGGGGCGAAAATTTCCCCTTCCGTTTTTCCGTCCCTGTCTTTCGTTTCTTGTCCATACCATTTTTGCGGCGTCACGAAAATGGTATGTTGCCAAAATCTTGCAACCACACTTGCTATTTGTTGCAAGTTTGATCGATTGCCGGTCACTTGCTTGTAACTTGCCGGTAACTTGCAGACACCCTTTGGCGATACCTTTCAATCCGCGCGGCCAGCCTTTCAAATGCGCGCCCGCTCCGCCGCCCATGCCGCGCGCAGCTCGCGCCCAGGCAGCCGGAGGCGCAGACGCGCCGGGGCTGGAAGCGGAACTGGAACTGGAATTGGAAGTGGAACCGGAATTGGAAAACGGAAATGGAATTGGAATAAGGAATAATCGCTTTCTGCACGGAAAAACGAAACGGCAAAGTTAAAATCATTTTCAGATCAATTCGGGCAAATAAAAACGGCCCCTGCCGGAGCCGATGCCATGCACGGAAAAACGACCGCGGCCCTGTTTCCATGCACGGAGAAATTGATATGGGCCTCGGTCTATGCACCACAAAACGAAAAAGCGGATTTGAAATCGTTTTGCCGAAAAATGCACAAATATATAGCGATACATTTGTGCAACATTCCATCTTGCAATTCTATATAGCGTGCGCTATAATGAAGATGCAAAGGGGAAATCCCCAAAATAATCGCCACAAAATAAGGAGGATCAAAAAATGAAAATCTTTGAAAACGGTAATGTCCACAACGTAATGCTCCGAATTTGGAGCAACGATGAATGTGGTTGGGCGTTTGGCGGCGCCGATAGCTCGGACGACGTCATGCGTGACTCAAGCATCATGAAGTGGAGCGAAGAAGACGATGCCTTTGTGCTGATCGACGGTGAGACCTTTGACGAGTGGTACGGATGGTGGGACGAGCAGTGCGAACTATACAACAAGCGTGACGATTCCAGTTGGTTTGTAGAGGGCTTCGACGCGGACGAGTTGGACGCTGAATGGTCTCTTAACCGCGAGTACATCCTGTCCGAGTGCTGATATGGGTGACCTTGTCATGATTCCCGCCGAACAGATCCGCGCCATCCGCGCCCGAACCGGCCTCTCCCAGGAGGCCTTCTATCGCTTATAATAAATGCGAAGGGGAAATCCCCCAAAACGCCATAAAAAAGGAGGACACAAAAATGCCATACACCGAAGCGTCCAAGCGCGCCACAATCAAATACCAGAAGGAGAACTACGACAACGTGGCGCTCCGCTTCCGCAAGGGCGAGAAGCAGCGGTATTACGAACACGCCGAGCTTATGGGCGAAAAGCCCACCGAGTTTATCCGCCGCGCTCTGGAGGAAACTCTGCAGCGCGACCGTGAGAAGATCCAGGCCCGCATGAAGGGCGAATAAGCATACGAAATCCCGCATATCGCAACCCGCACGAAAAAACGACCACGGCCCGCGCCACAGGGCCGAACAGGAGGTAAAGAAAAATGCAAAATCCCATGATCCTGCCGGTCTCCGGCACGTCCGCTCTGGCTCCGGCGCCGTCGCTCCCGTCGCTGTTCAACCGCTGGACGGCCTATCTGGACGCGCCGCAGAAAACGGTCGAGACCTACACCCGCAACATACGTCAGTTCGCTTCCTATCTCTCCATGCACGGAGAAACGACGCCGACCCGCGACACCGTGATTTCCTTCCGCGAGCATTTGGAGGAGGAAGGCAAGAAAGCGACCACGATTCAAGGGTACATGGCCGCCGTCAAACTGTTCTTCCGCTGGACGGAGCAGGAGGGCTTGTATCCGAACATTGCCGACCACGTAAAGGGCGCGAAACTGGACGTGGAGCATAAGAAGGACCCGCTCACCGCAGGGCAGACGAAAAAACTGCTGGCGGCCATCGACCGCAGCACGGTCCGAGGCGCGCGAGATTACGCTGTGTTGTCCCTTATGGTTACGACGGGCCTGCGCACGGTTTCCGTCTGTAATGCGAACGTGGGCGATTTCCGCGTATCTGGCGATGCTTCCGTGCTGTACTACAAAGGAAAAGGCCACGACGAAAAGGCGGTCTACGTCAAAATCGCGCCGCCGGTCGAAAAAGCGATCCGGGAATATCTCTCCATGCGCGGAGAAATCGATAGGGCCGATCCCCTGTTCGCGTCCGAGGCCAACCGAAACGCGGGCCAGCGCATGACGACGCGCTCCGTGAGCAGGCTGGCGAAGGAACACATGATAGACGTCGGGTTAAATTCCGATCGTCTGACGGCCCATAGTTTGCGTCACACGGCGGCCACGCTGAATCTGCTGGCTGGCGGAACGCCGGAGGAAACGCAGCAGATGTTGGGCCACAAAAATATCAACACGACGCTGATTTATTCTCACGCGCTCGAACGCGCGAAGAACGAAAGCGAAAACCGCATTGCCGCCTCGGTGTTCGGTTGATCGCGTCATGCACGGAAAAACGAAAACGGCCTGCCGGAAACGGCAGACCGTTTTTCTGTGCCTATGCACCACAAAATCGATATGGGCCTTGTTCTGCGGAAAGCTCGCTCAATACACGGAATTGTACAGCGACAAATTCCGGCTGATCTGCGCCAGATCGTATAGCGTAATGGTTTTCGCCTTCTGCTCGGAGAAAGTGAGGTTGCCGATCTGATACGTGTTGCCGTAATTGTTCGTGCCGCCCACATAGCTGTTGTTCACGCCGCCGCGGGTGATCGGGCTGCCCGCGCCGATCCCGCGCAGACCGGAGCCGGAAAGCGGAAGGCCCTTCGTTCCGCCGCCGGAAAGCGCCTGCTGGCTCGCGTAATACAGCGCCCATTCGTCCATGCTCCCGAAACCCGCCGCTTCGATGGCGTTTTGCAGGGCCTCGTAGGCGCTGTTCACGTTCTCCTGGTTTGCTCCCCATTCCCATTGTCCCGTCTCCGCGTTGTAGTACCGAACGGAACGGTCGTTCATAGCGTTGTTGAGCGCGAGCTGCGCGTCCAAAGCGTCCTGGATTGCCTTTGCCTGTTTTTCCTTCTCCTGCGTGATCTGATTTTCCAGAGACCACCATTCCTCGGAAAGTCCGTTGATTTCCGCCTGGTCTCCCTTGATGGAGCGCAGATATTCCGCCTGGGCGTGAAGCGCGTCCTGGATCTCCCGCATTTTTGCGATCAGATCCTCCTCACTGTCCCCACGCTCCTTCATCAGCGAAAGTTCGGATTTCAAGAGCGTAATACGGGATTTCAGACTTTCGAGCTTCTTGTCGGTCGATGTGCCGGAGGTTTTCCCGCTTCCGCTGCCTCCGCCGCTGCCTCCGCCGCTGCTCCCGCTTCCGCCGCCGGTATAACCGCCTACAGCGGAAATTTGGGCCATGAGCTGCTGCATTTCCTGCTGCTTTGCGTATAAAAGCGCCTGCACGGAATTTCCGCCAAATGCACCGAGCGTCGCACCGAGCGCGCCGCCGGACGCGAGGTTGCCGACCGGAGATTCACCGGCCGCCGCCTGGAACATGGAATAAAGCTGTTGAGCGGCATAACCGGCGGCGTTTCCGATGGTCGCAAGCTGCGCGATCAAAGCGGAATAATTCGCCTGTTTCGCCGCCAGCTCCGCTTCCAATTCGGATTTTACCAGACCGGCAAGGTTGCTGTCCGCTTCCAGCGCGGCGCGGGCCGCCAGCGTGATCGCGCCGGTTTCGTCGAACATGACTTTGGCAAATCTTGCTGCCGCTGCCTCCGCATCCTTTTTCGCCGCCGCCGCCCGGTCCGTTGCGGAGGCGTTGGCATCCAGCGCCTTTTGATTCGCGTACAGCTCGGTGGTTTCTTCCTTCGTCGCCGCGGTTGCTTTTTCCGTGGCGTCGGTAAACTGCGGGTATGCTTCGTCGATAAGGCGGAGCATGATTTCAAGGACGGCCTCGTCCCCGTCGTAGGTTTCTCGCAGTTGGTTTTTGTACGCCTCAAGGTCGTCCTTGCTCTGAATCGTCGCGTTGTTAAATCCGCGCTGGTACAGTTCGTTTCTGGCAAGAAGTGCGTTGTAGGAATCAATTACAGGCTGGTTTTCGTTAATAACGGCGAACAACGCTTGCAGTTCTCGGCTCGCAATTTCGAGCAAAGATTGTTCCGCGTTCGTCGCTTCACCTCTAAGGATTTTTTTCTGGATTCCGTTTATGACCTTTTCCAGAAAAGCGATCTGCTGATCCATATCGCCAGCAATTTCAAGGGAAGCGTACTTGTTGGCGGTCGATGCGCCGGTTCCGACAAAATAATCGGTTCCTTCCGCTCCGTACTGTGCAAGAATATCGCCGTATGTCTGCGCCATGCTCGCTTCGCCGGAACCGCCGAATATTTCATTTCTTCGCGCCCTGTTCCGGTTTCCGATGGCGCGTTGTGCTGCGTTGTAAGCAGCGGCGCCTTCGGCCAGCGCGCGTTCAACCTCCTTTTGTGTTTCCGCGTCGATCAGACCGAGACCCTTTTCGCGCTCTTTGTTGACTCCGGCAAGGGCATCCTCCTCCAACCCGTAGGTATCAATCAATTCCTGCTTTATGCTGGAAAGAGATTGATCCTTCTCCTGCTCGGTCATTGTACTGTCTATAATGAGAAGGTATTTTTGCCGCAGTTCTTCCAGTCCGGCAATCCGGTCAAGGTTTGTGGAAATGCTTTCCTTTGAGACGGAAAGCGCCTCCTTTTGCGCCTGAATTGCCTTGTCTGTTTTGATTTTATAGTCGTTTATCGCATAAGAAATTGCAGACCACGCGATAGAAATTGCGATAAGAATAATGGACGTGGATTCCAGACCGGCGTTCATCGTCTTGATGGACGTGCCGATTCGTTGAACTGCGGAAATGATACTTGGAAGTTTCAGCCCGACGACCAGCAGGGTTAGTCTGGCAAGAACGCCGGGAATCGTGTCAAGCCGTGCCACAAAAGCCGTGAGAATGTCCAGAAAACTTTTCATTCCTTCGGCGTTGATCGTCCGCTGCACAAACTCCGTCCAGGTGTTTTTCAGCACGTTCGCCTTGCGCGTCCAGGAATCCATTGCGTTTTCGATTTCCTTGTCCGCGCTGCCGTAGGCGTTCCGGTAGTCCTGCAGCATGGATTCGTACATATCCCAGTTCTGAATGATCGCCAAAAGCTGGGATGTACGCAGCTTGCCGCCGATGTCGGAGACCATTTCCATGAGCTTTTGCTCGGTAAGAACGCCCTCCTCCATCGATTTCGCCAGACCGCGAATGGCCTCCATCGGGTCAATGACGGAGCCGGTCGCTTCCGCGGCCTTGTACGCCTCGGTAGCGTACTGCCGGATCACGTCTTTCAGACCGGCGATCTCGCCGGTGGTCCAGGTAACGCCCTCCTCGATCTCGGTTTTTGTGTCGCCGACAATGTTGAGGAAAATTGCGCGCAAAGCGCGGGCCGCTTCGGTGCCGCTTCTCTGCGTGACTGCCGTGATCGTACCGATGGACGCCGCCAGCTCGTCAACGCCCACGTGCATCTGCGCGGCCACAGGAGCCACGATACCCATGCCTTCCGCGATTTTTTCAATCGACGTGGCGTATTTGTTGTCCAGCTCGTTCGCGCCGTCCAGAACGCGGGAAAGCGCCTCTACGCTGCCCTTGTACTTATACGCCGCGTCCACCGAGAGCAGAAATTGGTTTGCCACGTCCGCCGTGGTATCGCCGACGATCTGCGTTTTCGTTGACAGCTCCGCCAGATCAGCCGCCAGCTCTTTATAGCCAGCACGGGCAAAGGCCGCCACGCCGGACAGATATTCGTCTGCAGAAGAACCGTATTTCGTGGCGGTCTTGAACGCCTGCTCCTGGATGGTCTCCATCTGCTCCGCCGTAAAGCCCGTGACCTTGCGGACCGTCACCATTTCGTCGTCTACCTTGTGAATGGTGTTGATCGCGGTCTTGAAGGCGTTTGTGACGGTGGAAATCGCGGCGTAAAGCGCGCGGTAGACCAGCACGCGGCCCATAAAGGACGTAAGCGATTTTTTGTGAAGCTGCTCGGTCTGCCGCCCCTGCTCCTTGATGTTTTCGGTTTCCTGCTCCGTCTCCTGCTGGGCGACCTTCTGCTCCTTCGCAATATTCCGGACGTACTTTGTGGAAACGGTTTCCAGTCCGCCGGTTTCCTTGCTTAGCTTTTGCGTAACGGTTACGGTTTCCGCTACGCCGGATTGAAATTGATCGACGCCCTTTACAAGATTGCCGTCCTTGTCAAAAACCCGCTCGATTTTCGACAAATTGCCGCTGACGTCCCGGACCTCCTGCGATACGTTCCCGGTATGCAGATTGATCCTCGTCCCGTTGATCTGCGAAACCTTCTGCTGCAGCGCATTGACCTGGGAATCGTCAACAACTACGGTAAGCGTTACCTGTGCCATTGTCTCACCTCTTTTGAAAAGGCCGCCGCACCCCGAAAATGCGGCGGCCGATTTTTAATCTGCGGCCCCGGCGCGCTCGTCGTCGGGGTAAAAAATTGTGCAGCTCTCGCACTCCGGCCCTGCCTCGTCACCCAGCAGGGCGCGGATTTTTGCGTCCACGTACCGTTTCATAACCACGATTGAGCGCACCGTGGACCACGGCAGATAAATGTCCGTGGCGTCGTCGATCTTGTCTGTGCCGCCGTCGATGTACTCCTGTTCCAACATAGGCAGAAATTCGGTCTGCACCGTTTCGGACGGAATGTCCGCCAGATGGGCGATTTCTTTTCCCACCCGGTCCGTAACCACAGTGTTCGCCAGATTTCCCATGTTCCCGGCGATCAGTTGGAATTTGTTTTCGATTTCCTCCATGATCTCGGTCCGCAGAGCGCCGATCTTTGCGTTCAAAAGCGTGTTAAGTTCTTCCTTTGTCATATCGATCTCGTCCTCCATTTTGGCCTTCACGTCCGCGCGAAAACCGTCCATCGTATAGCTCATTCCCAGCCCGGTCCAGTAATGCTCCGGGTCCCTGTGGCCGCTGGCGATCCCCTTGTACCAGCCCTCCTTGTGGGAGCAGATGTTCAGCATGGGGTCCAGATTGTACCGCTTGCACAGGAAGGCAAAAAGTTCAACGGCGGTATTGTACGCCGTGGTTGCCTGTTTTCTTGCCGCCGGATAATTGGAACAGGTAAATTGATCCGCGTGGGTATAGGTAATATAATTGCTCTCGCAGATTTCCACGCCGATGTGCGTGTTGTTTCCGCTGCCTCCGCAATGCCAGCCCCGGTAGTTCCAGGGAAGCGTCTGCCACACGTCCCCCGTGTTCGCGTCGATAAAGGCGTGAACACAAGCCCGGTTATAGGAAGCGTTGTTCCAGCGGTTGACAAAAACCTCCGCGTTTGGCTGCGGGCAGCCTACGGAATGAAGCATAAGCGCCTGGGGTCCAAGGTCTTGAAACCGCACGTACCGGCTGTCCACACGGTTTACGTTCGCCGTGTAGCACGGATTTTTTGTAAGATAGCTCTGCCGGATTTTCACTCGGCGTCACCGTCCTCCTGTTCCGGTTTCGGAACGTCTACGGTGTTCAGAAACGGAATTTTCCCGTGGTCATAAGGATCAAGATCCTTCTGCCCCTTTTCCTGCGCGCTTTCCGCGATCTCCACCTCCGGCAGACCGGCCAGCGACCACAGCAGAGAGCCAAGCCCGGCCAGCAGGCCGGTCCCCAGCCACGCCAGAATCACGTAAAGCGTTTCCACGTCCAAACTGCGGATCACGGCGGAGGAAACTCCGCCCACGATCAGATTTGCGCCCAACGTCTGCGCAACGGTTTTCACGGCGCGGGTCAGCGCCGCCTTCCACCAGGTCTTGTTTGTCAGCATAGAATTGTCCTCCTTATTTCCCGTTGATCCGTTCTTCCAGCGTGTCGATCCGTTTGTGCGCCTGCCTTGCGGATTCCTTTACCTCCGTCAGCTCCCGCAGAAAACTAATCGTCTGCTCGTCCTGTTTGTCCTGCTTCCGCTTAATGTCGTCCACGCTGGATTTGATGTAACCCAGCTCCGTCAAAACGACGCCCGTCTGCCGTCCGTCCTCCTCGTCGTCCTTCTTTTTGCGGTTTGCGATGGTGGCAACGCCGAAGATCACGCCAGCGATTCCGCCCAAAACGGATACCACGACCGCGATTTGTCCTAAGTCCATGACTGCTCCCTCCTTAATTCGTTGTAACCGTTATGCTCGGAAAATCATGCACGCTCACGGCTTGGATCGTCATGGGTTCTGACCCGGAAAACGGCAGCGTATAGCCCTGGATCAGATGCGCTTCCGACGGGGAACCCGGTTTGTCTGTCCGTATGATTTCGATCAGCGTGTTTTCCTCAAGGTGAAAAATTTGGTTTGCGGAAACCGTAACGGCCCGCTGCAGAGCGGTCTGCCGCTTTACCTTCCATTCGGCGTAATCTCCGCAGATTTTCGCCGTCGCAAATTCCGGCTTCGGGTCCCGTTTTGTGTGCCGACCGATTTTGTTGATGTTCGTCGGGCTGGCCCCGTCCAGATTTTGCGCTCTCGCCGCGGGCTGCGCGTAATCGCTTGCCAGCGCACCAACGACGATATAATCATTGATAACGTCCTTGATGTGGATATTGTAGGCAAGCCCCGTCACCTGCGCCTCGTCCAGCGAAAAGCGCCAGGAAATCGGCTTGTCCGTGTCCAGAATGTCGTCCTGCGAAGGCTCCACCCGGAGCCGCCCCGTCCGGTCGTAACCCACCCATGCGTTCACCATCGCGCAAAGGCCGAGGATCACCTCCGCCACGGACCCGGTGTCGCTGTCCACCAAAAGCTGATACGGCGCGTCCGTCAGCGCGGCGGTCGTTCCGTCCGGCAGGGTTTGGGTCATGTTTTTGTAATACTCGGTAAAAACCGGGTTCACGTCGTCGTAGGGCTGCCCGTCTCCCCGGTCCAGCGCCAGCACGGAGGCGATGGGGGAGAAAATATTTGTCCCCTCCGCCACCGCGTAGGTGGATTCCAAAACGCCGCCCAGCGTTCCGTCCAGACCGGCCCATTTATCGGTCAGCGAATAGGCCGCGATCCTTCCGTTGTGTTCCACCCGCTCCGACGCGCCGTCGATCAGAAAAATGCCCTGCGGAATGTACATTTCCGTTCCGTTCGGCAGGAGCAATCCCATATCGATGGCGATTTCCTGTCCGAACCACACGTGGTTGACGTTGTAGTCGAACTCGCCGTCCAGATTCGCCAGCTCCACGTTCGCGGTACGCCGCGTTCCGTTCTGCATATTGACGGAGAGATTCCCGGTTTTGATAAACGCGCCGCTGTGCTTTTGCATGGGGTCGTTGTCCAGCGTGAAGGCCGTGGACCCGCCCGGATTCAAAAACCGCATACGGCACAGCTTGATAAAATCGCCGCGCCGCAGAGTGTAGAGGTAATAATCCCAATTCGTCATGGATCAGGCACCCCCGCTCATAAGGTAGTACAGGGAATACTTGATGGGGCCGATCTCCACCCACGGGATTCTCACGCTCAACTCCTGCTTGATGCTGTTGTCCGTAGTGTTGTTGACGATCTCCCCGGAAATGGCGACGCGCATAAAATCGCCCCGTCTGTTCCGCAGATACAGCGTGTTTTTCGTCGTGGAAAGCCCGCGGATCTGATCCCGAAGCGTGTTGTTGTCGCTGTATACGCCGACGGCCGTGATGCTCCCGATCAGCGCGGTAAGCGTTCCGCTGTGCCGGTTTTGCGTATCTCGCATAACCACGGGATAGGGCGTAAAGGTCGCCGCCACGTTGGGCGCGCTGCCGTTTCCGTTGTCGCCGCTGTCCAGATTGCACCCGAAGAAATAGGCGCGCACCAGATAGCTTTGCCCGAAACCGGTTCCGTCCGTTTCCTCCTCGGCCTCAAACAGCGCCCAGTTCCAGAAGCAGGGTGTCACGGCGTTGGTCTGCAAAATTACCGTCGGGCTGCCCTCTCCACCCGGCATAATCATCTGATAGGAATATTCCAGTCCGTTTTTCGCGCTGTAATCGTAGACCGTCAGACCGTTCGGCGTCATGTTGCCGTCCACGTCCGTAACCGGGTCCAGCCCCGGTCCGTCTCCGCTTCGGTACAGTCCCCCAAATCCACCCGGAAAAACAGGGAAAAACGCTTTCCCGTCCGTTCCGTAATCGTTCGTCGGGTAAAACTGCATATAAGCGGTCTGCTGACTCGCGGAATCTCCGTTGTCCGGTTCCAAGCCCCGGCCGCCCCATTGCAGAATCCAGCCAATCGTCCGCGCGTCGGAAAAAACGGTAATGCGCGAAACGGATTTCATTGTAAAACCGGAAACGTGACCCCATTTCGTCGTTGTCGCGCCGCCGGACGTTTTTTTATATCCCCAAAGCAACTCGTCTGCGTATTGCTCGCTCGTGCCGTAAGAAAACGTGATCCACAGCTCGTCTCCGATCGCAGCCAAAAGGCTGGACCCAAAAGCCGGGTTCGAAGTTACGCTTGCCCCGCTCCCGGAATGGCCGATAGAAACCTCCGTACCGTCCTGCAGCGTCAGCTTGAAAAACGGAACGCCGCCGGTCGCCGTCACGACCCCGTGCCACAAAAACGCCCATTTCGCGTCGGACGAAAGCGGCACGTCCCAGCTCGCGCTTGCCCCGCTCGGCAGATTCAGCCCGTTTGCGGCGGAGATATAACTGGCAATGTTGATTGCCGTTCCGCTCCCATCCTTTGCCGCGCCCTGCACTTCAAGATATTCTCCCGGCAGATCCACCTTCACGGCCTGCGCTGACCGGTCGCAGCCTGCCGTCAGAAATCCGCTAAACGCAACCGCGTCTGTCAGCGAGGAAAACGCCGCTGTAACGGCGAACAGCTTTTCCCCGTTGCTGGAAAGAGCGGAAAACTCCGCTCGGTAATCCGTACCGGGCGGGATCAGGTTCGGCGTCCAGGAATAGCCCGACGCGCCCCAAACCAGCCCTGTGTCCTCGAGAATAACCGCGTTTGTCATAACCGGGTAATCCGGCGCCTGGAACAGCCGCCAGCGCGTCCATTCCAGCGAAACCTCGCCGTTGATAGAATAGGAAGGAGGTGTAAAGGTGCCTGTGAACGTATAGATTCCGTCGCTCCCTGTAGGCCCGGAAACGGAAATACTGCTTCTCTGATTGACCCGGTACACGGAAAGCGACCGCTGCACCACGCTCTGATCGTCCGTTGATCCCCACCATTGCGTGATCTTGAATTTTCCCTCGTGCCTCGGCACAAGGACGGTGGAAAGGTACATATTCTGGTATAAAACCTGGCAGGAAAACCGCGTCTGATTCCCGTTTGCGTCAATGGCGGAAAACGGTGTTCCCAGCGTCACCTTGCCGGTGGAATACCCCGCCGTGCTTGCCGCGTTGTTTTTGTAAAAATCGATCTGATACGCCACCAGCGGCACGTTTCCGTTCACGGTCCATGAGATCGTCACCGTGTCCGTGCTGATATTCGGCGGCACAAAAACGATTCCGTTTTCCACGCCGGAAATCAGATCGGGGGTAATATTCGTAGGTTGAAAAAGAGGCATATCGTTTCCTCCATCCTGTCATTCTGAGCGAGCGCAGCGAGTCGAAGAATCCGCATCCCCCGTCCACGTCGCCTTTACCGTCACAAACTCCACGCGCCGAGGTTTTGCTCCAAAGATTTTGTAAGCACCTCGTCCGCGACCCCGTTTGCCAGTTCCCGCTCCGCAGGTTCGTGGAACGGCCGCGGCCCGATCTGCTTCCAGTCGTATCCGTTGCCGGTTTCCACAACCTCCGCCACGTTTCGCCCGAAATGGGATTGTTTTGTTGGCTCCCAGTCCACGCGCATATCTTCCACGGTCAGCGTCTTTGTCATGCGGTCGTAATTGCTTGCCATGTGATCCGGGTCCAAAAGACCTCCCTGGTCGTACTTTCTATCGTAAACCCGCGGCGTGTACTGCTGATACACGTTTTCGTAAATGCTCCGCTGAATCTCGCTGACCGCCGCGTCTTTCATTTCGTGTTCCATGCAGAAATCCACGGCCTTGTCGAGAATCGTCAAAAAGGATTGCAGTTCCGGGAAAACAAAGGCCATGTTCACTCACCGTCTTTCTGCGTCTCCGCCTTTGCCTCGTCCTGCTGGGCAGCGCGCACTTGGTTCCTGCGCAATCCCAAATAGTCGTACACGCTTTTTTCCCGCTTTCCGGCGGCGGACAAGGCGCGTTCAAATTCTGCCTCGAATCCGTCCAGCCGCGCCTCCGGGTCCAGCTCCTGCATCAGCGGCAGATCGCTGTTGGTTCGCATGGCGTTGATAATGGACAGCATGGCGTGTTCCGCCGCGTCCTTCGTGCAGTTGTAATGATGGGAAACCAGCCAGCGGGCGCAGGCTTCCGTCGCCTGTTCCCGCGTCAGCTCCACGCCGTAACCGTATTTCCGTTTCAGCGCGTCCACGATTCCGTCCAGCCGCGCCGCCTGCTGCGGCCCGGAATCCTTTTTCCGCAGATTTTCCGCCGCGAGATTGTCCTGGATCATCTTGTCCAGATTCTTCGCCTTGTCTATGGATTCCTTGTCGCCTTTCCACAGGCATTTTTCCCGGAGCAGACTCATCTGCGCGCAGTTTCGGAGCGTGTATTCCTGTTGCGCGTCAATGCCGCCCGCGTTTCTCGCGGACAGCGTGGCGATCGTACACCGCTTTAGGGGTGTAGGGAAGGCCTTCGGCAACGGCATCGCCCAGCATCAGCGCGGTGCCTGAGGGAGCATCGATTTTTTGGTTGTGGTGTTTTTC
>JAEIGA010007652.1_pt1 | contig 16389 bp, 10 predicted proteins | sample 9270691 | NCBI WGS metagenome assembly JAEIGA01 (sample SAMN17057246, study PRJNA624740) | gut metagenome | biome: biome; isolation source: fecal sample | host: Bos grunniens | place: China: Xizang | collected 2019
ACATTTTTCAAAAACACCTACTACACACAACTGCCCATTGATGTATTCCGAGAGATGGAATTGAGATTCAAAAATGAGGTGCGATTTGAACTGACCGAAGAGGGTAAAAAAATGACGCACTATTCTACATATTGGTCGCAATGCCCTTGTGGTAGAGTGGATAGTGGCTTGGAGGTGCCCGAGGATGGGGAGAAACTTACGATGCCCGATGGCAAGTTGGGTGACGCGGTAGGCTCCCTCGGAGGCTCGGCCATACGACCATAAAAGGGCTACAACCGTACACTTGTGTCGGGATTCCAAAGCAAGGCGGTGGATAGAATTGCAGCAGAGGGCTACACTAAAAATTTTTGGGGCGACTTTTTATAAAAAGGCGCGAAGAAAAAACAAAACAAACAAAATATATAACAAACCTAAAAACTAAAAAACACAGTATGATGGACATTACTATGGCTCAGCTTTCGGGTAAGACCCGTGAAGAGCACGACTTGCTTGGCTACAAGCAGATTCCCGTGGAGTATTACTTTGGCGTGCAGACTATGCGTGCAGTGGAGAACTTCCACATTTCGAGGGTAAAACTCTGTATGTTCCCCGAGTTTATCAAAGCACTCGCAGAGGTTAAGGCTGCTGCTGCTATGGCAAACCGCGACCTCGGTCTGATGGACGCAGAGGTTGCCGAGGCAATCATCGCCGCTTGTAAGGATGTTGCCGAGGGCAAACTCGACGCACACTTTGTTGTGGATATGGTTCAGGGCGGTGCAGGTACCTCGACCAATATGAATGCCAATGAGGTTATCGCCAATAGGGCGCTCGAAATCCTCGGCAAAGAGAAGGGTGAGTACAAATTCTGCCACCCCAACAACCACGTAAACCTCTCGCAGTCGACCAACGACGCATACCCCACTTCGGTGAAGGTTGCAACCGTTAGGAGAATCAACAAACTCGAAGAGGCTCTCAAAGCCCTCATCGCTTCGTTTGCAAAGAAAGGCGAGGAGTTCAAGGATGTAATCAAGATGGGCCGTACCCAGTTGCAGGATGCAGTGCCTATGACCCTCGGTCAGGAGTTCACCGCCTATGCAGCCACCCTCGCAGAGGAGATCGACCGCTTGGAGCAGACCAAGGTGCTTCTCTATGAGCAGAATATGGGTGCTACCGCTATCGGTACCGGCATCAACTCCGACCCCGACTACCCCGCAATCTGCTGCAAATATTTGGCAGAGATCACCGGTCTTCCTATGACCGTTGCCCCCAATATGATTGAGGCTACCAACGACACCGGCGCATTCGTTATGAACTCGTCGGAGATGAAACGTCTGGCTGTGAAACTCTCGAAGATTTGCAACGACCTCCGCCTGATGTCGAGTGGTCCCCGCTGCGGTCTGAACGAGATCAACCTTCCTCCTATGCAGCCCGGCTCGTCGATTATGCCCGGCAAGGTGAACCCCGTTATCCCCGAGGTTGTAAATCAGGTGGCATTCCGCGTTATCGGCAACGACCTCACCGTAACCTTCGCAAGTGAGGCTGCACAGTTGGAGCTCAACGTTATGGAGCCCATCATCGTTCACTCGATGTTTGAGAACGTAGATATGCTCATCAACGCGATGAACACCCTCCGCGAGAAGTGCGTGGATGGCATCACCGCCAATGTGGAGGTTTGCAAACGCCTCGTTTACAACTCCATCGGTTTGGTTACCGCTCTCAACCCTTACATCGGCTATGAGACCTCCACTTCGCTTGCAAAAGAGGCTCTCGAAACCGGCAAGGGTATCTATGAGCTCGTATTGGAGCGCAACCTTATGAGCCGCGAGGAGCTCGACAACCTGCTCAAACCCGAGAATATGGTTCAGCCCCGCAAGTTCCCCAAACAGTAGCAAATTTCCACGTTGGGCATCGTAGCACTCTACGAAAACCAACCGCATAGCAAACGCCCCAAAGTTCAACACTTTGGGGCGTTTCGTATTTCACTTTCGCCCCCTTTTTGGCACGCTTGGAGGGCGGAGCACTTTGGAGGATTTGATGGGCAGAACGTACGTTTGGCGTTACTTTCGCAAGACTTTTGCTTTATAGAGAGTCTATAAGTAGAAACAACATCAAGACAAACATATAGAGAGAATACAATGGTAAAAGAGAATCTCATCCGAATGTATGAGGCGAGCTTCCGAGCAAATGCCGAGCTTCCCGCCCTTACGGACTACTTCAAGAAGACCACACTCACCTACTTCCAAGTTGCAGAGAAGGTGGCAAAATATCACCTCGCATTTGAGAAATATGGCATCGCCGCTGGCGAGAAAGTCGCCCTCATCGGCCGCAACACCCCTATGTGGGTTACTGCCTACGCCTCGACCATCACATACGGCGCAGTGATTGTCCCCATTTTGCAGGACTTCAACCCCATCGACGTTGTGAATATCGTAAACCACTCCGACTCGCGCGTGCTCCTTTTGAGCCGTGACGTGTGGGAGAAGTTGGAGGTCGAGAAGTTCGAGCAGTTGGAGGCTATCGTGGACTACGAAACCCTCGAAACACTCTGGGAGCGCGAGGAGAATACCTTTGCACCCATTATGAACAACATCGACACCCTCTTTGCGGAGCGTTACCCCGAGGGCTTCAAGGTGGAGGATATCCGCTACCCCGAGGTCCCCAACGACAAGGTCTGCATCATCTCCTACACCTCGGGAACCACAGGCTTCTCGAAGGGTGTGATGCTCACCGTCAACAACGTAACCTCCAACGTGGTTTTTGCTATCGAGTATAAATTCCACTACCGCGGCTCGCGAGTTCTCGGCATCCTGCCTTTGGCTCACGCTTTCGGTTGTGCATTCGATATGCTCACCCCCCTTGCTACGGGTTCGCATATCACCCTTCTGGGCAAGCTCCCCGCAGCCCCCATCCTGCTCAAAGCACTCAAAGATGTCAGCCCCGACCTGCTCCTTACCGTGCCCCTTCTGATTGAGAAGATCGTAAAGGGCAAGGTTATGCCCACCTTGGAGAAGCAGCCCGTCAAGACTCTCACCAAGATTCCTCTGCTCAACAAGGTTATCTACAAGAAGGTGCGCACACAGCTGATGGATGCCTTTGGTGGCGCACTCACCGAGCTCATTATGGGTGGCGCTGCTCTGAATAGCGACGTGGAGAAGTTGCTCAAAAAGATCAAACTGCCCTACACCGTGGGCTATGGTATGACCGAGTGTGCCCCTCTGATTTGCTATGCCCACCACGACACCTACAAGTCGCTCTCGTGCGGTAGGCTCGTGCCCGGTATGGAGATGAAGATCGATTCGAGGGATCCCAACAACATCCCCGGTGAGATTTGCGTGCGTGGTGAGAACGTAACCGCAGGTTACTACAAGAACCCCGAGGCTACCGAGGCTACATTCGACGACGACGGCTGGTTCCACACCGGCGATATGGGCGTTCTGGACAAGGAGGGCAACTGCTTCATCCGCGGACGCTGCAAGACTATGCTCCTCTCCAACAACGGTCAGAACATCTACCCCGAGGAGATCGAGGCAAAGCTCAACAACTTGGAGGCCGTTGTGGAGTCACTCATCGTAGAGGAGGAGGGCAAACTCGTAGCACTCGTGGTGCCCAACTATGAGATGGCACAGAAGGAGGGTTGGAGCACAACCCAGCTCAAAGAGAAGATGGGCGAGAACCTCAAAAAACTCAACACACTCGTTGCCCCCTATGAGAGGATTTCGGCAATCAAGATGTGTGCCGCAGAGTTCGAGAAGACACCCAAGAAGAGCATTCGTCGCTACCTCTATCCCAAGGCAGCAAAGATTGTTTCGTAGGAGAGGCGTGCCGCAGCCGCATCTGGCAGACAAGCGAGCGTGTAGGCAGGCACAGAGATAATCATTTCGGAGAGAGCCCCGCAAATCTGGTCGAGGGTTCTCTCCTCTTTTTGTAGTGTAGGCAGCGTCGAGGGGAGCAGTGCGCCGAAGGCTCCGATGCGGCCCAACCTCTTAATTCTATTTTCGGGCGCTTGCGATAGGCGCAGGAAACCCGCAATGGGTGTGTTCTCGGCACGATAGACCGCGCCCTTACCACTCCAAGGCGAGCCAAACACCCTCACCTCACCACTCTCCATAACCCTCACTACGGGACCGTCGTCGTTGAGCCTCTCGGTGCCCTCGATATTTTCGAGCCACAGGCGCGTGTGGGTACTCTTACCCGTACCACTCTCGCCGAGGCACATAACACTCCTACCATCCTTCACGATAACCGACGAATGAATAAGGAGCGTCTTGTGGGGCAGGGTCGCAAACGAGTAGGCGAAGCACATAGCGTGGTCGAACATCACGCTGTTGGGCTGTCGGCCCTCACCAAAGAGGTTTGCCCTATACTCCGCAACCTCACCCTTCTCCACAAAGGGGCATACAATCGTTGCCTCCCCTGCCGAGCGTATCGTAAGGCGATACTCGTCGGGGTAGATATGGAGCGTACAGTCGCCCACCTGCAACTCATAGTCGAAGGTCTGCGTGGGCTCATCGGCACGTGGCTCCACCTCCGCATCGAGCACCACACGAAAGAGAGGTTCGCCCTCCTCGGTGGTAACAAAGGGGAGGAAATTGCGAGGACAAGGCACAGGGCGACACATTGTGCCCATCGCCAAGTCGAAAAGGTGATTTGCAACAGAAAAGCGAAGCATCTTTTTGAATTGAGAATTATTTGAAGCTTTTTGTAAAAAGCTTCACCAAAAACTTTTAGTACAGAGTTTGCTCTGCGTTATTTTTTCTTCGGAGCCACCATATCAAAAGTGCCACTCTGGCACAAAAGCTTCACCAAAAACTTTTTGTGCAGAGTTTGCTCTGCGTTATTTTTTCTTCGGAGCCACTATATCAAAAGTGCCACTCTGGCACAAAAGCTTCGCCAAAAACTTTTTGTGCAGAGTTTGCTCTGCGTTATGGTCATTAAAGGATTTAAGGGCTCTAATGGTGTAAAGTCCACATATCGCCCCCAAGGTACGCTCGTTACTCTTCGACGAGCTCTGCTTTACGGAGCATCTCGATCCACTTCTGGGCATCCGCCAAGGCGAGCTCCCTCTCCACCTCATACTCGGCGGTCAAGAGGTCGGCAACCCTCTCGGCATCGAACTCTTCACCCTGCAACTGCTCCCAGAGCCACTCGCTGGTGGGGTTAAAGGAGATGATGTTGGTCATTTTCACATTCTGCGCACCCATACGGACAATCACACTTTCGCCCGCAATCTTGCGAATCTTATAGTCGGTTTTCAGTTTCATATACTATCTTTTTATCATTTTACGTTTCCAATCCAAAACTAACGTGCGCATCCTCTTACGCATAAGGCTCAATGCCGAGCGTCTGCGCCAGCCCACGCTATCATACGCCAATCTGTGGCCTCCCTCCAAGCGTACCTCCGACACATAGGCCACAACATCCTCCCTTTGTGCCATCTCCTCCGTGCGGTAGTTGCCATCGCCCTCCATCACACAGAGCCCATCCCGCTCATCAACATAGCGATGGAGAACGTGTTTGCCCCTATGGCGAAAGAGCACAACCATACCCTTGCGAAGCTCCACACCCTCCACGGGCGAGAGCGTCACAACATCCCTCTCGTTTCGCAGGAAGGGGCGCATACTGAATCCCTTGACGGTCATCTCTACACTCCTACCCTCCCTCAAAAACTCCTCCACGGAGGCAAAAAAGAGTTCATTGGCTATGTTCCTTCTCTTTTCCACTTTGCGTAGTTTTTTTTATCTCCGTTGCCCCCCCAACCTACAACTCCACAATCCTGTCGCAGAAGTCGAGCGTACGGGCATTGTGGGAGATGAAGAGAATCGTCAGGTCGCGGTTGCTCTCCGAGAGTCCCGCCACGGCATCCACAATCTCCCTTTCGGTCTTCTCATCGAGCGACGAGGTGGCTTCATCGAACATCAGCACCGAGGCCTCCTTGTAGAGTGCCCTTGCAATGCCGATCCTCTGGCGCTGACCACCCGACAAGCGGCATCCGGCCTCGCCCGTCACGGTATCTACACCCTCGGGCAGTGAGGCGACAAACTCGCCCAACCTCGCAGCCTCCAACGAGCGCATAACCCTCTCCATATCAATCTTCTCCTTCTCCACTCCGAGTGCCACATTTTCGGCAATCGTCTGGTCGGGAATGAACAAATCCTGCGACACATAGGCGACATTATTCTGCCACATACGCCTCTTCAAAGGGGTATCCACAGCCTCGCCATCGACGCTCAACACACCCTCCTCGGGAACAAAAAGTCCCGCCAAGAGGTTGAAAAGCGTAGTCTTACCCCTACCCGACGAGCCCTGAATACCGATGCGCTCGCCCTTGCGGATTGTGAACGAGTAGCCATCGAGCACACGCTCCGAGGAGTTGTAGCCAAACGACACACCATCGAGTGCCACCTCCCTCTCAAAGGGCAACTTCTCGGCAGTTTGGGGCGCGGCTTCCACCTCGTGGGAGAGCTCCTCGGTGAGCAGATCCACAACATAGGATGTACGCTTATACTCCGTCCATCCGCCCACAATGCGACTGATGGAGGGGACTATGCGGTAGGCTGCAACGGCAAAGACGCCGAGGAAAACTTTGAGCGAAGTGACCGAGTGCCCCATAGCAATGCCGAGCAGGATGACTGCCACAACGCCCAGCACGAGCGAAAACTCTATCACATAGCTCGACGCACTACGCATCCTCTGTGCGCGCAGGGAGTAGTAGCGCAGAGAATCGATACCTTGCGAGAAACGCTTCGTGATACTCGGCTTGGCTCCCGCGATTTCGATGTCGGCATAGCCTCGAAGTGCCTCATACATCGTCTTGTTTTGCCCCACTTGCAGGCGGTTCTCCTCCCTGCCATTCTCCACCATTCGACGACGGATGATGCGCGAGTAGATGACGGCAATGGGGACAAACACCACCACCGCAAGTACCACAATCATAGGATTATAGAGGCTCAAAACCACCAAGAGAACCACCACAACGAGCACCTCCGTGAGGATACCGAGCAGGCTGCTCACAACGCCCGAAGCGAAACGGTGGCAGACGGCATTGACATTATTGACGAGCGAGGTCGTGTGGTGTGAGCGGACAAAGAGCAGACCGCGCGAGAGGTAGTTGTCATACATCCTCTTCGAGAGGTCGGCATACAGAAGGAGCATATAGCGGCTCCTCACCTGCGAGAGCGCCACACCCGCCACCCCTTTGAGGGCGATGACAAGGAGCACCACACCACAGACTGCCGCCACAAAAGCCCCCGTGGAGGTGAAGCCCAGCAGGTCGTAGATTCGGCCGAAGAGAGCATTGCTCTCCACGATGTTTTCATCCAACACCACGAGCAGGACCGACACAAGAGCAGCGATTCCCAGCAGGTCTATGGCAGCCGAGAGGAGTGCCGAGAGAACTATTTTCGGCAGCGCTCGCCTCCTTTCGGGTGGCACGAGTTTGTATATTTTCTTTATGCCCAACATACAATCTGCAAAGGTAGCATTTTTTACAACAATTTTCCCCTCCGAGAGAAAGTTCCTATTATAATTAGGTATTTTCTTTGCCAAACAAGAAAAAAGCGATATTTTTGCGCTTGATTGGGTAATTAAGCACAATTGACAAAGAATAAATATTTACAAACAAACAAACAAACAAAAAAAACAGTTATTATTATGAATTTCAGGAAAATGTTTTTGTTCCTCATTGCGCCCTTGGCGTTTATGATGAACAGTTGCATCACCCCCGAGGGCCCAGAGTACACTCTGCCCATCATCAAGGTGACCAACACCGATGGCGCAGAGATCAGCTCCATCAACATCGAGGCCGAAGGTGGCAATCAGACCTTCGTCATCACCTCCACCCGCAGCTGGGAGATCATCAACTCGGCAGAGTGGCTGGCTGTTAACCCCTTGAAGTACACCAACAACCTCAACGCAGAGGAGAGCACCAACGTAACCATCACCGTTCCCGAGAACGATGGCGATGCTCGCACCGAAGTTCTCAAAATCAAGATGGAGAGCAAAGAGGTGAGCCTGACTATCGCTCAGGCTGGTGTAGGTCAGGTTGTTCTTGGCGACGTTCTCTACTACGACAACTTCGACAAGGATGGCAAGCAGGCACAGAAAGGCGGCAGCGGTTGGGATACCTATATGGATCAGGCTGCCGGTCAGCAGTACTGCAACCCCACCCCCGAGAGCCAGACAGGTGTAACCTACACCGGTACCAAACTCACTGTTCGTACCAACTCGTCGAATGGCTCGGCAGGTACCCACTCCAACTACGAGGGTAGTGGTATGAACTACCTCTGGTTTGGCACCGCCCCCACCAACTTCACCGTTAGCGGCATCTCGCTTGCAGCATTGGAGGGCAACGCATTGACCTTCACCTTCGGTACCGAGCGCTATGAGTACAACGCTACCGACAACACCTTCAAACCCGAGGAGTTCCACGTTTACATCTCGGGCGATGGCGAGAAGTGGAGCGAGATTAGCTACTTCTTCGCAGAGGATGCAAACATCAACGGCAAATGGAACTTGGCTACCTCGCAGTTCAACCTCAAAGAGGTACCCGAGAAGCTCTACATCTATATGACCGCAACCGTTGGTTCGGCATACGCTATTGACGACTTGAAACTCACCGCAGGTGGTGGTGGCGCAGAGATCGACCTCGCAGCAGGTGTTGCAATCGAGGGCCTCAACCCCGGTGGCAATGGCGGCGGTGGCAACACCGATCAGCCTTCGGGCGATGCTCCCACCGACCTCAAAGAGGTAACCATCGCAGAGTTCAACGCAGCTCCCGTAAGTTCCGACACTTGGTATAAACTCACCGGCGAGATCACCAACATCGCAAAAGCAGACTACGGTAACTTCACCATCAAAGACTCCACCGCAGAGGTTTACATCTATGGTATGACCAACGGTTGGGTTGGCTCGAACAACAAATCCTTCTCGCAGATCGGCTTGAAGGTGGGTGACACCGTAACTCTCGGTACCCTCCGTGGCGAGTACAACGGCCAGATTCAGGGTGGTGGCAACCCCGTTCCCGCATTCTACATCTCGCACGTAGCCGGCGAGGGTAACGAGGAGCCCGAGCCTCCCGTAGTTGGCGATGGCAACTTCATTTCGGACAGCCCCTTCGTTCAGGCAGCCGACAACTCAACCAATTGTGTATATACCCTCGGCGACTCGAAGGTTAATGGTCAGGCTGCAACCGGTTTCAAACTCGGCAAGAGCAAACAGCAGGGTAAGTTCACCTCGAAAGCCATTGGCGTTTCGGGCGACAAATACCTCAACTTCTACGCCGTATCGTGGGGTGCAGGTGGCGACCAGACCATCTACTTCCGCGTGAATGGTGGCGAGGTTATGTCGCAGGCTATCAAAGCCAACAGCGGCGCAACAGGCAATCCTCCCTACACCATCACTGTGACCGACACCGACCACTACTCGGTACTCCTCAGCGGCCTTTCGGAGAGCGACGTTATCGAGTTCTCGTCCAACGCTGCATTTGACTGCGCAGCCACTACCGACTACGCTACTCGCGCCATCTTCTTCGGCGTGAAACTCACCGACGATGCTACCGGCAACGGTGGCGGCACCACCGAGCCCGAACCCGAGCCAGAGCCCGAGCCCACTCCTTCCGTTAAGACCATCGCAGAGGTTCTCTCGACCAGCGGTGCCTTGGCACAGGGTACCTTCGTGGAGGGTGTTGTTATCTCCAATATGGGCTTGAACAACCTCACCTCGAAGAAGGGTCTTTACATTCAGGACGCGACCGCAGGTTTGCAGTTCTACTTGGCTGCCAACCACGAGTTTGCATTCGGCGACAAGGTGAAAATCGACCTCGGCGGCGTAACCGTTGGTTCTTACAATGGCGCAGTTCAGATTAGCGGTGTTGCTCTCAACAAGATTACCAAGATTTCGAGCGGCAACGCTGTGGAGGCAAAGACCGTTTCGATTGCAGACTTCCTCGCAAACAAATATGAGAACCAATATATCGCCATTGAGAATGTTCAGGTTGCAGCTGCCGACCTCTCCAAAACTTGGGTAATGGGTGGCTCGCACACCTCCATCAATATTGAGGATGCCAACGGCAACAAGTTTGTTGTATTCTCGTCGAAATATGCCACCTATGGTGCAAACACCGTTGCACAGGGCTCGGGTACCATCAAGGGTATCTCGTCGATCAGCAACGGCGCTATGCAGATCATCTTCGGTCAGGAGAGCGACTTCGCAGGCCTCACCGGCACACGCTTTGGCGCAACCGTTGAGCCCGAACCCGAGCCAGAGCCCGAACCCGAGCCAGAACCAGAGCCCGATCCCGAGAATCCTGACGTAACCAACGGCTACGCTTCGGCGCAGGCATTCGTCTGCACACAGGAGGATTCGAGCAACTGTGCATACCCCCTTGATGGCACCGTCATCGATGGTCAGGAGGTTACCGGTTTCAAACTCGGTAGCGGCAAAAAGTCGGGCGTATTCACTTCGAAAGCCGTAGGTGTATCGGGTGACAAATACCTCAACTTCTATGCTGTGGCTTGGAAAGATAAGAGCGCTACTCTCTACATCCGCGTGGATGGCGGTGAGGCTGTTTCGCAGACACTCGTCCCCAACGATGGTGCAACAGGCAACGCTCCCTACTCCGCACTTGTGTTTGCCGACAGCGACTTCTACTCGGTGAAGATCGAGGGCCTTACCGAGAACTCGGTTGTTGAGTTCTCGACCAACGCCAACTTCTCCGCTGTATCCAACTCGTCGAGCGGCCGCGCAATCGTGTGTGGTGTAGCCCTCACCGACGCTGCCAACTAATCGAACAGCAGAGCCCACAAGGCTCCACAATAGAGCCCTCCGCAACTATGCGGGGGGCTTTTTTCTTCTTATTTCACCCTCCAATACACTTTTACGCGCGCGCACGCACGCAAATCCAATAATAATTTCTAACTTTGCGCCCCAATATGCCCTTGCGAAATACTTCGCATCCCAAGGCGGAAAGAGGTGGAGCAAGTGTGAAGAGATAAACAACAAGCGAGATAAGAAGAGTATGAAAAACATATCGATAAAAATGGTGGCATTTGTGGCATTGGCTTCGGCACTCCTCTCGTGCACCCCACCTGTGAGCAAAATCCCCAATGATATCTATTTCAATGTGGGTGAAACGGTGAGCCACACCACCACCTATCAGTTCCTCTCCGTAACCTCCGAAGAGGCTTGGAGCTTGGAGATGGAGTATCTCCTCCCCGAGGATCACACCGATTGGTGCAACCTCTCGGCAACAAGTGGCGAGGGTAGCGCCAACATCATTATGAACTTCGGCAAGAACCCCCTCGATGAGGAGCGCTCGCTGAAAATCACAGCAACATTCCCCAGCGAGGTCTTGGAGCTCACCTTCACACAGCGCTCGGAGCAGACCCAAGGTATAGAGGAGGCCAAGCTCCCTACGTGGCTCGAACTCCCCCTCTTTGCCGCCGACAACGATCGCTACTACTTCTCCAAGCATATGTTGCCCTCCAAGGGCAATAAGGATCGTAGCTTCTCGCTCTTCTACGATGCCGGCAACTACCTCCCCCTCTGGGTGGCATACCCCCTATGCAGGGGCAACATCGGAGGCTCAGGCAACCGTGTGAACGATTGGGGCATCTATGACCCCAACATCCCCAAGGAGAAGCAGCTCTCAATGTCGAGTTCCTATGCGGGCTCCTACGACCGTGGCCATATGCTCCCCTCCGCCTCGCGCCTCGGCTCCGATGACGACAACCGACAGACCTTCTACCCCACCAATATGACTCCCCAGCTCGCCGGCCTCAACCAGAAGAAGTGGGCGACCATCGAGGGTCAGGTGAGAGATTGGGCAAAGAGTTGCGACACGCTCTATGTCGTTACGGGCGCAGTGTTGCAGACCGTCTATGGCGACGAGTTTATCAACTACACCTACTGCAAGAGCGACAGGGAGAAGGATGTAGCCATCCCCAACTATTACTACAAAGCCCTCTTGCAGTTCCGCAAGAGCAGTGGCACCTATCAGGCTATGGCCATCTGGGTGCCCCACGTAGGTGCAACGGGTAGCGCAACGACAAAGGACATAATCACCATCGACCAGCTCGAAGAGCTCACAGGCCTCGATTTCTTCCACAATCTCTCCGACGATGTGGAGGCCTCGGTGGAACAGAATGTAAACCCCACCTATTGGGGATTTGTAGAATAGAGAATGGGAACAATGAAGACTACAACTCGCATCTATGGCTATCTTGTAGCCGCAATCCTTACACTCTTTGTCACCTCGTGTGGCGAGGAGCCCAACGCAGGTGGCAACCCTACCCCATCGCTCACCGTGGAGATGACCAGCAAGGAGTTGGAGGCAAAAAAAGGCACCTTTGTGATCAATGTCGATAGCAACACAGAGTGGACAATCTCCTCCTCGGCAGAGTGGCTCACCCTCTCGGGCTCGGAGTTCAGTGGTGCCGCAAGTGTGCTTGTGAGCTACACCGCCAACGAGAAAGAGAAGTCCCGCACCGCAAAACTCAACATCGGCTACAAGGGCGACTCAACCCCCACCTACTCCATTATGGTTAGCCAGAAGGGCTCCTCCTCGGGTGACAACAATAACGGCAGCAACGACAATAACGACAATAACGACAATAACGATAATAATAACGATAATAACGGTGGTGGTGGAACACTGACCGGCAACGGCACCAAGCACGCAGGTTGGGCGGAGCTTCCCGCAGAGGAGGACAACGATGACTACTACTACGCCTACCATATGATTCCCGACAAGGGCGACGGTAAGGTGCGCAACTTTGCGGTCTGCTACTCCGAGGCACTCGGCTGCCCCGTGTGGGTTGCCTCGCCTATGCACTCCTACTACACCGCCAAGAACACCTCGCGCAGCGATGCCTACGCCCCCGACCCCGAGATTCCCACCTCCATTCAGGTACACAAGCGTAGCGGCTACACCCGTGGTCATATGCTCGGCAGCAGCGACCGTCTGGTGAGCCGAGGTGCCAATGTGCAGGCCTTCTACTACTCCAACATCGCTCCCCAGCTCTCCGAAGGTTTCAACACCGGCGGTGGCGTGTGGAACAACTTGGAGTCCTACTGCGATGAGCAGCTCTGCGCCGATACGCTCTATATGGTCAATGGCTGCTATTGGGAGAACAAAAAGACCACTTCGAGTGGCTCGGTAATCCCCACACACTACTACAAAGTGCTACTCCGCACCAAAAGTGGCAACACGGGCAAGTGGGTGGTAAACTGCTCGGAGAGCGAACTCAAATGTGTGGTATTTATGGTGGAGCACAACTCCGATCAACACAAGGTCGAACCCCACAAGGGTATGATGATGAGTGTTGCGGAGCTCGAAGAGATGACCGGACACACCTTCTTCCCCAACGTACCCAACGCCCCCAAGCATACCTACTCGGCAAGCGAATGGGGACTTTGAGGATGAAAGAGTAATCACATACCCCGCCGTCGCCTTGCGACCCCTCCCCTAATTTAGGGGAGGGAAATAGGAAAGCAAAGAAAACTTCTCCCCCTAAGTTAGGGGGAGTCCCCGAAGGGGGAAGGGGTCTGTCGAGCACAACACCCAAGAACTTTCCTCCCCTTACGAAAAGGTGAGGAAAACAAACAAGACATTAGACAAAAAAACATTATATGAAACGCAAACTTTTAGTATTGAGCCTTTTGGCGGCGATGGTATTCTCCATCGGCACCGCATCGGCACAGAGCAAGCGCTACACCGTCTTGTTCTACAATGTGGAGAACCTTTTCGACACGATTCAGGATCCCACAATCTATGACACGGAGTTCATCCCCACAGGCATCAAGGAGTGGAACTCGGCGAAGTATTACAAGAAGCTCGCAAACCTCGAAAAGCTCTTCTACTCCATCGCACAGCAGAACAAAGCCTACCCCACCATCATCGGTGTGAGTGAGGTGGAGAACCGCAACGTCTTGGAGGATATCGCTTCGCAGGAGAAACTCCTCCCTGCCAACTACCAGATCTGCCACTACGACGGCCCCGATGCCCGTGGTGTGGATGTGGCATTCTTCTACCGCCCCGACCAATTCCAATATGAGGGCAGCAAGTCCATCAAGGCCAACATCCCCGGTGCGAGGGAGAACTTCCGCACCCGTGACCTCTTGACTATGTGGGGTAAGATTGACGGCGAGGACTTCTTCTTCATCGTGAGCCACTGGCCCAGCCGCAGGGGTGGTCAGAGTTCGTCGGCCTTCCTCCGCGAGGGCTTGGCGAGCCAGATTAGGAGCATCTGCGACGAGGCACGCAGGGAGAATCCCAATGTGAAGGTTGTGGTGATGGGCGACTTCAACGACGACCCCGGCGACAAGAGCGTTTCGGAGTGTCTGGGTGCCAAACTCAACCCCAAGAAATTGGGCGAGGGCGATATGTTCAACCCCTATTGGCAGATGCACAAGGATGGCTACGGCACCCTCGTCTATAACGACTTGTGGAACCTCTTCGACAACATCGTTGTGAGCGACAATGTGGTCAATGCCCCCGAGGGTTCGCTCCAACTCTGGAAACCCAAGAACTCCAAATACTACGGCAACATCTTCAAGGGCGACTTCCTCTTCCAGAAGGAGGGACAGTACAAAGGCTACCCCTTGCGCACCTATGTGGGCAACAACTTCCAGAACGGCTGGTCGGACCACTTGCCCGTCTATCTCTTCCTTGTGAAGTAACCAGAGCAGAAAGCATAAAGCAGAAAGCAGAAATAGAAACATAATACACAAACTGAACTTTTTTTTATGAAAAGACTGATTCTTACGATTCTACTTGTGGCGAGCGTATCGATGGGTGCGCTGGCACAGGTGAGTGTGGGTGTCATCACCGGTAAGGTTGTTTCCCGTCAGGGCCGTGAGGCTATCGAGCAGGCAGCCGTAACCATCAAGGGCACAGGAGTTGTCACCGAGAGGGTGATCACCGACCACAATGGTGAATTTACTTTTACGGATATTCCCTTTGGCTTTGCCACCATCGAGGTGGAGGCGTTGGGTTTCTCGTCCACGAGCGTCAATGTGAAGGTAGACAGGGATCTCAAAGACCTCAACTACATCACCCTTGCGCCCGATATGCAGGCGGCCAACGACTTCCTGCTCGACGATGGCTCCTTCACCGAGTTCGACAGCGACACCGCCAACGACTCGCAATCCACCCCCGTATCGCTCTCCGCATCGAAAGATGTGTTCAACAGCATTGCGGGCTATAAGTTTGGTGCTCTTCGCTTCCGCACCCGCGGTTACGACCAGAACACCGAGACCATCTACCTCAACGGCGTGGAGATGACCGATGCCAATAGCGGCAACGGCACTTGGTCGTTGTGGAGTGGTCTGAATGAGGCTACCCGCAACCAAGAGGCGACCTATGCAATGTCGGTTGGTACGAATGGTGTGGGTGGTATCAATGGTACGACCAACATCCTCGCTCGTGCTTCGCAGATGCGTCAGGGCTTCCGCACAGGTTTTGTTACTTCGAGCGGCAGCTACCGCCACCGTGTGATGGCTACCTACACAAGCGGTATGCAGGACAACGGTTGGGCATACGCAGCGAGCGTTTCGGCTCGTCTGGGTGGCAACGACTTCGTGGAGGGTGTCACCTACAACGCTTGGGCATACTTCCTCTCGGCAGAGAAGAGGTTGAACGACCGCCACCAATTTGCCTTCACCTTCTTTGGTGTTCCCACCGAGCGAGGTGCACAGATGGCAGCTACCGATGAGGCATACGGCCTTGCAGGCAGCTATTGGTACAACCCCAACGTCGGTATGCAGAATGGCGAGTTGCGCAACGCGCGCGTGAGGAGCTACCACGAGCCCGTGGCTATGGCCAACTGGTTCTTCACCCCCGACGACGACACCAAGATTACCGCTGCCGTGTCGTTCCGCTTTGGTCAGAACGGCTATTCGGCACTCGATTGGAACGGTGCAGCCGATCCCCGTGCGGACTACTACCGCAACCTGCCCAGCTATTGGACACAGAAGGGCGACGACAAGCACGCCGAGGAGCTCTACTATGCTTGGAAGGATAATAGGGAGCAGATGAAGTATATCGATTTCGACCGCCTCTACAACATCAACTACAACTCCAAACCCGCCTATGGCGACCGCCCCACCCTCAACTACGACGGTACCGGTATCGAGGAGAGTGTTGCAAACCAGAGCCGCTCGCGCTACATCATCTCGGAGCGTCACACCGACCAGAGGGATTTGCGCTTGAAGTTCCAGGTGAATCACACAATCAATAGCCACCATAGCGTGGCTGGTGGTGTGGATATTCGTCGCAACCGCACCGAGTACTACACCTCTATCAAAGACCTTCTGGGTGGTGACTACTGGGTGAACGTGGACAACTTCGCAGAGCGTGATGTGCACGCTGCCGAGGATCGCAAACTCACCATCAACGATATGAACCGCTCGGAC
>JAEIGA010007653.1_pt1 | contig 16389 bp, 18 predicted proteins | sample 9270691 | NCBI WGS metagenome assembly JAEIGA01 (sample SAMN17057246, study PRJNA624740) | gut metagenome | biome: biome; isolation source: fecal sample | host: Bos grunniens | place: China: Xizang | collected 2019
AAATATTATACGAAATTTTCTCATAATTACATGAACCATTGCAATTTTAGGAATATTTTTCAGTATTTTCAGTTATAGTCTTGTATCCCAAATTGAGAGCCTTACTGACTACTTATTTTTAATACCTCCACTCATAATAACTGATATAATTATAATTTTATTCTTTATTCCAGGAATTATCATTTTAAGATATGTTGAAAAAAAAGTAATCCAACCTATTTCATCATTTTCGAAAATTGAAAGATTTATTAGAGAAAATGAAAAAATCGAAGCTGAAGGGTTGCTGAAAGTTTATTCTGAATATTTAAATGAAAAGAATGAAATTGGAACTCTTGCTCGTTCATATACAGACTTGATAAATCACAATAATAATTATATTGAAAATATCCAAAAAATTGAGGGTGAAAAAGAGCGTATTAATGCAGAACTTGATATTTCAACTAGAATTCAAGCAGCTGCCCTTCCAACCGAATCAATTGAAAACGATGATTTTATCGTTGATGGATATTCACAACCTGCAAAAGAAGTTGGAGGGGACTTTTTTGATTATTACATGATTGATGACGATAATTTAGCCCTTGTAATTGGCGATGCCTCAGGTAAAGGTGTTCCAGCAGCATTGATTGCAATGGTTACTCAAGTTATACTTAAGCAAATGCTAAAATATGACAAAGATCCATCAAAAATCTTATACCAGCTCAATAATCAAATATGTAAAAATAACCCGGAATACATGTTTCTTACATTATGGCTTGGAATCTATAATAAAACAACTAAAAAATTAACATTTTCCAATGCAGGGCACAATCCCCCATTAATAAAAGAAAATGGTGAATTTAGATATTTAGATATTGATTCTGGAGTTGTTATAGGTATTATGGAGAACTTTGACTATATCACAGAAGAAATCAGCTTAACTAATCAACTGTTATTGTATACTGACGGAATAACTGATGCGAACAATGAAGAAGATAAAATGTATGGGGAAAAAAGGCTTTTAAACTTCTTAAATGGATTTGAAAGTAATGAAAACCCAATTATGCCATTATTAGATAATATTCATAATTTCACTGAAGGTGCAGAACAATACGATGACATGACATTATTATATCTATTGATAAAATGATTAAATTGGCTTATTGTAATGTGGAAAACTTAGATTTGAAAAAAGCTTATGGTTTAGTTTCTAAAAATCGTCAAGAAAAAATCGATTTTTATAGATTTGAAAAAGATAAAAAACTTAGTTGTGGAGCATATATTCTTTTAAAAAAATTATTATCTGAGAAAAATATCACAAATCCTACTTTTAAAACTGAAAAGTATGGTAAAACATACATATCCAATTATGAAAATATTTATTTTAATTTAAGCCATTCGGGTAAAATGGTTTTGTGTGCAATATCCGATATGGAAGTTGGAGCTGATGTCGAATATATTGATACTAAAATTGATTTGGACATAGCTCGTAATTACTTCTACAATAGCGAATATGAAAATATCATGAATGCAGAAAATAAATCTGAGGAATTTTTTAAATACTGGGTTTTAAAAGAAAGTTATATGAAATATACCGGCCTTGGAATGAATTTAAACTTAGACAGTTTTGAAATAATACTTGATGATGAAATTAAACTTAAAAATGACAAAGAGAATTTAAAATTTAATTTATTTGGTATTGAAAACTATAAAATTGGAATAACTAGCCATTACGATGTATCCGAATTGATTGAATATAATATTCATGATTTATATTAAAAACAGAAAAAAATAAATGAAATCCATTCCATATTTTTTATATTCAATTTTAAATTCTATATCATCAATTTTGAAAATTAAAACATGATTATAAACCTTATTTATGTTTAACCATTAAAGTAAGCACTTACATTCGAAAAACTTTATATAACATATCTATAAAAGTTATTTATAAGTATTATACTTACAGAAATGAAATTAAAGGAGAATTAAAATGAAAATGCATAAAATTTGTCCAAGATGCGGATCTAGAAACGTTGATTGGATTATCCCACAAAATTGGTCACAATGCGTTTGCAGAGATTGCGATTATACCGGACCAATAATTGAAGGAAACGATGAATTAGCCGAAGAAATTCGTGAAGCATATCTAGAATCTCTAAAAGAAGAGGAATAAAATATAAGGATTGATTAAAATGTTAGGTCTAAACAACTCAATACAATACGATGAAAATATTAAAAATCCCCCTAGTGATGATTCATATCCTATGATATCAATATTATTCACAAAAAATAATGAAATAAAAATAAATGCATTATCACTTACAATACTCGATTTAATCAATCAAGGTCAAATCAGATGTGACATTGATTTAGACAATTCCTATGAGGTAGGTAAAAAATTAACCTCCGAAGACATGGAAGTCATGAAAAAAATAACTCTCAGAATCGCAAATAAAGGTGAATTAAAAACTTCCGAAACATTTGCAATTAACTTACTTAAGAATATGAACAAAAATAAAAAATTCAACTTAAAAGCAATGGCTAAACTAAGCAACAATACTTCAATTGCCAATAAATTTGAAAAAGACCTTAATGAATATATTAATGCCATTAAAAAAGAAAATAACTATGACGGTAAAAATTATAAAGACATTTTGGAAAATGGCAAATTGACAAGCAAAGGCAAAGAAACACAAAAAGAATGGAAAAACTACACAGACTATTTAAAATCAAAAGATTTAACAGAAAAATATCCTCCTGAATCCGTTGATGAAAATTCAATTCAAATATTATATGGCGCATGCTTTGAAATTGAAAAAGATGCATTGAATATAAGGGAAAATAACTCTCCATTAACTGATTTCATTGATAAAGACGGATATAAATTATTAAATATAATATTCAATAATGCCCTATTAAATGTTAGTGAAAAAAGAAGAGGAGACGGAATATTTTATGGAGTAAATGACAAATATACTATTCCTGGCGGAGGATAGTCTTCAAATTACAATTAAAAATGTTTTGAATATTACCACCAATATTCAAAACCAAATTTTTTTTAAAATAAAAAAAATGAAACAAAATCTAATCAGTTAAAACTGCACAAAAAGAAGAACTAATTTTAAAAAAAATAGAAAAATTAGAGAATTTAATCTCTAAATTTTGCCTACACCCGCCATAGGCACACCAGTTAAAGCTGATGCTTCCAGGGTGAGTGATCTTAAATTCTCTTTTTCAAGTTTGGTAATATGAGTGTTACCGGCCTGTTGGACCAGCATACATGCTTCATCAGTCATTGTGTTGATGTAATTAGCTACATTTTTACCCATTTCCTTATAATCTAAACGATGCCTTAAGGATAAATCCTGTGTAGCTATTCCTTTTCTACATGTTCCTGTATAACACATTTGACATACTCTGCATCCTATTGAAATTAAAGCGGCTGTTGCAATGTATACTGCATCTGCACCAAGTGCAATGGCTTTCGCTAAATCAGCACCAGAACGAACTCCACCTGCAGCCACCAGACTTACTTGGTCTCTTAAACCAATTTCTTTTAAAGCCATATCTGCTTCTACAATTGAAGCAACAGACGGAATACCTGAGTGTTCCATGATTACTTCAGGACCTGCTCCTGTACCACCTTGCATACCATCCACAACTATAATATCCGCTCCACCTTTCGCTGCGATTTTTACATCAGAAGCAACTTTACCTGAAGCAAATTTGACCATAATAGGCACTTTCCAATCGGTGATTTCACGTAATTGTGATATTTTCATACTCAAGTCTTCAGGTCCTACAATATCCATGTGTCTTGCAGGTGACAGTGCATCGGATCCTTCTGGAATATTTCTGATTCTTGATACTTCAGCAGTAACTTTCTCACCTAAAAGGTGTCCTCCCATTCCGGATTTTGCTCCCTGACCAATCTTGATTTCAATTGCATCTCCTTTTTTAAGATAATCTGCAGACACACCAAAACGGCCGGATGCATATTGTGCAATCAATTTATCAGCAAGTTCACGTTCTTCAGGAAGCATTCCTCCTTCACCTGTGTTTGTTACGGTTCCTGCCAATGAAGATCCAATAGCCAGAGCCATTTTTGCTTCTTTTGATAGTGCTCCAAATGACATTGCCCCAATCATGATTGGAGTGTCAATTTTTAAAGGATTTTCTGCAAACCTATCTCCCAATACAACATCTGTTCCACAAGGTTCCCTGTATTTGTCAATAGGAGGTCTTGACACTTGCGCCGGAATTACAACCAAATCGTCAAAGTCCGGAATTTTTCTTAAAGCCCCTGTACTTCTGAGTTTATATGATGCAGTTTGGGATTGCCTTACAATTTCCACGATGTCCGGGAATCCCCATCCTTGCCTTGCATCTTCTGGAATTGCATTTACTTCTATTGCCCTGTTTGGACACATTTCTAAACATATTCTGCATCCAACACATTTTTCTTGGTTTAATGGATAGGGATCCCCTTGAATGATTTCATAAACTCCATGAGGACAATTGTTAAAGCATGAAAAACATTTTCCACAGATTTTTTCATCTCTGTCATCACATAAATACCAGCAGCATCCTGGACGGCCAAAATTTTTTTTACATAAATCTGGATTTCTTTCAACTCTATATGGCATGTTTAATCTCTCCTAATGACCGTAAAATGGCCTTGTACTTTCCGGAACAATTTTTTTAAATTCTGAATAATCATCAATGTCTAAATCATATTTTGATAATGTTTCCTCTAAATCTAACGTATCTTCAAAGGTCAACTCTTCAAGCTTTGCATTGTAACCTAGGCTTTTGATTTCGCCTCTTACATATATTACTCCACGAATAATGGATTCGGCTACATCATCACCAACATCACCTAATATAATTATGCGTCCGCCCATCATGAAAATGCCTGTCATGAACCCGGAATTTCCTCCAATGATTATTGTTCCATTTTTCATGATTTCACCGGTTCTTGAACCAACTGATTCCTTTACAACTACAGTTCCATCATATATTCCTTGGCCAGCTCCGTCACCAGCAGATCCTTCTACTATTACCTCACCGCCAGTGATATTGTCCCCTACAAACCAACCGGCATTTCCGTTGATTCTGATTTTAGGTCCATCACACATACATCCTCCGAAGTATCCTACAGAACCATCGAATTCTATTTCTACATCTTCTGTTACTCCAGCAGCCAAGTAATGTTTAGCATTAGGATTTCTGATAATTATTTTATCATATTCCTCAGCAACTTCTTTTATCTGTGAGTTTATCTCACGAGGGGTTAAATTTTCTGCATCTATTTCAAAAACTTCCATAAAATCACCCTAAATTTCATATACCATTACTTCGCCCGGAGAAATTTGTTCTACGTGGTGGGTATCAACTACTTCCCTTAAGGATACTTCTTCTGACGCAATTGCAAACACTTCATCTGTTTCTGCCATTACCCCTGGCCTTAAACCTAGTTTGTCTTTTGCTATTCCAATTCCTTGTGGAGTTCCTATAATATAAGAGAATGGACCGTCCATATCCTCTACTGATTGTTCCAATGCTTCCTCTAAGGTGTAACCTGTATCCAGTTTATCTGCAATGTAGTGAACCAAACATTCTGTATCGTTGAATGTTTCAAAAATATGTCCTTTTCTCTCTAAAGGATCACGAACTTTCCAGTAGTTTGTGATTTGACCATTGTGCACAACTGAGATATCGCGTACAATATAAGTTTGGAAAGGATGTGCATGATATCTGTCTACCCCACTTTCTGTTGAAAAACGAGTATGTCCGATTGCATGTGTTCCTTTTACATTTCGTACATCATATCTCTCCGCAATATCAAGTACAGAACCTACATCTTTAATCATTTCAAAATCATGACTTCCATTAAGTACAATAACATCATCAATTGTATCCACTTTTGTAATCAATGGTTTTAGTTGGGAAAATTCGTCTAAAGATATTTTACATTTGTAGATGAATGATTCTCCAACGGAAGGAAGGATGGCATCCTGTTTGATTGGAGTAATGAAGTTAATGGTGTGTTTAACTTTGTCAAGCAATTTTTCACTTTCTTTAACTTGAATTTTTAATATGTATTCATCTTCCTCAAGACCTGTTCCACCATAGATAGAATATCCTGCTGAGTCAGGGCCTCTGTGCTGTAATTGGTGAAGCATATTGGTCATGTCATTTCCAATATTGTGTAATTCTTTATCTTTATAAACGATTCCTGCGATTCCGCACAATTTTAGTCCTCCACATATAATAATTATTGGTCGGAAAATAACTTCCGTATTATACTTTAACTAATCAAGTATATAAATGTGTTGGAAAACATCTTCCGACTAATTGAAAATCTGAAAAAAAATATTAATTTTAAAAAATAATTAAACAATGTTTAGAAAATTCTATAGAAAAAGTTAAAAAAATGAAAGAAATTCTATTACATTAATTAAATAAACAAAAATTAGAGATGCATTAACGAAAACGTTTCGTCAACATTTATCGCTGAAAAATTAATTTTGAATAGTCTTTACATTAACATCACGCATTTTATGATTTTAATATTAAATTTAAATAAGGATATATATGCAGTTAAAAAAATAACTTCAAAAACAACAAAATCTATCGTTAATGTAAAACTCGACTGAATATATGAAAAATAAGTGACAAACCTAGTCAAATTATAAAAAAAATTTAAAAAATAAAAAAGTGAAGAAATAAGAAAATTATTTCTTAATAGAGTTTATTGCACTTTGTGCACCTTGTTTTACAAAACCACTTTCATCATCAAGTAATTTTTCAAGTGAAGGAATAGCTTTTTCATCACCAATGTTTCCAAGTGCCCATGCAGCTGCCCCTCTTACTCTCCAGTCTTCATCGTCTAAGAGTTCAATTAAAGGGTCAACAGCAGGTTCACCCATACGGCTTAAAGCAGTGGATGCTTCCCTTCTAACTAATTTGTTGTTATCTTTTAAAGTTTCAATTAAAGCAGGAATTGCTTTTGGATCGTTAATTGCACCAAGTAAAGTTGCTGCATGTAATCTAATATTTTTCTTTCTGCTAGATAATGCCTCAATTAATGGATCTAAAGATTCGTCTTTTCTTAATTCTAATTCTCCGATAACATCTTCAACAACAAAGTCATCTTTGTCGTTCAATAATTCAATCAATTCATCGATACTTCTTTCCATTTCAATCCCTCTCAAAATTCACCAGGAAAAATCTAGTTTTATTTATGTAACTAATGTATAATTATAACTTTGGTAATATAAAAGTATTTCGATAGTATACGAACAAATTTTTTAAAATAATTAAATATTATAACATTTAATATTATAAGTATACGATAAAATTGTTTTAAGTGAAATAGATGTATGATATAGCAATAATAGCCGGAGATGGAATAGGTCAAGAAGTAATGAACGCTTGCGAGTATTTGCTTGACAAAATAGATTTAGAATTTAGTTTTGAATATGGTGAAGCCGGTTTTGACTGTTTTAACAAAAATGGAGTAACATTACCAGAAGAAACAATAAAAATAGCTGAAAAAAGTGATGCAGTATTATTTGGAGCATCAACATCCACTCCAGGCCAACCTAGCCCAATCATCAATTTAAGAAAAGCATTGAACGTGTATGCAAATATAAGGCCAATCAAATCATATAAAGGAGTGAACTGCCTTAGAGATGATATTGACTTTGTAATTGTTCGGGAAAACACCGAAGGATTATATTCACAAAATGAATATGGTGACGAAAATAAGATGATTGCCGAGAGAGTAATCACACGAAAAGCGTCAGAGAGAATTTCAAAAGCTGCGTTCAATCTATGTATAAAAAGAGGACAGTCAAAGGTTACCTGTGTCCACAAAAGCAATGTCCTGAAAAAGACAGACGGTGTTTTTAAAGAAAGTTTCTACAATATAGCAAAACAATACCCGCAGATTAAAACTGAAGATTACTATGTGGATGCAATGGCAATGTATCTAGTGACACAACCTCAAAACTTTGATGTCATCGTATCAACCAACCTGTTTGGAGATATCTTATCCGATGAAAGTGCAGGATTAGTTGGAGGATTAGGACTTGCACCATCTGGAAATATAGGTGACCATAACGGTCTATTCGAACCGGTTCATGGATCAGCACCCGACATTGCAGGAAAACATGTTGCAAATCCATGTTCAATGATACTGTCAGCTTCAATGATGCTTGACTATTTGGGAGAATGGGAAACTGCAAACGACATTAAAAATGCAGTGGAAAAGGTAATTGCAGATTGTAAGATTAGAACTCCTGACCTTGGAGGAGACGCAAGCACTATTGAAATTACAAAAGCTATTGTTAAGGAGTTAATTTAAATGTTAAACATTACTACTTTTTTAGATGCAAATTCAAAACGTTTGGATAAAAACGTATTATACAATCCTACAACCGGAAACAAATACAATTCAGGAGAAATGCTATCAATTGTTTCCGAACTTGGACGTGAATTAAAAGCTTTAGGAATTGGTAAGGGAGACAGAGTTTTAATTTATCTAAAAAACTCAGAAGAATACCTGTTTTCACTTTTTGCAATCTGGAGAATAGGAGCAATAGCCATACCTGCAAACAGAGTTTTTACAGCTTCAGAACTTGAATACATTGTAAATGACAGCGATGCAAAATTAATGATTACAGACAACGATGCTGAAAGCATTATTGACATTGACACCTACATTCCAGAAAATATTATCGAATTTAAAGACACAGAAGTCCTAGAGGCTGAAGCTACCGACTGGGACGACTTATGTCAATTGCAATATACCTCCGGAACAACAGGCAAACCTAAAGGAGCAATGCTTACCCATGGAAATTATTTTACCGCAATCCACAACGAATGTGATGTTTTAACCTTAAAACAGGATGATGTATTCTTAGGAATCTATCCAATGGCACACGTTGGCCTATCCTGGGCAATATCTGCCTTAAGAGCCGCCGCTTATTATATTATGATGGAGCAGTTTAATTTAGACGAATATTTAGAGTTATGTGAAATTGAGAAAGTTACTGTCTTAAGCGGAATGCCTCCTGTTATTCATTCACTAACAACAATGGACGCTCGAAAACACCTGAAAACCGTGCGTGAAATCATATCCGGTGGAGGACCTTTACACAAAAAAATATGGAAAGATTTCCATCAAACATACCAGATACCTATTATCAATGCATATGGATTATCAGAAACCATCGTGATTGGAACCGGAACAGTCATTAGACCTGAAGATTACTGGGAAGCGGACAGATTTGAAAGCGTAGGCCATCCGGTTTGCTTTTCAGAAGTAAAAATCGTTGACGAAATGGACTCATCAATAAGTTTGGAAAAATACAAACAAGGAGAAATTGCCCTAAGAGGACCTGCAATAGCTAAAGGTTATTGGGGAAACGAAGAAAAAACCAAAGCGGCATTTTTAGATGACGGATGGTTTTTAACAGGAGATATCGGATATCTTGATGAGGACAATCGTTTATTTATAACAGACAGGAAAAAAGACATGATTGTGATGAGCGGATGGAAAATCTATCCAACAGAAGTTGAAGAAGTCCTGATAAAATATCCTGCAGTTAAGGAAATAGCTATTTTTAGTATAAATGATGTCCATAGGGGAGAAATACCAGTTGCTGCAGTAGTTTGGGAAAACGAAATAGATGAAGAAGGACTTATTAACTATGCCCATGAGAACTTATCACGATATAAAGTTCCAAAAAAAATATTTGCACTTGATGAACTTCCAAGAGTAAATGGCTGGAAATTACTTAGAAGAGAATTAAGAAAAAAGTTTAAATAGTAAATTTTTTTAAAATTTTAAGAAAAAATCAATATAAAAAAAAAGAATAAAATAACTATGATTATTTAAAAATCATAGTTCCAATGCCATCTGTAGTAAAGATTTCTAAAAGTAAAGAGTGCTTTTTACGTCCGTCTATAATATGGCAAGATTGAACCCCGTTTTCAATAGCTTGAACACAGGTTTCGATTTTTGGAATCATTCCTCCTGAAATAATACCATCATCAATTAAACCTTGAATTTCATCTAGTCTAATTTTTTGAATTAAAGAATCAGGGTCATTTGGATCTCTTAAAACACCCGGAACATCAGTTAATATAATTAACTTTTCTGCTCCCACAGCACTTGCAACTTCACCAGCAGCAGTATCTGCATTTAAATTTAAGCTTGCTCCATCTTTTGCAATACCTACCGGAGATATTACTGGAATATAATCATTTTCTAAAAACATGTCAAGCAAATCAGTATTTACGCAATCAACTTCTCCAACAAGACCCAAATCAACGATTTCCTCATCAATTTTACTTGCTGCTTTTTTATGTGCGAATATTAAACTTGAATCTTTTCCAGATAAACTTATAGCTTTACCATCATGTTTTATGAGTTCTGATACGATTTCTGTTGAAATTTTACCAACCAATACCATTTCAATGATTTCCATAGTTTCTTCATCAGTAACCCTTAAACCTTTGATGAATTTTGGTTCTTTACCAAGTTTATCCATTGATCTTGAAATTTCAGGACCCCCTCCATGAACAATAAGAGGTTTCATTCCTACATATTTGAGTAAAACAGTATCACGAGCTGTAGATGATTTTGCTTCATCATCCACCATTGCATGTCCGCCATACTTAATTAATATTTTTTTACCATGAAACTTTTTAATGTAAGGCAAAGCTTCAATCAATACATCTATATCTTTCATTAAATCACTACATCAACAATTATACATTCAACTTTTAGTACCATACTATTTATATCTTTGTATAAATAAAGACATTATCATGTCTGAAATGAATGAACTTAAAGATTACTTGATAAACTCAGGTGCGAGCAAAGTCGGTTTTGCAGATGTGAATGGCCTTGCAAGTGAGTTTGTTGATTTTCCCAACGGAATCAGCCTAGTTTTAAAAATTCCTAAAGAAACAATCCAATTGGTAAAGGATGAGGAATACGAAGCATATTGGAAGTCATTTCACAGGCAAATAGGTAAATTAACTAAAATATCTCACAAAGGTGAACGATATATCAAAAATCTCGGATATGATGCATTTGCATTAACTATGAAAAGAAACGAGTGCGATATGGAAAAATTATTAAGCATTCTTCCCTATAAAACAATAGCTACAAAAGCAGGACTCGGATGGATTGGACGCTCCGCATTGTTTGTAACACCAGAATACGGTTCAGCAGTTGCACTTGGAGGCATCTTAACAAATATGCCTCTGGAACTTGGTACTCCAATTACCGATTCAGAGTGTGACGAGTGTACAAACTGTCAGGATGCATGTCCTGTTGATGCAATAAATCCTCAAAAATGGAATGATAGATTAAATCGTGAAGACATTATTGATATTCGGACATGCGGAGAATATATTATCGACCAATATAAAGCCGGACTAGGCTGTACAAAGTGTATGAGCGAATGTAAACTAACCCAGGAATACCTTAAAAGAGATGACGATGATTAAACTTAGAAAAGCCCATATTAATGAATCTCAAGAAATATTAAAATTTTACAGAAATCTTATTTCTTCAATTCAGGACAGTGAATTTAAACCAAAATGGAATGACAACTATCCCAATTTAGAATTTATTGAAGATTCAATCCTAAAAGAAGAGTTGTATGTTTATCGTGAAAAAGACATAATTGCCAGTGTTGTTGTCAATAACGAATTTGGTGAAGAGTACAGTGATGTTAAATGGCAAATGGATGCTAAACCTTCTGAAATAGTTGTAATCCATACATTTGCCGTTAATTCCATGGGGAAGGGCATTGGAAAAGAAATCTTCAACCAGATTGTGACTTCGGCAATTAAAAAAAATAAGAAAACAATTAGAATCGACATTATTGATGGAAATGAAGGTGCAAAAAAAGTTTTTAAAAGTTTAGGATTTGAATATGTTGATTCCATTCAAATGTTTCATGACGCCGTGGGATTGGAAACATTTCACCTTTATGAAAAAACATTAAAAAATGAGCAATAAAAAATTTAGAAAAAATGAGTATTTAAATACCCATTTTAAATTTAAACCTGTATTCCTGGTTTACGATTTCCATTCCTTCAAAGGATCCTTCGAGAATATCTGCAACTTTTTGTAAGTCACTTGCAGTTATTTCACTACCATTTGCAATTGGTGAGAAAAATGTAATCTCATCATCAGTTATAAGGTAGTTTAGAAGTTTTGTATTTTCTTTTTGGTATTTTTCGACAATTTCTAAGATTTTTACTTCAGTTTCTTTATCTAAGTTTGTCATAATATCACCTTTAATCATAATTATTTGATGTAATATTTAAACTTTATGTATATGGTGCGGAAAATATTCCTTAAAAATCAAATATGAATTAAAAATATTAAATACAGCTATAAAAAATAGTTAAGAAAAAGCTGAACTATTAAGAATAATCATGCCTAAATTTGATTTCGTGAAAGGCAAACACCAGTCAAAAAACTCCAAACAATCAGTGTGTAAACTGAAAGCCTTTCATATACCGGCATGTAAATACTAGTTATGTTAAAAAACATTATCCAGAATACAAAAATACCGAAAACACCCAAAATCAGAGTTATCTTTTGATAAAATCCAAATTCATCCATGGATTTTGAAATTAAAACAAGTAAAATGTTGCCTCCCAAAATTGCCATGATAGCCCCTAAGGTATGATAACCTGAAGTCAATGGGTTTCCGCCATGAATCAACCCAACAATAATAACGCCCAAACCGGTTATTAATGTGAATATATAAAAAATAATCCTATTTTTAATAATATAGTCTTTAAGTTTGTAAAAATTACCAAATATTAATGTTAAACCAATTAAAATAAAAGCCGAATTCATCAGCCAAAATAAGGGAGAATTGCCATTTGGAATGCCAAGCTCAGAAATGGTATGGAAAACATAAGTATTAAAAAAAGAAGCTTTAAAAAAAGTTGCCGAGATAGCTTCAGCTAAAATATAGTATAAACTGCCCACTATAAATGCATATCCAGCAACTTTAGGTTTCATCTTTAGATTCCGTATTTTTTATTGAAGTATTTTTCTTTTACATCAAAGTTTAGCTCTTCAATGTCAGCACCTGCAAGGGCCTTTTGCAATATTTTATAACAGGTTTTTTTAGGCACAGTTGTGTTTCTAATATTAGATTTATTCCAGATTCTATCAAATCTTTTCTTTAAACTGCCCATATCCAATTTTTCAAGGACATTTCTTAAATTAATAATATTAGCCTCATTTATAACATCATAAGTAGCATAACTTTGGGCATCCAATAAAACAATAGGGTTTAATCCTAAAATGTATCTTTGCAAATCATAGTCCAAGAATGATTCATAATCCCCATCATATGCATAAACATGCGCTTTAGCAGATAATGCATCAATAAATACTAAAAACTGATTGGCAACTAATGCTCTTGAAAGGATTTCATCACAGAAATTTAGAGCGGTTTCAATATCTCCAACATCTGATCCTTGCCTATAAGTTTCATAATCTTCAAATCTGAATGCAACAAGTGCAAACATGTATAAATCTATCCACTCATTTTCTTTTATGAATTCCAGTGCCTTATCAGTTAATTTCAGATTATCATAAGATTTTTTTGTATCAACAGCCACATCTAAATTTGTTGCATCCCTAGCTTCTTTCAATACAGGCAATACTCTTTCAACTAACTCTTGTTTTTTTCCTGAAACTTTCAAACCATTTTCTCTTAAAATGTCTTTTAGCTCAGATACTATATATTTTTTAGAGATTGCCTCAGCAGTTATTTCTATATCTGCTGAAACTGACACGTCACCTTCAAGATAACCCTCATCAACCAAATAGTTAATGCATTCTTCAGAAGATGCAAAAGTTCCAAATTGACCTTCGTTTAAAATATCCTCTAGTTCATAACCGCTGTTTAAAAAATTTAAAACATTGAATACTTCTAATTTTTGTTCACTCACTTAAACACCTTTTTTTGTTTGGTTAACAATACAAATAGTTACCAAATGTTATAATTAAGCTCCCAATTAAGAAAGCGTATAAATATGAAATAAATATCATAATAACTAACAAATACAATAGCTATTATTATTACTAATATATCTTTTTTAGTTAATATTAATACTTTCCTTTAAAATTATTTAGACAATTACGGAAACCTGAAAAATTAATGATGTAATATGACCACTTGCAAAGTTATGATTTACTTCATCCGGATGAATTAGTTTGATGCAACAGTTTGGATTTATATTTCACAATCATTTAAAATACGAACAATTTTAAAAAAAATAAAAAAATTATGGATTGCATGCTTCATCAGCCGCACCCATAACAACACTAATTTCATCAGAAATATTAATTTCGGATATCTTTTTTGGAGATTCGTTTTTAGCATTATAATAAGCTTGTGCGAAGTTCATATTAACAAATACAACTTCTTTGAAATCTAAAATAAAATCATCTCCATCAATTCTGTTTAGGATATCCACTAATTCAATAGCTATTTCATTTGATTCCAAATGTGTTCCAAATTCAGCTCCAATATTAATAAGCATATTTACACCTACACATATATTTAAAATTCATTGGTAATAAAATTAAATTATATGAAAACTTGTCCAAAATGTAAGCGAGAATTGAAGAAAGTATTTCATGACACAACTGATGAAATGGCAATCGAATCTCTAAAGGGAGAGATAATACTTGGAAACTGTTGTGAAAGTGAATATAACTATTATTGCGAGTACTGTGATGAGTTTTTTCAACTCTAAAAAAAAATAAAAAAAATAAGTAGATTAAAATTATCTACTTAATTACCACTGCAGATTTTCTATCAGCAAAACTAGTGGATTCAACTTTATATTTAATTTTATTACCCACTTTAAGCTTTTTCAAGACCTTTGATGGAATAGTTACCTTTGCAATACCTTTGGAGTTGGTTGTTGCTTTGTAAGTTACACCGTTAAATGTGAAAGTAAGCTTTTTATTTTTATAGATTTTAGAACCTTTTTTAAAGGTTGCGGTTAAAACAAGCTTTTTGGCTGATTTTTTAATTTTAACGGTTTTTAAAGTTAGAGTATTTTTAAAAATACAATTTTTTAAAGATCCTCCATATAACTCATTTCCTGCATTTGCCTTATTATCACTGAAAGTACATTTTTCTGCTATAGCGCCAGGTTTTTTAGGCATGTCCGCATATTTAAATCCGTATATGGCTCCACCACGTTGTTTTGCAACATTTTTTGTGAAAACAGAATTTTTTATTGAACATTTATAAAATACAATATTATTGTTCCAATTGCCGTTTTCATCATAACTGCCCTTAATTTCATGGCATTTAAAGTAGACGGCACCACCGTATTTGCTTACCTGATTACTGGTGAATTTAGAGTTTATAATATTTAGATTTTTAGCACCATATACTGCACCACCCATTTCATTAGCTTTATTTGAAGTGAATGTACATGAATCAATTTTTATATGAGTATATGCATAAACTGCTCCTCCTCCACGTCCTAATGCAACATTTTTATTGAATTTACATTTGGTTATGTGATCAGTTGAAGGGACAAGCTCGGTACTCATTATCATATTGTAAATAATCTGGCTTATATCAATAGTTTTAGCACCCTTATAATAATTATTGAAAAACTGAACATGCAAACGCACGTTTAATGAGAAAATTGCACCGGCATCACCGTTAGCCGTATTTTTTTCAAAATTACTATTTTTACAATTTAATGAACCAACAGAGCAGATTGCTCCTGCAGTAGTGTCGGCATAATTATCTTTAAAAACACATTTGTCAACGGTTAAATTTGCAAAATTAAATATTGCTCCACCATAAAGTTTAGTGTAACCATTTTTAAAGGTGATGTCCTTTAAAACTACTTTATGGTTATCAAGTTCACCAAACATTATGAAGAAAATTCTAGATTTTGATAAACCGTTTAAAGTATGGCCATTACCATTGATTGTTACATCTTTTTTAATTTCAATTCCTTTTGTAGAGTTAAATTCACTATCATAAGTATAATCCTTATCTAGAGTAATCGTACTCCCTCTTGGAGCCTCATTAATAATATTTTGTAATTCTGTGAATGTTCCTTTATTACTACTTGAAATTAAATCATCCTGAGAAGAAGTAATCACTTCATCACTTGTATCACCAATTACCTGATCTTCATAAGCAGCCATATCGGTATCGTTAACATCACTAGCTGCAACACTAGAAATGCTAAAACATATACAAATCAATATTGTGAAAACAACTACCTTTTTTATAAAATTCATAAGAAAACACCTTAATATAAAATTTATTTATTAGCATATATATTTATTTTGAAAATAATCTATGAAAAACT
>JAEIGA010007654.1_pt1 | contig 16388 bp, 16 predicted proteins | sample 9270691 | NCBI WGS metagenome assembly JAEIGA01 (sample SAMN17057246, study PRJNA624740) | gut metagenome | biome: biome; isolation source: fecal sample | host: Bos grunniens | place: China: Xizang | collected 2019
AACAAAGCCAGATAAAGCGAAAGCAAAACAAGAGAACCCAAGAAACCGAACTCCTCTCCTATCGTACAGAAAATAAAGTCGGTATGCTGCTCTGGAACGAAGTTATATTTCGTCATGGTTCCTTGCAGATAACCTTTACCAGAGAAACCTCCAGAACCAATAGCAATCTTCGATTGATGAAGATTATATCCTACACCATAGATGTCTTTCTCTATACCTAATATAATATTGATACGCGTTCTCTGATGTTGCTTCAGAACCTTATAAAAGAAAAAGTCAACGGAGAAGATAAACATCGCCGAGACCACAAAGGCAGCTATCAACATCCAGATATTTCTCTTCGTTCTTTCTATAAGGAAGACAAACGCTGCAAAGACAACAGCGACGCCTATAAGAACATACCATTTTGAAAAATAAAGAGTCAGAAGGAACAGCACTATTGCTACAAAGCCAATTACCAATATTTTTCCTGACATTCCTTCGCGATAAAAAACAAGGATAAAAACAAGAAACACCAAAGACGAACCAGCGTCGCCCTGCATCAAGACGAGCATCATTGGAAAAAGAACCAGTCCGTATGCTATTGCCTGAGTCTTCAGTTTTGAGAAGTCGGTGTTGATGCCACCGAGATAATGAGCCACAGCCAATGCCGTTCCGAACTTGGCGAACTCAGAAGGCTGGAACGAAAAACCTCCGAACTGAATCCACGATTTAGAACCAGCGATGGTGCTTCCTCCCACCAAGACATATAAAAGAGAAAGTATTGATATACCATATATTACATAAGCGAAAGCATTGAAGAACTTAGCATCAATCAACATGATTATCAATCCTAAGAATATGCTTACGCCAGCGAAGAGAAACTGTTTGCCATAGTGTTGCGACATATCGAATATGCTAGGATGCGCCTCATTGAAAGCGGCAGCATAAATAGCCGACACCCCGATGAAAACGAGCGCCACATACATAAATAGCAGCCACCAGTCAATCTTACCTATTATGTTATTTCTTGCTGTCATATTTTTGCCTTCGGCAGACAACTGACTACGGTCAACAGACAACAGTCTTTCGCCTTTAGTCATTTGTCATTAGCCATTTTATTCTAAAAATCGTTTTTCTTTTCTAGTATCTTTTATATAACCTCGAAGATATTTCTCTATCATGAGACTCGCTATAGGAGCTGCCCATTGCGAGCCGAATCCAGCGTTTTCCACAACAACGGCAATAGCTATCTGAGGATTATCAACAGGAGCGAAGCCCATGAACAAAGAGTGGTCGTCGCCATGAGGATTCTCTGCAGTGCCAGTCTTGCCTGCCACCTGGATACTATCAATTTTTGAGAAGCGAGCCGTACCATGGTCGCCTTCAAAAACACGGCACATTCCCTTTTTGACATCTTTAAAATGTTTAGACTTAATGTCAATTATCTTTTTTGTTGTCATTACAGAATCGAGAGGAGTGTCATCGCTGAATGCTCTGAGCAGATGAGGAGGATAATAGAAGCCCTCATTGCCGATGGCAGCCGCCATATTAGCAAGCTGCAACGGAGTGACGAGAATCTCACCCTGGCCGATGCTCAAAGAACGGATTGTAAGAGCATTCCAGACGCCTCTATAAAGTTTTTCATAATATGAACTCTTTGGAATATTGCCAGACACCTCAGATGGGATATCTGTTTTAAAAGTGCTGCCTAATCCAAAACTCACCACATGATTATACCAATAAGCATAAGCATCTTTGGAAGATGCAAAACGAGATGAAGAGAACATATCTCTAAATGTCTCCCAGAAATAAGGGTTACACGAATTTTCTATAGCTTCATAAAGAGCGACAGGGCTATTGTGAGAGTGAGTGCAACGAATAGGCTGGCTCTCTTTGCCATGACAAGGATAAGCCGACTTTGTATTAACCACACCACTTTGCAGAACGATAAGTCCATTAACCATTTTGAATGTAGAACCTGGAGGATAGATGCCGCTTGTAGCACGATTGACAAGAGGTTTAAGGCTATCGTGCAACATTTTATTATAATTCTCACCACGCACCCTTCCAACCAATTCGTTAGGATTGTATGCCGGGCTAGACACCATTGCGAGTATCTGACCCGTAGCAGGTTCTATTGCCACAATAGAACCCGTTTTATTTTTTAACAGACGCTCTCCATATAACTGAAGTTCAGCATCAAGTCCGAGATAAATATCTTTTCCAGCCACAGGAAGAGTGTCGTACTGACCTTCCATAAAGCTCTCCTTCTCACGATTATGAACATCAACTACAATTATCTTCATGCCTTTTTCTCCACGAAGTTCTTTCTCGTAAAAATGTTCAATTCCAGACTTGCCGATATAGTCGCCGACTTTATAATAAGAATCGTTCTCCAAATCTTTTTTACTTACCTCGCCGATATTACCTAAAGCATGAGCCGCGATTGGATAAGGATAGTTTCTCACGGAACGAGTCTGGAAATAAAATCCAGAGAATTTATGCAGATTTTCTACTATCTTGCCATGCTCTTCTTTTGTAATCTGCGCCATAAAAACAGAAGGGCTGAATGTTGAATAACGTCTCGCCTTTGTCATTCTCTCTTTGAAATATTCTTCGCTGATATTCAAAGCTGAGCAGAAAGCAAGAGTGTCAAGATTTTTAACCTGCCGCGGTATTACCATCAAATCATATATTGCCTCATTGTAAACCAACAGATTACCTTTTCTATCAAAGACTTTTCCGCGTGCAGGATATTGCGTAATGTAACGTAAAGTATTATTGTCGGAAGAATGTTTATACGACTGGTCAATACATTGAATCAGAAACAACTTTATCAACAAAACTAAAACCACGATAGAAAATATCGCTATTACCACATATTTACGTGATGAATAATTAGTCCTGTTTTTAATCATATTTTAACTATAGTTTTCTAAAAAAAATTAACATAACAAAATTATAAAAAATACAGCATTTAACCGCCTTACAAATAGAAAAAATTTATAAATTTGCATTCTATTAAAATCTAATTGATAATGCGTTACATACTATCTATAGTAGCTATAACACTCATGTTAGCATCATGCAGCAACAAGCAGGACAATAATGTTATTTCCAGAAGTTTTACTAATGAAGAATGGTCTCGTTTTGACTATCTTAACGGAGAGATTGACATCAAAGATGTACCAGCCAAATACGACATCGTAATGGAAGTCGTACTAAATGAAATCTACCCTAATGCTTATGAGAACAGCAGAAACGATTGTTCATTGAAATTCAATATGACAATTAAGAATCCTAACGGCAATGGAGCTCGTTCGAGAGATTACAACTATAACCTAAAAGACAAAGATGGTAATTGGAAGGCCGACAAGAAAGACGGATACTATACTTTCAAGCTTCCTATTATCAGCGGAATGACTTTAGGAGAAGAAGGTATTTATCAGTTTAAAATAGAAAACAAATACCCTAAAGACCCATTGCAAGGAATTAAAAGCATAAACATTAAATGTATCACATCCAAATAATTTTATAATGAAAAAAATACATCTATTATTATTTGCTATAATCTTAATGATTACAACCATGTTTTCTTCCTGTGTCCCTCAGAAGAAAATTTTATACTTACAGAACATAGAAAATATGAACGATAGCATTTTCATGTCGATAGAATATGAAAATGAACGTAACTTTGATTACAAAGTCCAGCCTGGCGACAATCTTTTTATCAGAAGAGCTAGTCTGGATGAAAAATCAAATGCATATTTCAACTCCATGGACCAGGCAGGAGCCATGAGTTCCAGCACTTCATATAGCAGCGGCAATGCTGCCATATACCTCAACGGATATACCGTAGGCGAAGACGGCTACATAGATTTGCTCATCATAGGAAAAGTATTTGTCAAAGATCTCACCATCGATGAGATACAACAAAAGATTCAAAAAATCATGGACGAATATCTTATGTCTATAGTTTATGTAAAACTTGGCGTCTTCAACTTGACAATACTCGGAGAAGTTAATCGTCCTGGACAATACCAGATTTATCAATCAGACATCAACATCTTCCAAGCTATAGCATTGGCTGGCAATACAACAGACTTCGCCAACAAAGCCGATATAAAAATCATACATCAGACAACAAACGGCTCACAGATAACAAGAGTTAACCTTAACAATGCTGATATTCTGTCATCACCTCATTACTATTTAAAACCTAACGATATTATTTATATAGAGCCATTGAAAACCAAACAATTTGGATTCACAAGCGTACCTTATGGCACTATCATTTCTGCAATATCACTATTAGTGACATGCTTTACTTTTGTCACAGTATATATGAAATAAGAATAATAACAACTGAAACAATATGAATAATAACAACAACATCGATTTACAAAACAGGCCTCAATACAACGAAGAAGATAGCATAAACTTAAAAGTTATACTTATCAAGATTATCAGCTATTGGTATCTTTTTGCAATCGGTATCATACTTGCAATATTGATTGGTTTCTTCTATAATAGATATACACCTAGCATCTATCAATCAACAGCATCAGTATTCATCAAAGAAGACAAAATGGGCATAGACCCTACTTCCATGATGACCGGATTGACATTCAAAAGCAATATCAATATAGATAATGAAATAGGCATACTTCAATCCTATAGCTTGAGAGAAAGAACTATCAAAGAATTGGAATTTTTCAATGTGTCTTATTTCGCAAGCGGAAGAGTAGCATCAAGAGAATTATACAAAAGCACACCTTTCAATGTGGAACTCGACTACGACACATTACAGGTGGTTGAAAACAAATACGACATCGTATTCATCGACAATGAAACATATAGTTTAAAAACCAAGGAAAACGAATGCATTGTTTATAACTATGCCAAAGATGAAAATGCAGGACTAATAGAACTGCCTGATTATGAAGGAACATATCGTTTCGGAGAATGGGTCAACAATGGATTCAACAAATTCAGAATCATATTAAACAGCAATTATAATCCAAATCCAGAAAAAGAAGACAACGCTAAATACAGCTTTGTCATCAAAAGCCGCATATCTTTGATTGCAGAGATGAGCAGCCTCTCTATAGTACAAAGCACCAAAAACTCTTCTATCTTAAATCTGACAATACAAGGTTATAACAGACATAAAATCACCGACTATCTCAATCAGCTGCTTAATGAATATATGGAGAGAAACCTCGAACAAAAGAACCTTGTCTCAGAAAACACCGTAATATTCATTGATGAACAATTGATTGGAATCCAAGACTCTCTTAACAAAGCTGAAGTTGACCTTCAAGTATTCCAAGAAGGAAACGACTTCATGGATTTGGGAGCTCAGTCAAGCGAGATGTATAATCGTTTGAAAGACATCGAGAGACGTAAATCAGAATTGGAATTAAGCATCAAGTATTATCAAAATCTTCAGGAATATATCACCAAAAACATTGATGACTTGAACAAGTTGATTGTACCTAGCGCTATGGGCATACAAGACCAAATGCTCAACAAACTCGTTCTTGAACTTGTAGCATTGTCATCCGAGAAATCAAAGCTCCTTGCAAACTTAAATGAGAAAAACCCAATGGTTCAGAATATTGACGAGCAGATTATTCAAACTAAAATGCAACTGCTTGAAAATATCAACAATATGATTCATAATACAGAGGTTACAATATTGGAGTTATCAAACCAAATAATGGCATACGAAGAACAAATCAAGCAACTTCCAACAACACAACGTGCCTATTTAGGTTACGAGCGTAAATTTGCCTTGAATGACGAGCTCTATAAATTCTTGATGCAAAAACGTGCTGAAGCTCAAATCGTGATGGCTAGCAACAGTCCCGACAACAGCATCATTGATGAAGCTCTTGTTTCAAGAACCAGAAAAGTTGCACCAAGAAGCATGATGGTTTATTTGGTTTGCTTAGTGCTTGGATGCTGTATCCCTGCAGCATTCATCTTCATAAGAGAATTGCTCAACACCAAAGTAATGGAAAGAAGCGACATTGAAAAGATAAGCAAATTCCCTATCATAGGTCAGATTCCTTATACAGATCCAAAAGATGCCAAATCATCAACATTTGTCATCGACTCTCCAAAGTCGCCGGTATCAGAAGCTTTCCGTTCTATCAGAACTAATATTGAATATATTGTACAAGGAAAAGAGAAATGCATTTTCTCTGTCATCGCCGACTCTCCAGGTATTGGCAAGACATACATTTCCATCAATATGGCTTCTATTTATGCTATGTACGGAAAGAAAACCGTACTTGTTGGCATGGACTTACGCAAGCCTCGTCTCTATCAAGAATTTGGCATTTCAAATAAAGTAGGTGTCAGTTCTTACCTTGCAGGCAAGGCTTCTATTGACGAAGTGATTCAGCCTTCTGGCAAACTGAATACTCTTGACATTATCACAGCTGGTCCTATACCACCAAATCCTGCTGAGATGATAGCATCAGACAAATGTGCCAAGTTCTTTGATGAATTAAAAGAAAGATACGATTATATCATCATCGACACACCTCCACTCTTGTGGGTAACAGATGCTCTCTTGTTAATGAAATATGTAGATACATCTATATATATCGTTCGCCAAGCCGTTACAAACAAAAAGGCTTTCGAGCTTGTCATCAACGATTTAGAACAACGTAACTATAATATAAGTTTAGTTGTTAACGGCATCAACTATCAAGGAGTTTACGGCTATAGATATAGCTATGGCTATGGCGGATATGGTTATGGCTACGGTTATGGCTACGGTTACTCTCATGGATATTACGACGAAGAACATGAAGAGAATGTCAAAAAACGTAAACATAATATATTCTAATAAGAAATTGTTTATATGACAGCAGATAAAGATAGCAAGAAATGGTTCGCTATCTATGTCAAATCAAGAAATGAAAAAAAGGTTTTCAAATCACTTAATGACATAGGTATCGAGTCATTTCTTCCTTTAATAACAAAGATTAAACAATGGAGCGACCGTAAGAAAAAAGTAGAAGAACCATTGTTTAATTCTTATTTATTTGTAAACATTCCGTTGAGCGATTATTATAAAGTCTTAAATGTAAACGGTGTGGTTAGATTCATCTGTTTTGAAAAAAAACCAGTAGAAGTTCCCGAAAACCAAATTGAGGCAATAAAGAAATATATATGCGACACCGATATACACGATGTAGATTATGAAAGCATCAATTTCAAGGAGGGTGAGTTGGTAAGAATTAAATCAGGACAGATGAAAGACCTTACTGGAAGATTTGTCGAGATAAAAGGCAAACATCGTATTATGATTGAAATAGAAGTGGTAGGACAATATCTGCCTATTAATATAGCACGAACTAATGTAGAAAGAATTTAATAATCAAACTCTATCAAAAAATGAAGAAAATATTTATTATTATGATTGCAATGATGATGATGATTCCATCATTCGGTCAAGAAAAGACTTTAAAAAGAAAAGTTGCTATAGGCAGATTCACTAATGAAACACAATATGCTAAAGGCGTTTTTTACGACCGTGAAAACGATCCTATCCGCAAACAAGCATTAGACATTTTATCAGCAAAGCTCGCTACAAGCGGAAAATTCATCTTACTCGAAAGAGACGGCCTTGAAGAATTAGTAGCAGAATCTGGCAGTGAAATGCAAAAAATAGGTGCCGATTATATCATTTTAGGTTCCATAACAAAATTCGGCAGAAAAGTAGAAGGCGACCAAGGCGTCTTCACAGAATCAAAGACACAGACTGTAGAAGCAGGTGTAAGCATCAGATTGGTTGATGTTTCAACAGGCTTGATTATCTATTCAGATGAAGCATCAGGCTTTGCAGAAACAACTTCAAAACAAACTTTAGGAATAGGCGGCACCGCAGGTTTCGACGCAACATTAAGCGACAAAGCCATTTCTGCAGCCTTGTCACAACTCGTTGAAAACATCATCAACAAATGTATGGACAAACCATGGAAAGGTTATATCCTTGACATAGAAGATGGCACATATATCATCTCTGGCGGCAAATCACAAGGCATAGTTGAAGGTTCAACTTTCGCGCTATACAAAAAAGGCAAAGTTGTCACTAACCCACAAACTGGCATCAAAGTGGAATTGCCAGGAACAAAACTTGGTTCTGTCACAGTAGTTTCAAATATGGGCGACACTCCTGAAACAGAAATCTCATTCTGCACATACGAAGGTGAAGAAATTAATGAAAACGAATTGTCTAACTATTATCTCCTTGAAAAATGAAAAAAATTATAATGATATTATTCGCAGTTATTACATTATCATTAACAAGCTGCGGAGTCGGTAATTATTCAGTTGTAAGCGGCAATGCTGATAAGGCTTCTGTATGCTTTGTATCAACAGAAAAATTCGACATTACAGTAGATATCGACGGAACCACATACGAAGTTAAAACAATAAAAGACAAACAATATAAAAGCCGTCGCAATATAAAAAAGACTGCACAACAAGAGATTACACTTACACCAGGTCGTCATAAAATTATAGTAAAAAGAGATGGCGCAGAGATTTATAACCACGAAATATTCATCTCTAATTCTGAAGTGAAAGTCATAGAATTATGAAAAAATTTTTGGTAATTTTTACATCTGCATTATTGCTTTCCTCATGTTCCACTCCAAAATTATACTATTGGGGTAGTACAAGTTATGATGTGTCGAAATATGAACAACTGACTTATAGCAACTACGACAAGCAAACTCCGGAAAGTATATGCGAATTGGTAGCATTATACGAAGACATGGTTAACAATCCAGGAGGCTCCCGTAATGTCGTCCCTCCAGGAATATATGCTGAATACGGATACCTTCTTCTTCAACAACGTACCTTAGAATCGTTTGAAGGATATGCCACCAAACGACAAAGGAATCTGTTTAACACCGACGACTATGCAAGTTTATTTCAAGAGAAAGGCATCATGATGTTAGAAAAAGAAATAGAACTGTACCCTGAGTCAAAAACATTTATTTTACCCATAATTACAAGAGTAAAAAATCAAATAAATGAAGAAGATTAAATTATACCTTATATTTACATTGATTAGCATTATGATAACATCATGTGCTACATCCAACAATACCAGAGCTAGTTTATACCCCAAGATGTATGAAGAACAGCCAGTGTCAATACTTGTGATGCCACCTATTAATAATACTACCAATGTTGAGGCAAAAGAGTTGTTATATACATCAATAAGTCACCCATTGATTGAAGCCGGATACTATGTTGTGCCTCCTCATATAGCAATGGAATTTTTAAAAGCTGAGAGTGCCTACGATTCAGAAAGATTCATTGACGGCAACTTGTCGATGTTCGGTAAAATCTTTGGTGTCGATGCTGTCGTTTTCTCTATCATAGACAAATGGGTTAAGGTTGGCTTAGGCATACAGACTCAAATTACATATATGATTAAGTCGACAGAAACCAACGAAGTTTTATTTGAAAGAACATGTAATTTATACTTAGACCTTTCTGTAAATAGCGGTACCGGTGGGGCATTAGGAGCTCTTATGGATTTAGCGGCTTCTGCTATATTGACAGCAGCTACAGATCACATCGCAGCCGCACGTAAATGTAACAATTATATTTTCACAGATATTCCAAGAGGCAAATACAACCCTTCACACGGCCTCGACAAAGAGATAAATGCAGCAGAAAGGAATGCCAACGTAACAGTTAAATAAATAAAACAAAAAAGGTTGCCTCATTTTGAAGCAACCTTTTTTTATCAATATTTCTCTCCTTTTTCCAAGTCATTTTTTGTCAAGGATTTCTTATCCATCTGACGCCAGAAGTATGCGATATAAGCCACAACAAATGGGATAATAAGCGACACTATCGCCATTGTCTTTAGAGTGAATTCGCTTGAACAACTGTTTGACAATGTCAATGAAGATTGAATGTCGGCTGTTGATGGATAATAGGCGGTTCCATTATAACCAGCTATCATAAAGATAGCCATCACTGCCAATACGACACCAGGACCTGTAATCCATATACCTCTGTTGAATTCTTTTTTTACCAATGTCATAACGACACCTGCCACAAGCAATACTGCTCCCAATAAGAACATTATCAACACAGCTGGCATCTGAATCAAGTTATGGAAATACTTTCCTTTTTCCATTGTAACGACGCCTTCTGTATCCACTGCAAATCCATCCATAGTGATGAAATGAACGAGTACCAATACCAACATCAGAAGGAAACCGCCGAAACATAACATAAGGTTACGACGTAAATTAGCACGCAAATCATTATCATCTATATTATTAATCATATACAATGCGCCGAGACATACTGCTAAGAACATCACCATGAGACCGAACTCCACGTTGAAAGGATTAGCTACGGCTTCCAGTCCGTGCCATTCATTAGCCCAACGGCTGATGACAGGCGAAGCGATGTCACCAACAGCGCTCTTCTTTACCATAAAGTCAGAACCTGTGAAGAAGGTGCCAACAGCTGTACCTATTAATAAAGGTGCGAGACATCCATTCAAAGTGAGGAATATTCTGAAAGTATTTTTACCTAAGATATTGCCAGCCTTACTTTGGAATTCGTATGACACAGCTTGGAACACAAATGTTATCAAGATTAAAATCCAAACCCAGTAGGCACCGCCAAAACTAGTGCTATAGAAAAGAGGAAACGATGCGAAGAAAGCACCTCCGAATGTGACGAGAGTGGTGAATGTAAGCTCCCACTTACGACCTGTTGAATTGACGATTAGCTGACGTTGGTCTTCATTTTTTCCTGCCAGGAAAATGAGAGCATTACCGCCTTGAACGAAAAGCAAGAACACTAATAATCCGCCTAAAAGAGCGATAAGAAACCACCAATATTGTTGTAAAAATTCGTATGTAATCATAATTGTTCCTCCTTATTATTCATCTATTTTAGGACCTTGTTTGATAGCTTTAAAAATGATGCGTGTCTCGATGGCAAGGAATAAAGTAAATATAGCCACGAAAATGAAGAATGTAGTCTGTACCGCACCAACGCTGACACTTGATACAGCAGCATTAACTGGAAGCATGCCTTCTATAGTCCAAGGCTGACGGCCCGCTTCAGCTACAATCCAACCTGCCTGACCGCAGAGATATACCAAAGGAATAGACAGAAGTGAAATCCATTGTAACCATCTCATATTAACAAGTTTTCCTTTCCATTCCATCCAAAGGACAAAAATCATAAGAAGAAGCAAGAAGCTGCCGAAGTAAACCATAACACGGAATGACCAATAAATCAAAGGCACGTTAGGCACGAGTTCTTCCTGACTTTCGATATAACCATATCCGAAATATTCCACATTTTCATCGAGGACTTGACGAGCCTGAGCAGCGGCTTCTGGATTGGTGTCTTTCAACTCACGATATTCTGTAAAAGCAGCCAATGCAGTCTTGCCACGTTCCATTTTTTCCTCGGCTGAAAGATAAACTTTGCCGTCAGGTGTTGTATAACCATCAAGTATATTGTTGATGCCAGGCACATAACCGTCGATATCGTGAGTAGCGAGAATAGAGAGCATTCCAGGTATTTCAACGCCAGGCACTATTGAGAATGGAGCGCGTGTACCACCATCTTCAAGGCCTTCTGCAGCAGCAAGTTTCATTGGCTGATATTTACCCACATGAATGCCAGAGCTGTCGCCGCTGAGCATAAGAGCGAAAGTACCGATGATACCGACGATGGCCGATACTTTTATACTTGCGAGGGCAAATTTCGTTTCACGTTTTTTAAGCAGATACCAGCAGCTGACACCGATAGCGAAGATAGCTCCTGTCATCCAACCGCTGAAGACAGCGTGGAAGAACTTGGAGACAGCTACAGGGTTAAGAACGACAGCCCAGAAATCGACCATCTCATGGCGCACTGTATCAGGGTTAAACTCCATTCCCACTGGATGTTGCATCCATGAGTTAGCTATAAGAATCCAGAGGGCTGATATAGCAGAGCCGATGGCTACGAACCAAGTAGAGGCAAGGTGTAATTTCTTGCTTATCTTCTCCCAACCGAAGAACATCACTGCAAAGAAGGTAGCTTCCATGAAAAAAGCGAAGATGCCTTCGATGGCGAGAGGCGCACCGAAGATGTCACCCACAAACCAGGAGTAGTTGCTCCAGTTTGTGCCGAACTCGAATTCGAGGATGATACCTGTTGCGATACCGACAGCGAAATTAATAGCGAAGATTTTCATCCAGAACTTGGCAGTCTGTTTCCAAAACTCGTCTTTTTTAATAACATAAAGAGTCTCCATTGTTGCCATTATGATGGCAAGTCCCAAAGTAAGTGGGACGAAAATCCAATGGTAAGCAGCGGTGAGAGCAAACTGAGCCCTTGACCAACCAACTAATGCACTTTCAACCATAATTTTACTTTTTATTGTTTTTAATTAAATTGTCATCTTAAATCTGTATAAAAACTAATTTCTCATTAACTGCGTTCCCACATATTCACTTTTCTGTTCATCAGTCTTGCCAGCCATCACTGGTTTAAAGAAGAAGACTCTCAGTATAGCGAAAAGAATAACGGCTTTAAGAATTATGAGGAGCCATAGAGGTTTGCCCCACGTCATATTCTTAAAGCCGTCGGCATAAAAATTCCATATAGAAAGAATGATTTTTTTCATTGGATGAACTTCTTATTTTCTCTTAGCACTTAATATTTTACCTATATATACATGATGTATTCCTGCTGGGAAATTCTCGTAACGTTTTCTAGGCAGCTCCTCAAATCCAGCAGAGTCGAACTGATCGCGGTATATTATCTCGCACTCAAACACCTCTTTAGCCTCCAAATAATATGGAGCTCCATTTTCAGTGTAAGCTACGTGCAGGCCTAGAGTCTCTGCCTTGTCACCATCACGACCGCTATGAGTACCCATAAAAGCCAAAATGTCTTTATCTTTCTCATCGAACGACATCACTGTGAAGTATTTATGTTTTTCCATAAACTCTTTTGTATAACGAGAAGGAGCCACATAGACTGTCATTGTATTAACATCGTGATACCACACATTTCCCATGGCACCCCAGCCTATCGTCATTGCATTATGTTTTTCTTTGTCGCCTACACAGAGAAGCACGCCATCACCTTTGAACCAGGAAAAAGGACTACCCTTGAACTCTTTTTCATAGTCGAAATCGGTGAATGAAAGATTCTGTTCTTCCGCATTTTGTTCCGCTGCATTGACATTATTATAGAAGTTATAAGAGATTTTATTTGGATCCCATTTGTCTTTTGGTTGATTATCTCTTTCCGGATAACCAATGACGATTGTATTGAGAGGCAATACATTTTCTGGAAGTTGTAAAATTTTGGAGACAGCATCGCAGCGTTCTTTGATAGGATATGTGCCAGTCCATACTGCGCCAAGGTCCATTGCGTTGGCTGCGAGAAGAATATTTTGAGTAACGGCAGAACAATCCTGCACCCAATATTCACTTGCTATTCCTTCGAGAGCTCTGTCGAGGTCGCCACATACAACAATTGCCAAAGGAGCGTGAGCTGCCATTCCTGCATTAGGATTAGCCTCAGCTAAAGCCTCGAGCTGTTGTTTGTCGGTAACGACAACAAAATGCCAAGGTTGTTTGTTGACAGCAGAAGGAGCTGCCATTCCAGCACGCAGCAGTTTCTCTATTTTTTCATCCTCAACAGCTTTGTCGAGATAAGCACGCACCGATACTCGAGTAGCGATATTTTCCAACACTATAGTCTCCTTGTTTTTAGATTTCTGATTCGAAGTACACGATAACGTCATAATAACTGTAAAGATTAGAAGTAAGATACAATTAAGTTTTGGTGATTTCATAATAATTATTTTTTACAAATATAATAAAGTTTTATTTAGTCACTAAACTACAAAACAAATTAAAAATATTATGAATCTTGGTTAACACCATTGTCAGGGTTAATATTATAATACTCGTTCCATTGTTTCAGAACTTCTTGCCAGTCTTCCATTTCGCCGTTGGCGATAGCTTCCGCCTGATCGAGAGTCTTTTCATAATGTTGTTTCTCGGCATAACGCAGTTTCATCGCTTCTATGGTAGCCTCGTCGAGGATTTGGATTCTTCGACGGCGTACGCATTCATCGAGGTCGAGCGGACCGAAAGGCTGACCTGGAACATTGAAGTCGGAGATGTTGAAGTTAAAGACCGTACGCAAAGTATGACGCACCATCTTTTGTCCGGAGCGATTGCCTGCCACCTTACGGTTCAAGAGTTTACGAATGATATCAATCTCGCGTTGTGAAAATTTATTTCTTCCCATAATTTTAATTTACAATTTACAATGCAGGGGCGTATCGAATACGTCCTTTTGAATATGTTATGCAAAGATAAGAAAAGTCTACAAGACTACAAGACCACTCATTGACAAACTGACGAAAGATGAGATTTACTCACCTATTTATAATCTTAGCTTTCATTGTTGCGAACTCCTCTTCCGTAATCAAGTCCTGAGTTTTCAAGGCAGCCAGTTCTTTAAGTTCTTCTACAAGGAATTGCTATTTCTACATATTTTAAACAAAAAAACCTCGTGGAAATTCTTCTGCGAATTTAATATTGTAATCAAATTATTCTTTCAAAGCACTCTTCATTTTCATAAATTCTTAGTACTTTTGCCATGAGAACAAACAAAAACTAAGAATTATGTCACAAGAAAAAGCGCGTATTGTAAAATCGCATGATATTCGTATTGATAACGATTATGCCGATTGGATTGCAGAAGTAAAACATCGCTATCGTTCATCTCAGGTAAAGGCAGCCGTAAAAGTTAATGCAGAGAAACTTCTTTTCAACTGGCAACTTGGCAAGGACTTGGTACAGAAGAAAGCCGAAGAACGTTGGGGAGCAGGAGTTGTAGAACAAGTAAGCCTTGATTTGAAGCGAGAGTTTCCAAATGCAGAAGGGTTTTCCACTTCCAATCTGTGGTATATGAAGAAGTGGTATCTTTTCTATACCGATCAAGTATCTTTACAAAAACTCCAATGCTTCGTTGGAAAATTACAATCTTCTGTTAATCAAACAACTCTAAAACTCCAACGACCCGTTGGAGAAATCATCAAACAGACCATTTATGAACCAACCATCGAAGATGGTGTTGAATTTCCACAACTGTTCGCCTTGGTACCTTGGGGTCAACATATAGAAATCATAACACGAAGCGAGAACATAGAAGAAGCTTTATTCTACCTTAATCAAGTAATAGATAAAGGTCTTAGCAGACCCGCTTTGATTAATTGTATCAAAGCAAATCTTTACGAGCATCAAGGTAAGATTATCAACAACTTTACAGAACATCTGCCAAATCTACAAAGCAAGCTAGTTCAAGAAGTGTTGAAAGAAAATTATGATTTCGGCTTCGCCACTGTAAATCATGAAATATATAACGAAGCTGAATTAGAAGAGTCTCTAACAAAAAACGTAACGGACTTATTGTTGGAGATGGGGAATGGTTTTGCTTTTCTCGGACGACAGAAAGAAATTCTCGTCGGAGGTCGTACACGCAAGATTGACCTTTTATTTTATCATATACGTCTTCGCTGTTACATCGTTTGCGAACTTAAAGCAAGACCTTTTGAACCAGAATTTGCTGGGAAATTGAATTATTATGTCAATGCCGTTGATGAACTGATGAAGTCAAACGATGATAATCCTACCATCGGCTTGCTTGTCTGTTCCGATATGGATAGCATTGATGTCCAATGGTCGTTCAAAGGAATCTCTACTCCGATGGGAGTCGCGACATATAACAATATACGAATCAAAGACGCATTGCCAAGTCAAGAACAATTAGCTGATAGAGTACGACTTCTGCAAAAGGAATTACAAGAAACCAAACGGCTGATGAAGAAATGAAACGCTTGAATAATGCATTCGGCATAGGTATAATATTAATGCAAGCAAACGATTACAAGATTCTTTATTCTGCTCGTAAAAAAGAACTGGAATATAACACTATTGAGAAATTATGCAACCTTAACCCTGATTTCAGTACATTTATTGCCCAATTGTCAAAAGTCATAAATGCATCAAAAGAATATACAGGCGATGCAAGATTAAGCTTTGAAAAAAATGCGATAAAATATTCGAATCAGACGAAGAAATAGAAAACTATTGTAAAGAACATAATATTCCATTCTAATCTAAAAAACAAATTGATTGTTGTTTGACCTTTTCTTTTGAAGCCAACAGACTACGGACAACTGTCAACAGTCTGTGCCAGTGTTTGAGTTCAGTGTCATACATTCACGACTTTCACCACGATACCTTTTTGTTTTCCTTTTTTTATAGTATCTAAAGTTCCTCTGGAAGAAGGCGTTACGAAAGCAAGGACATAATCTG
>JAEIGA010007655.1_pt1 | contig 16388 bp, 14 predicted proteins | sample 9270691 | NCBI WGS metagenome assembly JAEIGA01 (sample SAMN17057246, study PRJNA624740) | gut metagenome | biome: biome; isolation source: fecal sample | host: Bos grunniens | place: China: Xizang | collected 2019
AGCCAGTATTCGTCGATCCGGCGGATCTGTTTGCAGGTTAATTCAGTCATAAAGCATCACCTTGTGATATCATAGCACAGTTTTCTCCCGAGAGCAAGTGTTTTTCTATCGCGGACAGCTTTTCTCTCCCTCCCCGGCCTTTCTGTGGATGAAAAAGGACCCGAAGCACAGCGCGCTGCCGTACTTCGGGCCGTTTTTTATTTCAGGGATCCCCTGTCAGGTGATCTCCACGTCGGAGTGGAGGAAGGTGATCTCCCGGACAAGGCGGAAGGGCATCCCGGTCTGGATGCCGGTATCCGCACGCTGGGGGGCCTCGGAGATCCGCTCCACCTGGCTCTGCCGCACGGTTTCGTCGCAGCCCTCGTCCTCAAAGCCTGTGCCATTCCAGACGGGCAGGCGGGCCGTGGTGCGGCCTGCGCCGCTTCCCTGCTGCTTCCGCTTGCCGGAAAGCAGCACCTTCAAGTATCGTCTCATGATTCCAGCCATCGTTTACACCTCTTGCCTTTATTGCTGCCCGTTGGGTCCTCAGCAGGCCTTCACCAGCACCAGGGAGATGTTATCCCGTTCCCGGCGCTGCTTTACCAGCTCGATCAGAACTCCGGCCTTCATCACCATCGCTGCCTCGTTGGCCAGGGCCTCCGGCGCGCAGCTTTCAAAGATCTCGCCCGTCGTCAGCTCATGACGGAAGCCGTCGGAGCAGAGCATATAGACCGTATTCTCGGCAATGCTGCCGCTGAACATATCCGGACGGACCAGACTGGAAGCACCCACGCACTGCAGCAGCACATTCCGCTTGGGATGATGCTCGGCGTCCTCGGGTCTGATGTTGCCCAGCGCCACCTCCCGGGCCACATAGCTGTGGTCATTGGTGATCTGGCGCAGACCGGCCCGAAGCTCATAGGCTCTGGAGTCGCCCACGTTCATGATGTAGTAGCGCTGCTGGGTCAGGAGCATCACCACAGCCGTCGTACCCATTCTGGCACCCAGCTGCATCCCGTACTCCCGGATGCTGGCATTCTGGTCCTGGATGATCCGTTCCCAATCCACGCGGATGGACTCCTCATCCAGCTCACTCTGGCAAAGCTCCGGCAGAGACTCCAAGGCCCAGCGGCGAAATGCCCGGACCACGTTGGCGCTGGCCACCTCGCCCTGCGCCAGGCCGCCCATACCGTCACAGAGTACCGCAAAGACCATGCCGCCCTGGCAGGTCTCCAGCTCCATCACACTCAGGCAGTCCTGGTTGATATCTTTCACAATTCCCACGTCCGTTTTCGCACACATGAGAAACTTCATGGGCTATCCCTCCCGATTCTTACCCCTTGATCCCAGGGTATCAATTCAGTTTGCACTCAAACTCCTCGTTGTTCAGACGCAGGATGTCGCCGGTGCGGATCCTGCACCAGGTCTTCTTGGGGATCCGCTTGCCATTGATATAGGTATGGTTCAGAGAATCCTCGTCATAAACCTGGAACTCGTCCAGTTCAAACCGGACCTCGATGTGCTTCTTGCTGATGGTGGGGTTGCCGGTGATGGCGTAGTCCACGGAGCGGCGCTCACGGCCGATCCGGAAAGGCGTCTTGTTCAGCTCGATGACCTCGCCGGTGCTGACGCGGACCAGGTTGGGGCCGACTCCCTCGCCTATGACGGTCTGATCGCTGCCCTCGTCGGGATCGCCGCCGAAGTGGACCTTGTCGCGCTTCTCCACCGGCTTCTTCTCCGGTGCATTGGTAACGGGAGGCTCGGGCTGCTTCCACTGCTTTTCGGGAGCAGCAGGCTCCTCCCGAACGGAAGCCTCGAACTCCGGAGGGGGATCGCCGGGGATGGAGAAGCCGCGGCCGGCACCGGGATCCTGGGTCTTCTTCTTGGGCTTCTTCTCGGGTGCGGGAGCAGGCTTGGCCTCCTTACCGGCGTCCTTCTGGCTCTTGTAGGTCTCCAGGTTCTCCTTGCTGAAGTGCTGGAGCAGATACCACACGGACATGCCCTTGTCCTCTGCCTTCTCGGCAGGCTTCTCCTCGGTCTTCTTGTCATACCGGGGGCCGCTGATGCCGAATTTCCCGTCGAGGTTGCTCTTGCCGCCGGGCCGGTCGCCGGTGTTCGGACCCTTACCACCGGGCTGTACAGGGGGAGTGTGCTTCTTCTCTGCACCTCTGCCCTTCTCGGTGTAAACGGTATCGCGGTCATTGACGCGCTCGATATCCCGGACAGGGGCGCTGGCCTTTTCGTTGGCCAGCTTCTCCAGCAGCGCCTTGAAGTCCACCAGGGACAGCACGGGAACGCTGTTGAAATAGTTCAGCAGGGATGCCATGAAGCTGAAATCATCGGACTGCTCGAACTTGGTCCACTCGAAGACCATCTCCTTGAAGAAGGCTCTCAGGTCCGGCTGCTTGCACTCCCGGAGGATGGGCAGGCAGATCATGGAAGCCTCACCGGTGGCACCGTCGATGAAAATGTACTTGCTGTCCAGCAGGATCGTGCCGGCCTCGAGCATGTAGTCCTCTGCATTGAGGAAGCCCTTGACCATGCTGTTCAGAATGGCCAGCAGGCGCTTCTTGCTCATGGGGCTGGAGAAGACCGTCTCCGCGGAGATCTTGGAGGTGATATTGTACTTGATATATCTGCTCTTGTCCATCTGCTGGTAAACAGCGTCCAGCAAACCGGGGATGCTGTTGTTGGACAGCATTCCAAGGCTCATGGTGTCGAGCTGTTCGTCCTCCAACAGCTCATAGACCAGGATATTGCTGCTTCCCTGGTTTTCAATGGTAAAGTTCATTCTGCTCCTCCATCAATGATTGTATTTGTACAGCACCAGCATTTCCCACTCGTCGCCCGTCAGAACATAGACGGTGCCGCTGCTGCTCATGTCTTTGGCATCCAGGAAGGAAGCCGCCAGGACCTGCTCGCCGGTCAGATCGATGAAGCCCCAATAGCCTTCGATCCGCACCGCCGCCAGGCCGTTGGAAAAGCTCCGGGCGTCCTCAAACTGCGGCTCGATCTGGATCTCGCCGCTGTTGTTGACATAGCCCCACTTGCCGCCGATCTTCACCGCAGCCAGGGTGGCGTCGGCAAAAACCTTGACGTCCTCATAGCGATCCTTGCTCCAGACCTTGCCGCTGGTGTCGATCATCTGCCAGCCCTGGCCGTCGGAGACGAAGATGCGGTCATTGCGGCAGACCGTCTCCTTTTCGTCCATCCGGACATCCGTGTAGCGCTGACCGATCAGGTCCTCGCCCTCGTAGCCCACCAGCTGCCAGCTGCCGTCCTTCTTCACGGCTGCCACGCCGTTGGCGATGTTGGAGGCCGCCTCGAAGCCCACGGCGATGGGTTCGCCCTTGATGCTGTACAGGCCGTAGGTGCTGCCGTTGTAGATCCGCAGGACGTCATTTTCCAGCAGACCCAGCTCCTTCATATCCGGAACATTCTGGACCACGCGCTTCTTGTAGCCCTCGGTGTCGATGTAGTAGGCATTTCCCTCACCATCCACCACGGGAGCCACACCGTCGCTGGAGAAGGGGCCGACCTTCAAGTACCGGTTGGCAACCACCCGGTAGCCCAACTCGTCCACATAGCCCCAGTGTTCCTTGATCCGGACGGGACTCATGCCGCCGGAAAACACACCGACCTCATCCACATCCGCCGCCAGATAGAACTGGTACTCGATGGCATCATAGGCGGTGTTCAGCTTCTCAGAACGCAGACCCCGTTTTTCCGCCATGTCGAAGATCTGGAAGCACTCCTCATAGTCGCGCTTCTGCATGTACATGTCCATCGCCAGCTCATAGACCTCGATATCCTCCGGATACTGCTTCAGCAGGTCCTTGACCAGCTTGCCCTGGAGCTGGCCCATGCCATAGTCCTCATACAGAGAGGCCAGCTCCAGGTTCAGCTCCAGAGAGGGCCGCTCCTCCAGAGCCAGAATGTACTGGCGCTGGGCGTCGATGTAGATGTCCATCTCCCGGTAATCCCGGGCTGCTTCCAGGTATTGGTTATAAGTCTGCTGCGCCTCGACCTTGCCGCTGACCAGGCTGTAAATGGAAGCCAACAGCATGACCGCCAGCAGGACAGGCACTAGAAAACGATAATTTTTCATTCTTTCTCACATCCCCGTTAGACAAACTGAAATAAACGTACCGATCACGATGGCAGGGCCAAAGGGGATCGAATCCTTTCTGCCCTTGCGTTTGGTTGCCATCAGGAACAGCACCGTCGCCAGAGAAACCAGCAGCGCCGTAAAGATCGCGCCCCAGCTGCCCGTGGTACCCAGAAACAGGCCCAGGACCACGAAGAGCTTGATGTCGCCAAATCCGATGGAACCCTTGGCGCACACGGAGCAGAGCATCGCCGCGGCAAACAGCGCACCGGCTGCCACCACCTCGGAGATCAGCATATACATGGCTCTGCGGTCGTCTGCCAGAAATTCGAAGGGCAGCAGCACCACCCGAACGGCAAGTCCCATCAGCACGAAGGCATTCGGGATCCGATAGGTTTTGTAATCGATGTAGGCCACCGGCCAGATGACCGCCAGCAGCAGCATCCGCTTCAGGTTGTCAAACACCGTATTTCCCGGGAGCATGCCCGGCAGGCACAGGCTCAGGACCAGCAGGGCCACCACCGCAGCCGCCGCGTAGATCAGCATATACATCCGGTCCTTTTTCAGCGCTTCCGGCTCCGGGGTCACACCCTCGCGGACGGGGTGCATCTCCCGGTCCCGAAGCAGCAGAAAGAAGCTCAGCGCACAGACCAGCAATGTGGTCAGGGGAAGTATCCAGTTTTGCATAACAGGTCATTTCCTCCTTCTGTGGTCATTGTCCGTCTTCCTTCGGCGCTTCTACCGGAGGTGCTTTCGGGGTGGGATCGCCGTAGCCGTCCTTCAGCTCCACGGTCACGCCGGGATTGTTCTTCTCAAAATCCCTGATCAGCTTTTCCAGCGCGGCCTTGTCCGCGCCGTCCGGCACCACCAGCACCAGCTTGTAGCTGCGCTCGCCGTCGCCCTCGGGGACCGTGGTGGGTTTCCCGTCGGGTCCGGTGACCTCGATGCCATCGGTCTGCTTGTCGGCGCCTTCCTTCATCTTCTTCAGCGTCTCGTCCAGTCGGTCGGTGACATATTTGTCCTTGGCACCGGATTCCGTGGTGGTATCCACGGTGATGATGCTGATAAAGGTATTGGTATCGCTGTCATAGGCATCGTAGCCGTTGCCGGTGGCAGGATACTCATAGTTTTCCCGTTCCTTGTCCACGATGTACTTGCCCCGGGCCACAGGACCGGTGTCCCAGATGGTGGAGGGAGGCGACTTGGTTTCCATAGAGGCTTCGGGGTTGATCTTGCTGATGCCCCGGCCCCAGGCCGTACATTTGACGCAGTTTCGGAAGGTAAAGTCGAACTCGATGTTCAGCAGCTGGATCACCCGAACGTCGTAGGTCACCACCAGCTGAATGAGGTTCGAGGTTCCGTTCTGCAGGAAGGTGGTATACTGAAAATCCAGTCCGTCCATGCCGTCCACGACGTTGTATCGCAGCAGGAAATCCGCCGGATCGTCGGACGGGGACGCCTTCAGATTCTTTTTCATGAACGCCTTGGCCAGCGCCTGACAAAGAAGGGATTTCGCCGACTCCTTCATCTCGTTGATGGCCATTTTGCCCATGCCCAGGATGAAGCCCGTCGGGTCGTCGGCAATCCGATCGGCATACTGGTTCACCAGACTGTCCACATTGTCAATGCTGCCCTGGATCTGCCCGATCATGTTTTCAAAATCGCCGGACTGGGCGCTGTTGCTGGCCTTGGTCAGGGAATCCATCAGGGTGCTGACGCCCTCGATGGTATTGTCCGCCAGCGTCCGGCTGTCCTCGGTTCCTTCGTAGAGCTTCTTGTCCGGCGCATCGAGGCCGAACTTGTAGTAGAAGAAGGAATACTGAGAGATCTCCTTTGCCGCGGAGCTGAGGGCCATGTTCATCTTCGCCTGAATATAGCAGACATTGACAATGGACAGGATCGTAAAGATGGCGAACATGAAGATCGACAGCGACAGAAGGCCCTCGACAACGACGGCACCTCTTTCCTTATCCGTTCTCATGCTTCCTCACCTCGGTTTTGTTGATGTTTTTGTGTGTTACTCAGCCACAAAGGGGATCCCCAGCTCGTTGGCCACGCCCTCAATAAAGCTGCCGGCCTCGCCGTAGATGGTCAGGTTTTCGCAGGCCAGGAAAGCTGTAGACTTTGCATCTTCGCTCATTTCAGTCAGTGCAGGACCAATGTTCAGCTTTTCCAGCTGATGGCACCGGGAGAAAGAGATCTCCTCAATGCTTCTGAGATTATCACCCAGGTAAACCTGCTTCAGTGCCTTGCAGCTGTTGAAGGAGTTGTAGCCAATGACCTCAACGCCCTCAGCCACAACCAGCTCCGTGCCGGTGTTGTTGCCGAAGACCTCGCCGATCTCCTTGACGCCATCGGGGATCAAAACACCACGGACGGCACACTCATTGCTAAAAACATATCTTGCGATCTCCTTGACCGGCAGACCATCGATCTGTGCAGGGATGATCACGATATCACTGCTTCCATTATAGCTTTCGATGACAATGCCATCTTCGTCCCAGTTCAGGCTGTACTCAAAGTCTCCGACAGGATTCTCGGGCAGGGACTTCAGATATTCCACGGTCAGCGCTTCCTTGCTGGGGTTCTGGATCTGAGGCTCGGTCTCCACGGTGTCGTTGCCCTGATCCTCCACGGGGGTAGTCTGCTGGACGGGGGCGTTGTCGGGAGCAGTCTCCTGGGGCTTATCGCCGCAGGCAGCCAGGGCCAGCACCATCGTCAGGGCCAGCAGCATTGCAATGATCTTTTTCATAATTGTTTTCTCCTTTCACTTTTAGGAATAACCCCGGACGATGTTGATCTTGTAGGTACACCAGTCCGTGGCCGTTCTCATGCCATTTGTGTCGTATTCATCCAGGTAATAGGGGATGGTCACCATCAGGGGCTTCACCCGAAGGTCTGCATTCAGGCTGAAATACATCCGGGTCTTGGCCAGATCATAGCCATCGACCTTTGTGAGCTTTCCCATATTTTTCTCGATCAGGGTCCCAAGCCGGTTATACATCGCTGCCTCATTGCTGGTAAAGCCGCAGTAGACAAAGAGCGTTATATAGTCGCTGTAGAAGAGGCCCTTATCCTTGTTCTTACCCTTGTCGACAGCTCCGGTCAGCAAATTAAAGAATGCTGCATAGCCGGATGTATCACCATCTGACTCGCTGTCCAGTGAGAACCACCAATCGCCTTCATCCATCTTGTACAGTTCCACAGGCATTCCTGCAAAGAGGCGTTGATTATCCTTGCAGGTTTCCATTGCAGCCAGGATCGGCAAAAGCACCGCCTTGATAACCGGCGCAGGAACAATGCCCGCAAACGCAGTACTGATAGAACCAGCGATAACATTCACAGCCTGGCCGGTATTGGAACTCATTCCCCAGAAATTCTGGAAAGCGGAAACGGTATTCAGCGTAAACCGAATGGTATAGATGTCACCATAAGCCTTCTTCAGATTCTCCACAGGGGACGACTGTCCATAAAGCAGGTACTCCACCTCGGCCAGATAGACATGGTTGTTGTTCAGGTCGATCATCTTGTTGGTCAGGCTCTTGTTGAAGGTATCCTTCTCCTTGGTACTGACCCACATTTTATCCTGGGCCTCCAGATCACCAGCCGGATCGCCGTAGACATTGTTCGCCTTGAAATAGGTGTGGTTGGTATCCGCATCTGCAGGGACCATCGCCTTCCGCGCTTCGTCGCCCATGTTTCTGTACATGGCCTCCCGGTCGAAGGTGGCGTAGCTGAACATCTCCATTGCATAGGTGGTCACAAACAGATCGTCGCGGATATTGGTGAATCTTCCGTTAAACAGATCGTCCACCAGATTCACGATGGAGGTAAACGTATCCGTTACGCCGAAGACACCGGTTTCTGAATAAGTTGCAGGCATCGTCGCACCGGAATTTCCTCGATAAACGGTGGCACCCTCCTTGGCCTTTTTCTCATATTCAGCCTGGGCATTCTTCGCATTTTCTTCGTCCTTCTCGGCTTCGTTCACTTTTTCCTTCGTTTTTCCATCCAGATTCTCACGCATGTAGGTGTACAGCGCAGGAGTATCTTTCCTCAGGTTCGGATTGTAATTGTTGTCAGCCGTATGCTCCAGCTTGACCTCGCTGCCTTCGGCAGGCTTGTAGAGTGTTTCAAAGGTCGTATCGGAATAATTGTTGAGGGAATTCTGATTCAACGGGATCCCGGCATCCGTAACCACGGTCAATGCCGCAGTTTTGAAGGTTGCAAAGGATTTGATATTCTTCAAAGACGTGCCGCCGTAGGTCGTCGCGTCGGTTTTTCCCCGCACCGTCTTGAATTGATCCCGGATGTTGACCAGACGGGTCTTCAGCTCCGTCACGGATTCATCCGTGATTTCGCTCTGGAGGGTCATCTCATCAATATATCCGCGTTCCGTCTCACCCATACTGGTCGAGGAACCATCTGCTTCCGTATCGTAGTCTTCAAATTCCAGCTCATATACCAAAGCCAGCGCCAGCAAACCGTCCAGGCTCTTGATCTTTTCGCCGTCTCCGTCGATGGCAATATCCAGCTTCTTGATGAGGTTATCATACTTCGTATAAATGGAGCTGAGCTGATTGGCAATGTAGATCAGTGCGTTCTCAAGGGTCATGGACGTGCCGTCCACAGTCACGGAATGGGAGGAGTGTTTGACCGTATTCAGGTTCTGAGAAGAAATGCTTGCCAGACCGTTTGCCGCCTTGATGTATGCGTCATTGGGATTGCTGGGCGAGCCGCTCAGGAATTTTTGGTAGCATGCCTGCAGCTCATTGAGCTTGTTCTGGCAGGTGGTGGCCCAGTCATTGGGAAGCTCCTTGTAATTCTTGCCGGCATTCTCCGGCTTCGGCTCCTTCTCGCAGCCCTCCATCATGGCCTTGATGTTCTTATAGGCGTTCATGACGGCCCGGCCCTTGGTGCTGATGGTATTGTGGACATTGCCGTAAGGGCCGCTGTGGACTGCCTTATGCATATCCACCCACCACTGAACCGGATTATATCCGCTTCCCTGGGAGGGGTATTTGCTCATCAGGTCAGAAGTAGCATTGGCATAGCTGTTAACAGCCGTCTGCAGTTCCTCAATGCTCCGGGTAGCTGCCTGGATTTGCGTGTCCAGATCGTTTCCGTTGAGATAGTAGATCGTTGTTCCATCCTCTGCGGTTCCGGTACTGGAGTATACGCCGGGCAGATCCTTGATCTGCGCCGAATTGTAGCTGCTGATGTTGTAGACGACTCGCTTGTACGCAGCGGTCAAATGGCTTGTATTCAGCAAATAATTCACTGCATACTCATGGATCTTTGCGTAGGCCGTCCGATAGCTGTCGATTTTGGCAGCATCCTGCAGCAGTGTATCGCTGTCGATTCCGGAAGAAGCATCGACATAATCCTTGATGGCCTCATAGCTTCGTATGGCCGCCTTCAACAACTCGCCTTCTGCTTCGTAGAATTCCCGTTTCTCCCTGACGAGATCGTCATTTTCATCGGATTCCAGGAATTGACCCACCTCAGCAGCGGAAGCCTGAAGCCGTCCGACCAGTGTTGTGGCCAGCTCGATGGGCGCCCGGTATTTCATGAACTCCACCACGGAGTCCTTGAGCATGGCCGGGTTGCCCAGGTTGGCGTTTGGCACTTCGCTGACCAAGGCGGTTTTGTCCGCCGAAACGCATTCCACCTGGAGCAGGTCGTAGATGGTGTCGTCGCTGGTGGCGTTTGCGTAGACACCGGCCAGGAGGTGGATCTCATCGTTGGACAGGCCCTGAGACGAGATGGTCCGCAGGAAATACTCCGCCGAGACGGTGTAGAAATCCTCAATATTCTGGCAGGAGCCGATGAGGCCGTAGTATTCACTCAGGTCCGCATCGTAGTTGGTCAAAAGGGTGTTCAGCGCCAGATCCGCCGACGCCTCCGCCGAGGATTTGGACAGCTCCACACGGCTCAGGTCCACGAAGATGCAGGAGATCGCGATGCAGGGAACCAGCACCAGGATCAAAAAGATCGATACCGCGCCCCGGTTGTTTCGAATTGCTTCCATTGACATGCTGTTTCCACCTCCCTCAGCTCATCCACTCTTTGGCCTTGCCGACGGCCTTGTTGATTTTGGCTTTCAAATCATCGATCGCATCCATCACGCCCAGCTGTTCCAGATAGTCCTCCACCATGTTCACGTTCCGGATCAGCTCCGTGGTGTCCGAAACGGGCATGGAGGCGTGGGAACTCATGGTCACGGAGACATTCTCCGACTGGCCCAGCATTCTGATGGGGAAGACGATCTCGTATTCCGCCGTCACTTGGAAGGTCGAATACAAAAATCCGTATTCATAATTGGCCTCTGCGGATTTGATATCCGGCCGCATACCGGAAAAATAGCCGTCATTGAGGCCCTCGATCTCCTCATAGACCCGGTTCTTGATGGTGCCGACGATGTCGCCCACGCCATTGGAGTCCAGCGCCCGGTAGGGATAGACCTCCACCGATGCCGGATCCGTGGGGATCGCGCCCTTGGCCTTCAGGATGGTCGGATCGCCGCAGTAGGCTGCGCCCTCCACGGCCAGACGGTTCACCACCGCCTCCACCCTGCACTTCTGAAAATAAGCGTTACCCGCATAAATCATAAGGAGGATGACCAGAAACATCACGGGAAAAACCACGGATGCTTCCACAAATATGGCACCGCTCTCACGATCCTTCGTTTTCATCGCTGTCACTTCCTTACGAGTAAAATTTCTTGATTGGTTTGTCTGACACTTGTGCGGCAGCGGCGCTGCCGCACAAGCCCAGACTTTCAGGTCAGATCAGTTGATCTTGCTGGTTGCTGCATCAGTGGCGTTGCCGGAGATCGCATCCAGCAGATTCTGGATCAGCTCAGCAATGGCATCCTTGAAGACGATGGCCAGCAGAACGGCGATGCCGATCAGAACGACCATAGAGACGATGTTGGTATCGCCGTCCTCGTTGGTGAAGAACTCCTCTGCACGCAGCTTCAGGGTCAGCAGGAACATATTCAGCATGTTCATCATGATAGTGTCCTCCTTTCTTTCGTACTATATATATCAGCAATGGTCACACTCCGATATTTGCGAAAATGGGAATGACGACCATGACCAATATGCCAATGAGCATCAGCATCATGGGGATCAGCAGCTTGCTGGCTGCCGTCTCGCCCTTTCGTCTGACGGTCTGCTTCTTCGTGGCCCAGACTTCCTTGCTCTGGGCCTGCAGGGCATCGGCCACCTCCTTCGGGCCACGGACCAGTGCCTGGGCGATGGTGGAGGTGAGTTTCTTGATCTCGGGGATCACGCAACGGGTGCCGAATTCATAGAAGGCATCCGTCTCGCGCATACCGTTGTCCATCTGGTTGACGGTGATGCGCATCTCCTGGTACAGCTCCGTGTCACCGGCCTTGGACACCTCGCGCCATGCCTCGCGCAGGTTCATGCCTGCGTTGGTCAGCAGCGCCAGCTTGGAGACCGCCTCGGAGAAGTCGCTGAGCAGCAGCTCGGAGCGCTTGATGATCTTCTCGGTGGTCAGGGTGCCGAAGTAGTAGTAAGCCACCGCCGCAAACATCACCACCACCAGAGAGGCGGCGATGTCGTTGGCGAAGCCGTACATGGGGGCCGCCAGGGTCAGCAGCGTCAGGGAGAGGGACACCTTCTGGGCGTAGATGACGCGGATGTAGTAATCCGCATACCGCTCGCCGTAGAGGATGGCGATCTCCTTGCGGACCTTTCGGTCATGCTGGGATTTGTACTCATAGCGGATCAGGCACATGGCCGCATAACCCAGAAAGTACAGCTCCTTGAAGGGGTATTCATTTTCGTCCAGCTGGTCGAAGATCGCCCGGTCCCGGTTGCCCAGGCCGATCACAAACAGGAACAGCCACAGGGCCAGGATCGCCGCACCGACCGTGAACACGATAATATCAAGCAGAGATAACATGTCCTCACTCCTTTACACTTTGATGTCGAGAATGACCTTGCCGATGTAATAGGAACCCACGAACATAGCCACGCCGATGGTGGTGGCGATGATGCCGGCAGGGGTGACGAAATTCGCCGCGAAATCCGCGCTCATCATCTTGATCATGCCGATCAGGACCACGGGCATGAAGATCATAATGTTCTGCTGGCTCTTGTTACCGGTAAGGACCGTCTCGATGTCCTCGGCGATCTCCATTTTGTCGCAGAGGATGGAGTGGGTATTGCGGATGGTGTCGCGGATGTCGCCGCCCTTGCGGAAGCAGACCCGGAACACGCTGGCAAAGCTCTTGATGTCATCCAGGCCGCTGCGCTCACCCAGATCCTCCAGCAGGATCTCGATATCCACATTGTCGCGCATGCCCAGGAGGATGATCTTCAGCTCCTCGATGATGGCCGCATCCTCCTCGTACTGGACCTTCAGGTCGTCGTAGGTATCCTGGAAGGCGTTGGCCACATTGCTGCCGGCACCCAGGGAGGTGGTCAGGGATTCCAGCATATCCCGGAACTGGCGCTTCAGCATACTCTGGCGCTTGTCACGGATCTGCTCGATCCGGATGGGGACATAGATCTTACCGGCCAGAACACCGACGATACCGGGAATGACCAGATCCAGGACCCGGGTCAGCATGGTGGGGTTGCCGAACTCATCCTTGCCGATGCCGCCGTAGAACAGATAGCCCACGGCTGCACCCACCGCAAAGGCCAGCAGGAAATACAGCACCTTATCCTTGAAGGGCATATGGTAGACCCGATAATTATAGGTCCGCATATTGTTCTGGGACCGGAAATGCTGGGGTTCCAGAACTGTTTTCTCTTTTTTCTCTTTCTTCGCCTTTTTCTGCTTCTTTTCGGGGACTTCCTCGTCCCTTTGTTTCTTTTTCAGCAATGCCATAGGACCTTCCCCTCTCAGATATCAATATTGATGCCTGCATTGCGCAGCTTCTGGACGCCGATCATCTTGTTCCCGGTCCGGACCAGACGGCCGGAGACCTTGGTCAGGGTCGTCTTCTCATCCTCCACAAACTTGTACAGGGGATTGAGCTTGATCTCACCGCCGCCGGGGCCGGGGACATACTCCACGACCTCGCAGATCTCCATCGTCTTTCTGCTCTTGTCGCGCAGACGGGAAAGGTGGATGATGATGTCCACCGCAGAGGCGATCTGCTGGCGGATGGCCTCCAGGGGAAGGCCGTTGGCGCCCTGCAGCACCATCGTCTCCAGACGGCTGAGCATATCCTCGGTGGAGTTGGCATGGCCGGTGGAGAGGGAGCCGTCGTGGCCGGTGTTCATGGCCTGGAGCATATCCAGGGCCTCGCCGCCACGGACCTCGCCGACGACGATCCGTTCCGGACGCATACGAAGGGAGGACTTGATGAGATCCCGGATGGTGACCTCACCGGCACCGGAGGAGTTGGCGTTTCTCGTCTCCAGACGGACCAGGTTGTCGACGCCCACGATCTGCAGCTCCGCGGAGTCCTCGATGGTGATGACGCGCTCGTCTCTGGGGATGTAGTTGGACAGGGCGTTCAGGAAGGTGGTCTTACCGGAGCCGGTACCGCCGCAGACGAAGATGTTGTACTTGGCCTTGACCAGCAGCTCCAGCTGCTCGGCGATCTCCTTGGTCAGGGAGCCATAGCCGATCAGCTTCTCCATGGTCATGGGGTCCTTGGAGAATTTACGGATGGTGACCGTGGGACCGCAGAGGGCCAGGGGCGGCAGCACCACGTTGACACGGGAGCCGTCCTCCAGACGGGTATCACAGATGGGGTTGGCCTGGTTGACCTCACGGCCGGCCTTGGCCACGATGCGCTGGATCACATCGGTGAGCTGCTTATTCTGCTCCTCATCGTCACCCGGGAAGGTCTTCTCCAGCCGGAAAAGCCGGCCATTCTGCTCGATGAAGATGTTTTTCGGGCCGTTGATCATCACTTCCGTGATGCTGTCGTCGTTCATAATGGAGTCCAGAAGGCCGTAGCCGCGGATGGAGCTGTAGACCTGGGTGATGATGTTCAGCCGCTGCTCGATGGAGCAGTACTTGCCCCGCAGGCGGTCCAGAACGACCTCCTCGATCTTCGGTTCCAGATCTTCGTCCTCCAGCTCGCTCAGAGGGAGGTATTTGGTCACATAGTCCCGAAGTTCCTTGACCAATTTCTGCTCTTCTTCTAATGTCATGGTATGTTCCTCCTGATCTTACAGGATCTTGTTGAACTCATCCAGCTGCTGCAGCTGACCCAGAAGATACTCCGGCTCGGTCCGGTTGTACTTGGGTGCGCCGCCCAGGATGCGCAGGTCCTTGCAGTCGATGGAGTGGCCGCCCTGGCTGTTGACCATATTGTACATAAAGCACATGCGCTTGCTCAGGGGCAGGTCTGCGTTGGCCTCCAGGATGTTCAGCGCCTCATAGGCCCGCTCGGTCTTCAGATTGGACTCGATGGTGCCGCTGCCCACCAGCACGATGGCGTGCATCTGGCGCATCAGCTCCAGCACCTGCTGCTCCGGGGAGAAGTCCGCGTCCACGATGATGTACTCGTTGTCGCAGGTCCGCTTGAGGGTATCCAGCAGGGTGGTGATATCCTCGCTATTCAGCTCCATCATATCCAGCGCAACGGGAGACTGGGCGAAGAAGTGGACGCCGGAGTGATCCTGGCGGACGCAGCTCTGGAGCTTGATATTCAGATTGGGCTTCTTGCTCTTCACCGCGAAGATCACGTCGCTCATGGTGTACTGGCCCTGGCCCTGGAAGAAATGGTCCGGTGCGCCGAACTTCTCCAGATTCAGATACATGACCTTTTTGCCCATCGCGGCAAAATGTCTGGCGCAGGCCGCAGCCAGGGTGGAGGAACCCACACCGCCGCTGACGCTGGTGAAGAGGATCGTCCGGGCAGACTCGCCGTCCATCTTGAAGCCGATGTGGCTGGCGTGGTCGGAATAGACCATCTGGACCTGCTTGTAGATCTGGTCTGCCATCTGGAACTTGCTGATGGCAGGCTGGTCCTTCACCGTATCGATATCGGCGGACTCCACCAGATAGGCAAAGCCGCAGCGCTTGGGGATGGCATTGACATCGATGTCAAAATTCGCACTGGCCAGAAGCACATCGATGCCGGACCGCTCCAGAGCGACCATTGCCTCCTCCGGGTCGGTAAAGCCGTGCATCTCGCACTTATCCGCGTACTTGCCGCCGAACACCGCGGCCATACGGTTCAGATAGATCCTGTCCTTCTCCAGAACTGCAAGTCTAATTTTCATAACAGCACCTCACTCGATAATATCATTACCAGCCGTCTCCCCTTTCCGGGGTCCCTAAAATCGACTGGATACAACCTGACACTTTATTATAGTCGGTTATTCGGAAAATGTCCACTAAAGTTTCACAATTTATTCACTTTTTTGCAAAAATATAACAGCCCCGGTGTCAAAAGGCACCGGGGCTGGAAATGGATCATGGGATCGTTCAGGGATTGACGGCCCGATAGAGCATGGTTGCGACCTGCTCGCGGTTGCAAGGCTCATCCACGCCGAAGCTGGTGGTGGTCAGGCCGCTGGAGATGCTGTGTTCATAGGCCCACAGGACTGCGTTGTAGAAGTAATCCTTCTCATCCACATCCTCGAAAGGCTCCTGCTTCAGCATCACCTCGGGGCTGCCCATCACCCGGTACAGGAAGGTGATGGCCTGGCCGCGGGTACAGGGATCGGCCGCGCCGAAGGTATCGCTGCTGTTGCCGCTGGTAATACCGGCCTCCACGGCCCAGAGGATCGCCTTGCGGTAGGGATCGGCCTCCGTCACATCCACGAAGGGGCTTTCCGCGGTCTGCGGCTCCGGATAGCCCATCGCCCGCCACAGAAGGATGATCATCTGACGCTTGGTGCAGCCCTCCTGGGGCGCAAACTGGGTGTCGGAGTAGCCCTTCATGATGCCCCGGTCATTGACCCAGCCCACTGCATCATAGCAGTAGCTGCTCTCGGGCACATCTTCGAAGGACGCCTTCAGGGTCGCCTCGGAGCCATCGGTGGGTCTGGCGGCGTAGCGCAGCGTCAGCTTGCTCTCCACCTGACGGGTATCCGAGGGAACGGCGGCGTTCGCAGTGAAGTCCGTCCAGTCGGTCCAGCGGTTGAAATAGTTGACGTTGAGCATCTGGCGGTCCCGATAGCGGTAGTACTGAGCAGTCTCCACCTCTTTGTTCTTGCTCTCGCTCTGGGCCGTCTCAGACCAGTCGCTCCAGTCGCTCCAGCGATAGAAGTGGTAGGTATACTTGACCGTGCAGGAGCGGCTGCGGTACATGGTCCGGTCCTTGACCTCCCGGGTATCGCTTGCGGAGATCTTG
>JAEIGA010007656.1_pt1 | contig 16387 bp, 22 predicted proteins | sample 9270691 | NCBI WGS metagenome assembly JAEIGA01 (sample SAMN17057246, study PRJNA624740) | gut metagenome | biome: biome; isolation source: fecal sample | host: Bos grunniens | place: China: Xizang | collected 2019
CTTGTAACATCCCTGCATCAAGACAGGATAATCAATGTCTTTCAGCATCTCGTACCAAACCAAAGCTGATTGCTTATCCGGCATAAACTTTTCACTGCTGTATGCCGCACGGAGAACCGTGACCAGCTTCATGAAATCTTCCCGTTCTGTCATCCTGTGTCCTCCGTGAACCATTCCCGAATCTCTGCGTAGCGGTCTTTCTTTTCTTTGGGTTTGCCTTCAAGTTTCCCCCATGCTATCCCCTGCCACCCGGAAGCCATCGAGTCTTCGATGCACCGAATGACAGGTTCCTCGCCGTAAAGGTCAATCTGCCTTTGTACAACCGTAAGCAAAGACTTTAACCCCGTCTCTTTGTAGCCCTGTCTTTTCTCGGTCTTGTACCTTACCCAGTCAAGGACTGCCGTTTGTACAGGTTTGGAGAAACCGTGGTCGATGATCATCTGAGAAGCGGTCGCCCCCTGCGCACTTGTGCGCAAAGGGTTTATAATATCTTTTCCTTTACCTTTTTCTTTCTCTTTATCTTTTACTTTATCTTTTTCTTTTTCTTTTTCTTTAGGTTCTTCGTTTTCAGGGTTTGGTTCGGTTTGGTTTTGTTTGGTTATGGTTTGGTTTTGTTTGGTTTCTTCTTCTTCAGTTTCGGTTTTAGGTCTTCCGCCTTTTTTTCCGTTCTCATACTTTCGGTTATTGGCGTCAACCTGAGGCTTCATCAGGGAGAAGATTGCAGCCGTTATTCCGTCCGCCCGTGGTTCTTCCCCGTCTAAAGCGTACTCACACAACGCCCTCATGACATCCGCCTGAGTCTGTGCGTCCAGTTTCGAGATGCATTCCCAAAACGAGCGATAAAATACAAATCCGTCTTTCAAATCCAGCTCCTCCCGAATGTTTTAATAAAGCGTTCCCTGCCGCCGTAATATTCCTCAAAGTATTCCTGTGCCTGTTCCTTCAATTCCAGATCCAAGCCCCTGTTCGGCTCCCTGTGTGCCTGTTCGTGGTGCTTCCGGCAGAGGTCAACCACAAGACCGTACTTGTCTGACTGTGCCCGGTTCCCCGTCCCCATGAAAATATGGTGTACTTCTGTGTACGGGGAGCCGCAGACATAACACCCCGGAAGCACTTTCCACGGCTTTAACCGTTGTGAGTTGAATGCGATTTTTCCCATTGCTCAAGTGCCTCCCTTATGTGCTTGCCCGGCGGCGGCGTGATCCCGATCTCAAGCATTTCAGAAATCACACCGTCAAGCAGTACAGAAAATTCCTTTGTGTCATACGTGCTGGAGCCGAAGTAGCAAAGCAGCTGAACCGCCTTGGAGCCGTTAATATCTATTTCGCCGATTTCCTCGCACTCTCTCCACTGCGCCTTGACTGCTTCGACTACCCCCGGCTTTACACAGATGTACGTGAACTTTCCGTATCTCTTAAGCATCTGTAAATACACATCCCATTTATCAGCCCGGAGCGCGCCTGCCAACTCTCCCAAGCACGCCCATAAAAGAGCATTGGCATCCTTTGACCGTTTCTTTCGGTGCTTCACAACCTTGATATCCAGTGTCTGACCTATCAGATCCGAAGCCTCCTGAGTTACATCCCCGTCAATCACGAGCGGCAACAACGTACACTTTGATTGACGGCTGTAAAATATCTCTTGCTGTGTCAGCCTTCCTGTCCCTTGCATGCCTCAACCACCTTTACCCAATTGGAATTGCAGTTCTCGTGCATTTTCTCAGTCATGTCTGACAGGGACTTGACTTTGTACAGCTGGCAAACCGCTTCAGGAGTGATCCCGGCATCCTTGCACCTCATCGCAAGAGCCGCCGCCTTTGTCTTTCCAATCGTCTGTTTACTGACTTCTTCCGTCTGCCTCTTGTATTCGTCCGTGTCAGCGTCCTTTGTATCGTCAATCAGGAACAAGCCATTAAGCGCATACTTCCGGGCGTAACTGCTTGCCGTGCCCGTGACCTGAGAATCATCCATGCCCTTCTTCTCAAGTGCTTCCCTTGCAAAGGCTGTGTTCTGAACAAAGAAATCTGTCTTTGTTTCGGTGTCTATCAGTATTGCCGTTGCCTTGACATATATTCTGCCGCCGACTTCTACCATGTCATCGCTGATAGTAAGCAAAAGCCCGTATTTCTTAAGCAGCGGCTTGACCGCCTCAAGGATATCCTCGCAAGACCTGTACTTATATTTTCCGAAACTGTTGTAGTTGCCCTTTGGAGCCTTCAGTTCGTTCTGAAGGTTGATCAATTTTTCATACATCCCCATCAGCTACCTCCCATACGCCTATCTCATCAGCGCAATTTTCACATACACATTTATCCCATCTGTCTATACGTAAGTAGTCCTGACCTTCATAAATCGGTTCGCCGCAATAATCACATTCAAGAACGGGGTTCGGCTTCTTCATCATGTCTCTTTCTATGCTCTCGTAAATGTCGAGATTATCCGGTACGTTCATGCCGCCCTCCCCTTCAGAATGCTTTCAAGCCTTCCTAAAACAAAATCAGCTGTAGCTGTGTTTGCGTCTTTTCCGAATGCCTCAAATGAGTAATCTTCAGAATGACTGTTCAAGCAATTCAGGATTGTTACGCTTGCTGAGATGTACCGCCCTTTCATTTCGACGAACACCACCCAGTAATCCGGGGCTTCGTTGATTTCGTAAGCCAGCCGCATGATTTCAATTAAACGTTCTTTCATTTCTCTCCTCATCGTGATATAATCACGTTACCCAATGATCCCACCCGGTTGCACGTCTCCCTTGTGCGCCGGGTTTTTTATATCATTCTGAACCAGATGTTTTCCTGCCGCTTCCGCTCTGCTAACAGCCTGTGTTTCACTTCCGATTTGCTAGGAAGGACATCGAAAAGCGGAAGCATCAGGCCAAAGCCGATCAAAAATGATGCAAGCATCTCACCGCCTGACAGCCAGTAGGTAAAACCCCATGCCGCTACAGGTACAGAGATAAATAATGCTGTCCTTGCCTTTGCGTATAGTTCAATCAGTTCGTTAGTTTTCATTTCCCCTATATCCCCCTCGTTTGAAAACTTTTCTTATCGCCCACAGTTCGCTCATTCTCATACTCCCCAAGTCCGAGAACCGCAGGCTTAATGTGTTGTAGTTGATGCCCGTCTGCCGGGCTAGTTCAATTCGATTGATGTTTAAGAAAGCCATCCCACTGGCTAACTCCATACGGAGCGCAACCAGTTCGGGAGGGTCTTTTGATTTCAGTCTCGGCATACCGTCCCCCTTTGCTTAAGTTGAATTTTCGGCTACCTTCAAGACAAAAAAATTTCTTCCCTCTCTGACTTTTTCAGCCGCAGAGCCTCGACAAGTCCGACCACTTCCGAAACGGTAAACTCCCCGACGCCGTTTAATCTGTTGTAGAGAGTCACACGATTTATGCCGGATTTCTTAGATATTGCCGTCATTGTCATGCCGCTGTCTTCAATGTATTTCTTCAGCATCTCAATATTTGCCATTCTTTCACCCCTTCCATGTTGAATATTCGGCAACCACTATCATAATACTATGTGGTAGCTTATTTGTCAACCATTTTAACAATAATGTTGCGGATATTTTCAACAAATGATATTATTAATTAAGGGGAAGGAAGGGAGGAAAAATTGAGATGTTGGAAACGTACAAAAACATAAAGCGTTTACGTCTTGAACATGGTTGGACTCAGGAAGAACTGGCAAAACTCGCAGGCTATGCCGATAAAACGGCAATATCAAAAATTGAGAACGGAAGAATTGATTTGACAACAAAGCAAATAAAGAAATTCGCCGATATTTTCGGCGTGTCACCCAGTGACATCATGGGAGACGATGGACTAACACACGCTCCGTACGTAATCGAAATACCTTCCAGAGTCACTGACGCCGTCCGGGCAATCAGGGAGCGAACAATGTCAGAGGCAGGCTTGTCATATTCAAAAGTTATCCCCGTGTACTCCCGTGTAGCTGCCGGAATACCTCTGGAGGCATCCGGCGAAATCGTGGACGCTGAAGAAATACCCGTAGCCCTTGCCCGTACTGGTGATTATTTCGGCTTGCGTGTACAGGGTGACAGCATGGAACCTAAGATTTCAAACGGCGATACGGTCATTGTTCGCAAACAGGAAGATGCGGAAAGCGGCGAACTGGTCGTCGTACTGGTAAACGGGCATGACGCAACACTGAAGAAGCTGAAGAAGTTACAGAGCGGCATAATGCTCATATCATCCAATCCGGCTTATGACCCGATTATCTACACGGCAGAGGATGTTAAAACGCTCCCTGTTCAGATCGTCGGGAAGGTCGTAGAACTCAGGGCGAAACTATAGGAGGGGGAAAATGGCAACTGCTAAGAAACTACCGTCAGGATCATGGCGTGTCCAGATACTTGACTACATAGATGAGAACGGGAAGAAGATAAGAAAATCATTCACAGCCCCGACGAAGAAGGCGGCAGAACTAGCCGCCGCTCAATACAATATGCTTGAAAAGGTCAGAAGTACCAACATGACCGTCTCTCAGGCGATCGACCGCTATATCACAGCCAAAGAGGGCGTTTTGTCCCCTTCCACCGTCAGAGGATACAGGCAGATGCAAAAAAGGTACTTTGACAGTATCGGAACCGTCAGCATCCACAAACTGACCAGTGACAGGGTACAGCGGTTCATATCGACCATATCACAGGAAGTCAGCGCAAAGACCGTCAGCAACGTTTATGGGCTGTTCTTATCCGCTGTCACGATGTACAGACCGGACGTTTCTTTTCGTGTCTCGCTTCCCAAGAAGGTAAAGTCAAAGAAAGCAGCTCCCTCATCCGAACAGGTGCAGAGGTTGTTTTCTGAAGCTGACGGGGATCTGAAGATATGTATTGCTTTGGCGGCGTACGGATCAATGAGAAGGGGCGAAATATGCGCACTCAAATACAGAGACGTAACAGGCTGTCAGATATCCGTTCACGCTGATATGGTGGAGAATGGGGATAATAAGTTTGTCTACAAGGAAATACCAAAGACAAGAGACAGTGTTCGAATTGTGACCGTTCCGGTAGAGGTCGCCGCCCTGATCGGAACAGGCCCGGGAGATGATTTCATCATCCAGAGAACGCCCAACGCCGTAACTCACGCATTCACGAGACTCAGAAACCGTGTCGGGATACAGATATGTTTTCATGATTTGCGGCATTATTTCGCCTCGATCGGCGCGGTGCTGGGTATCCCTGATGTGTATTTGTCCGACTTTGGAGGATGGCGCAGAGGTTCGGGAGTGCTAAAAGACGTGTATCAGAACATGATTGACGATGAGAAACTAAGGTATCAGGACATCATGACCGCCCATTTTTCAGGGCTTTTGCAGTGATTTTCGTGTGAACCTTCGTGTGAACCAATGCCGTAAAATGATGTTTTTGTTGTATCATTATAAAATCATTGTACATTGAAAAACCCCGTATTTACGGCATTTTTGAAAAGTGTAGGAAACACGGGAAACCTCAGAAAATGGCTTAAACGGGTTCGATTCCCGTTATCTGCTGACAGAAAAGCCCCGTGTTTACGGGGTTTTTTATTTTTCGTGTGTACTTTCGTGTGAACCTTTTTCGATTTTCCCAACAAAAAAAGAGGCGGTACAAACCGCCCCTTATAAGCTATTCAACCCGGCAGTCCATGACTGCGGCCCTACTATCCCGTCAACCTCAAGGTTATGCGCTGACTGGAAAAGCCTTGTCATACGCTCTGTATTTGGCCCAAATTCGCCGTCAACGTCTGTACCTACAATAATCTGCCATACCTTCACGATTGCCCCTGTATCGCCTTTCTGAAGCATCGGAAGGGCACATGATACATTATACTTCTTCGGCCCTTCCCCTGTGTACCGTAAAACGCAGTTCCAAGGGTAATTGTAGTACTTTGTGACTGCTATCTCCGTTCCCTGATCACCTGTAGCCGGGGAGCCGTGGGACTGGCCTCTTGCGTGTACGATGTCACCGCCGCCGCAATACATCGCCGTGTGGTCACGCTCATGTAAAAGCACGTCAGAAGGCCGCAGGCCTTTCCCAGTTGACAGGTTGACCTGTTTCGTCACATCTTGGAACCCGGTCTTAAGGAAAACCTTTTTCATGTTCCCTGTGTAGGTTGCCCCGTTAGTTTTCACGGGAACGCCTGCCATCTGATAAGCAGTAATCACAAGGGAGCTGCAATCGTAGTCGGGGCCCCATCGGTTTAACTGGCTGTAGCCGTGCGTCTGATCATTGGCGATTTCCAGCATGAACTCAAGTGCCGCCGTCCTTCTATCTTCCGCTGTCATCATGCGTATTTCTCCATATCTCATCTATCCATCTGCCGAGCTCCCTTATAGTCCACCCGGCAATCACCGCAAGTATGATACATCCGATCAACTCTGTTCTTCCTCATCCATCTGCTTAACTACTTTCCCAAGCCTGCTTTTGATAAAAACAGGAACCGGTACGCCTGCCTGATCCAAGTTCTCAAGGATAGACAACAACTCCATGATGATTATATAGGCTGATATACAAGAGGTTACGTCAAGTGGCAGAACGATTGCTTCCTGGATTGCGTAAGCCACAACGATTGTCAGCAATTCGCCGCTCTTGCGGAACAGCCCCTTTCTCATCTTCGTTGAGTCCCATGTGCCGTTAACAGAGGCCTGTATCCATCCCGTGACGATGTCCGCACCGATGAGGATTAAGGGGAGAAGAATGACCCAGTATCTATGAGTGAATGTGATTTCCTTTATTGCATCCATTGGCTTATGCCCTCCGAATCTATTTGATTGCTGTCCATGTATAATTCCCGGCCGCTAAAAGTTTGTAGCTGCTAGTTGTGCGGAAGTATATATTTGTTCCGTCGCTGTATAGATAGCCGTTGGTCTGTGTTGTGAGTGCGCTCTTGTTTATTGATACACCAACTCCGCCGGAAGTGTTGCTGGTTCTGCCCGTGATGCGTAGATTAGTGCCATTAAGCGGATCATACAAAGCGAATATGACAACATACTGTGTGGCGGTTATGTCTGAATAGTTGTTGATTGCCAGAGTAAATTTAGCTGGCGTGAACCCGATGTCCGCGATTGATACAATCAAACGGTTTCCAGTGCCTGTATAGTCAGCCTCCGGCGTATATGTGCCTGTTTTGATTGTCGCGCCGCCACCGCCCGAAACGTTAACCGATACTGACGCATAATTTGTAACGTCCTTCGTTCCGTTTTCGGTTATGCTTAGTGTTCCCGATGGTATGACATACTCTGACGGGATAGCCCCGACCGATACCGCCACACTACTTAATCCGTCATATCCGCTGTCTGCCGTGACGGTTGCGCTCTGTGCGCTGGTTGTCGGTGTGTAGCTGACGGACTTGCTTTGGAGCGTCGGGGAACCGCCACCGCCGCCCGAATCTTCGTCATAAGCGAATACCTGGCTTGTGATATCCACGCCGCCCATGGTCACTCTGACCCCTGTGAGGTTGTAGCCTGCCGGAACCGACAGTTTGAGAGACAGCCCCTCTCCCGTCACGACTTTATCAGGCGTAACGTTTGCGGTCGCCCCGTCAGTCAGGGAGTACGTCACCGAACAGCCATCATAAAACTCAGCCGTGCCGCCGCCTGTCTTGGGAAGGACAACAGAGGGAACGTCAGGATAAGACGCCCCCATGATAGTTATATTTTTTGCCATACAGCACCCCCTTACGAGATGCTCAAAACCTTAGTTGTGCTGTCCTGTGATACCGCTACAGAAGTCAGGGAGCCGTTAACTCCAAAGATACTCACGCCGCTCTTAATATATGCGGCCTGCAAATTGCTGTCGCCTTCTATGGTCTGTGCTCCGGTCAGATATGTGCCTGCCGCTATCGTCTGCGCTGACGTTCCGGGAGTGATTGTTGTAGCCCCCTGCGTTGTCAGTGCCAGTGTATCTGATCCGCTTGCCGTTACCGTGCCGGAAGTACCTGCGGACACATATCCGGCTGATACTGTCGGAGTGATTGCCTGAGATGCGCTGACTGTTGCAGTGATAACACCTGTTGAACTGTTAATGCTCAGTTCGGGAGCCGCTGTGATAGTGGTTGCAGGTGTCGTTGCAGAACCGCTTGCCACTGACTTACTAGCAGAGGTCGCATAATATCCGCTCGGAACGGTGACCGTTGCCCCTGATGCTGTCAGGTCTGAGCCCGTTTTAGTCGGAATGTTTCCCGTGTATTTTGTGCCGTCCGCGCCGTACGAAGTAACACCGTTAAGCGACTGAGCCCCGCTGCTGATGGTTGCGTCAGAGGTGTCATAAAACGCAGCCGTTCCGCCGCCGCTTTTCGGGATATCTACTTCCGGAACATCTGAATATGTTACGCCATTGATTACAACATTTTTCGCCATGATATTCTTCCTCCAGTCATGACACCGTGAGAGCTCTTCCGTCCCACGTTATCAAGCCGTAGTTTGACGGAATAGGATTGATTGTTATGTTGCGTGTTGCTATCAGGCCTTGAATGCTGACCGCCTGCGCTTCCTGTGTCGGTGTGTACTCGTATGGGCCTTCGTAGTAGTCCACATCTGTAATATACCCTGCTACGGGAGTGCTGTAATTCGGTTCCACCGTCACAACGCTCTCATGCAGGTCAGCCCCGGCAGAGATAACGCCGTCATGCAGTTCCGCTGAGATGGGTATCTCTTTGCTGATAGACGGGGAGACGGTAATGTTCGGCGTGATACGCGCAAGCACCGATACCCCCCCGACAAGCTGAGGCGAAACGGTGACAGTTCTGTACATCATTCTGTCATCACTTCCTCGCTGTACAGGTTAGCCACCTGTATCTGCATGGGCTTCGTACCGACAATCGTTCCGTCCGCAAACAGGAAGCGCACCTGATAGAACAGCGACCTGCCCGGAACCAGTGCCAGTGTCTCCGCTTCCGTGAATTTGTACGTGAAGCTGTTTGCCTCCGTGTCCACCGTCATATCGCTCAGGCCGCGCGTCATGGACGCTTCACCGTTGAGCATTGTCAGCTCCAGTTTGATCACGTCCCCAACGTCAAAGTCTTCTGTGTTGATTTTTATCTCAAGGCTTGGCGTTGTGCCTTGTAATATTTCGCTCATAGCGTCTACCCCCGTGTTATCTGAATGGTTGTACCTGATACTTTATACCACATGTAGTTTATCTCCTACTCTAAATATACAAGCCCGCTATAAGCAGGTATTGTAAATGCAATTGTACTGCCGCTAGCGGCGGGCAATGCCGTTCCTAAGTTTGTTAGATTATACAGCAATCCCTCAAATGTTCTTGATGTGGCAAAAGATAACGTAATGGTTTGAGCAGACGATGAATAATTCCCCAAAAAGACGTATAATTTGCCATGGTATTTGAATTCAACATATCCCGCATAAGAAAGTCCACCATCTCCACCAGAAACGAACTCTGCTCCAACTGGAAGATTATCGCTAAACATCTTCCACGAATTATACGCCCAATCATTTGTCGAATATGTGCCATCATCCATGTCGATTGAATATAAACAGTAACCGGTTGTATTTGTATCGCTAGAAGTTTGACCTTGCGGTTTACAAATATGAATTATCGGCATAATGATTTTAGCTTTTCTATAAGCTAACTCCAAAATCATACGAACAATATTATTTCCGCATCTAAATTCTGGAGTTTTGGAATTGACAGAAAAATATTCATATTCGCACATGAATACGTTTTGCCAGCTAGACTTACTACCTGTCGGCCAAGTCGATCCTTTTATTAGATCGGCGCCGATTCCTGTTTCACCGTTCACTGGTTGCATTACATCATGACTATATCCCCATATCCACTCTGAGTGATCATTTATCATGATGCTTCCTATTGCAAACCCTTCGCAGTCGGCGCATAGATGCATGAGTACGATATTTTCTTTGTCATTATACGTAGAAAGAATTGCGCTCGACATAACTTTAGGATGTAGCACTTCGAACACATCGTTATATAGTTGCTTTGGCCACTGGCAATGTCCAAATTTTTTCTTACCGTTTTGCGTAGGTTCTGCCGCCATCGTATACATTCGAACGGGGCAAATATTCTGATGAACGTATTCCAAGTCATTCACGATAGCATCAGTAAAAGCGTCAATCTGGTTAGCGTATTGTGTCGGATCACTTTCTTTAATACTGGACAAAGTAGTTGTTCTGGGATAACTACCTCCGGCCCACAGTTCATTATTGACGCTTGCGTTATAATACGCGCCGCCTGTCAACCAGTACGGAGCGGGACACCAATATTCAACGTCAAGACCTCCACCTGCTTGAATAATGTTAGAAAACCATGATTTCAATGCGGAATTTTGCCCTTCAAAACGCTGCCCGATGTTCTTTGCAAGACCTGTTGCAGAATCAATGTTTCGATACCCACGATACCCGAACCCCATTGGGAATCTGATGAAAGAAATTCCGAAGCCATCTCCCGAAAGCATTTCATTTTTTATTGCCGTATTTGAAGATGATGACAAAGCCATCGGAAATCCCCACGCTGTCAAATCTGTTGGTAATACTATATCACCAGTCACTGGAGTTGATCCGTCCCATGAATCAGGTTGGATTTCAATCAGCCCGCCAGCATATACGTTTAACTTCGAATGAGCCGCATCATAAATAGAATCAATAACTATGCTCTCGATCAATTCATTTCCGTTGATATCGTACGCCTGACTCAGCAACGTCCCGGAAATGTCATACACCATATCTATAGGATTCCCGTTTATGTCGTATATCATCATGAAACCTCGTAATAACTGATCCAGTCAACAGTCGTAAGCGTGCCATTAGGATTGTACGAAGCCAAGCCGGCCTGATTAAAGATACAGCTTGCAGTACAATACGATGTTGATAACGTAGTACTTTCAAACACCTGTGTTCCGTCAATGCTTAATGACTGAACCCCATTAGAAAGACTAAGTTCAAACAGATGAAAATCATTCTTGCTGAAATTAGTGGCGACTTTCTTCTTAGTGGTTCCTTCATAATAGGCAACTTCTATGTTGTCATTTGAGTCAAGAAGGAAATACGCCTGCGCCCCGGACGTTCCGTTTGACAACTGCAATCTGAATGTTGTCGGAGCCGTATTAGCCGCAGCCGAAAAAGACTCTTCAATTCTTGCCACACAACTCAAAACTGCGTTCGTCGTTGTCGCGTCACTGAGGTTAAAACGCAGGAAATTACTTTGCGACGACGAGGATGCGGCAGTCTGCAAAACTAACTGATTATCAGTGATAGTTTCTGTTCCGCCATTGCCTCCGGTTACAACTGTAACGGCTTCATAGTTCGACAGCAAGCCGTCAGTCCTTGGATCGTACAACCATGTATACTGCGCCGGGATATATCTTTGTTCCGTAACAGTCACGTTAAACGTTGCCGTCTTTCCGCCATAGCTTACAGTGATCGTACTGGTTCCAACTGCAAGCGTTCCACTCAGTGTATAATTTGTACTCGGAATGACCGCTGTACTGGAGTCTCCGTATGTTGCTGTTACAACCAAATCGCTCTTAAGTGTATCGAGCGTATCTGTATCATACACCGTTCCGCTCTGCGTATATACTGCTGAGAGACTGGATACTGCCGCAACAGCTGTTGCCGTGATGACGATGTTCCCTGTGACTGACGGAATGGTAATCGTTCCGCTCGAATATACTGTTGCCGTGATGTCTTCACCTCCCATGGTTACTGTGACAGTGCTGAGCGTGTACCCCGAAGTGGCTGACAAGGTCGCTGTGTAGCTGTCACCATGTGAAATCATCTCTGACGGGTTGCTATTCGTGACGTGTGTCAGATTGTTCGTGACGGAAATCGTCTCAGCTGTCCACGCCTGCACGATTGCCAGTTCATCCGTCAGCCCTGTCTCCGTGTATGCCGCTTTGCTGAGCAAGGTATAGATTGCTTCACGGACTTCCTGAGGCGCGCCGTTCGCCGCATAGTTCGCCTCTATGTATGAGATGATGGCATCATACCAAGATTTATACGGACTCGGCACTTCTCCGGCTCCTGTGATACTGGGAGCGATGGTTGTCGTGTAGATAATGGATTTTGCCAGTGTGTCGCCGACTACCCATCTCAATTCACACTTGCCGCCACCTGCAAAAGCTGTATCCGTGTTTGTTGGTGTCCATGCAAGCATTGCGCCGGTTTGTGTGGTTTCGCAGACATACGGCGCAGTGTCGGAAGGTCTTAAGCATACAAGCGTTGCTGTTCCCTCTCCGTAATTGCTGATCAATTCGGAAAGTTCAAAGTAGATCGTTCTCGCAAGATTTTCGCCTTGCCGCCCTAATGGGATTGTAGTTGTGTTTGGTTCTACATAAAATTCAACCATTTAATCACCCACCTTCGCAAATTTGCGCCAGTTCATCCAGTTAGTGCCGATGTATAGTCTTTGGGATACATCCCCCTGGTTATAACCGCCAAATTCGGTGTATCGCTGAATTATATAGTCTCCAGCTGCAATAACTTGTAGCACGCCACGAATTCCACCTGAAGGCAAATTTTGATAAGCCGAATTATAATCGATCTTATAAGTTCCTGTTGTTGTTAATGTGTTTAAATCAACGCCGGAAAGAGTGGTCGATCCGGTCAGGGTGTTAATTGTGACTGTATTCTGTGATATGTTCGCCGTGTTCGCTGCAATGTTTGATGTATTTGTTGAAACATTCCCTGTAATCGTGTTTATCTGATTTTGGAGATTTCCGGCTGCGTCTGTGGTCAGCTGGTCTTTCATCTCATCGAACCAGTCCCCGAAGTCCGCCTCAAGCTGCGCCCACATACCCGCTGTGTCGATCTGGTCAACTAGCCCGGTAACATATCCGCAAACGCTTTCATTCTGTCTTGTGTCGGTAATGTTCGCCGCCGCGATGGACGTTGCACCTGCGCTTACATAGATCTCAGCAAGCTTCATCTCGAAATATGTACCATCTCTCTGCACGGTCGGAGCTGTTGGTGTTGCCGCCGGAGTGCCGTTTTTAGCAACGATGCTGATAATCCGGTTGCTATAGTCAAGCCTTGCTACAATGATATCTTTCCGGGCAAGTGTGGCGTGTGCCGCTGAGATGGAAATGTTCAGAGCGGAGCTGTTCTGCAGCCATCTTGAGTCAATGAACATTCGGCCTGTTCCGACCTGTACCGTCATGCCGCTCGAAGGAGTGACCGCCATCATATTTCCCACATTAGCGATAACGCCATCTGATACCAGTCCTTTAAAGTATAAAGACATCTGTTCCGCTGTATATGTCCTGTCATACGTTCCCGTATCAGAATCATATACGGCATCAAAAAAACCATAAGTCAACGCCATGTTATACGCCTCCATCGCTAAAAGTGGGTATAAGTGTATGCCCCGTCTCATCCTCGGAATCAATGATTTCAATGATCCGGGCGGATGCCTGTATACCAAACTCGTTTAGTATCTCTACCTTATCCCCCAAAAAATAATCAGATCCATAAATAAAATTGACTTCCGCCTGGACCTCTCCCGCAAAAGCCTTTAAGAGCGGGTGCTGAGTCAGTTCGTCTTCGCCCTTTGCTGTTAATTGTGCCGTGTAGTCCCCTGCCGGAATAGTTCCGCCGTCTGAGTCAGTGGACAGGCCCCCGCCGTCAACCAGTATCTCGAAACGGTCAATTCCCGCCCCCGTTCCGGCTGTCGCTGTTTTCTTTGCGGTTCCTTCGCCTTCGCCCTTGACCAAAGCAACGTTCTTGTATTCCGTCATATCTGACGTGTAGTCAGTGGACAGCAGATTTTCATAATCCGGCGAAAAAATGACATACGGGTTATCACTTTGGGAAAATGAACGGTCGGAACCTTTGTAGACGGTAAAAACGAAGTTGCCGTTGTTAAGTGTCACATCGTAGCCTAGTTCATAGGTCATCAGCTGTTCACTGATCCATTCTCCCAGGTTCTCACCGTACGCCTGCGCTTTGACCGTTTCCGTCCCGCCCAACGTGTCGCCCAAGATAAAGTTATCAATTGCCCTGTCTGCTATCGTGGGCGATATGATATTTTCCGTCACAGCCCGTCTGACGTTATCCTCTACCGTCCCGGAGAATACTGTCTGCTTCCATATGATCCGCTGATGCAGAAGGAATTTAAGGTCTTTCCCCGACAGCAATATGGTGTTCCCTTCCTCAAGGGAGGTATGCACCTGCGTTGCCTGTATGATCATTACGGACTTGATAACACCGTTCTCATAGTCCTTGTCACGGTACAGAAAACGCCCGGACTGGCAAAGGTTTATATTGTCGGGCGTGGCGTCAATGTACAATTCAAAATCACCCGGCTCATAGTACCTCGTTGTCCATATGATGGAACGGTAACTATCTATAACCCCTATCCGTTCAAGGGCTGAGTTCATAACGTAAATATTCATTTAGATGCCCTCAAACAAAATGTTGTAGACGAACACAAGCTGCATATTCGTTGCCCCGTCGTCCGCGTTATAGTAAAAGGTATTATCCCCCGGCTCCAGTGTTATCCACTTCGAGTCATGGGAGAGCGCGTTGATAACGTTCGTTTCCGCTCCGGTTCGTACTAAGGTTGCGCTCTTGTGCCCCTGCACCGTGGAAACCACCATTTCGTCACCCGTCTCAAGATCGATATCAAAAATCATCCGCTGTCCCGTGGTCTCGTTATAGAACCACGGATTTGAGATAACCCCGTTTGCAATCAACCTTAACGTCACGCCGCAAGGCACGTCACCGTCATTTTCGATTGTCTTAAGGTACACTTCTTCTTTGACGGAGAAGGGAATCGGTGAAGCTATGGCAAACGGGAAGTTGAATAACCCCGTTACCGCGCTGAAACTTATCACCCGCTCCCCGGTTTCGTTATCCCGGAAGAACGGATCTGGACAGATGATGCTCAACTGGAACTGTTCACGCTCTGAAAAAATCGTGCCTGCGTCGTCCATCCGCTCCACATATCCGTCCGTGTAAACACTTCTCTGATCATTAGCCAGGAACACCCGGACAGGGCGTTTAGTCTTAATGTATCTGTACAGATCTATACGCCGCTTCCGTACTATCGTGCCCTCTCCCCTGACCGAAAAAGTAATCACAATGTTACGGGGCATAACGTGAGATGAGTTGAACGTTGCCCCGTCCTGTGTTGCCATTTCAGTGGCAACTATAGCCGCATCCGCCGGGGTGATACCCGTCATACTGACAAGCATATAGTCTTGAGACGGATACAGCTGAATCAATTCCCCTAAACTGTTTTGTATCTTGACTGTATACATATATCACCCCAACAATGCAAAGTTAGCAAAGTTCTTTGTCTGCCTGTAAATCTCTAATCTGCTGAGTGCTTTCGGGCTGTAATTGTTCTGAACGAACGTCCTTCCGCCGCCCTCGCTCATCGCGGATTTCACAACGTCTTTCAAATCATCCAGCGCACCGACAAACTCAGGTCTTCTCTCAGCAATACCAATGATTGCCGGGTCGTAGAAAACGCCGCCCTTGTCGTACCACGAAGTGGTATAGTTCACGCCGTATGCCGTAACCTTTCCGTCCGGGCTGGTTGATCCGGTGAAAGAAGGTCTGATATGCGGCAGTGCCGGAACTCGGATAGTCGGAAGCCTCCAAGAGAAGTTCAGCAGGCTCTTGATGTCCGCCACCTTGCTCTTTACAGTGCTGTATGCGTTGTTCAGTGCCGTTGTTCCGACGTTCGGGATTGTCAATTTCATTGTATTGATAGCTGTTGACATGTTCTTTGCAGACGTTTCTGTGTTCTTTTCCGCCGTGTCAACGGATGTTTCGTTGACTTTCGGAATCTTTGGCTTCATTGAGTCAAATGACTTCAAAATGGCTTCACATCCCGCGCTTGCTATGTTCATCGCAAACTTGATTGTGTCGGTGTTTACGGTCGGAATTTTCGGTTTCATGCTGTCAAACGATTTGATCATGGCATCACATCCGGCTTTTGTTGCCGCCATCGCCATTTTGACGGTATCAGTATTAACCGTTGGGATTTTCGGCTTCATACCGTCAAACGATGCAATCATCGCTTTACAGCCTGCCTCTGCCGCCGCCATTGCGGACTTGACGGTATCTGTGTTGACTGTCGGTATCTTAAGGTCAGCTTCCGAAAACCATGTTTCCATCTGCGCCACTGACGTAGCGACATAACTGTTAGCCTCAATCAGTGCCGTGGTATCAACAGCAGAAACAACAAGTTTAGCGTTCCCGACAGCGTCCACCATCTCCTGCGTTGCGCCTGTGACCGTTGATATATCAACATCGCCCGTCTTCAGCTGTTCGCCTTCATCTCCGCCGCCACCGAACAGGCTTTTGATCCAGTCCCACGCACTGGAAGCGGCATCTTTTAACCCATTAAAAGCTGACTCCGCGAGTTTACCGAAATCAGGCCACGTAATATCGAACGAAGAAAAG
>JAEIGA010007657.1_pt1 | contig 16386 bp, 10 predicted proteins | sample 9270691 | NCBI WGS metagenome assembly JAEIGA01 (sample SAMN17057246, study PRJNA624740) | gut metagenome | biome: biome; isolation source: fecal sample | host: Bos grunniens | place: China: Xizang | collected 2019
ATCTTGTAATCCTCCTTGTTCTTGTTAATCTTATCGAGGTTGAGAGCCTGCGTATCCTTGTATCCCTGCTTAATGTAGCTGAGGTGATAGCCTGCCTCCCAGAAAAACCTCTTCTTCCATATGTTGCCTACAAAATCGGTCTTAAAGAGCATGGCAAGGCGGTTTACACGATACTTGGGGGTGTAAATATAGTCGTCATGATTACTCTTATCCTTACCAAGTGCTACCCTCTCGTGGTCGTAGTATGACATGTAACCGTTGAAACCATAGAAGTCCATCGCCTTGTCGTTAGTGAGCGTAAAGGTTGTCGACCAACGCACTCCAGGGATAGTAAACTTATTGTCGTACGACACAACGAAGAGCTGCGACCCCTTGGTAAAGAACGACGCCTCGAAGTACCAGTGCTGGCGCGTATTGGGATATACCGACCCATCGCCAAAATCGTAGATATTGAGCAATGCACCCAGCTGGAAACCTTTATCAGCATCAAACGCCACGGCGGGCAGAGGGCCAAAGTTATAACCTGTCTTGACAATCTCCTTATTGGCCGTTTTGGCAGCAGAGTCGCTCTGGGCAAGTGCCACACCGCAAAGGAGCGTGAGCAATAGTGTGAGAGTGATATTCTTAAGTCTCATATTACAAAATTTATTTTTCAAAAATCATACTTTTAATCTGTGCATACTTCTCCTGCAACTCCTTGTTAAATAGCAGTTTGGTGTCGGAAATGATTATGCGTATCAAACGATAGCTCTCGTGTGCGACAATAGGCGCAGGCAACAGCAGCAAAACCACAGGCAATGCCCACTGCCAGGGTAACAGCGAGAATGCTACGGCAGCATAAATTATCATCAGTATAGGCCACATGACAAGGTTCACCAGATAGCGCACCGAATTGCGGAACGCATAATCCTTGAGTTTGGTGAACAGGTAGCGGCACACAAGTTTGATGGGCAGGGTGAGTATAGTTACGGGGATGTTATAGGGTAACTTCAATATGAGTATCAGCAATTTGAGAGCACGCGACCAGAAAGGATACTTTATAGCCACCGACGAGAGGCTGATGTTCTTCTCGCGCCGAAGCTGCGCCGCCTCTTTTCCCAATGCAAGCAGACGCTGTACCTTCTCTGGCTCCTGCTCCTTCATGCGGGCTATCTGCTGCACGGTCATGTTGTTGGCCTCAAAGTAGGCGTCCATGCTGCATATAGGCTTATCGTTGTGCTGCGACTGAATCTGCGCCGCACGGCGACGTACCACAGCTGCGCATATGTCGTAGGTTGCGTCGTAGTCCTCGTCATCAGGGATGTAGAATATTGACTCCTGCATACGCTCGGTGAGCACATCCTTCATCATGTTCATCTGCTCCTGCGGAGTATTGTCGGAGTGCTGGGCGATGAACTCACCCACATTTATGGGGTTACCCACCTGCACACGTACCGTAGAGCGGAAGCGGAAGAAACTTCCATATCGCAGACCTATGGGAACAATGTAAAGAGGTTTGTCGGGCATCATCTCCTGCGCCTGAAATGCTATGCGGAAGATACCCTTCGACAGCGGCAGCGACGAGTACTTGGCCTGGTGCGTACCCTCGGGGAATATGCAGAAAGGGACATTGTCGCACAACACATCAACAGCCTTCTCGATGGTCTGGTTGTTCTTCTTCACCTCATCAATTCCATCACGCATGCGCATGATAGGCATAATTTTAAGGAATGAGAATATCTTTGCCAGCAAGGGCTTACGGAATATGTCGGCACGCGCCACAAAGACCTTGGGCTTGCGGTCCATCGCCAGAATCACCAGCGCATCCATCAGTGCATTGGTATGGTTGGGGGCAAAAATCACCGCGCCATCCTGTGGAATCTTCTCCAGTCCGACATATCGTATGCTGCGATACGACAGTTTGAGCGCAAAATCGACATAATAGCGTAAAATGTTATACGCCCAATCGTTATCTTGTACTTTTTTCTCTTTAGCCATAAGCTACTTTGTGATTGGAGTTCGGCGGAACATGAAGGCTATGCCAAGTCCCGAAACAATATGCCATATTCCCCACCATGCGGCGATGAACAACATTCCTCCGTAGTGGTTATGCCACACTTCGGGAGGGAAGATTGCGGGGTTGAACAACAGTATAAGTCCCAGCCCCGAGTTCTGAATACCAATCTCAACCGTCAGCGAGCGACGGTCCTGAACGGGAACCTTCGCCAGCATTCCACCCAGATAGCCTGTGGACAGGGCGCAGCCGTTGTGAATCAGCACAATGAAGAATACGTATAATATGTTATCCAGAATAATCTGGAAATTCTGCATGAATGACACCACAACCATACCGAAGAAGAGCAAGATTGAAAGAATCATCGTAGGACGTGTAATCATCTTTGTGGCTTTGGGGAAGTAGTGAGCAAAGATAAGTCCCAGCACAATTGGCAAGCCCAGCAACAACAAAATCTGCTCAAGCATAGGCAAGAATGGGATTACAAGAGTGGGTATTTCGCTATTAAGGCTGACAATATGGCTATACAGCGTACCCCAGAAGAAGAAATTAAGAGGTGTGATGAGTGGAGCGAAGGCCGTTGTGATGGCGGTCATTGAGACCGACAGCTCGATGTTTCCCCTCGAGAGCGAGGAGATGAAGTTTGAGATGTTACCTCCTGGGCACGACGCCACCAAAATCATTCCCAGAGCAATCATCGGCGTAATCAACGGATTGAGAATAAGCGCGATGGCAAAGGTCACAGCAGGCAACGCCACCCACTGCAAGAAGATTCCCAAGATAACTGATTTAGGGTTAGTAAATACATCTTTGAAGGTTTGTGGCTTAATACCCAACGCCACTCCAAACATCACAAAAGCGAGTATGATATTCACGATTACCATACCGCCTTGACCAAAATTAATGGTCACGCCATTGAGGGCTTCTAACTGTTCTCTCATCTCTACAAACACATTTGGCAACCACCCTGCAGTAGTTGCTTAATTCTGTACTATGTCGGGGCTGCGAATAGTTCTATTTACGCGACATTACAGACTATTGTTTGTGCCCTAATATTACACCTTTAGGATGTAATTAATAACAAAAGTACCAATTGTTTTTCAAAAAACCATATTTTGGCATGATTAATTTACATCTTAATCGATTTATACGCATATCTTACGTCCGAAAACAGAGAATTATATGGTTTGACAGCTTATTAAATAGTTTGCAATAATACAGATATACAAAAAAACCGGATATATATAATTACGACAAAAGGCGGCCTTAAAGACCGCCTTGATTTTAAGTAGTCGTTCCAAAAATATAATAAGTGTCAATCGCACTCCTTTATTTTTTTTGGTACGAGCGAGGATTAATACTTTTCGCTTTGATTGAGTTCTTCGGTGGTTAAGGATCGCTTGTCCATCTGGCGCCAGAAGTAGGCGATGTAGGCCACGACGAAGGGTATAATCAGCGAGCGCGACCAGAAGGGGCGCATCTCGATCCGGGAGCAACAACGCGCTGGCCACAGCGCAATACCGCCTCCTGCTGCACGGTGCCACGACGGACTTTGCCGAGGCCGAGGAGCAACCCTCGTTGGAGTTCTCGAAGATCAAGCTCTCCTACCGCGTACAGGCGAAGTTTGTGTTGGAGTAGCCGACCAAGCCCCTCCCCATAAACAGAATAACACGAAGCGAGGAGCCCGAAACCGGACTCCTCGCTTCGTGTGTAGTGCGCATTAGATCAATCCCTCGACCGTACCGTCCTCGGCCAGGTAGATGTTCCCCGCCTGGGGCGTCTTGCTCAGACCCGGCATGCGCATAATATCGCCAGCCAACGCCACGATGAAACCGCTACCTGCGTTGAGCTCGATATCCTTGATGTTGATCTCGAAGCCCTCAACCGCACCGTAGCGTTTTGCATCGGCACTGAACGAGTACTGCGTCTTGGCGATACATACCGGCAGGTTGCCCATGCCCCACTTCTCGAGCAGGTCGATCTGCTTCTTCGCCTTCGGGCCAAAGACCACCGAGCCGGCACCATAGATACTCTTGGCTACCTTCGTGATCTTCTCCTTGATGCTGTCCTCCAACTCGTAGGCATACTTCACCGGCTCCGAGGGCTGCGTCTCGATGAGTTCCACGGCCGCGCGTGCCAGATCGGCAGCACCGGCAGCACCCTCGACATAGGCGTTGTTGATCACGCAGCGCACGCCTATCTCCTCGCAATGCTTCAGCACCAGATTGATCTCCTCGTCCGTATCGCTTGCGAAGCGGTTGAGGCAGACCAGAACCGTCTGACCGAACTTTTTGAGGTTGGCCACATGGCGATCGAGGTTGGCAAAGCCCTGCTTCAACCCCTCGGCATTCGGCAGTTTGATCTCCGTCTCGGGCACTCCGCCGTGCATTTTGAGGGCGAGGGTCGAGGCCACAAGCACCGTGAGGTCGGGTTTGAGACCCGCCTGGCGGCACTTGATGTCAAGGAACTTCTCGGCACCGAGGTCTGCACCGAAGCCGGCCTCCGTAACCGTATAATCGGCATAGGTCATCGCCATCTTGGTTGCAATCACCGAGTTGCAGCCGTGGGCAATGTTGGCAAACGGGCCGCCGTGAACAATCACCGGCGTGTGGTCGGTCGTCTGCACGAGGTTGGGGTTGATGGCGTCCTTCAAGAGGGCGACAATCGCACCCGTCATGCCGAGGTCGTTTACCGTCAGCGGCGTGTCGTCGTAGCGGACGCCGAGCACGATGCGACCGATGCGCGCATAGAGATCCTCGACATTGCGCGCAAGGCACAAGATGGCCATGATCTCCGATGCGGGCGTGATGTCGAAGCCCGTCTCGGTCGGGATACCGTTCGTCGAGCCGCCCAGACCCGAGACGATGTTACGCAAGCCGCGGTCGTTAATGTCGAGCACGCGACGCCACATGACACGCTTCAGCCCCACCTGCTTTGAGCGGTTGTGATAGAGGTAGTTGTCCAAGAGGGCAGCGATGAGGTTGTTGGCTGAGGTGATGGCGTGGAAGTCGCCCGTGAAGTGGAGGTTGATATCCTCCGCGGGCATCACCTGCGTATAGCCGCCACCCGTAGCACCGCCCTTCATGCCGAAGCAGGGGCCGAGCGAGGGCTCACGCAGGGCGATGATCGCCTTTTTGCCGATGTGATTCAAACCCATACCCAAACCGATGCTTACGGTGGTCTTACCCACACCGGCCTTCGTGGCGGTGATGGCCGTAACGAGAATCAGGTGATTCTTTGCGACCTGCTTCTCGTCGATGAGTTTGTAGGGCACTTTGGCAATATACTTACCATAGTTAAACAGCTCCTCCTCGGGAAATCCTACCCGAGCAGCGATCTCGCGGATACTCTTCAATTTGGTCTCGCGAGCAATTTCGATATCAGTCTTCATAGGTATTGTGTTATTCGATTCTTATTCCTAACGGTTTCTCCGAACGCTGCTGCACAGCAAAAGCGTACATAAATCGAGCGAAGATACACAAATTTCGGGATTTTTTTGATTTTTCGGACCATTTTCCGACACTGATTTCGGATAAACGGAAGAAATTTTGTGTTTTTTTTGTATATTTGTATGAACAATCGATGTTGGCACCATGAAAAGGCAATTGGCGGCGATTTTGAATCTCTATGTAGATGGTTTTCGATCCATGACTTGGGGAAGACAACTCTGGTGGTTGATTCTGCTCAAAGTGGTGGTGCTGTTCGTCGTCCTGCGCGCCTTCTTTTTCCGCCCGACACTCGCCGGAAAGGATCAGGAGCAGTGCATCGAATACATCAGCAATCAGTTAACGAAGAATCCAACCTATAAAAATTAGAAGCGTATGGTAGAAACAGCATTAGTGAATTGGTCGAGGTTGCAATTTGCACTCACGGCCGGTTACCATTGGCTATTTGTTCCGCTCACCCTCGGTTTGGCCGTGATCATGGCAACGATGGAGACGATCTATGTGAAAACGGGCGATGAATTCTGGAAGCGAACCGCAAAGTTCTGGATGAAGCTCTTCGCCATCAACTTCGCAGTAGGCATCGCCACGGGTATCATTCTCGAGTTCGAGTTTGGTACCAATTGGAGCAACTACTCCTGGTTTGTGGGCGATATTTTTGGTGCGCCACTTGCCATTGAGGGGATCTTTGCCTTCTTCATGGAGGCGACCTTCTTCGCCGTGATGTTCTTCGGCTGGGAGAAGGTCAGCAAGCGGTTTCACCTCGCTGCAACCTGGTTCACGGGCATCGGAGCCGCCATCTCGGCCGTGTGGATTCTCATTGCCAATGCGTGGATGCAGCACCCCGTGGGCATGGAGTTTAACCCCGACACGGTCCGCCACGAGATGGTGGATTTCTGGGCGTTGGTACTCAACCCCGTTGCCATCTCGAAGTTCTTCCACTCGGTATTCAGCGGCTGGATGACCGGCGCGATCTTCGTGATCGGCATCAGTTGCTGGTATCTGCTCAAAGGCCGTGAGCGGCGATTTGCGCTGGCGAGCATTCGCGTAGCCGCCGTGGTGGGCATCATCGGCACCTTTGCCGTGATGTGGAGCGGCGACAGCTCGGGTATCCACGCCGCAAAGTACCAGCCGATGAAGTTGGCAGCTGCCGAAGGGTTGGAGAATGGTGGCGAGCGCGCCCCCTTCTCGATCGTGCCCGGGGTGGAGATCCCGGCCATGTTGTCAATCCTTGCGACACACGACCCTGACGGCTATGTTCCCGGCATCAACAACCTGCTCGACGGTTACACGACACCCGATGGGGTCTATCACCTCTCGGCCGAGGAGAAGATTGAGCGAGGCAGGAGTGCGATTGAGTCGTTCTCGCAGTATCGCCTTCTGAAGGATAGTGACCCTGCAGCCGCAGCCGTTGCCCGCAAGACTCTTGATGAGAATATTGATTATTTCGGCTACGGATACATCGACGCGAAGGAGGAGCTGGTTCCTCCCGTAAGGCTGATCTATTGGGCCTTCCGCGTGATGGTGGGTCTCGGCGGCTTCCTGCTGCTGTTGATGGCTGTGGTGCTGTGGCTTGAGCGCCGAGGTCGCCTGAGCGAGATGCGCTGGGTGCAGTGGGTGGCCTTGTGGTCCATACCGCTTGTCTATCTGGCGGGGCAGGCCGGCTGGATCGTGGCCGAGGTAGGCCGTCAGCCGTGGGTGATCGAGGGGCTGCTGCCCGTCAAGGCGGCTGTGTCGAGCGTCAGCGTGGGGGCAGTACAGACCACATTCTGGCTGTTTGTCGCAATCTTTACACTCTTCCTTGTAATCGAGATGCACATTATGATTAAAGCTGTAAAGCAAGGCCCAAATATTGAAACCGAATAAACCTTACAACAATGATAACTTACGATTTTCTGCAACACTACTGGTGGTTTCTCATAGCTCTATTGGGAGGACTGCTTGTGTTTCTGCTGTTTGTTCAGGGCGGTAACGCATTGATATTCCTTGCTGGCAAGGAGGAGGACGAGCGTCAGCTGATCGTCAACTCCACAGGCCGCAAATGGGAGCTTACATTCACCACGCTTGTGACTTTTGGCGGTGCCTTCTTCGCCTCGTTTCCGCTTTTTTACAGCACAAGCTTTGGCGGCGCCTACTGGGTGTGGATCCTGATCCTCATCACTTTCGTTTTTCAGGCCGTCTCATACGAGTTTCAGAGCAAGGCGGGCAACCTGCTGGGCAAAAACACCTTTCGTATCTTCCTGACCCTCAACGGGTGCCTCGCACCGCTGCTGATCGGAACGGCCGTGGGCACCTTCTTCACGGGATCGGATTTCACGATCAACAAGAGTGCCGTGGGCGATATCGCCTCGCCCGTGATCAGCCGCTGGGGCAATGCCTGGCACGGTCTGGAAGCGGTTGCCAATCCGTTTAATGTGGAGTTTGGCCTGATGGTGATGTTCCTCGCCATCACGCTCGGGGCCTTGTATCTGATTAACAATGTGGATCACGCGAAACTTGCCGTGCAACTGCGCCGCAGCCTGGGTGTCAGCTTCGGGCTCTTCCTGCTCTTCTTCCTGGTCATCTGCTACCACCTGATCACGATGGAGGGCTTTGCGGTTGATGCGTCGGGAACGGTTACGCTCGAAGAGGGGAAGTATTTCACCAACCTGATGGAGATGCCCGCGGTGCTGGCACTGCTGCTTGTGGGAGCCGTTCTGCTGGTTGCGGGAGTTGCCATGACCCTGCTTGGCAAGGAGTTCAAACGGGGTATCTGGCTGGCCGGCCCGGGCACGACTTTGGCCGTGATGGCCCTCTTTATGGTCGTGGGCTACAACCATACGGCCTACTACCCCTCGACGGCCGACCTCGCCTCGTCGCTCACGCTTGCGAACAGCTCGTCGAGCGACTTCACGCTGCGCACGATGGCCGTCGTCTCGCTGATCATACCCTTCGTCGTGGCCTACATCGCCTACTTCTGGCGCCAGATGGACAAGCGATCCTTAACCACCGAAGAACTCAATCAAAGCGAAAAGTATTAATCCTCGCTCGTACCAAAAAATAAAGGAGTGCGATTTGCACTCCTTATATTTTTTTGTTCTTTTGTAGTGGATAGGGGATTCGAACCCCTATGTCATGCGTGAGAGGCATGTATCCTAGCCCTTAGATGAATCCACCATGTCTCGTTTCGTGGTGCAAATATAGAGCAAAAATCTGACTCTGCAAATTTTTTCGCAAAAAAAATGCAAAAAAATCACTTTTTCACTCCTCTGAGCTTAAAAACCCGGCACGCTCCAGCATAAAAGAGCATGATAGCATCTCTCATTTGAGGTTATTCATGCGCTCGTACATGTGGCAATTAAGGGTAATGAGCGTAAGGGTGAGTTATAGTTAGTGAAGGATGCTCTTCATAATAAACACAGCTAACTCTACAAAAAAATAGCCCGAAGCGCAATGCCTCGGGCTTTATATTATATTAAGGTATAATTACAACTCCTTAACACGTACGTGGCGGTACTTGATACCCTGACCGTGACCAAGGAAACCGATGTGACCCTTCTTGTTGAACAAGCCTGGGTGGTTCAAGTGGTCAACAGTGTATGGGTTGCGACCTCCGTCTGGAGCTACGTTGTGGCCCTTACATGCCTTGCGGATGTTGCCATCAACAATAACTACGCCATCAACTGTAACCTTGATATCGTCACCCTTGATGCGAATCTCCTCAGTGTGCCACTCGCCAAGAGGACCCCACTTGATACGCTTCGCAGGGATGATACCATATACAGAGCCGTGTACCTGGTACTCGCGCAAGTCAGCGTAGATAGGAGCATCGTGGTGCAATACCTGAATCTCCATACCGTGATAAGCAGCATCAACGCCCATAGGAGTACGGATACCAACACCGTTGTTTACACCCTCGCGGTCGAAGCAGAACTCAAAGCGGAATACGAAGTCTGAATACTCCTTCTTGGTGTAGAGGTTACCTGTTGAGCCATAAGCTGCTGTAACGTACATAGCACCATTTACTGGCTGGTAAGCCTCGACGTTACCGGTCCAAGCCGACATATCCTGACCGTTGAACAAAAGTTCGAAGCCCTCGGCCTTCTCCTCGGCTGAAAGCTCGGTGATGATAGAGTGCTGTGCGCCCTCCTTGTTCTCCGAGATGAACTTCTCAATATCCTTACGCTTGTAAACTGCATCACCGTCGTTGAGTGTGGCAGAAACCTTCTCAAGCAAAGCCTTAACCTCGGCGCTGTAGTACTCAGGGTGCTTTGTTGCAATCTGCATAACTGTGTTGGCAGCAGCCTGTGCAGTAGCCTCATTATCCATATACTCGGCTGCGAGCATCATACCCTGATAGTTATGAGTGGTTGCAAGAGCAGCCAAAGCAGAGTTCTGAACAGCAACTGATGGGTTAGACTCCAACGCCTTGCGGTAGTTCATATACTTGCGGTCGTTGTTCATTGCAGCAACCTTTGTAAGAGCGATGTAGCGAGTCAATGCCTGATCCTTCAACTCGGCGTTAGATGTAGCAACCTCGTAGAGTGGCTGAATCATCTTGTCAGAGTTCACTGAAAGCATTGAAGCAAATGCCTTACCCTCCTTGTTGCCCTCCTTGTAACCAGCAACCAGAGTTGGGATTACATCCTCAGAGCCTGTGTTTGCCAATACTGGGTAGTAGAGGTGCTTCTTGTCACCTGCCTTCGCCATGCGAGCATTAACGGCAGCAACCTGCTCGGCAGCTGGCTTATCCTGAATAGCCTTGTTGATAGCAACGGCTGAGCCCTTGCCAGCCTCGTAAATCTCGCACAAAGCATCGAAGTCCTTCTCTGTTGCCACATTCGCCAAAACCTTCTGTGCAGCAGCATTGCCGCCCTTTGCCGAAGCGATAACAGCGTCAGCAGCCTCGGGAATACGACGCTTGCCCAAAACAGCATATGCAACAGCCTTGCTTGCCTCCCCACCAGCGAGAGCCTTAACAACGCCATCGTTTACCGAGCCGTTGAATGCGAGCAATGCAGGAATGGCTGCGTTCATAACAACCTTTGCCTCCTCAGAATTAACATCCAAAGTAGCAACCTTTGCGAAGATAGCCTCGGCAGCAGTCTCACCACCGATTCGGCTGGCAGCCTCAATGGCAGCGCAAACAACGTCGATGTTAGAGTCGTTAATCTCTGCGCAAACGGCATCAATCTGAGAAGTGGCATGGTTTGCACCCAACCAGTTCAGGATATCAATCTCGGCAGCATCATCAGCCTTTACCAACTGCTCGGCAACGGCAGCGTAAGTACAACCGCAAGCGTAGGCCTCGGCAGCACGCAACGCACCGTAGCGATACTGGCGGCAGTCATCCTTCAACGCCTTCAGCACGAGTGGAGTAGTCTCCTTGCCCTTGAGCTGAACAAGAATATCCAAGCCCTCCAAACGCACGTTGGCAGCCTCCTGCTTCATAAGCTTCTTTGCCTGCTTCTCGGCAACGGCTGGGTTCTCCTTAACCATGCGGTTCAAGAGGTTTGTATAAGCGCCATAAGCGTCGGTTGTCTCAAATGCGTAGTTAGCCTGAGCGGCAGCGGCAGCCAAAGTCTTTACAGCGTCAGCCGAACCGCATGAACCGAGTGCAAGGTTAATCTGTGTCTTCTCCTGGTCAGTTGCACCTGCCAACCAACCGAGCAATGTAGCCTCAACCGATGGGATATGCTTGTAAGATGCAATCTGTGCGAGCAACTTCTTGCTCAAGCCGTTCTCTGCCTGGTTGGCAATGAGGTTCTTCACCACAGGCTCAGAGCCCTCGATGGTGGCCAAAGAGCGAGCTGCGAAGTTGGCAAGATACTCGTCAGAGAGCTTCGATGCGAAGTACTCTGCATCCTCGGCAGTGGCACAAACCTCCAAGGCAGTCATCAGGAATGCCTGTGTGGGCTTGTCGGTACACTTATCAATAGCCTTCTTCAAACCGGCACGCACACCGTTCTGAAGGGTGAGGTGGTCCTCAGATACATAAGATGCCACGCCATAAATAGCGTACTCAATAGCCGAGTTGTTTACACCCTCGGCAGCAGGACGCAACATAGCGCAGATAGACTCGATGCCCTTGGCACCTGTGCGCGCCAACTCGTCCATAGTCTTGTTGTAAACCTCGGGAGTCTCGGCAGGCAGCGTTGCCAATGCGTCAGCAATGATGGTAGAAGTGACGCGGTTGCGAGCATCCTGTGCATTAACACCAGCAAATGGCATCAATGCCAACATGATCACTAATATAAATAGTCTTTTCATTTCTCTTCTTGTTTTGGATTTGTATTACATTGACCAAGGGCCGCGCATTGGCTGATCGATCAGCGCATTTGCAGCGTCGTCGTTGATGAACTTCAAGTTTACTGGATCGAACTCCAACGTGCGGTTCAAGCGCAGAGCGCAAAGACCCATATTCACGATGGTAGCCGAGCGGAAACCATTGATTTCGTTAAGAGCGAACTTCTTGCGAGAGTGGATACAATCGATGAAATCAACGTTCTGTGGCTCTGGGTCTGGCAACTCGTTGAGCTTATCCATAACGTTAGGAATAGTACAACGGAAACCGTTATATACTGCGCCCAATGGTCCCTCGATATATGCTGCATTAGGATCCTCGTAACCCTCACCCTGAAGAATAATCTGGCAACCATCATCATAGGTGTAGGTAATCTTGCGCCATGTGCCGATAGCATCCCAGTGCTGCTGTGGAGCATCAACCTCAACTTTTACAGGAGATGTGTTGTCCTTGCCCAGCAGATACTGCACAGGGTCAATATAGTGCTGTCCCATATCGCCAAGACCACCGCCATCATAATCCCAATATCCACGGAATGTCTGGTGAGTACGGTGTGCGTTGTAAGGCTTGTAAGGTGCAGGACCCAACCACAAATCATAGTCGAAGTGCTTTGGAATAGGCTGCTCTACCAGATTCTCCTTACCTACCCAGAAGAACTTCCATCCAAAGCCTGTGTGACCAGAGATTGTCACCTTCAAAGGCCAGCCAAGCATGCCGCTATCAACCAGCTTCTTCAAAGGAGCCACCGTAGTACCCAAGCCGTAGAATGTGTCCTTGAAACGGAACCAGGTGTTAAGACGGAAGATACGGTTGTTCTGACGAACGGCCTCCATAACCTTCTTACCCTCGCCAATGGTACGAGTCATAGGCTTCTCACACCAGATATCCTTGCCTGCCTTAGCAGCCTCAACGGCCATGATACCATGCCAATGGGGAGGAGTTGCGATGTGAACAACATCAACGTTAGGATCGTTGATAAGGTCACGATAAAGGTGATAACCCTTCACGTCCTCACCCAAACGCTCCTTTGTAAGCTTCACGGCGCGCTCGAGGTGGTTGTCGTCGCAATCGCTCACCGCTACCAGACGGCAAGCCTCGCTGGTTGAGAAGTGGTTTGCGCTATAACCGATACCACCCATACCGATAATACCTTTGGTCAGCTGGTCGTTTGGAGCAACATGACCTGGGCCTCCAAGAACTTTACGAGGCAGAATGGTCAAAGCCGCCAAGCCTCCCATAGTCTTGAGAAAATCTTTTCTGTTAATTGCCATAGTATTTAATTTTAAGTAAAATGTTAGTCCGTTTGAATAAAGCCATAATCTTGTGTAAAAATAAGACTTTTTTTTTATTCAGCCAAATAAAATTAAACGATAATCGATTTTTAAGGGCAATTTACCGCATTATTAATATTTTCATCCCAAACGCCCCTTCCGAACTTGATTTGCGACGTTGATTTTATACCTTTGTGTCATTTCATGAAAAATAAAAATCATGACAAATATCAAAGGAAACAGCGTACTAATCACAAGCGGAGCGTCGGGCATAGGTCGCATCATGGGCCGTATGTCGTTGGAGCGTGGAGCACGCATAATCCCTATTCTAAAACCCGAGTGGGTAGCAAAAAAGACCCTAAAAGCCATCGAAAAGAACAAAAAGATTAGCAGCTGGCCTCTCGGTTATCATTTAATTCGTACCTTGCAGGCAATATTACCATTGAAAGGTCTCGACCTATTGTGCAAGGCGCTTGGAATTTATAATGCACTCGACCATTTTAAGGGTAGAAAATAACAAGATTATGGCAATAGAAAACACATCAAACGAGAGCATAAACTCAATCATCGAGGCTCAACGACAATTCTTTCGTTCAGAGGCTACGCTCGACTACGACTTTCGCAAAAAGCAGCTCAAACTCCTGCAAAAAGCCCTAAAGAGATGGCAAAAACCACTATGCGAAGCCTTGTGGAGCGACCTGCATAAATCCGCCGAGGAGGCAATACTGACTGAACTGAGCATCGTCGAAGGAGAGATACGCAATCATCTGCGACACCTCAAGCGCTGGATGAAGGCAGAGCGATGTTCTACACCTTTGAAGATGGCTCCCTCGCACAGTCGTATAATAAGCGAACCTCTCGGCTCGGCACTCATCATCGCACCATGGAACTACCCCGTACAACTGCTTCTCAACCCACTGGTGGGGGCTATTTCGGCAGGATGTACGGCCATCCTCAAGCCTTCACCTTACCTGCCCACAGTGTCGAAGATAATCGAGCAGATGATTGAGGCCACCTTTGACGAGAAATATATAGCCGTGGTGCAGGGTAACAGAGATGTGAACACCGCCCTGCTTGAGCATCGCTTCGACATAATATTCTTCACAGGAAGCCCCGCTTTAGGCAAGGCTGTGATGAGTGCAGCAGCAAAGCACCTCACGCCCGTTGTGCTGGAGCTGGGCGGCAAGAGCCCCTGCATAGTGGATAAGGGTGCCGACCTGAAACTCGCTGCACGGCGCATAGCATGGGGCAAGAGCCTCAACGCAGGCCAAACCTGCATAGCTCCCGATTATCTGCTGATTCACAAATCGTTGAAGCAGCCATTCATCGAAGAGTTCAAAGCGGCCATAGAACGTCTGCACGGCAGCAACCCCAAAGAGAGCCGCCACTATGTGCGCATGGTCAGCGACAAGGCTTTTGAGCGCGTCAAGGGCTACCTCTCGGATGGCGAGGTAGTGGCAGGCGGCGCAACCGACAGCGCAGAGCGCTACATCGAGCCTACGTTGCTTGCAGGCGTAAGCCCTACATCAAGCATCATGCAGGAGGAGATTTTCGGACCCCTGCTGCCGATGATTACATTTGAGAGAAAAGAGGAGGTTGTAAAGTTCATCACCGAGCGAGAGAAGCCTCTTGCCCTTTACTACTTCGGCAAGGAAGATGATGGGTGGCGCATGCTGCGTCGCACATCGTCGGGCGGAGCATGCCTGAACGATACCATCATGCACATAGCCAACGAGCGACTGCCTTTCGGGGGTGTGGGCAACTCGGGCATGGGCTCATACCACGGACGACTCTCGTTTGACGCCTTCTCGCACCGCCGTGCGGTGGTTGTCTCGCCCACATGGATAGACCTTCCGTTCAGGTATATGCCCTACAAACTATTTTCACTCGTAAAAAAGATTTTGTAGAAAGCCTCATAAACACTAACTTTGCGCCAAACAATTAATAATCAAATACAATGAAGAGTATTCGCCAATTTTTCCTTTCAGCCCTCTGCCTTATGGCGGCTGCGGCTACATTCTCACAGTGCGCTCCAGCCATTGAGGAGCTAACGCTGGAGATTCCTTTCAAGTGTAATGCCTACGTTACTCCTCTCGACCCTGCATCGAAAGAGACTCCTGCATTTGCCAATGCAATCATCGCAAATGGTTACTCTCTGCCAAACGATGCCGAGATGGTAGCCGGCGCATGGCTCCCAGAGTATCAGCAGCAGACTCCCCACCAGGTTTCTGTATTCTTCTACACAGCCTTTACAGGCGACCTACACCTGGGTCTGCGTGCCGCAGATGTTCCTGCGGGCGTTGCCGAGCTTAAGGTAAAGTGCTGCGGCAAGAGTTTCAACCTGAAGGTTGCCGACACCGACACAAGCAAAGATTACTATGTCGGCAAGGTGAATGTCGCAAAGCCCGGCCACATACGTGTTGATATTGAGCCCGTAACCACTACGGCTGCGAGCTACCCTACATTCTCTACACTCCTGGCTACGGGTGAGGGCGTGAACAACCTCACCGAGAAGGTGAAGAATGAACTTGTATTCGTCACAGCCGAGGAACTCAAGGAGCATGTGCCACACTTCGTGCGCCGTGGTCCATCAAACCACTTCCAGTGGGACACTCCCGAGAACACCGAGTACTTCTACAACGAGGTATTTGTGCCAGAGGGTGAGGATATCTCGGGCGCATACTACATGCTCACAGGTGGCGACGGTTTCTATATGGGCATCCAGCCAAACGAGAAGGGCAAGAACCGCATGGTACTCTTCTCGGTATGGGACACCAACACCGAGGAGGGGCTCATTTCGGAGCTTGTACGCAATGGCGAGGGTGTAAAGACAAACTCATATAGCCACGAGGGTTCAGGCGTACAGAACTTCTACAACTACGATTGGGAGGCCGGCCGTGTGTATGCCACATTGGTGCGTGTTCGCCCAGAGTATAAGAACGGCAAGGCTACGGGAGCATCACTCTACACAGGTTACTTCCGCGGTGACGAGGGTTGGGTGTTCCTGGCCGAGATACGTCGCCCCGCAATTCAGACCTACTACAAAGGAGCTTACTCGTTCTGCGAGAACTTCCGCCCAGAGTGCGGCTGGATTCCACGCAGCGTGGAGTTCCCATCGCAGTGGATGCGCGACAAGGACGGCAACTGGACCGAGCTCAAGTCGGGCAAGCTTACATGCGACGGCACAGGTTTCCAGGGCCTGCGTCTTGACTACTCGGGTGGTGTGAGCGAAAACGGCAACTTCTACCTGCGCAACATAGGTTACATTGACGACAAGGTGGAGTATGGCACACGCTTCGAGCGCGAGGGCTCGGGCAAGGTCCCCGAGATTGACTTCAAGGCTCTCATCAAGCTCTCGGGCTCAACTGACGACCGCAGCAAGTTCTAACTCACGCA
>JAEIGA010007658.1_pt1 | contig 16386 bp, 14 predicted proteins | sample 9270691 | NCBI WGS metagenome assembly JAEIGA01 (sample SAMN17057246, study PRJNA624740) | gut metagenome | biome: biome; isolation source: fecal sample | host: Bos grunniens | place: China: Xizang | collected 2019
ATCGGTCTCGGAAAGTTGTAATTCTCTTTAGTTCCCAACTTAGAATAATGTTTAAATCAATGAATGTCAGAAAGTTGAAATCATTCAAACATTCTAACATTCCAACATTCAAACATTATCAAACGGTTTTTTGCCGGTGGTCATAGAGGAGAAGGTATACCCGTTCCCATTCCGAACACGGAAGTCAAGCTCTCCATCGCCGAGGGTAGTGCGTCACGCGGACGTGCGAGAGTAGGACACTGCCGGCTTTTTTTATTTTTTATTCCTTTTATATTTTTTAGGAGTGAGGTAATGAAGAACAAATGGCAGCTTCTCGCATTTCTTTGCGGTGTGTTTTTTGTTTATACTGTTGATCGTGCACTCTTGGGACTTCTGGCGATTCCAATTCAGAAAGATACTGGAATTTCAGATTTGCAATTCGGTCTTTTAAATTCAGCCGTTTTTTGGACTTATGCCTTAGTAGTTCCTTTCGCTGGGCTTACTGGAGACAGATTTGACAGACGAAAGATAATCGGTATTGCGCTTGTTCTCTGGAGCACTATGACTTTCTTTGCAGGATTTGCGCAAGGCTTTTGGTCGCTTCTTATGCTCGTTTCCTTCGCAATTACCGTTCCGCAAACCTTATATGGTCCTGCTGCAAATGCGCTAATAGCATCGCGCCATATTCAGACGCACACGGTGGCGATGAGCTTGCATCAATCAGCCTTTTATATAGGCTGGTTCGCGTCAGGCTCAGTAGCAGCTCTTGCGCTTTCATTATTTGGTTCATGGCGATCTGCCTACATACTCTTCGGTGTCTTGGGGTTTGTTATGGGAGTTCTCTTTCTTTTCTTCGGACGTGATAATTCCGAGAGAAGAAATGTATCGCTAACACTCTCAAATACTTCTAACAAGGCTCCTGTTTCTGAGTCTATTCGTGCTTTCTTTTGCTGTCCGAGTGCGCTTCTTGCGGCAAGCGGATATGTAGGAGTTGGATTTGTTGGTTTCGGTTACAGTGCCTGGGGCCCTAAGTTCATAGCGCATAAATTTGCGCTTTCTCCCTCTGCGGCAGGAGCCGGAGTTATGTTTTGGCATTTTGCAGCAGCACTCGCCGCAATTGTTGCTGCTGGATTTATAACGGACCGCGCCGTCAAGCGTTGGCCTCGCTTTCGTCTCATATTGCAGTCGGTGTCGCTTTTCGCCGCCTCGCCCATGCTTGTGATTTTTGGTATAAGCTCATCCATCGTTTATGTTTGGTGTGCAGCTTCTGTTTATGGATTTATGCGGGGCCTTTTTGAAGCGAACGCTTTTACTTCTATTTTTGACGTAGTTTCCGCCAGGCACCGTGCAGGTGCGGTAGGCTTTCTTAATGTCATTGCAGGGCTTACAGGTTCGCTTGCACCGATACTCCTTGGATGGCTTTCACAGACGCGCGGGCAACGCGGTTTCGAGCTTGGATTCGCTGCGATGGGAATTGTTTTCGTTGTGGCCGCGGCGATGCTTTGCGTTTCAGCAATTTTCACTTTCGGCAAAGACAAAATAAAGGAATGATGCTATGATAGACATGTCGGAATACAAAGGAAAGGTTGCTGTCATCACTGGAGCGGCATCTGGAATGGGGCTCTGCATGGCGCGCAAGATTGTTGAGGCTGGCGGGGTTGCTGTAATGTGCGATGTTAATGCCGATGTTCTTGCAGCCGTGGAGTCTGAGATAAACGCCAAGGGGCCTGGGCGCGCGTATGCGTGCGTTTCGGACGTGCGGAAATTTTCCGATGCTGAAAAGGCTTCTCAACTCGCAATCGAGAAAGAGGGGCGCATCGATCTCCTTGTGACGTTTGCGGGAGGTTATGAGCCGAGAATGTGTAACAGCATAAAGCCGTTTTACGAGCAGCCTGTTGAGGTCATTGACTGGGGGATTGACGTTAATTTAAAAGGTGCTGTTTATTTCGCTCGTGCGTGCATGCCTGTGATGGTCAAAGCCGCGCAAGGTGTCATTTGCTGTATCGGGTCTGTCACCGGGTTTGAGGGGGATGGGAACGGTGCTATGTACGGAACAGCCAAATCAGGACTTTTTAATTTTGTAAAAGGAATTGCCCAAGCCGGTTCTCCTCATGGAGTGAGAGCCTTTTGCGTGACGCCAGGGCCGGTGATGACTCGTCCGGGAATGGCGAACATGAAGACTCTTCAAGGTCATGCCGCCGAACCGGAGGAGCTTGTCGATTTTATTCTATTTCTTTCTTCCTCCGCATGCCGCTGTATAACAGGCTCTAATCACGTGATGGATTGCGGAAGACTTTCTCTACAGCCGCAGTAATTCCTATCCGCAATTTAAGAGTTCGTGAGCACTCTCGCCTTCGCCCAAAGCCCAAGTACGCATTCGATCGCTAGACTAGGTAAAAACTAGGTAAAAGCGACTCCTCGCGAATCGGGCAGTCGCTTTTATTTCGTCTTATCACCCCCAGCGGAGGTAAGGATGTGAGGGGCTAACCTGTTGACAGGGTTCGGATAAGTGTGATATTATTCGCAATAATGAAAAAGCGAACGGCGATAATTAACAGTATTTACGTGGGGGGGGGTAATTTATTCACTTTCCCGGAGTTCGTTTGCTTGGGTATTGTTAAGAACTTAAGAACGAAAGGGGAAAGGTCATGACACTTGTTAAAATACTTCTTCCGCTTGCAGCAAGTCTTTTGCTGTTCGCGCCGATAACAAAGGCTGCCGAATTAAATCCTCGCTATTATGTGCAGGATTCACTGCTTATGATGCTCGATGCCGAGTATAATTCTACTAATGAGTTTGGCGAAATAATACACGATGCATCGGCGACAAGGTGGATAGATCTTTCCGGGAACGGATATGATTTCACTAAGAATAGTGGAGGCTCGTGGGCGGACAAGCACTTTAACTTCGGTGTAGGCAACAAACTTGCCGCAACAGGAGTTAAGGTTCTGCCTTGGTATTATACTCAAGAAATAGTAACATCTCCGACAGGTGGAAGATTTATCTTTGTAGGGTTTGTCTCTGGAGGAAATCTTGCGCAGGGCGCTGTCATGGTTAATGCCACTACCAATCGCTTTCAGACTTCGCTTCTAAGGCCTGAAGGCACGACTGTGTGGATTAACGCTGGTTCAGCTAAAAATACTCCTTTTACACTGACAAGTTTGTATTCTGATTCTCCCAGTGTCGGGCAGAAGGAATCGTATGTTTCTGGCGTAGGGCCTGATACTTCGTATACAGGTGAAAATACGTGGACCCTTTCGTCTACCCTTCCCTTAATTGGTGCGCGAAGTACATCTAACCAGAACGTTGGTATAGGTAAGCTCTATTCAATTCGCCTCTATACCCGTGAATTGACTCCCGATGAGGTTGCCCGCAATGCAGAAATTGATGATATTCGCTTTCGCGGCAAAGAGCTGCCAGTTCCGATTGAGCCGGCAGTTTCCGGCTCGCAGGTGCTAGGCGGGCCTTCAGGCACGGCACTTGTCGCAATGTCTGCTTCGTCGTATGGATATCTTGCTACGAGAATAGACTCGGCGTATGTAGAATATTCAGCAAGCGGTACGTTTGAGGATGTCGTTTCAGTTCCGTTAGGGAAAGAGTCTGGCGGATTTGCACAATGCACTGTAAGCGGGCTAAATCCTAACGCGGCGTATCAGGCGAGAATTGTAGCCACAAACGAGTATGGTACTGGTGCCGTCTCGCCAGTTTTCTCTATAGTAGCATCATCCTCGGAAAATCAACCGTCAGTTGAAATCGTCTCGGTTGAGCCTGGCGACTACTACGTCGATATCACTGGTGTGTATCGTGCCTCCAGTGAGAGTGAAGTTCATTTTAATGTATATCTTAACGGTCAAATGTCAATGTCTGCTGGTGTCGCCTCAGCGAGTGCGGTTCCGGGGGAGAAATTTAAAGTTAGAGTGAACGGGTTGTCTCCCGATAAGAAATACGTGCTTGTGCCGTCCGTTAATGGAACAGATGTTGTTACAGGCAATGCTTCTTTTATCACTCTTTCAAACAAGGACGAAGTACGCCGTGGGCGGGCAATAGAAATTGTGCGAGATACCTCCGACGAGACAAAGCTTGTAGCCTCATTTGATGCCCCTGGCAAGGCAACGGCGCTTTATCTCCTTGCAGATGAGGTTGATCGCGGCACAGGGGAGTGGGCTTATACGTCAAAAGTATGTGATGTCTCGGCTGATGCAACTGAAGCGACGGTTGCGCTTCCAGAAGGGTGGGGGACTAAGTTTTACGCGTTAAGATGCTTCTTAGGAGATGAAGGTAATATATTACTTCCTGCATCTCAGCGTTATAAAACTGACGACGGCATTAATATGTTTGCGCAGTGGGATGCGATTGACAACACAGATGTGGACGTCTATTCATCCGCTCCTTCGCAGTGGAACGATCTTGTCCGTGGCATGCCGATGCTTAATGCAGCTTCCTACGCAGCCTCTGCAAACGTCACAAATGTTTACAGTCCGAAGAGTTCCGCCTTGACCGTCTCATGGGGGCTGCCGCGAATATTTATTGAGAGAGGTAGTTTCACTGTGGAGGGGTATCTCATGATTCCGTCGTATGTTTCTCAGGGAGGGCTTATTACGTTTGGTTCGCGATTGCTTTCGCTTGATACGCGTGGTAACAATAACGGCGCTCTTCAATTTGCAATTCAGTACAGGTGTAATGCATGGCCTTCGGATGCGATGTCTATCGCAGGTGCCGCAACGGTTGGAAAGTATCAGCATTATGCGATGGTTTGCAACGGAGACACAGTTCGAACATATGTTGATGGTATTCTTGTTCATACGGGCGCGTCTGGTGGCAAGGAGGGTACAGACGCTATTAAGTTCGGCAGATACTCGAATTATACTTCCCGCAACAGATATTGTTCAATTAGATTTTATGACGGCCCGCTTTCTACTGAAACGTTAGAAGCAAACCGCGAGATTGATCGCGCCAGATTTACGCGTGAATTGGAGATTGCGCCATCTGCAATTGCTATGAGCGCGACCGCCTACCATTTTGTCGCCTCCTCCGCTCCTACATTAGATGAGGCAGTTGTCTCTGGTCTTGAAACAGGCGATGCGGTGCGTTTGTCAGGAGCTTTTTCAGGAGACGCTGACGCGGTTAAAGTCTCGTGGTGGACTGATGGCGCAGTTTCTACCCAGACTGTCGATGCTGTAATCAACGGTTCAGTTTGGACTGCCGATCTTTGTCCTTGCGCTCCCGGAGTTGAGAATTTTTACAAGGTGATGGCAACTGCTGGGGCTCTCTATGATATTCGCGAGGGCGTGTTTACGCCCCTAAGCAAGGTGACTGCCAGCGTTGAAGGACCAACTCTGCAAAGTGCGACAGTTTCTTACACTGTGCGTGTTACAGAACAGGGAGCAGGCGACACATACGTTTGGGTTCGTCGCGGCCTTACGCAAGATACGCTTGAAGATTTAGGTCAAATTGTAAAGATTAATGCAGGTGATATGGCCGCTAAGACTGTTAGCGCCTATTCTCCTGTTTTCGGTCAGGCGTATTATTATTCTTTAGTTGTTTCCAATTCGTGCTCTAACGCGGAAAATGGATCTTGGTCAGAGAACTGCGGTATTTCCCGCAAGACTGTTGTTGATCAGGCGACATACACAGTGAAGGCTGCTGGTGCATGGAGCGACCCTTCAACATGGACTATGTCTGGAGCGGGGCAAGGATATCCTAACGGATCGTCTTCAGTTGACGGAGGCACACCTTTGAGGACTGTATCGGTTGACGGCAGTTACACTGTTGCCGGCTTAAGCGCGACTAGAAGTATCTCGCTGACGGGGTCCGTTGAGAATGCATCAGTTACATGCGATATAAAAGGGACTGGCAATGGGCTAAGCGGTGTCAGTTTGACATTTGTTGATGTTGCCATAACCGAGGCTAACGGTGTTAACATGAACGGAGGAACTTCTTCAGGTAATAATTCAGTTACGTTGAAGGGTAATGCGCGCTATACAACGGGCGGCGGATTTAATATGGCCTCGTCATCTTCTTCCCGTCCTGTGACAATAACTGTTTCGGATACTTCTATTCTCAATGCTTCAGGATCCATAAACATGTCAGGTGCTGGAGTGTTTAATGTTAATCTTAGCGGTGTGGCTCCAAGGTTGATCGCTGCTAAATTAGGCGAACAAGATTCATCTTCCGTCCTTAAAGGAAGTCTTAACTTTAAATATGTTATTCCTTCGGAAATTGCTGCAGTAGGATATGCTGATGCTCCTCTTAGAATAACATCCGCATCGGCATCGGCGGGGTTGGGGTATTTCTCAAATGCAGAAGAGCACGGCACTGTGACAATTGGCATAGATCCATCTTCGGGTGTATTTTCAAATATTCATCCGTGTGTAGATTTTACGCTGGCAGAGGCGCGTGCCGGGATTGTTACTAACAATATAACTCTCGCGGAACGGGTGGGTAATGTTGTATTCGACTGGGAGTGGAGATACGGCTGGAATGCAGAAGAAAACAAATCGTTGCAACTTGTAGCGCCTGAAACGGAAGGCGAACTTCCGACTGCGCTTTCGCTTCGATTCTATCGTCCAGGAACTATTTTGATGGTAAGGTAAAGTTTTAAAAGATTAAACGAATTCTATTGCCTTGTCATGCGCTATTGCATTTTGACGGGCGAAATGATAGAATGTGCACCGTGAATGTAAAAAAGCCTAAAAAGAAGGTCAAATATCAACGTATTCTCCTGAAGCTTTCAGGAGAAGTGTTGGGTAATCGCAAGACAGGAGAATGTATTGATCCTGAGAACCTTGCGTTTATGGCAGAGCGCATTAAGAAGATACACTCCCTTGGAGTGGAAGTCGGCATCGTTCTCGGTGGCGGCAACATCTTTCGCGGTCTTACTGGAGCCGGCAAGGGCGTTAACAGAGTTACGGGCGATTCCATGGGAATGCTCGCGACAATCATTAACGCTCTTGCTATGATGAACGCCCTTGAATCTATCGGCGTGCCTACGCGCGTTATGACTTCAATTGAAATGCCGAAGTTGGCGGAGCCCTTTATTCAAAGGCGCGCTTTGAGGCATCTTGAAAAGGGCAGAGTGGTTATTTTCGGCGGAGGGACTGGCAACCCGTATTTTTCAACGGATTCCGCAGCCGCGCTTAAGGCAAGTGAAATCGGCGCTCAAGCGCTACTTAAGGCGACGAAGGTTGATGGCGTTTATACGGCCGATCCGAAGAAAGATCCTAAGGCGAAAAAATACGGCTCGCTCAAATATGAGACGGCTCTTGAAAAGCGTCTTAAGGTGATGGACTCCGCCGCATTCGCGCTCTGCATGGACAATAATATTCCGATTGTGGTGTTTGATTTCTTTGATCCTAGCGCCCTTGAGCGTGTTGTAAAGGGCGACCAGGTCGGCACAATAGTTTCTTGATAAAAACTCAAAATAGGCAATTAAAAATGGAAAACGTTTCTGATGTTCTGAATGACGCTACAGCGAAAATAGCAAAAAGTTTCGATGCTCTTAAGGCGCAGTTCTCTGGGTTGCGCACAGGCAAGGCATCGCCCGCCATGGTCGACCAGATTAAGGTTGATTACTACGGGTGCCCTACGCCGATTAAAAATCTTGGCACGATTTCCACGCCCGAGCCTCGTCAGATTAAGATTGCACCTTTTGATCCTACAGTTCTTGATGCGATAAACAAGGCGATTCTCGCTGCCAACATCGGTGTGACTCCGCAGTCCGACGGAAAGGTGTTGCGCATTACCGTTCCCGAGCTTAATGAGGAGCGCCGCAAAGAAATCGTAAAAGTTGCCAAGACGCAGGCGGAAGCGCAGAAGGTTGCGATGCGCAATGTTCGCCGTGACGCGAATGATGCCGTCAAGAAGCTTGAGAAGGATAAGAAGATTTCTGAGGATGATATGAAGGCCGGGCTCGAAAAGATTCAGAAGGCGACCGATGACGGTATCGCCAAGATCGATGCCGAGCTTAAGGCCAAGGAAGCAGAAGTGATGGCAGTTTAACTGTCTGAGAAGGAGTGAAGTATGGCAGAGGAAGTTGAGATGACGCCGGTAGAATTAAGCCCGGTTGAAATGACTCCAGTTGCAAGTGAGCCTCCGGTAAATAATCCGTTGCCGAAGCCTCCCGTTGCAGGAGGTACAGTGTCTGCCCTAAAACCTGGGCTCAAACTTCCTCCAAAGCCAGGCTCTACAGTTTCCGCCTTAAGGCCGGGGCTTAAGCTTCCGCCTAAGCCGGGAGCAACAGTTTCCGCTTTAAAGCCGGGCCTTAAACTTCCTCCAAAGCCGGGCGCTACCGTCACTCAGATGAAAAGCGGTTTGAAACTGCCGGCTAAGCCTGCCGTTCCTCAGATTCGCAAGCCTGGCGCAGTGCCGGCGATTAAGCCGCTTCCGCGTCCCGTCATTTCTCCCGTTGCCGCAAAAGAACCGGAAGCGAAGAGTGTTACGCCCGTTACTCCCGCGCCGGAAGCAGCTGCTCCGCAAAAACCGATCGAGGCTCTCAAGGGTGCTACGCAAAAGCTTAAGGGAGTTACGCAGCCTATTCCGCAGCAGGCAATTCTTCACAAGACTGGCATTATTGCAGACAATTCCGTGACTGACGCGCAGAAGGAAGCTGCGAAGCATAAGACTTCGCGCATTTCTCTTTCTGACGCAATGGGAGCGGCTCCCGTGAAGAACGAGAATGCTCCGATGAAGACAATCCGCATCAAGCGCCCGAGCGATATCGTCGGTGCGTCCGAGCGTCTTCAGCCGCAGCCCCCCGCAGAGACTCCTCAGGTGCAGCCTTCCGCCGTTTCTCCCGTTACGGCAAATCCTGCTGAAACACCTGCTCCCGCTCCTGAAAAAGTACCCGTCAACGACTCTTCCTCAAGTTCCGTTGGAATTACGCAGCGCAAGACGCTGAAGATTACTCGCCCGGGCGCAGTTAAGCCGGCAGGGAAATTCACTGTTAAAAAGCCCTCTGTCTCGTCCGGTCCCGCTTCTTCCGCGACTCCAGAATCGGATGCTGAAATTCCCGAAATAAAGGATATTCCTTCGATGTCGTTGCCGGAGCCGACGCCGCCCGTGCAACAAAAGGCTACGCCTTTCGAAATATTCTCGCTTCTTATCAAGGTTGCGGCATGCGTCGTCATGGGCGTAGTCGCATACTTCCTCTACGAGAATTTCCAGACGAATTATTTCTAAGTAGTTGAGGGCGTATAGGTCCATAACGGCGGCAACGGTTCTTGAGATGCTCTCTGAACCGTTGTCGCTTTTGCTTTTGATTTCTGCGCTGACAATTGAAGTGATGGCTCCGGTTCTTCACTACCATCAGTTCGGTGAGGCCGTGCGCACGGCAAGAGACGCAGGGTTTTCCGCGCTTTTTATCTGCTCAACAGCTTTTGCGGTTTTCGCAACGATACGCGTGTTTCGAAGAGAGATGGAGAGCGGCACATTTGAAATGGCCATCTCGCATGCAGTTTCAAGAGGCGGCTTTTTCCTTGCGAAGGCAGCCGGTGCTCTTATCGCGTTGGTAATATTTTCAATAACAGTTTTTTCAGTTGCTCTCGTTATGCATAAGGGCGCGGAGATAGGCGGCGAGATCGCTTCCGCGACAGGCCGCTTAGTGCGCGTCTATGGTCCGTGCGTCGCCTTTGGCATGGGGGCGATAGTTCTTCCGCCTGTAGTTTCGGCGGCGTGCAACAGGTTTTTCCGTTTTCGCTTCGTGCTGACGGCGTTTCTCGTCTCTAGCGTCTTTTCTTTATGCGGAGGAGTGGCAGCGTCTTTTCTTTCGTGGAGCGTTACAGCGCGTCTTCTTCCTGCGCTAATGCTTGTCATGTGTCCCGTCTTTACAGTTCTTTTTTCCGCCGCGGCGTTTTCCGTGCGCTTTAAGAGTAATACCTCCGCAACTGCCGCAGCATTGACGCTTGCTCTGATACTTCCTGCGATGGACAACTACTATCGTGTGGAAGCGCTTGCCCGCGGCGGCTCCCTTGCGTGCGGAGAAGTGCTTCTTTCAATTCTTTTCGCATTGCCCGCCTTTGCGGCATTTCTTCTTCTAGGCGTTCACTTTAGCATGAGTCGGGAATAAATATGGACGATCGAAATATCATCACGCTTACTAATGTGCGAAAAACGTTTCGCGATTTTTGGCTGCGTCCGACCGTTGCCGCAGTCGACGATTTGAGCTTTTCCATTCGCAAGGGCGAAGTGTTCGGGCTCCTTGGTCCCAATGGATCTGGCAAGTCCACGACAATCAAAATGATTCTCGGTCTTATTTCCCCAAGCGCCGGAGAGGTGAAACTTTTTGGACTCTCTCCAAGGTCGATCGAGGCGAGAAGGAGGCTAGGGTATTTGCCGGAGCTTAGCTATCTTCATCCGTTCCTTACGGCTTCAGAAACGTTGCGTTATTACGCGGGGCTTTGCGGGCTTTCCCGGAAAGAGGCTCGCTTGCGTACAAATGAGCTCTTGGAGATGGTAGGCCTTACAGATGTCGCCTCTCGCAGCGTGGGCGGATTTTCAAAAGGCATGGCCCGTCGCGTCGCTCTCGCAGCCGCACTTATCGGCAAGCCAGAGCTTCTTGTTCTCGATGAGCCGACGTCCGGCTTGGATCCGATTTCCACGAAGGAAGTTAAAACGCTTGTCAAGGCGCTTGCTTCCGGTGGTATGACGGTTCTTATGACATCCCATCTTCTTGCAGACGCTCAGGACGTCTGCGACAGAGTGACGATAGTAAATCACGGCAAAGCCGTCGCTGAAGGTGAGGTTTCCCGGCTTGAGACAAGCCTTGAGGAGTTCTTTCTCGCAAAAGTCGGCGATGTGCAGGATTTTCGTCTTGCTCCGTTTCTCGGTGTTTCAGAAAAAATCTGATGAAGGCGTTTTTCAGTATTTTCCGTCTTGAAATCGCGCATCTTACGCGCTCTTTCGCGCTTCCGCTTCTTGCCGTTGCCTCGGTGGCGTGGATGTTTGCCGTCCCGCAAGTGATTACGGGCGACGGAACGCTCGACGGTGCGCGTGAAGTTTATCTCCGCTATGGGCTTGGAGGCGTCTTTGCGTTGACTTTAGTCTCTCTTCTTGCCTCCGCTTCAGGTTCGTTCGCGCGTGAGCGTGCGGAAAAAAGGCTGCAGCTTACTCTCGTGCGCCCAGTTCCATACGCCTTGGTTGCTTTTGCAAAGTGTACAGCTCTCACGTTTGCAGGCGCGCTTGTTCTTGCGCTTGCTTGCGTCTCTTCTCTTGCTATGCCTGGTAGCGACGCAAAGAGGGGCTGCTACCATGTCTTAAGGCCGTCACTTCCTTCACCGCGCGAGGAGGCGAGAGCGATGTACGATGAGTACATGAAAGACCCTGATACGCCGGAGGAGGTGAAGAAGGCGAGTAAATCCACGGTGTTGAGACTTTTGGAATTTAGGGCGGTCGATCATTATCAGACGATTGATACGAATAAGGTCGTTGCGTGGAAGTTCGATCTTTCCTCCGTGGGCGATCTTGACGGCACCATAAGTTCTAGCGATGGTCCTGCCGTGCGTCTTCGTCTTTCAAACATGCACGATCTTCGAGAGGATGTTTTAGGCCGTCTTGTCATCGGAGGCTTTTTTGCATCAGTATCCAATCAGACTCAATCAGTTCTCACATTCCCGCTTTCGCGCTTCGCAGCATCCGATTCGTCTCGTCGCCGTGATATTCTCGCGTTTTCGAATCTCGGCGAGAAGCCTCTTATGCTAAGGCCCCGTAAAGACGTTTCGCTTCTCGTCCCTGCCGGCTCTTACGTATATAATCTTTTTAGGGCATGGTGTGAATTAGTTTCAATGCTCGCTCTTGTTCTTGCTTTCGGCCTTTTTCTTTCTTCTGCGCTCGGCAGGCCCGTCGCGCTTTTTTCGGCGATTGTCATTCTTGCAGTAAGTGAAGCGAGTCCCAGCGTGGTAAGCCAGTATCCCGACGAGCTTGAGACGAAGCTTTCGGACAGCATCGCTCTTTCTGTCACTCGTTTCGTGGCCGAGGCGACGCGCCCAGTTTCGTCGCTCAATCCTCTTGAGCGCCTAAGCCTCGACGAATGCGTTGAGACGCGCGAAGTTTGCCGCGTTGCTTTTACTAATTTTATTTTGCTTCCTCTTCTTTTCGCTCTCTTGGCAGGCCTAGTTTTGCCCAGAGTCGAATGATAGTTGTAACAACTTTCGATGAAATCAGTTCTCATGCTATGACTATCAAAGAAAAAATGATATCATTAAGATGCTTTCAGACGGAACTCTTATAGGGCATGAACGAGCTAACCATACAGGACTTATCAAACTCTTTTTTTGATACGTTCGCGAATCTTCACGATTCGCGGCGTTCAGGTTATGCTTGATCGAATAAAATGTTGCCAATGTGATAATGTTGCCAGTTACCAGGTCCAATTTCCAATGTTGAGGTCGGCGTAATGTTACTTGAAGATAGAATTGTTAAATTTGCGGCGCAATGTGTTAAGACTTGTGCGCTGTTACCTGTTAAGTTTATTGGGAGCGCAAATTTTGCGGATCAAATGTTTCGCTCCGCAACAAGCGTTGCTGCAAATTATGCGGAAGCGTGTGAGGCTGAATCCTCAAAAGATTTTGTGCATAAATTGAAGATTGCGATGAAGGAATTGTCGGAAACTCGCATATGGTTGAAGTTAATTGGAGAATCAGGATATATTGAAATTACGAGGCTGAGTGACTTAATAGCTGAATCCAAGGAGTTGTCCCGCATTCTGTCAGCGAGCGTGACAACAACGAAGAAAAGAATTGGAAGCTAAAATGGCAATTGGCAATATTGGTATTGGCAACACTATCACACTGGCAACATTGCACAACTCATTCTTCGCGCCGATGAGATTATGCTGAACGAAAGGCGCAAACAAGGAGAGAGAAATGGCGGCAAATTATAGGATTGAGCAGCGGTGCTGTGCGACATGCAGATGGTGGAACGGCACACGGATAGTTGATTTTGCAGGCGGCAATAAACCGATCTATGTCAAAGTCGGCGACACGATGGCAAGGTGTGATGTTAAAAATGGCAGCGCGGCTTCAGCCGGTTCGTCATGCCCGAAATGGATCCGTTGGGAAAAGATTTAAAAAGAAAGGTGGAGGAGATGGGTGCATTTGAAGGCATTGTTGAAGGCCTTATTCAAGGCGGGACATTTGGTCTTTCTAATCTGGTTGGAATAACAGGGAAAGGCGGTCTATTACATGATGGAGATGATGATCCTGAAAATCAGGCTGTTCTTGTTGATGAGGATGGGGTTTATTTTATTGAAAATAAAGAGCAAATATCATGGGATGATGTCATTGAAATCGTGGAACAACAAGAAGGATTATGGCGATTTGAATTCCGCGGAGGATTGACTTTTCATACAGGATGGATTGTTTGGGAGGTTTACAAATATGCGGGTAATTGCACAAGTAAAAACCCCTTTGAGATTGATTATGATGGTGAGGAATGGTTGGATGATTTTATAAAAGCCTTAGATGATACATTATGGGCTGTTAATTTTAGTGATAAGATTCGAGACCTAAAGCATATATTAGTAAATGAGGCCGCTTTGTTTTTGTACATAAAGTTCATTTATTTTGTTATTTATAATCATTTCACTGATGAAGAAGATGGAGATGATTGGGGTGATGGTCATTTTGGCAAAATACGAGAATGTGTAAAATCTCAATTATGCCGACTTGATATAGAAAATTCAGAAGAATTAGGTGACGACATTGCAGAAATATTTTCACTATCGTATCTTTATGATTCATCGGGTATCGATTTTCAAATTAAGAAATATGACTGTTTACGGAATGCAAAAGCATTCGGGAAGGAATTTGAAGGCAATGAATCTATAGATGTTTTAACAAAGAATTCCAAAGACAATGGTCATAAACCATTCGGAGCAGAAGAATGGCACAATAAAAGGAAAGTCATAGTTTGTTCTGATAAGAAAGCTGATCTTAGTATATGGAGAGAAGGGCTTAAAATCCCAAATGTTATGGTGATGGATGCTCAAGATATTATTGACTACAATAATAACATTGAGCCTAAATATCAATTAAAATTTGATCTTAATCATCCGCAAAATGGAGTGTCCTATATACAGCATCCTAAGCTTCAAAATGTGTATATAGATGTAAATTCTTTCCATACAGGTATTCTTGAGCAAAAATACAATGAATTGATTCGTGTTCTTACAGCACTTGGAGCAACGAAAATTTCTTGTATAGTAGAAAATTCAGAATCTAAAGAAGAAAGCGGATATAATAAATGTTCTGTGGAGGGATCATTTTCGTACAAGACAATTAATGGGGCCGGTCATTTTTCAAGTGATTTATCGTCAAGCAAAATAACGAATCTATACAAACGATTGAGTGTGGAGCGAATTTTAACGCCGTCCAAAACAATTGAGTTGCCCAATGACTTAGTGTTCTATCCGTCTGAACAACGGTGGCAAGACCTTGCAAAGCTTGCAAAGGAAGGTCGCCTAAAAAAGGAGGTTGTTGATTTAACATATCGCACAGACTATGCTGTTACAGGAAAATATCTACGCGATATTAGCGGAAAAATAGAGGCGCTGATTGCTGGCGCGGAAGTTGCCTATTCTGAAGAGTTTGAGCATGAGCTTAAAGAGTTGCAATCCATCGTTTGGCATTATGAGGTAGAGTTCGGAGATATGGAGAGCGCGACTCCTTGCGAAATTTCCGAACAAATCCCTCAGCCACTGCTGATAGGTGATACAAACTCCGAATCGGATCGTGCAAAACAAATTTTGAGCAAAAGAATTAAGAGATATACTCAAAGCAATAACGGCTTTATCAACCAGGAACAGCGGGCTGATTTGGAATCATTCGCCCAAAAGTACGGGATTGATGAACTTGAATTAGAAGAAATGATAGAGGAAGCATTTTAAGGGGATATCATGGAGTTATGTTTTCTTAAAGCCGTAGTTAATCGATTATGTAAGGAGCAAAAAGAAAGACTTTGCAGGTTGTTGCAATGTGAAAAATTGATTGAGCCAACTGCAACTAAGTCTTTCAGGGAAGATATTCTTGCGAAAATCAGTGGCGTTGACATAAAGAAATGTCCGCGATCTGAAAGAACTGGATTTTTTGGCTACCACTGTGGTAGTCCTGATATATTGGTAAGATATAAAGGTCAAAGTATATTGATAGAATGTAAAATGTTAAGGCCCGATAAGGAATTTGAGATCAGAAACTCGTTTGGACAAATAATTGAATATTCGTTGAATTTTGATTGCCAAGAGGCTTGCATATTGATTTTTGATGTTAGAGAAAAATGTTCTGATTTATTTAGTAAAGACTCTCAAGGTCTATTGAATAAGTGGTTTGTAGATAAATTTGGGATAAACAATCTTCTTGGGAGGAGGAAGGATGAGGTTAAACTTTCTATAGTTCGTATATTCCCTCATAAAAAGAAATATGTCGATATGGAATGTTATGTCGTATAAATTCATGGTAATTCACGTGTTTAGGAAGCGCTTCCATATTTTGGTAAAGTCGATGAGCGCGTAAGGGAACGGGTGCAAGAAACAAAGAAATGGCATGATAATATGAATGAAAAGTATTTGAAGGAGTTGATAAATGAAGAAATTTAAGTGGCTCTTAAAGACAGCTTGCAACCGCATGCGGGCGTGGAAGCGGTCGAAGAATGACGAATTGCGCGAGCTGGATATGTTTCGCAAGTGCGTGCGGCTTGAACGCAAGGCGACGAAATATCCTCATGCCGTTCCGCTCTTGATGGCGTTGATGGATGCGTATCGCGCAACAGGACAGGAGGAGCGGCGGATTGATGTTATGCGACGATTGCGCGATATCGAGCCGCGTCCCGTGCCTGAATTTATGTGGGATGAGCAGCCGAGCGGGAAAGTCGTGCAAAGCAACATTGCGGCGTGGTGCTGCAGAATCGAGAAAATGATTTCGGAACAGAAAATGGAATCCATCCACTCCCAGCACATACAAGGATTCCTTCGCATCAGTCATGACAATGTGGTTATGGTTTGTAATGCGTTGGTTGGAGACGGCGTGCTTGGTCCGTATGATATGGCGATAGGCAGATATCCTGTATTGAAAATGACGTGACGAAGATTTGGGGGGCGGTGGTGATGAAACTCAAATGGTTCTTGAAGTCTGGGTGGATTGATTTTTCATGCCGGATGATTGATTTCTGGTATGCAATGACAGGTCCTTTCGTCCGCGCGTGGTGGCGGTTTCAAGTTTGGAAACGGCGTCGCGATCCAGAGCTTGTCGAATTGGACGCATTCAGAGAACTTGTAGAAATTGAACGCAAGCTGAAAGAATATCCCAACGCGAAGCCGCTTAGAGAAAGAGCGAATGAGTTGCATAGGATTACCGGACAGATTGATAAAATAAAATCAGGTTTCTCTTCCTTGATAAAAGAAAATGCCGAGGCACAGCCAGA
>JAEIGA010007659.1_pt1 | contig 16385 bp, 17 predicted proteins | sample 9270691 | NCBI WGS metagenome assembly JAEIGA01 (sample SAMN17057246, study PRJNA624740) | gut metagenome | biome: biome; isolation source: fecal sample | host: Bos grunniens | place: China: Xizang | collected 2019
AGCGTTATCTTCTGATGTTTTCGCTGCGTTTTCTGAGTCTTTGGCATTATCTTCTGACGCCTTTGCTGCCGTCTCGGATGCCGCCGCGTTATCCTCTGACGTTGCAGCGTTGGTTTCTGACAATGCCGCATTATCCGCTGATGTGGCCGCGTTCTGTGCTGATGTATACGCCTGCTCAGAGTAGTACTTGGCATTGTCGGTATCTTCACCTTGACGGGAGTTTGTGCCGCCTCTTGCGTAGCTTTCCGATACAACAGCAGAGATACCGGATGCCGCCGCACTTAGCGAGCTTAACTCCGAGAAGTACCTAGAGTTGCTTGTATCTTCGCCCTGTCTGGAGTTCGTGCCGCCTTTCGCCCAGCTCTCTGCTAAGGTTGCATAGGTATGTGCTTCCGAGCCACCACCTGCTGCCTCCTGTGCGGACTGTGCCGCCTGTTCGGAGTAGTACTTGGCATTGTCGGTATCTTCACCTTGACGGGAGTTTGTGCCGCCTCTTGCGTAGCTTTCCGCCTCGGTTGCGCTTGCATCTGCTTCCTGAGCTGATTCCCTCGCAGCTTCCATCTGCGCTGTGGCCATTGCAATGACAGCCGGGAGATCTGTATCTGACATATCAGGATTTTCGCTCAATCCTGCGGTTTCCACGCACAGCACAAAGTTCGCCGTCCCCAGTATACCTGTGCTGTCTGATATGCGAAGCTCGCAGCGTGTATTGCCTGCGCAGGCACACATCTGCAAAGTAACATCAGCTGATACCTGAGATCCGCTAAACGTACACAAATATGAAAAACTGTGACCGTCTGGCTTAGTTCCATCGATAATAACAGTTGATCCAGCGCTTGGGGAAAACGGAAGATCTCCATTTAAGAGATTGAATTTCAGTGTCCTTGCTCCGCTGTCATATTGCGATACATGAACTACTACAGGGACAGAACCATAATCCGGTATTAGATTTAAGTTATATACCTGTGTAATCATAGATTATTCCTCCCAATCGGGGTCACCTTTGAATATCTCGGTTTCTGTGCCATCTTTAGAGACCAACCATTGTCGATGCTCTCCAGTATTGCCATCTATAGAATGACGTACTTCTTTTATGACTTTACCAGTCACAACAACACTTGGCCCTGTTTTAAATTTTTTCATTCATCGCTCCTTTATGTAATTATTCCGTTTCTGGCTATTCTGTATGAATAACCAGCAAGCACTTCCGTAGTAGCGTTTGTCCATGTAGCTTTTTTAGAATCCCAGTCAATAGATATATCCTGTACATATTTAATTGTTGTATACCTTAATTCAGTTATTACCGCACCACCATACGTAGTCCAGTATGTATCCGGATCATCTGTTTCCCCTACTAGCAAGCGGTTTGTACCTATGCCAAGGTATTCGGCCTCAATTTTTGCTCCCGCGCCACTTACGGCACCGTGCCAGTTCGTTGATGTTTGTATAGATAAGCATTTCGTTCCATTATAGTATCCAGCCACTTCTCCAAACTGATCAAGCACTATTTTTTCCGCATTGTCATTACCACAAGTAAAAGTTCCCCTCAATGTGGCATCTTGTGCAGTCAAAACGCCCGCCTTGGTCATGGATGATTTTGTAGCATTCCACCCCACACCTGCAGAATCGGCATCGAAAAATGGCTTATTTGCATCACTTGGGTTTATAACTTTTAACGCGCCTGTGATATTTGCATTTTTAGCAGTCAAAGTTCCATCTTTTGTCATGGACGAATTTGTAGCTGTCCATTCCGTACCGTCTTTATTGATCTGAAATAAAATACGATTTTGATTATCGTAAACCGTTAAACTCGGGACATTTGTACCACCTATAACAAGCTTACCATCAAGTGTCCAAGCTTGCGTATACGGACCATTGATACCCGTACCAGAAAAGCCCAAGCCGTTGTTGTTTATCCTCAAGACTTTTGTGCTTCTTGCGGTCAGATCGGTACTGGATGCAAAATACAGTTCTCTCCACGTTCCGTCATTGTTCCGCTCTGCAATCACATAACCACCTGCGGAAGTCAGCCAGGCTGTCGCATTGTCAATATTTTCCTGCAAGTCATTGCTTGCCTGCGAGATATTATAATTCGCCCTGGATAATGCTGCTGATATAGCTCCATCAGTGCCCGAAATAGTTGTGGCGAGATTTGTCCGGACGTTACCGATAGAAACACTCTCATACTTTTCAGTCAGAACATTGTATACAGTCTTTACCACTTTGGCCGTGGTACTAATGCCAAGCTTTTCAAAATTTACATTTACCACATCACAAAGCCTTACTGTCTCCAATGGAGCAATATCCTTGTACTCTTCGGTATCTGCCAGGTGCACAAACGAAACTTCTATTGACACCTTCGGGATCCCGACGCCTGCCTGGTTGACATAGGCCTGTGCTTTTGTCCTAAGCTGTGACTGTGTAGGTTTTGTCTGAAAGTCCTGCGTCAGATCAAGGGGAATTGTCCGCCTGTATGCGTAGTTATTCGCATACTGTGATTCCACAACCTTTTCTGGCAACGTTACAATTTCTTCAGTCGTTCCATCGATCCAGTATGGGCAAACACCTGTGACTGTTGATGAAATCTCCTGCTCCTGTGTCAGATCTGTGATATTCTTACCGTATTTCAATGTGACCGTCGGGACAGTTACGCCCCTGTTCCTGTGGAGCTTTACTGTCCAGCCATCCCACTCAAGCTCGCCGCCAAACTGATCAAGGACAGAACCCTCAGTGCCGCCAATGCACTGCCTGATGCTTGCAGGCGTTGTCTGCTTATATGCCGCATTGGTATTTACGTCTGTCCAAAATGTAAATGGGCAGGACTCAACCGCATTGGCCTTAAGTGCTGCCAGCGTCTGCGAACATGCCGATTGTGATGTATTGATTGAAAACGGCATTGCCGGAATGTGTGATAGCTGGTAGCTGATGTGCTGCGCCAGTACCTTGAAAACACCATTTATGGGTTTTGCAATGTCATGCACCCTGAAAGGCTGAAAGGCTGCTCCTTCAGAAGGTTTCGCCAACAGAATACTGTCCATAGCTACAGAGGACGCAAGTTCTGCACTCTCAGGCACTTCGGCTTCGAGTATATATACTCCGTTGCGTTCTTCTGTGACCAGGCACTTTGCACACTCCAACCGCCCCAGGCCGTTAGTAGTAAACGTTGTTGCAGTTTCAGAAAAAAGAATGGGTCTCATAATATCCAATACCTCGGGGTTATCTCTACTCTGGTAATTCCACTCCCAAGAGTTATTGTGTTACTTCCGGGCTTTAAAACCCAGAAGTCATGTTCACTATTTAAAACAATATTTCCATTAAGGTTTGTGGATCCACGATACGCTGACTCTGCTTCACAATCAATATCTGTATAACTCGCATTGGCTGTAAGCTGTATAGGCAAGCCGTCAATGGATACTGTCCCAACACCATAAACCCTCACAAGTGGCTTTGATGTGGTATAGTTCTGATTATGAATAACGGACGAAGCTGTAAGTACAATCGCCTGCTCTCCGGACTTCAAGAACCGCTGCGGCATGCAGTCAAATTCTACCTCAAAGGCAGCGTTCTTTCTGTCGGAGGTTCCTACTTCAAACAGCGAGAGGTAACGTCCCATCCTATACTCATCAGGTGAGAAGGTATCCTCCAGGCGCTGGTAACCGGTGTTGATGTTCAAATGGTTACGAAACGCCAGTATTCTGCTTTTTATATCTTTGCTGACATAAAGCTTGTATTTTTCCGGGATGTTTTCGTAAGATCCATCCAGGATTGTCAAATCCCCATTTCTCCCTGGAATCGAAATAGTTTCCGCCTTTCGCTTCGCTGCCGAAAACTTAGTAAGTCGGTCAGCAGCAAATATATCAAAATCCGTTGATGGCTTTTTTGCAAATACAATGTAATCTCTCATGCGAATACCGCCCTTTGCTGATATACCTGCTGGTTAAGGATCCTGCTCACTTCTTCAGCTATTTCTAATTCATTTTGCCCTTCTCTGGCGTAAACATTTATATTTACTCCACCATAGTTCACCGCAAGCAAGCCCTTTCCGGAATGTCCACCCCTAGTTGACCAACTGCTATCATCATTACTTGGTGTCAGATCTGTAATATCTCCCAGGGCGGACTCTATGATGTTCATATTGCCGGTAATCCCTGCAGCTATACCTTCGGGAATCCACTTTCCGACCTCATCTCGGAATACCCTGGACGGTGAACCAATTTTGAGTTTATCTTTGGCCGCCTTAAGGGCTTCTTTTGCAAGATTCTTCAAAGCGGAATATAAGGAGCTCGCGCTGTTACTTACTCCTTGAATAATTCCTGATACAATACTTTTTCCCAGATCTAACCACTGAATATTTTTAAATGAATTAAATGCCAGTTTTCCAGCATTCTGCAGTGTGCTCATTATGGAATTCTGCAGAGAAACTATCGCTGACTTAATAGCATTCATTGCAGTTGTACCTGCGTCCTTCCAGTTGATTTTTTTAAAATTATTCAGGGCGTTGGTACCAACCGTCTTCAGAGAACTAACAACTGTATTTGCCATTGATGTAATTGCTGATTTTATTCCATCAATAATAGCCTTCCCTGCACTCTTCCAGTCCACAGCCTTAAATGCATTTAGAGTTGATGTTGCAGTATTCTTGCTCGCCGCATCGGTATCCTTCTGGCTGCTCTTGATTCCTTCCACGAGACCAAGTCCCAGGTTCTTTCCCATTTCAGCTGTAGCTTTCGACGGAGAGTGTTCCTGTAGTCCGTTCTGTAATGCAGCAAGTGTAGCAGCGGCAGTCTGCTGCGCTTCTGTCTGACCTGCCAGCGGATTAATGCCGTTTGCAAACCCCTGCGACGCATAAGCTGCTGCGGTGTTGAAATCTGCCGCCAAACCATTAACTACTTTATCAGGCAGTTTCATAGCCTGCTGCCATAGCTGGTTTACTTTCATCAGCTCTTCGTGTGACATTTTGCCAAACTCTGCAATAAGCTTTGCCCCGTCAGGCCCTAGTTTTGCAAGGTATTCAAGCAAGCCCTCATCAATGCCTCTCTTGGCAAGTTTTTGCATATTGCTCGCCCAGTCACGAAGCGACTGCACCTGATCCCGCATATTTTTGATGATATTTTCTTTTGTCATTTCAAACTTATCATCAAAACCCGAAAATAGTTTGTCTGTAAGATCAAGCCCGCTCCTAACTTCCTCACGATATTTACCTTGTTCTTCTTCGAATTTTTTTAACGCCTCGCTTGAATTTTGAAGTGCTGTCGCATAAGCTTCCGTACCCTGTACGCATTGGCCTGCGATTTCTGCCCAAAATGCCGCTTCCCTGTCTTTTGTAACATCTTCTTCGGCCGTCCACTCCTTGAAAATGAGTTTCGCCTTATCAACGATGTCTTTGCTCATTTTCTCAATAGCTTCCTGTGCCTTTGTAGAATTATCGTTAACCCCCTGGGCAACTCCGGCAGGAATTTGTGCACCTACCTCATCAGCAAATAATTTTGAAGGTGAACCTATTTTAAAAATCTCTTTAGCTTTTTGTAATGCGGCTTTTCCAAGCCCTGATAATGCATCAAAGATAAATTTAGGAGCTGCAGTAATGCCCTTTGCAATACCCTCAACAACAGCTTTTCCAACTGAAAGCCAGTCGATTTGTTTGAAGGCGTCGATGCCAAATTTACCGATTGCCTTGAGTGCTTCAACAATAAGCTTAAAAGCACCCTTAGCGGCAGCTGCAAGTGTTTCAATTACCTTTTTACCAACGCCTTTCCAATCGGTATTTTTAAATGCCTCAATTCCGGCTTTACCTATTGTTTGAAGCGCACTCTGGATAAGACTTCCTGCTGCACTAGCGGCCGTCTTTATGAATTCGATGACAGCCTTGCCGGTACCTTTCCAGTCTAATGCTTTAAATTCTTTTGCCGCGGTATCGCCGATGTATTTCAAAGCGTTTTTTACGGTTTCTCCCGCACTTTTTGCCGCATTTGCAAGGGTTGTAATAATATTCTTTCCCGCTTCTGACCAATTAACGCTCTTAAGTGCATTCGTTGCATTTGTTGCAAGAGTTTTTACTGTGGTTAAAAAACTATTTATTGATCCTGTAAATCCCTTTACTATAAAATCAACTATTGCTTTCCCTAGTTCTGCCCATTTTATATTTTTCCATGCACTTAGCATTCTTTGATAATACTCAGGAATGCTGCTCAAAAACTGGGGAACTGCATTGGCAAAACCCTCTCTGATGCTGGTTATCATCTGTAGTCCTGCCGTAACAAACTTAGGCAAGTTTTCAATGATAAATCCCACGATATCGCCCAAAATACTGGGAATGGCTGCTGCAACACTGGGTAAGCCCTGAGAAATACCTTTGACGATATTTGTTATTAGCTGCAGTCCGCCTTCCACAAGCTGTCCTGCGCCTTCTCTGAGTTTCCCGGAAAAATCCTTAACCATCGGCAGCGCATTGGAGAGGAATTCCGGAATACCGTTTTTAGCGCCTTCCCCAATTTTCTGCATGAGTCCGAGTCCGTTCTGCAGCCACTCCCCGGAATGTGCGCTGAATACACTGGCTATGGCAGGTGGGAGGCCAGTGAAGATATTAGCCAGAGACTGAAGGAGATTTGAACCGAAAGTAACCACAGTCTGGAGTAAATTATCCAGCTGAGGAGTTACATTTTCTCCAATAGCCAGACTGCCTGCAAAATCTTGAGCCGCTGCTTTCATAGCACCAAACGCACCCGACAAAGTTTTTTCTGATTCCTTTGCAAAATTCCCCTGGTACTGAGACGTCCGATCCATGAACATTCGCATTGCAAGCTCGGCTTTTTCAGCATTGCTGGCAGTCTTCCAATCGAAATTGACTCCTTTCTCAAGTGCATAGGCTTGCAGGGTAGTAGCGTTCATCGCCACTCCCAGATTGTCCATCATGGTAAAGTTGCCCTTTGCCGCTCCCGCAATAGACTCCATGGCCATAGATGTATCAAGTCCCATTACCGAAGCCACATCTGCAGCACGCTGCATAGCGGCTGATGTAAGCTCCAATGAGCGCTGTTGCTCTATCCCGGAGCCCTGGAACAGGGATCCCATTTTATTGGCTGTAGCCATATAATCAGAGGCAGACAGCCCCATGTTTTTGTACGCATCCTTCGCTGAGGTTTGTATGTTTTTTGCGAACTTACCAAAAACCGCTTCAGTTCCGCCAAGATTCTGTTCAAGCTCCGCGCCCTGTGTAACTGCAGTTTTGATGGCGGTTCCAATCCCTGCGGCCGCAATGATCCCTTTAAGTTTTGTAACAAGCGAGGATCCTAATGACTCTCCTGCAGAATTTCCAGCTGAAACAGTTTCTCCTTTCAGTAAATTTGTAAGGGAGCCTTTTATCCCTTTTGCTGAAGGAATAACCTGTACATAAGCTTGTGCGAGTGTAGTACCCATTTAACCACCACCCATAATACGTCTGCGCATTCTCTCAAAATCGTCTGCGCTGTCGAATGTTTCAGTTTCTCTCTCGTCCTCTTTTTCTTTGCGCCTTATAGCCTCGAATATCCTTGCATCACTCCTAAGCCCAGATGCAAGAGTCGCCGCTGTCAAAAGCGGCAGACTCCTGTAATCCAGTACGTGATATGTTTCGGCCAGGTCGCAAATGAGGGCGTCCTCGTCGGTAAGAATCATTCCGACGAGGATGATGAGTTTTTTAGCTCTTTATTTTCAAATATGCTATCAAGTTCTTCCTCGAACTTGTCTATAGGAACTCTTCCGTCTTCTGATCTGATATGTTCGTAAAGCTTCATCCTCTGCTCTCTGCCAAGCAGTTTGTCAGCTGCTTTAGTCATTTTCTGTATCTCGCCTTCATTGATTTCCTCCAGGATATCCAGAAGCTCCATATCATTGAAGACATCATCCGGCACTTCATATTTGAATCCGCTCTTTGTCTTGCCTTTTACCATGAGATTACTCCTCTTCCAAGGTCAGACCTGTAAGGTCGTAAGCTGCACGCTTGGTGCCGCTTTCGTCCGTCACTTCAACTACAAACAACTGCTCATTATTGGTAACCTTGAAAACTCCATTGCGGTCAGGATCGTTCTTAATCTCAACAAGACCACTGCCCTGTGACGGATCCATGCCTACCTTGATTGATGTGGCGTTGTCGAAGGCATCTCCGCTGAACTTTAACGCGATAAAGTTGCCAGCTCCCCAGGTTGTTACCAGATCGCCCGTGGACAGATACTTGAGTGTACCTGTGATAGCGCCATCGGCTACACGCACACCGGTCTGCATATCAGAAACGAGCGTACCGAAAAGCTCTGCTGTCTCAAGCTCAGGACCTACAGTTACACCCACGTTCTGAACCCTGACTATATACTCGTAGTGAGTATTTCCGGATGCGTCAGGCATACATGAGACAGTTGTCTCGTATCCTACCGGATCAGAATTGTTGTAAGTGACAGTACCTACCTCTGTCACCTTGCCCCTCGGAATCACAACCCTCTTCATGACATTGTTCTTGAGTGCCATGTCGATTACAAAAGCATGCTCATCCTGCTCCTGAGAGTTTGCAATGATAGTGATACCTTCATCTACATTGCCAACTACATTGTTATCACCGTAAACGGTTTTGAGGACGTCTGTGTTTGTAGCTTCTATCAGAGTGAATTTGTATGTGTCCGGTTTCTCGGTCTGTGTTTCAAGAACGCGATCACCGCCCCAGGCAACTGTAGCCTCAGATTCTGCCTTATTTTCGTTTTCGACCCCATCCTCGGACACATAGCCCAGGTTCTTAAAATACGAACTGAGCTTTGCCGTAGCGCTTGAGGGTAAAAGTACTCCTGCCGGAGCGCGGTAGATACCGCCGGCAATCCTCGGTTTCCCTGTTGTTACTTTGCTTGCATCAGGCATAACTTACCTCCTTAATAATGTCTAACATCGAAAACCGCCTGATAGCGGTATTTTTTTTGATCTGTGTCTGTGAAATTGTAGTCGCTGTTAAGGCTGACATTGCAAACAACATCCAGCTCCATAGCTGAAAGCATTGCAGTCTTCGCCGCCTCATTCATTTCCATAGCATCCACAAGGCTATTTGCATACGACTGTAGCGCAAATACACTTCCGGAAATGTGATCCTCCAAAGAGCCCCCTGTCTTTTCGAGAACATAATATTTCTCCGGCGGACGCTTCTGAACCTCAAAGGTTACCGGATATTCAAGTTTTGTTTCGAGAAATTCTCTTAACTTTCGTTCTATCATTTCATAGCCTTCAAGAGGGTGTTGTGTTTCAAATTGCTGTAATATGCATGGGGATTATCAGGCTTGACGGTTGCTCCGGCTCTGTTCTGGCCAACAAAAGAGGCTGCGCTGTACTCAGCACCCTCGCTCACACTGCTGGCTCTGGAAGCAATGCCGTCTGCATATTCTTTGCAGATGTTCTTCATTTCCTGAGACTTAAGCAGTGCCTTTACTCCTTCACTGTTTAGTACCAGTTCAAACTCACTCATACCGCTCCACCCTTATTTTTGTGCTCCTGTGCCCCGGGATATTGCTGTCTATCCCCTTCATAGGAAATCCAAATGTACGGTACTTGGATCCGAATATTTCAACAACCTTATCCATCCAGTCGTGATCATCCGTTTTGGGAATTCCAAGAATATAGACAATCTTTTTTCCGTACAGATCTGTTGACGTGGTAATGTCGTCAGTGGTAGGTTCTCCTACCAGCACATCATCCACAACAACCGGTATGATCTCGAATATATCGTTACCGTCTTTGTCTCTTCCTTTAAATTCCTCTGTGTATAGAGTCACGGAGACACCTTTAATTTTGTCCATTACATCCAGCATTGGCTTTACTCCACAAATCAATAGTGCCGTATCTCTGCCGCCTTAATCCCAGGCGTTTCAGATCATTCCTCATGATGGCGTTAGCTATGCCGCCGCCCGGAACCGCATATGTGCCGCTCCAGGTATATCCGAGTCCGCCCTGTGACTCCTGTGTCATAGCTTCCCCTGTGGTACTCTGACGCAGCACCCTTGTGGTAACGTCTACCGTGACGATTTTGACCACATTGGCATACACATCGGAGTCTGCCACCATCTGATCAAGATCCTTGCCGACATCGATAGCGCACTGCCTTAATGCGTCAGACACCAGCGGAAGTAATGCTTCCGCTTTGGTCTGTTCCACTGTTGTCAGAGGTCTCCACAATGTTTGAATATCCTCAACCGTTGCAAAAGGTTCACTCATTTCTTAGTCCTCGTTGTTGCCTTCCCGGGCTTTTTAACGGGTTCGCTTTTCTCATCGGCCTCTTTCTCATTTATGAGTTCAATATCTTCCCCCTTGCACTCACATCCCGACTCGAAAGATATGCCGGTGATTTTATTGATGTATGTCTTCACGGCCTACCCCCTTTCCAGCACAAGCCCAGAAAGGTTGTATGTGCGCCTCTTGACAACATCGTCTGCATCAGTCACCTCAACGACAAATACCTGACTGGTATTTGTGATGAAAAATGCTCCGTTGCGGTCAGGATCGTTCTTAACCTCTACAAGTCCGGATCCGGCAGAGGGATCAAGTCCGACCTTGATAGACTTTGCATCACTGAAGGCATCACCGCTGAACTTCAGGCAGAGGAAATTACCCTCTCCCCAGGTGTCAACCAGGCTGCCAGATGTCAGAAACTTGAGGGTACCTGTTATAGCGCTGTCACCAACCTCTACGTTTGACTGTATGTCCGAGACATCTGTTCCAAACATCTTAGTGCTACCACTCTCGGCCTGTGTGGTAACACCTACTGAAAATCCCCTATCCTCGCAAATGCTGCAGGAATAAGGATTCCCCATCCAATATACGCCTCGCCGCGTATGTATATCTGGTTATGTCCCTTAAGATCTCCTGCAACTGCATCGTTGTCAGGATTACCATACTGAATAATCTCAATCGGGATCTCCTTTGCATAACCCCAGCGGAAGTAATCACGGAAATTACCAATAACAGCTTTATCATCATTGCCTCCGAAAGATACAGTGCTGTTTGTGTCAACAGCCAGGCCGTTGATGGTATCGGGGTTTGCTCCCCACGCAAGTTCCGGGAACAGAGGCGTGTTGAAGTTCGCTCCTGTCTTAATGGCGGCCAATGCAGCACGGAACGCAGGAGCCATAGCCATACCGGTAACCTCATGCTCTGCACTCTCTACCAGGGCAATGGCAGCAGATACATTATCATTTGCGGATTCGGATACATAAATAACCTGATTTGAAATCTTGCTATCAAAGTGATTGTTTCCAATCACCGAAGATGCGGATCCTGTTCTGGGGTTAACCCCATGAAAAGCCATGATGTCAATACCGCGGGCAACCTTTGCCGCAAATCCCTCAGCAAAGGCACGCAGGATGTCCAGCTGGATCTCCTCGGATGCGAACATGAACTCGTCAGAAACACGGGTACCATACTCGATCTTAACGGGTGTAATTGTTACCTGTCCCATGGTGGCACCACCATTTGACTTGGCGCCGCTCTCATCTACAATATCCACTTCCTTGTCGAGAGTAAATGTCCATGCAGTCTGGCCCCTGAAGGGAATGGGACGGCTCGGCGAAAGCTTTGCCAGTGAGGACTTCCCCCTCACGAGGTTGATCATTTCATTTGTCAATTCCGGAGGGAATAACTGTGTACCGTCCTTCTTGGTTTCTAATACATTACCCATTGTCTATCTCCTTTCAAGATTGCCCCAGAAGCCCATTCAGTAGCCCCTGGTATGCAACGTCCGTATTATTGGACATTCCTCCGGGCTCGCTCGAATGGAGCGGCGGGGGCGTAGGTTTTGATGCTACGAACGATGAGAAGGTCTTTGCATCCTCTCTGATCTCGTCCTCTGTTTCTCCCGTAAGTTTTCCTGCCAGTTCATACGGGATACCGTTTTCATGTGCAATCTTTGTTTTAAGAATCGTTAACTCGGCACTTGTCGCACGGCTCATAAGGTCCGCAACCTCTTTGTTGTGACCGCTGATTTTTTCATTAGCCTCTTCAAGCTCTTTGGTAAGCGATTTAACCTTGCCCTCATAATCAGCTGCGACAAGATCATCATACTTCTGCGCCTTTTCCTGTAAATTCTTGTAATCAGCATATTTTTTCTCGATGTTGTCGCGTTCTCTTTTGAGTCGTTCTCCGATTACCTCGTTCAGCTCTTCCTGTGTCTTAATTTCTTTAAAAGCCATAATGCCCTCCCATTTAACCGTTGGTAACGTAATATACTAATAACGCACCGTCTGCTTCTTGCGTTTTGCCTTGCTCGATTTACATAGCCAAAAAGCAAGAATCATACTATCCATGATTGCAATATCTATATGGTCGTTTATTGACCTATAGCCAAATCCTCCATTGGATCCAATCAGCCGCTTTTCGCAATTTGATACTGATTGTTTTAAGGATGTCTGTCCGCAGTGGCATATCTCTTTTGCGTATAACCCCTGCTCGAATGTTGCATTGGCTGCAATAATCTCCTTGACTGTAGGAAGCTTCGGCTTTTTTAATCCGGCCTCCTCCATCTGTTTTGCCAGAAGTTCCTGCCCTGATGCTCCATCCACAACAACTCCTTCGAGATTTGGATTGTGAAAAAAGTCCATCATCCATGCATTCCCGGATCTGACAGATACACAGTCAATAGTCTCTACAAAAACTCTTCCGTCCGTGGTTTTTGACGCGATAGACATTGCTGCATGCTGTCCATCTCTTCCATACTTGACTCCGATATAACGTTCCTTCTTCAGCTCCGGTACGTCTGTTTTCAGCTCCATCCATTCTGCTTCACTGATCTCTGATTTCTGGCTGTACCTGAGCCACAATCCCAGGCGCTGAATATTGAAGTCAATTATATCCCCCCTGATCTCCGCTCTTACATTTCTCTCTGTAAGAATTGTGCCGAGACTGGGATTGGTTTCATACCACCATTCGACATTGTCAATGTCTTCAATCTGCTTTTCTACTGACCATTCTGCCCATCCGGAATCGATACCTTTTCCTGATAATATCTGGTCTCGAAGTGCCGGAAATACATTGCCGCTTGATATAGCTGTTGGCGGTGTGCCGCAAAGAATTGTCTGAGGATTTTTTGAATCTGAAACCGTGTACAGTAACGAGGACTCCTGCTTTTCGGTGTATTCCTGGGCCTCATCTATGATCAGAAGGTCGAAACCTTCCCCCAGTCCTCCGTTATTTGTCCGGGTCCTGAAATCTATCTGCCCCCCGTCTGTCAGCTCAATATGTTCAAGCCCGTACTGTTTCGAGGCAAAAAAGCTCTTTTTAGGCATAGCTTTCTTTTTCCGGCTATGCTCATTGTATCCGGCTTTTTTCAGCAGATCATAAATCCTCATGAAAGCCGAATGGCTTGTCGTCGTCCTATGAGCTGTGTGACAGATCTTCTCCCCCTTCAGGAGTCCGTACAGCTCACGCATGACAACGACCTCATTCTTTCCGTTCCGTCGTGGAACCGCCAGACCATACTTGGTATGAACCCACAAGCCATCATCATTTTCGGATAATATGTATTCAATTTGCTTTTCCTGCCACTCCATCGCTGATCTTCCGGTGGAGTTGTAAATCTCCACCGCTTCAGGTCCGTGCGATGTCGAGTAGGGTAATACAACGGATTGGGTAGGGTCTTGCCTTCCAATTCTTGGCATGCCCCTACCTCCCTTTTATGTAGTTGGATCTTTATTTCTTGCAATCATATTATTTTCACAAATTTTGTTGATTTTCTGTTATGTTTGTGATATATGTTAACTAGATATATCGGGAAATGAGTTGTAGCACCCGGACCCCGTCTTGGTCTGGGCAAGCGCAGCTCATTTTTTATTGATTTTTTATTGATAATGTGGTATATAATACATAGTAGCTACGTTTGATTGAGGGAGCGTGACCATGTGCTATCTTGGGCGTGTGGGCGTTTCCTCTTTTAATATCTAATAATATGAACTCCCTCGGGTTCCTTTATTATTACATCCATTTCCCCTATATGTTTCCATTTCATCCTCTCGTCTATGACTTTTTTAAGCAGTTGCATGTTTGGTGTATACTTTTCGTAATACAATATTGCTCCACCGGGATTGTTTTTTATTTGCAACATAGCTTTTTTTAACGCACTATTGGCTGCATTTTCTGTAGAAACTGTTTTTAAATCCCACAATTTGTTGTTCCACAAGTAGTCTGGGTTCTTTTCACCTTCATTTCCATTCTCTGCCAAGAGTTTAATATCGCCTCCAAATATGTCGTACAACCACTTTGCAATCATGCTTTCGTTGTTCTTATCTTGAAAACCATTTTCTACCACATAGCTTCCTCTGCCCGGAGTAGCTCTCTTTAAGTAATCTAAAGTTACATCATTTTCAATTAACGAATTGTTATTTCTTTCACGCTTAGTAACTTGCTGTATATCTTTACTCCACACATCATTCTCGTCCAGCACCTCCTTACTCCATACGTTCTGCCGGATTTTACCATTGTCATAGGTGACAACGCAGCGACAGTTTTCATGTCTGCGGAACACGTCGGATCCTGTTCCGCTCACTTCATCGTAAGGAAATACGCCCGCGATCTTGGAGCACCATTCGCAACAACCGAACGCAGCCTTTCTAATTATTCTGGGCTCATATCCAAGATCACTTTTAGCTTTGGCATTTGCTTTTATAAAATCATCAAAAAAAGCTTCCGTGCAGTTTACAATAGGCTCTCCCAACCATTTCCGGGCACTTTCTATATCTGGAGCAGTGCACATTTTATCAAGCAGTCCGCGCACGCGATCCTCCGGAAAATCACCAAATTCCGGCAGGAGCCCGATCCCTGCTTTCTGGTCGAGTGCCTTCTGGATCTGCGCTGCCGTCTCGTTAACTAAGTTATGATTCTGCTCCAGCATAGGTCTCACTGTACCGTTTGCGATATTCCAGTACAGTTTTCCATCCGGAAGGGCGTCTTCTGTGATGTTGTTCTGCAGTGCCTGAGACAGTATCTCTCCCAGGCGTTCCGCATAAGTGTGACCGTCATCAAGCTCTGCAGTGCCTTTTTCAATCCTCTGCAAAACGTCATTTACTTTTTTGTCAGAGATTTTCTTTTTCTTGAATGCTTTTTCAATGGCTTCGAGAAGCTCAGGCACTACATCTTTCATTTACACACCTGTAAGATCGAATATTTTTTCCGGTGTCATATAATCCGGGAATGCTGTTTGAAGCTTTTGCGCTGCGTCCCCGACGGCTCCTATTGTGGATGCGTCCGCGGTAAATGGCGGGTACCATATAAGCTTTGTGTTGTACAGTGGCTGTCTGGAATATCCTCGGCCGTCTCTGATGCAGGCAGCCAGATATCCGGCATTTAATAATCCTGCGCTGAATGTCTTCTGAGCTTTTCTCGCCGTTAGCCTTAAATTCTCATGCGCTGCTTTAATTGCTTCCGCACTCGACGGGTTCTCCGTGGCAAAACCAAGATCATCTAATGTTAATCCGGTTTCACCGGCAAATAAGGATGCAAACATCCTCAGCTGTTCAAGATGCGGGCCCTGACTTTGCTGCTGAAACTGACCAATTTTTACATGATCCTGTCCATCCTCGTTAATATCGAACTGCATCATTGCGGACATGGCAGCTTTCCAGCTCTCCATCTGTTCAGCATTATCATCCAAACCTGTAACCCACTTTTGAGGAAAACTGTAAAACTCTGCAGATATTTCAGAACGCTTAATAGTCCTCAGCGCAGATCCCAGTATTGACATACATCCGCGGCTTATCCTCGAATGTCCAAAGGGTCTCATTGCATCCGGACGGAATACTATTGGCACAAGCAGCGGATAAAGCGTAATGTTATCCCTGGTATCAACCAAATTGCCACCCTCGTAGTAAGCCGTCCACTCATACGTGAAATAAGCCTCTTTTAAGGGTCTACCGAATTCGTCGCGCTCCAGGACTGCGTAACCTTCATTAAGGAATCCGGTAATCGGCTCTATGATCCCAGTTGCGTCAGCTCCATCTATCACCTGTAGCCTTGGAAACTTATGCTCATCCTCAGAAATATAGATGAACGAACAGGAGGCAATAAGAGCTCCCAGCACTGCCGATCCGATCAGCACATCCCTGTTGTTAAGATCATAAATCCTGCCCATGTTATACAGGTCGTTTCTAAATTCATAAAATTCCAGGCGATCAGCCAATGCATCAACCGCTCTGGCGCACCATCCGACCACGCTGTTCCAGTACTTCAGATCCGGTGGAGTGGAAATTCCAAAATCAAAGGTCAGATTCTTCATTTCGTAGTATCTGTAACGTAAAAGAACCCTTCTTCTCTTGATTTCAAGCTTCTTTTTCAGGTAGGGTAAGCCTTTATAATCTGGCATTTGCTAAATCCTCATTATTTTGCGAGATATTTGTGCA
>JAEIGA010007660.1_pt1 | contig 16384 bp, 12 predicted proteins | sample 9270691 | NCBI WGS metagenome assembly JAEIGA01 (sample SAMN17057246, study PRJNA624740) | gut metagenome | biome: biome; isolation source: fecal sample | host: Bos grunniens | place: China: Xizang | collected 2019
GTGCACCCAAGTGGGGCCTTAAGAAGATACATTCTGCCATCGCCTACTTGTTCAACAATCCTGTTGAGAAATTGCTATGTCTAAGAGCAGAGGAATTTCGCTGGAGTTTTTTGGCATTCCTGAATGATACTAATCCCTTTTCAAGCAAGACGCCCTTCCGTAATGCTTCGGCTGGTTTGAAACGAGCTAAGAAGGAAGTCGATTGGTTCAGCAGCTCAGATGAGCCGTTAAGCTATCAAGGACTTAAGCGATGGAGAGGAAGTTTAAACGATCAGGAATGGGAGGAACTTGTTGATTATATCATTGTCAGGTATTCACCCTTTGATTATCAGGCCTTGGTGGCTTATTATGAGTCATATGAAAATATGCTGCTCGCGATCAATTCCAATACGGGCGGTGAGTATGATTTAAGGGAGGAATTCAATACTTTCTCGGATCAGGCATATGATGAGATGCTGGAATATTGTCGTGCTGAGATTAAGGAAACTTGCGTCCGGAGGGTAATTATGTGGCCAGAAGAAGAGAAGTTGGTCTTGTACCGTCAGTTGAAGATGGTGACATCTGCTACGGATAGGCAGATCTGTAAGTTTCTACATCTGTAGAGAGGAGGAGCTTAAATTGCTGGTAATTAGTGTGTTATGCTACCTTCGTGCCGTGCAATGGGGAGCACGTAGGTCTTGTAAGTGGTTGGTAGTGAGGATGGTAGCTTTTTCCGTGATATATTGATAAAAAATTATTATATTTGTGATTCGGGTCGATGGTCTGAAATTCGCAGCGGAAAGACTGATCCGGAAACAATATGGAGAAGAAGAACGATTTTATTGAAATACAGGGGGCCAAGGCTCATAATCTGAAAGGGGCGTCGCTCGCGATTCCGCGTGGACAGTTCGTCGTGGTCACAGGACTTAGCGGAAGCGGTAAGTCATCATTGGCATTCGATACTATCTATGCCGAGGGGCAGAGGCGTTATATGGATACACTCTCCACATATGCCAAGCACTTTATGGGCATATTGGAAAAGCCTGAAGTCGAGTCTATTACAGGACTGAGCCCTATCATTGCCATCGAGCAGAAGACCACTGGAAACAATCCCCGTTCGACAGTGGGAACAATCACTGAAATCTATGATTTTCTCAGGCTTCTTTATGCCCGTGCTTCTACTGCATATTCTCCTCAGACAGGCAAGCCGATGGTCAGATATACCGACGAACAGATTGTCTCTCTGATAATGGAGAATTATCAGGACCGCAAGTGTTATCTTCTGTCCCCTTTGGTGAAAGGTCGAAAGGGACATTATAAGGAACTTCTGGAGCAGATGCGCAAGAGGGGATATACGCAGGTGCGCATTGACGGGGAGTTGTGTGACCTGAACGAAGTGACTGCTCTGGACCGTTATAAGGCCCATTTCATCGAACTGGTTATCGACCGCCTGAAACCGACCCAAAAGGATGAGAAGCGTATCAAATCATCTGTGATGTCCGCTCTGAACTTTGGTAAAGGTTCTGTGGCGATTATGGATGTGGAGACTCAGGAGGTACACCATTTCTCGAAACATCTGGTGTGTCCTGACACAGGAATTTCTCTTGCTGAGCCGGCTCCGCATTCTTTCTCGTTCAATTCTCCTCAGGGCTATTGTACTCATTGCAAGGGACTTGGCATCATCGTGGATGTCAATATGGATACTATCATTCCGAATCGTGGGGTTTCGATTGCTGACGGAGGAATCGTTCCTCTGGGAAAGATACGAGAGACCAAGAAATTCGATGTCATAAGATCGATTGCCCGAAAATACAATTTTTCTCTTTACGATCCGATCGAGGAGCTGCCGGAAGAGGTGGTGTCTCTGATTGTCTTCGGTTCTGATGAACTTTTCAGGGTGGGTGAGGGTGCTTCTTCTGAAATGGTATCATTCTCGGGAATCGTAGGAGATATCAATGAAAAGATCGTCTGCCCTAAATGTGGCGGTACGAGACTGAATAAGGATACGACATATTTCAAGATCGACGGAAAGACTATTTCAGAAGTCTCTGCTATGGAGATCGGGCAGCTCAGCATCTGGCTTCATTCTTTGGATAGTCTTCTGGGAAAACGTGAAAGCATAATTGCCCGTGACATACTGAAAGAACTTAAGGACAGAGTGTCATTCCTGCTGGATGTAGGACTGGATTATCTGTCGCTCGATCGTGCAACTGCCTCATTGTCAGGAGGAGAGAGCCAGAGAATCCGTCTTGCGACACAGATCGGATCGAAACTTGTGAATGTTCTTTATATTCTTGATGAGCCGTCTATCGGACTGCATCAGAGGGACAATAGAAAGCTTATCGCATCCCTTAAGAAACTCCGTGATGAGGGTAATTCTGTAATGGTCGTGGAGCACGATGCCGAGACGATGATGGCTGCGGACTGGCTTGTGGATGTAGGTCCCGGAGCAGGACAGGAAGGCGGTCGCATATGCTATAACGGTCCTGTTGACAAGATTTCAGAGGGCAGTTCCACTACTCTTGACTATCTGCTGGGAAGAAAACAGATCGAAGTGCCTGCGGAGCGCAGGGCTGGAAACGGTCTGACTCTGGGCATCCGCGGAGCGAGAGGAAACAATCTCAAGAGCGTCGATGTGGATTTTCCATTGGGGATGCTCATAGGAGTGGCCGGAGTCAGCGGAAGCGGAAAGTCATCCCTTATCAACGAGACCCTTATGCCGATTCTGAAAAACAAATTCTATAACGCCAAGCTTCAGCCGCTCCCGTATGACGAGCTGGTCGGAATAGAAAATATTGACAAATTGATAGAGATTGACCAGAGCCCGATTGGACGTACTCCGCGAAGCAATCCCGCGACTTTCACAGGCGTATTCAATGACATACGCACCCTTTTCGAGGCGACTCCGGATGCGAAGGTACGAGGTTTCAAGGCCGGAAGATTCTCCTTCAATGTGGCCGGAGGCAGATGCGAAGAATGTAAGGGAGCCGGAATCAAGGTGATCGAGATGAATTTCCTTCCTTCGGTCAATGTGGTCTGCAACGAGTGCCGCGGAAGGCGATATAAGAATGATACGCTTGCCGTGAAATATAAGGGAAAGAATATCAATGATGTACTCGAAATGCCTATCAGTGAGGCATATGAGTTCTTCGAGAATATTCCTTCAATTGCCGCCAAACTCAAGGCATTGGTGGATGTCGGACTGGGATATGTCCGGCTCGGACAGTCGGCTGTGACCCTTTCGGGAGGAGAGAGCCAGCGTATGAAATTGGCTGCCGAACTTGCCAAGAAAGGTACAGGCAATACTCTCTATATCCTGGATGAACCTACCACAGGCCTGCATTTCGATGATATAAAAGTACTGATGGATGTGCTTCAGCAGCTTGTGGAGCAGGGAAATACTGTAATCGTAATCGAGCATAATCTGGATGTGCTCAAGTCCGTGGATTATCTTTTCGATATGGGACCGGAAGGTGGAAAGAAGGGTGGAATGATCGTGGCCCAGGGCACTCCGGAACAGCTTGCAGAAAATCAGGATTCCGTGACCGGACCTTTCCTTAAAGAAATTTTATAATATGGAAGACATCAGAATTTATTGTGAGAATACTCAGGCGTATATGAAGGTCGCTATGGGTACTGCCCTCAATGAAGTATCTCAGAGCCTTTGTGTCGCAGGCTTCTGCACTGAAACGCCAGTTCTGGCTGCTCTTGTGGACAATAAGCTCAAGGCTCTGGACTACAAGATAATCAATCCGCATAATGTGCGTTTTGTCGGATATGACCATCCTGACGGCAGACGGGCATATATCCGTTCTCTGTGCTTCGTGCTTCAGAAAGTGGTCCGTGATCTGTATCCTGACAAGATTCTTGCGATAGATTATTCACTTCCGAGCGGCCTCTATTGTGAAATCCGTCACGCTGAACATCTCGAGGACGGACGTCCGAATGTATATTTCGTAACCGATACTGAACTTCAGGCTATATCTGACAGAATGAATTATGTGGTTGCTGCCGATCTGCCTTTCACCCACAGGATGCTGAGTCTCGAAGAATGCGTATCTCTCTTCACCCGCAACGGCCAAAAGGAAAAAGTCAATCTCTTCAAGAGTCTGGGGCGCTTCAATTATAATGTGTATTTCCTTGATGGACAGGCTGATACCTTCTATGGTCCCCTCGTTCCGTCTACCGGATGCCTCAAGGTGTTCAATATAATGGGATTCAATGACGGTTTCTGTCTGCAATATCCTATGGAAGGAGTTTTTGACAAGGTTCTTCCGATGAAAAGACAGTCCAAGCTGGCTACAGCTCTGAAGGAGCATTCCGACTGGTGTTCTATTATGGGAGTGAAAGGTGTAGGTAAATTGAATGAAAAGGTTCTTTCCGGAGAGATCGTTGACCTTATAAATCTTTCCGAGGCTCTGCACGAGAGGAAGTATGCCGATATTGCAGATCAGATCTATGCCCGTCGCGGTTCTGTCAAGGTGGTATTCATTGCCGGTCCTTCCAGCAGTGGAAAGACTTCCACTTCGAAGCGATTGGCTCTGCAGTGCCGTATCCTGGGGCTGAATCCGAAGGTTATTGAACTTGATAACTACTTCGTGGACAGGGAACTGACTCCGAGAGACGAGAATGGTGAGTATGATTTCGAATGTCTCGGGGCAATGGATCTGAAGCTGCTCGGCCAGCAGCTGAATGATCTTATGTCGGGTAAGGAAGTGGAGATCCCACGTTTCGATTTCAAGGAAGGCCGCAAATATTTCGATGGTAATTATATGCAGCTGCACGAGAAGGATATCCTCATAATGGAAGGAATTCACGCATTGAACCCGGCAATGATTCCTGATGTGGACAGTTCCAAGGTATTCCGTGTCTATGCTTCAGCTCTGACATCACTTTCGATAGATGAGAATAATAATATCTCCACATCTGACAATCGTATGCTCCGTCGAATGATACGCGATAATCGTACCCGTGGTGTCATTCCGGAGGATACTATAACCAGATGGCAGAGTGTCCGAAGGGGAGAGAACCGCAATATTTTCCCGTTTCAGGAAAATGCCGATGCGGTCTTCAATTCAGCACATATCTTCGAACTTCCTGTCCTGAAATATTACGCGGAGCCGCTTCTGCGTCGTATTGCCCCTTCATCACCGGCATATGCCGAAGCATCCAGAATGCTGAAGTTTCTGAACTATATCGTAGCTCTCACTCCAGCTGAAATGGCGGCCATCCCTCCGACATCGATCCTCAGAGAGTTTATTGACGGACAGATTCTGTAATCTGCTGTTTGTTAGATATTTATGCGAAATGCCTGCTGTCGTCATACAGCAGGCATTTCGCATAAGTTATTGACGCATAATTTGTTGCAAGACTACATTATCGGAAACCAGATGAAGACGGCGCAGTCCCAGAGGGCGTGCGATATAATGATCGCACCGAGCTTTTCAGGGAAGAAACGATAGGCGAGTCCCCATACGAATCCGGCTACCATTGCAGCCATAATCAGCATAAAATTGAACTTGGAGATATGTACCAGACCATAGGCGAGAGTGGTCAGGATGAATCCTATGTTCGGGTTCCAGCGTGCTGAGAGACGGTTCTGCAGGCATCCTCTCCAGAATATTTCTTCTGCAGGACCGATGATGAAAAGCATAAGCAATGTCAGAACTACAGGATTTTCACCTTCCTTCATTCCATAGATTGAATCTACCTGCGGACGGGCGAAGTCGAACATCAGTGTCGAAAGATATTCACCAAGCCAGAATACTCCCCAAAGCGCAGCGGCTAGTCCGATTCCTATGACAATGTTGCTCAAGTCCAGACGCACCTCCTTCCACCACTGTGGACGTGCCCAGAATGTAAAGAGGGTCAATGTCGCTCCTGAACAGGTCATCATTACCCAGAAATTGATGTGTGGGGCTGTCCACGGCGAAAACATTATTGTCCACAGTACAGCCGCAATACAGATTCCTATGACAGGTTTCTGTATTGATACTTTATTGTCCGTCATTGTCTTAGATGAATTTTGCTACGACGAATGCGATTGTAAGAAGTGCCGAGAACATCAGCTGGAGGTTCGCTGTCCTTACGTCGAGGTCTGCGATGATCCTCAAATCGCCGTTGAGTGACTTCATCATAGTCTGAGAGCATCCGATAGCCACCACGAGAGTAAGGAATACGATGATGGTGGTAAGAGGGAAGAATCCGATGATGGAAAGTACCCCGATCCATACGAATGGAAACAGTACCTCGAATCCGTAAAGAAGGGCTGATGCCTTTGCTCCGAGGGCCATTGCCATTGTCTTGATACCGGCACGCTTGTCGGTATGGGTGTCGCGGGTGTTGTTGGAGTGAAGGATACCGTCAGTGATCAGGCCCACAGGAAGTGCTATGAGAAGTACGCTCCAGTTGATTGCTCCTGTTGTTACGAACGAGGTTCCGATTGTTGGAAGGAATGCATATGCAAGAAGGATAACGAGGTCTCCCAATGCATTGAATTTCAAGAATGGGTAGAGCAATGTGCAGAACATTCCTCCGAGTCCTATCCACAGAAGTGGAAGCCCGGTCAGAAGCAGAAGACCGATACCGCCTGCCGAAGCGATGATAGTCAGCACGATGGAAAGTCTTAAGATTTCCTTTTCGGTGAACATACCTGTGGTCAGGGTCTTGGCTCCGAAAGTATCATCTGCATCCACTTTCTTGCGGAAGTCAAAATAGTCGCTCCAAGTGTTTCCGGCCGCGTGGAAAATCACGATGTTCACAAGTGCCCAGAGGGCGAAAATCCAATCGATCTCAGCTCCTTTCCAGAAAAGGTATGCAGTAGCAGTGATTACAGGCATTGCAGATGCCGGAAAAGACCAGGGCCTCACGGCGATCATCCACTCGCCGAAGGTATGTTTTCTGTTGCTCATAAATATAATTTTGTCTGTGTATTTTCAAAAACGCACAAAGATAACGATTTTTTACAGATAGAAAATAGCGGTTGATGGATATGTTCAGGATGTAAATAAAAGATAGAGCCCTCTCGATTCACATCGGTAGGGCTCTGCAATTCTAACCTAAAACTTAACCTATGAAAAAACTATTCGGTTTAAGTTTATTGCTAATTCCGTGCCATACTTATAGAAGATAGCTTAAAATTTCGCGAATATTCTTCACTTCGATGATTCTGTCGTTCTGGGGCATATCCATCATTTCGTGCACCCATACGACTTCGTGAGGGGTGTGGATGGCCCAGCCGCCGAGACTGACTACCGGGGCGATGTCGGATTTTACTGAATTTCCGATCATCAGGATTTCTTCGGGACGGAGATTATGCTTTGCAGCTACTTCCAGCCAATTCTTCTCATCCTTGTTTTCCATTACCTCGCAGTGATGGAAATAATGTGACAGACCGGAGCTGCGGAACTTGCCCATCTGCTCTGGAAGGTCGCCTTTGGTGGCTACGATAAGTTCGTAGCGTCCCTGAAGAGCCTCGAGGGTCTCCTTCACACCTTCGATTATCTCCAGTTCGTGGAATGCGAGGTCGGTAATGATTTTCTTGATTCCATAGTATATATGCTCAGGAAGGGTGCCTCCGCAAAGTTCCAAAGCGGCGTCAGTCATTCCGATCATATAGGTCTTGGAACCATAGCCGAAAAGGGGAATATTGTCCTCCTGCTTGCGCCAGAGCATATCCTGTACGCCCTCCGGTGTGGTGTAATCGGCCAGAAGTTCGATGAACTTCGCCTCGGCAGCCCTGAAATATTGCTCGTTTTCCCAGAGCGTGTCGTCAGCATCGAAGAATATGTATCTGAATTTGCCTTTGAGGTCCATATTGACTTATTCTGCTTTTGTGGTATCAGCTGGCTCGACAGCAGTAGTGTCTACAGCTGGCTGTACAGGCTCTACATATACCGGCTTGATCTCAGTGATGAACACATCCTCGTAAGGACGGTCATAACGGTCTACATCTACTGTGGCGATTCTGTCTATAACCTCCAGTCCATCAATGACTTCGCCGAAGATTGAATACTGTCCGTCCAGGTGGAGGCAGGCATTCTCGTCGTGTACGATGTAGAACTGTGAGCCGGATGAAGCCTTGGTAGGATTGGCCATATCACCGCGACGTGCAGCTGCGAGAGCTCCCTTTTTGTGCCAGTATTCATTGACGAACTCTGCCGGAACAGTATAGTCCGGTCCGCCCTGTCCCCAAAGGTCGATCTTCGCTGTATCCCTTGAATATGGGTCTCCGGTCTGGATCATAAAACCTTCGATGACTCTGTGGAATCGTACTCCGTCGTAATACTTTTCCTTAACGAGCTTTACGAAATTGTCTCTGTGCTTAGGGGTCTTGCTGTAGAGCTTCACCCTCATTGTGCCCTTGCTGGTTATGATGTCGAACTCGGGCTCCTGAATCATTTTCTGTTCCATTGTTTCTGTTGCTGTACTGTCGGTCTGGGCGCCATTGTCAGCATTCTTTCCCGCGCGTGGTCCGCAGGAAGCCAATACGAGGGCGATGACCGCCAGAATTGTTAATCTTTTCATATCATTCAATTTAAACTCGACAAAAATAATTAATTTTGTCGAGTTATGGCAAATCCGTTGAAACAATTGGCCGGGCAGACTGTTATTTATGGTCTCAGTACCATATTGGCCCGCATCATAAATTTTCTTTTTGTTCCTATCTACACAAGGCTTCTCACTCCTGAAAGCTACGGCGTGGTTACGGAATTTATGGCATATATCGCTGTACTTCAGGTGGTTCTGGTACTCGGACTTGAAACCGGATGCTTCCGCTTCGCCAATAAGGAAGGGGTCGATCCGAAGAAGGTCTATTCCAATGCATTCGTAACGGTGTTCTGCATCAGTGCTACCTTCCTGGCTCTGATGATTGCCTTTGCTTCGCCTATCGCGTCTCTTCTGGGCTATGAAGGATACCAGTCCTGCATAATGTATATGGGTGGAATACTGGCGCTGGATGCTGTGACCGCAATTCTGTTTGCAAGACTTCGTCAGGAGAATAAGGCGCTTAAGTTCGCGATTTTCAAGACAATAAAGATAATTACAGAGACTGCTGCCAACCTTTTCCTCTTTCTTTGGTTCCCTAAGCACCTCGATTCGGCACGCTGGCTTCTGCATTTCATTTCGGAGACTCCGGATTTCAGCTATGTGATATTTGCGATATTCATCAGCTGTATCGTATGCGGGCTTCTGTTCATACCTGACTTCACGAAGCTCAGCTTCAGACTTGATCCTAAACTGCTTCGTCAGATGCTTGCATATTCGCTTCCGCTTATGGTAGCTGCACTTCCGGGTGTAGTCAATGATTTCCTTGACAGAATCCTGTTCAGGTTCTTCGATACCAATGCAGACGCGTGGAGATCATCTCTGGGACTGTATCAGGCTGCTGTGAAGCTGGCTGTGATAATGAATCTCTTCATCCAGATGTTCCGGTATGCAGCCGAACCATTCTTCTTCAGAAGGGCTCGTGAAAAGGATTCCAAGGAACTGTATGCCTCTGTGCAGGAATACTTTACAGCCTTCTGCGGATTGGTGTTCCTCGGAGTGATATTGTATATTGATATTATTGCCCTGATTCTCGGTCCGCAGTTCCGCTCGGCGGTGGGAATCGTTCCGATAATGCTCCTGTCCTATATGATTCTGGGAATGCTTTTCAATGTATCGATGTGGTACAAGCTATCGGGAAAGACCAATATGGCCATCTGGATCACTCTTTCCGGACTGCTGGTGACAGCTGTTGTCATAATCCTCTTTATGCCGAAGTATTCTTATTGGGCGGCAGCCTTCGGCCATCTTGCCAGCTATGCGGTGATGTTTGCCATCAGTTCCCTTCTTGGAGCCAGATATTATCCGATTCCATACCGCTGGGGCCGTCTGGCATTGATTTTCGTGATAATGGGGGCGGTTTACGGAACTTCTATGCTTGTGGACAATACTCTCTTTACCGGTGTCGTACTCGTGCAATCACCGGCGGGAACGGTTACAGCCAAACTTGCTGTGCACACTGTCCTGATAGGCATTTATGGTGTAGCAGTCTGGAAAACTATCCGTAAATCTTAAATAATAAGGTCTGGAGCCCTGATGGATTCCAGACCTTATCAAATTTTCTATCAGACTTGTTAAAGAGCTGAAGCTCCGTAGAGTCCCATATCTCCGTCTTCGGAGAAGAGTATCTTCACATCCTTTCCAGTTTCGTACGGGAATGTCTGGATGCGCTCGTGCATTGCTGCTTCGAAATGAGGATATCCTGCAGCGATTCCACCGCCAAAGACAATGGCTTCCGGGTCATAAGCAAAGAGGATGGCCTTTGCGAGTTCTCCCAGATGGCATCCGAATTCGTTCCATAGAGCGATTGCCTCTGCATCACCAGCCTTTGCCTTGGCAGAAAGCTCTGCTCCCGTAGTATTGTGAGCCACAAAGAAAGGAGTGCTGCAATAGCTTTCGTAATCCTTGTCGAGATAGTAGAGGCATCCGACTTCGCCGGCTCCGGCATTGCGTCCTTCATAGAGTTTTCCTCCGACGATGACTCCGGCTCCGACTCCAGTTCCGAGGGTAACTCCTACCATATCCGAGAAGCCCTGTCCTTTTCCGAAGCGGCTTTCTCCGAGGGTGAAGCAGTTCGAGTCATTGTTGACCTGCACAGGTATATTGAACCTTTTCTCTAGAATCTCCTTAAGATGAACTTCCACCCAGGACGGTATATTGGCGACATTATACACAATACCTCTGCGGGTATCGACTACAGAAGGGACGCCGATGCCGATAGATTCCACTTCTTCGCAGAGCACTTCGCTTATCAGCCCTGCAACTGTCTCGAGCACTTCTTCGCAGCTACCCTTTGCAGGACAGGCTGCCTTGGCTTTTCTGATTATGTTCTGCCCATCCACAAGGGCTGCTCTGATGTTTGTACCTCCAAGGTCTACTCCGATTCTCATATTTAAGTGTTTTATGTGTTATTTGACAATGATTTCATCGATGAAAAGGAAACCGGGACTTCCTGCACCCGGATGCCAGTCCGGTAGCGAAGTATAGCATCCTGCTGTGACCTTGAGATATCTTGCTGATGTCTCATCCAGTCTTAAGGTATAGTCCTGACAGCCGTTCGCATCGTCCATCCGGCCTTCGCATTCAATATCCATATGTGCGGCTTCGGTGAATGTCTTGCCATCCTCTGACGTAAGCACTGTGAAACTTGTAGGGTTCATTATCCAATCGTACTTGAATACGATGGTGCTTAGAGTGATTTCCGAATATGTGGTTCCTCCCATATCGATGATTGCTTCGAATGGTCGGTTGTACCATCCGCCGAAGTCCCCGCTGTTGTACGGACCTTCTCCTATGACTCCGTCAGTCAGGAGGTCAGGGCAGGTGAATGTGTAGTTCGGATGTGTGTCTGTAAGGATCTTGACAGGACGTCCCATTGCCTTGTGTGCAGAGAAGTCCTTTACGAATATTCTTCCGGACATCTCTCCTCTCTGGCTTCTTGCCTTGAGGGTGCAGTTCTCAGTAATCTTGACAGGCTCTGTATACAGAGGGGAATCAACGGTAGGGTCGCTTCCGTCCAGAGTATATCGGATAGGTGTCTCGCCCTGTGCTTCGAGAACGACACTGACACCGTCCTTTACATTGACTATGCCCCTTGCATCGAAGAGATGGTCTCCGTATCTGTAGCCCATAACATCATAAATGCCGCAGAAATCGTCCGCGCTGTCAAGGAATCTCTCCCAGTTCTTGGTTTCAGGTTCGCACCATTGTACCTCAGCAAGAGCTGCAAGACGAGGTAGGAGCATATAGTGAAGATGATCAGGAGTCGCGATGTATTCTGTCCAGAGATTGGCCTGGACACCGAGAATGTGTCCCTTTTCCTCCTCTGTCATACTTGCGGTGACAGGCTCGTATGAGTAGCATTTTTCCACTGGAAGATAGCCTCCGATCGCGAGCGGCTCATTTTCCTTATCAAGTGCCTGATAGTAATCCAGATAGAAGAATGTGTTAGGGGTCATAATCGCATCGTGTCCCATACGCACGGCCTGAAGACCTCCGGCAACGCCTCTCCACGACATCACTGTAGCATTAGGGGCGATCTCGCCTTCAAGGATCTCATCCCATCCGATGAGCTTCTTGCCTTTTGATGCGAGGAATTTCTCCATTCTCGATGTCACATAACCCTGGAGGTAGTGTTCTGCCTGGAATTTTTCGTCATCTTTCAGTCCGAGCTCCTTGATCTTTGCCTGGCAGTGCGGACATTCCTCCCAGCGCACCTTAGGACATTCGTCGCCGCCGATATGGACATATTCGGCAGGGAAGAGTTCGCATACCTCTGTAAGGACATCCTCAAGGAACTGCATTGTTTCCTCTTTTCCTACGCAGAGCACGTCATCTGCAATGCCCCATTTGCCCCATACTTCATACGGACCTCCTGTACAACCGAGTTCCGGATATGCGGCAAGCGCTGCGAGCATATGTCCGGGAAGATCGATTTCAGGAATTACAGTAATGCCCTTTGCTGCTGCATAGTCAAGTATTTCCCTTACCTGATCCTGAGTGAAATAACATCCTTCTCCGTAAGGTGTTCCGTCATATGTCTCATTTTCGAAGAGATGCCCCACCAGAGTCTGCTTTCTGATCGATCCGACCTCTGTCAGACGTGGATATTTCTTTATCTCAAGTCTCCATCCCTGATCATCAGTGAGATGCCAGTGGAGAGTATTCAGCTTGTGGACTTCCATAATGTCCAGATATCTCTTCACCTCGTCCATATCGAAGAAATGACGTGATACATCCATATGCAGACCGCGGTATCCGAAGCGCGGTTCGTCCTTGATGTCCACGCACTGAAGAGTCCAATCCTTATCTGCAGCCTCGGCTTTTCCGAAGATTTCTGCAGGGAGCATCTGCTTTATGGTCTGGATGGCGTAGTTGAATCCTCTGAGCGAGGAAGCCTTGATTACTGCACTCTTCTTGTTGATATTCAATGTGTAAGCTTCTTCCGGAAGAGATGCGTCGTATGTGAAAAGGAAGTGGGTCGCAGCATCTGTACCGTTGATTGTGCTTGCCTGGCCAGTTACAAGTGCGAGCTGGTCAGCGAATGTCCTGATGACTCCGATCGAGCCTTTGTCAAGATCATCGGTGAAGCGGATGTCTGCTCCGGCAGCATTGAATGTTCCGCTCAGGATGTTTACTTCATTAGGGTAAGGTACGACGCTTAGTGTACCTTTGTCAGTGGTTTTGCAAGAAATTACCGCGGCTGCTACTGCCGCAAGGAAGATAAATCTTCTCATAGACTTATGGTTATCAGTTTATCTTGCAAATATAAGAAAACCTATTGAAAACCGCTATAGGAATATCAGCATTATTATCTGAGCGGAGATCACTCTGAGGAATATGCTGGCCGGATACACGGTGGCATAAGCCACTGCTGGATCTTCTCCTTCTCCGTCAGGATCGGCAAAGTCCAATGCGAAAGGATTGGCCATCGCTCCGCAGAGCATACCGATATTGTCTGAATAGTCTGTCTTGAATAATTTGCCGGCGACGAATGCAGTGATAAGAACGGGCACTATGGCGAGTCCGAGACTGATGATCACCCATTTAAGTCCTTCGGCTGTGAATACGGTATCAAAGAATCCTGCTCCGGCGCTGAGTCCGAGGCCGGCAAGGTATATGGTCAATCCGAGCTGTCGCAGCATAAGATTCGCGCTGCGGCTCATATAGATGGACAGGTGCATACGCGGACCGAAGGCCCCCATAATAAGGCCGACAATGATAGGTCCACCGGCAATACCGAGCTTCACCGGCATACTCATTCCTGGAAATGCGAACGGAATGCTTCCGAGAATGAGGCCTAGGACAATGCCGACAAATATTGCGAAAAGGTTTGGATTACTGAGTTCCTTGGCCTGATTTCCGAGACGGGTGCTGACATTCTCGATTGCCCTTTCCTCTCCCACGATGGTGAGTTTATCTCCAAGCTGGAGTCTGAGCGAACGTGAGGGGAGAAGGTCGATTCCTGCACGGGTCACACGTGTGATATTGATGCCATATGAGTTGCGGAGTCTCAATGAACCTAACTTGACTCCGTTAAGTTCAGGCTTGGTTACCAGCACCTTACGGGAGATGAGCTGGTTGTCTATGGAGTTCCAGTCGATACCTTTCTTGTTCCAGTCCACATCCTCCTTCTGTCCGAAGAGTGTCTTGACGCGTTCCACGTCGCTCTTTCCCGAGGTGACCAGAAGATGCTCGTTTTCCTCAATGATGGTCTCGGAAGTCGGGATTATCACCTTTCCGTCCTTCCAGATTCGCGAAATCACAAAATGGCAGTCTGCATTCTTGCGGATCTCCATAATGGTCTTCCCGAAGACAGCCGGATTGCTTACCTGATATTCTGCGACGAATGTATTGTCTGATGCGTGGTCCTGGCTCTTCTTTCCTTTCTTGCCGATGATGGCACGAAGAAATATCACGCAGAGTATCATTCCGATCAGGCCGAAAGGATAGCCGACGGCGCAGGCCATTGCCATATTGTTTGCACCGGCAATATTGTCAGGTTCCACCTGCAGGAGGGCCTGCTGGGCCGCTCCGAGCATCGGGGTATTGGTGACTGCTCCGGAAAGAAGTCCCATCATATCACCGATGGAAATGCCTGTAGTCCAATGCAATATCACCGCCATAGCAGTGCCGGTGACCATCAGGAAAATTCCCAGCAGATTAAGTTTTACTCCTCCCTCCTTGAAGGAAGAGAAGAAACCGGGACCAACCTGCACTCCCAGAGCATAAATGAACAGGATGAGTCCGAAGTTCTGGAGCATTGTCAGCATATCCTGATTTATCTTCAGGCCTAGATGCCCGGCCAGAATGCCCGCAAAGAAGACAAATGTCACTCCCAGGGATATACCTTTTATCTTTATCTGCCCAAGGGCGAGGCCTGCTGCGCATATCAGCGCAAGCACAAGCGTTGCCTGAACAAAAGTCTGTTCAGTGAATATTTTGATGAACCAATCCATTTCTTAATATATTAAGAGTCCGGCCAATGCTCCTAGTCCTATGACGGAGAACGGGCCGAGTTTTTTGAAATACAAAGCTATGAATGCAGATATGCACAGTACATAGCTTTTCCAATCAATGAAGTTTTCCGGTGTGGCGAGTCCAAGGGCCGCCGTTCCGATGAGTCCCAATGTAGCCGGCTTAAGTCCCGACATTATTCCCTGGAACATATAATGGTCCTTCCATCTTTCATATACCCTGCATATAGCAAGTACGATGATGAAGGAAGGTAATACTACTGCAAAAGTGGCTGTGGCTGAGCCGAGTATGCACAGAAACTCAGAAGCTCCTGTTCTGGCGAGTACTTCATATCCTATATATGTGGCAGAGTTGATGCCTATCGGACCGGGTGTCATCTGCGAGATAGCCACAATGTCGGTAAAGGTGACCTCGTCGATCCAACCGTGGACTGTGACGACCTCATTCTGTATCAGCGACAGCATAGCATATCCACCACCGATGGTGAACATACCTATAATGAAGAACGTGCTGAACAGTTCGAGAAATATCATACCTTACCTTTTATTGTTATACCAGCTTATGAAGGCTGCTGCCGCAATGACACATATCAATATATATATAGGGGATACTTTCAGGAAGCATACCAATATCATTGAAGACGCTACGATGACCCACGACCACCATCTCATCTTTGTCGCTTTGATCATATCGATCATCGGCACTCCGATCAATGCTACCACCACCGGGCGGATTCCCTTGAATGCCTTTATCACATATTCGTTGTCCTTGAACTCTGTGAAAAACATTGCTACCATAAGAATGATAAGGAAAGGGGGGAGACAACTTGCGATAGTTGCGACCACGCTTCCTTTTGTCCCTCTCAATTTATGCCCTGTCAATATGGAAATATTCACAGCAAAAAGTCCGGGAGCGGTCTGGGCAAGAGTGATTATGTCGACAAAATCTTCGTCATTAAGCCATTTTCTTTCGACAAGCTCACTTTTTATCGCCGCAATCATCGGAATTCCACCTCCGATGGTGAAAGCTCCAATTTTTGCGAAAACAAGGAATATTTGCCACAAGCTTGCCATATTTTTTCAGTTTTTTACCCTTTTGGGGCGTTTTCAAGGCAAAATTAGAAAAAATATTGAAAAAAATGTGAAAAATATTTGGAGATTAAAAAAATGTCCGTATCTTTGCAGCCCATTTGAGAAACAACGGTAACTCAAACGGACTAAAAAAAGTTCATTGAAAAGATTGAAGGAAAGTACAAGAAGCAAGTACCGAGAAATACAATTTATCGAGAAGCGTTAATTTCTTTGGAAATTATAAGTGTCAGGACAAGCTAAGAGAAATATAAAAAATATACAATGAAGAGTTTGATCCTGGCTCAGGATGA
>JAEIGA010007661.1_pt1 | contig 16382 bp, 13 predicted proteins | sample 9270691 | NCBI WGS metagenome assembly JAEIGA01 (sample SAMN17057246, study PRJNA624740) | gut metagenome | biome: biome; isolation source: fecal sample | host: Bos grunniens | place: China: Xizang | collected 2019
GACGTTAGGCAGGGGTGGAGCGGCGAAGCCGCGGAACCCCTGTTAGGGTAAGAAATTTAAATGGAACCCAGGGAACCTGTGGTGACAGAATGCGTGGCTTAAATTGCCGTATCGACCACAAAACAAATGCTTTGAAAAAAAGTGCCACCCCGGCTCGGAGCTCCCGTCTTCGCGTCTCGCTTCGCTACGGTCCTCGCCATTATATGTCACCACAGGTTCCCGGGGTTCCATTCCTTTTTTGTTGATATACAGGGGTTCGGGGCTTCGAGTCTTCGCTTTCTACGCCCTCGCAGGCCGTTCGCTGGCGCTCACTCCACCACCTAACGTCCGTCGCCCCTTACGGGGCTTCAAGTTAGGCGGGCATGCGCCCGCAGTAATACTCATTTCAGTTCGCCTACGGCTCACGCGAACGCTCGCTAACGCTCACACGAACGCTTGGGGCTTGCGCCCCTTCGCGCGAACGCTCGCTGTCGCTCACGTGAACGTTCGCCCTTTCGGGCTCACACGAAAACGCCCCTTTCGGGGCTTCAACTTCCGAATTATGGAGAAAAAGGGCAGGGCAAAGGGAGCAGCCCCCATGCCCTGCCATGAAAAAAGCAAGAGACGCGTAATTATCTATTCTCCAGCTGAGCAATGATAGCCGTATTGTTCTGGCGGCGAGCAATCTCGATGAGGGTTTCACCGGTCTCCGGGGAGTAAACGGTGGCGGGAGCGCCCTTGGAGAGGGCGATGGAGATAATCTTCCAGAGCTGCTCATAGGCGCCGGCGGGGCGGCTGACGAGGCGAGCGAGCTGTACCATAGCCTCCTTGCAGTAGGTCATGGGGCCGCACTTGTCCATGAGGGCCTGCAAGAGCTCGAAGTGCTCGGCATCTTCACCCAAGTAGAAGGGGTCGGAGAAGTTGTAGAAGTTAATCACCCACCAATTGAAGCAGGAGACATCAATGGACTCCGCACGCTCGATGAGCACGCGCAGGCAGTTATTCTTGCTCTGGCAAAGGGAGGTGATGATACCATTGCGCAGGTTGGCCCCCTTCTCAATGTAGGCACACATGCTCTCGATGTCTTCGCTCTTGATGGCGCCGATGAGCTGAGGCACAAAGGAGGAGGGTTTCTTCTCCGCCGGAGCCCACTCTTGCGGAGCGGCAGGAGCGACGGCGTTCATACGCGGGCGTGGCTGGCGGGGAGCAGCAGGCGCGGGAGAAGTGGAGGCATCGTTAAGCTTCAGGTAGCTCAAGAAGCCGTACTTGTTGATGGTCATGAAATCCACGAAGGGGAACCTATCACACTTCGGGCGGCGGTTGCGCAGCTCATTGGCACGCGCGGCATCATCCGTCACGAGGATGAGGCGGTCCGCCTCCGCGTTGGACTCACTGAGGTAAAGCTCACCCAGCAAGGCATCCGTCTCACGCATCTGCGGATCTGTCTCAATGACATGCAGGATTTCAGAGTTAGCCTCCAGCGTGGGGCTGACCTGGGGGAGGATGTCCTCCGTGAGGGAGGAGCGCAGCACCTGCACCCATTTTCCCTGGTTCTGCATGGGCTCAGCCACGTTGGCGAGGAAGCGGTCCGCATTGGGATTGAGCAAGGCCGTGCTGTCAACATACACCGGGCTGTTACCCACCATCTCCGCCAAGCGCATACGGGCTTGAGCCTCCTTACGGCGAGACATTTCCGAGAAGGAAATCAGCTCACCATCAGGCCAAATGGTCATAATAGCCGTCGAGTCATCCCCCTCTTCCGGCATACAGCAATTTTCCACATCCGTAGCAAGCTGCTGGTCATGAGTAATCAGCATCTGTCTACGCTTACGATGATTATAGAAGAAAAGGCGTACGAACTGGCGATCGGCCGTGCCGGCCACGTCCTCACCTTCTTCTGTTTCAATGACATCCGCATAGCGGGCGATTTGGTCCAGCGCCAGCTGAGCAACCAGCTTGAGGGGCGCGCAATTTTCCAATTCTTTACGGACTCCGTTTATAATCGTCAGTTTACGGCCGCTCTCGCGCAGCACAGGTGCTACACCCTGCAAAAACTCCCCTACTTCCGGGGTCATCCAAGTGCAGGCGTCCACGTAAACAACGTCATATGAAGTGACGGCAGACCAACTATTTGCCGTAGATACGGCAGCATCAGATTGTAACATATTTAATATTAATATATAAGGTTAACAAAGCGCTTCCCGATACAGGCACCTACGGTTGCATCTATTAAACCGAATCGGTACATTTTATCGGACAACATGCATATTCTAGCGCCCTGCTCATGCAAAGTCAACCCCAAATTACGCAAAACTTCGTAATAATGATAGGAATATGACACAAAGCCCCCCCCCTCCTGCCCTTGAGCGCATGCGGCGCTCACAGCGGGAGAATATGCGACCCCCCGGCTGCTCACGGCAACCGGGGGGTCGAGTTATAACACTGACTGATGAAGGATTACATGCAGGCGCGCAGTTTGGCCAGAATGTTATCCTTGGAAGTAGCGCCAACCACGCGATCCACCTCCTCACCATTCTTGATGAAAATGAGGGTGGGAACATTGCGCACGTTGAAACGGCGAGCAAGCTCAGCAGCTTGGTCTACGTCCACCTTGGCTACCTTAGCGGAACCGGCAAGCTCGTTTGCCACTTGGTCAACAATGGGGGAGATCATCTTGCAGGGACCGCACCAAGTTGCCCAAAAGTCAATCAGGACAGGAACGGGAGACTGAAGAACCTCCGCTTCGAAGTTGCTTTCTGTTATCTGTAATGCCATAGTATTATCTTAGACTCAGGTTAATCTGATTCCGTTGAAATTTTACTCTTCTTCCTCGGAAGATTCCTCATCGTCACCGCTTTCCTCATCCTCGGCAGCGGAGTCCTCAGAATCATCGGTAGACTCCTCGTCACCGGCATCTTCCTCATCATCAGCAGCGGCGTCGGAATCCGCAGCGGAGGAATCGGAATCACCGGCATCAGCAGCGGCACCGGCTTTGGGCTCACCCCACAGGTACTCCGTGGTGCGGTCCGGGGTCTGGTCCGTCAGGTAAAGCACAACCATAGCACCGATGACGGTAAGAACGCACAGGATGCTCACCACCAGCAGCACGGGGCTGGGCTTGGCGGGTTCCTCCTCCTCAGCGGGAGCAGCCTTACCGAAGCCGGCAGGCTTGGTGAAACCGGCGGGCTTAGTGAAGCCGGCAGGCTTACCAACGGGAGCCGTAGCGGTGGGCATGGCCATGGTGGAAGCGCCGGAGGGCTTAGCTGCACCAGCCGCAGGAGCTGCGGGCTTGGTAGCAGGCACGGGTGCTGCACCGGTGGATGCGGGTTTCACCGGGCCCGGAGCGGCAGGACGAGCCGGCACGCCGATGGGCACGGTCGGGGAAAGCTTAGGAGCACCGGGAGCGGAGGGCTTGGGAGCGCCGGGGGCAGAAGGCTTGGGCGCACCGGGAGCTACCGGGGGCTTGGGAGCTGCCAAAGGCACTGTGGTGGCAGCGGTTGTAGGAACGGGTGCGGCAGGAGCACCGGCTGCCGGGCGCGGGGGAACAGGGCGCGTGGGAGCTGCCGGGGCAGCAGGAGCACCTGTTACCGGAGCCTTGGGCGGCATGGGGGCTGCAGGAGCAGCGGATACCGGAGCCTTAGGCGGCATGGGGGCTGCGGGAGCAGCGGACATCGGAGCCTTGGGCGGCATGGGGGCTGCAGGAGCAGAGGATACCGGAGCCTTGGGCGGCATGGGGGCTGCGGGAGCAGCGGATGCCGGAGCCTTGGGCGGCATGGGAGCCACGGGAGCAGCGGACATCGGAGCCTTAGGCGGCATAGGAGCCACGGGAGCACCCGTCACCGGGGGCTTGGGCGGCATGGGTGCAACAGGAGCAGCCCCCGAGACCGGAGGCTTGGGCATCGGAACCGCAGGTGCCGCGGGGGCACCCGGTCGAACTGGCGAAGGGGGCGGAGGAGGTGTACTCATAACAGTCAGTAAAGTCTATGCCGCCAAAGCGGATTTCTTTTATATTGCACTTTTTTTCCGCTAATGCAAGCAGAAAACGCAGGGAAGGAGCATTTTTTCATGAATAAATGCCGTACAAAGGTAAAACAGGGGGATAAAACGCTATTTTCCGTCATTTTGGAAGCGGCGGTAGAGGGCAGGTTTGCCATTCTGCTCCATAGGTGCGGTCCACGAGTCATCCGGCGCGATACCGACCGCGCGAAGGGTGGCGGCATCCAGCTTACAATGGGCGAAAAAGCGCTTACGCTCAGGGGTACCGCCATCCACCCAGGTGTGCTTACCGCTGCGGTAGGGCAAGCTGGGGTGCAAGGCCGTGCCGGACTGAAAAATACGCTCAGCATACGTGAAGAGGGAGAGGGCACGGGGGGCATTACCCTGCGACATAGACTGCTGAGCCCAGCGGTAGAGGTTGGTCGCATAATAGGTTGCCCAGCAGTTTTGCAAGCAATTTTTTGGGCCATCGCCGGGGTAATAACGGCGGTACACCTGCTCCGCCTCCGCAAAGCGGCCTTGGCGCTGCAGCACATCCGCCAGCATGGTGGCGGTGAAGATTTGGCGAGGGTTATTCTGCAAGGCACAGCGCAGGGAGCGCTCGAAGGCCGGCCAATCGAGCTCGCCGGTCGCACTGAGCACGTAGTAGTCCAAGATGCGCGTATCCGGGTAATCCGGCACAGCGTTGAGCAAAAATGCACTTTGCTCCGCGCTCGGCGCCCCTTGCTTTACCAAGGAATGGTACTCCCACTGGGCAGCCCAGCCCTTGTACAGCTTGCAGCACTGCGCACCAACGCCGTAGCACAGGGTTGCCAGCAGCAGCAAGAGTAAGCACTTGCCAAGCCCGGCCTGCGCACGCAATGGGCGCACCCCGGGGCGTGAACCGGGCGCCCAGTTACGGAAGTCGAACAAGCGGCACGGGGCCTGCGGGAAGGGTGAGGCCAGCACCCCGGCAGCAAAGGCAGTCATCCCCACCAGCGCGAAGCTGTGCCATACAAAATCCGTGAAGGCAGCAGCAGCCACACAAACCACACACAGCAGCGCAAGGGCAACTTTGCAGCGGCGCTCCGCCGCTACGTGCTCGGACATCAGCGCGCGCACCCCCTGCACCACCAGCAGGAGCACCGTGCCGAACATCAACACCACGCCCACAAATCCGTAATCCACCCACGCTTGCAGGTAGTCATTGTGCGCATAGTTGGGCAGCTCCCATTCCCCATATTCCGGGGCTATCACCCATTGCGTGGCAGCAGCGCCGAACCCGTGTAACGGCGCCTCCGAGGCAGCGCGCAGGGCATCCCCCCATATCAGGAAGCGCAGGTGTGTATCCACCCCCAGCAGCATATCCAACAAACTGTGCCCCAAGAACAAATCCGCAAAGAACACCAGCACGGCCACGGCTATAAGCGCCCCGGCCACAGCCAAACACGTGCCCACGCGCTGCTTATTCATGACGCGCAGCAAAATCCACAGCATAATCCCCAGCCCCAGCAGCAAGGGCAGCGCCAGCCACACCACGCGCGTACGGCAAAAGAAGGAGCCCACCACAGCGGCCACACCCACCGCCAAACTCAGCAGCCCGCGCACCGTGTAGGCGCGCTCCCACACCACTCGCCACACCAGTAACATGCCGCTGAGCATGAAAAACAAGCCTGCAAAGTTCTTGTAAATGAACAGCGTGGTGTTGCGCGTATTCGCCCCGCACAGGCTGATATCCGGGCGGCCGACCCAGCACAGGCTCAGGTCCGTAGCATTGCTCAACCACATCCCCGCAAAATTTGCCAGCACCGCCAAGCACAAAACCGCGGCCACGCCACCGCTGCCGTTCACCTGCCCCGCATACACACCGGCCAAGAAAAACACGAACCCGCCGAATATCAAACCGCTGTCCACCCAGCCCTCCACCAGTGAGGGGCTCAGCATGCTGCACACGGCATAATACACCCCTACCCCCAAACAAAACCACCCACTCAGCGACATGCGCACCACTTTGTACCCCATTGCCACGCCCAATACCACCACGCCCAACACCGCCACCAGCACCCAACCGGCAGGCATAAATGAGGAGGCATGCCCATCCACCGCGGACATGGCAGCCACCCACAGCAAAGCCAACAACAGCATGGCGAGTTTCCACGCCTTACTGTCCACCAAGCGCTTACGAGCTTTTACTTCCTGTTGCATGTGCTTATTCTACCAAATGCGAGCGACTTTGTACACAGAAAAGCAGCCTTACCGCCGGGTAAAGCTGCTTTTCTGTAAAAAGGAACGGGCTGTTCCGTGCGTCCATCAGTTCCCTACCTCGAACAGGTGGGTAACGGAGGCATTCTTGTGAATGTTCATGATGGCCTGAGCGAAGAGCGGAGCAATGCTCACGGTATCCACGCGGTCGGAACCACATGCCATGGGTACGGAGTCAGAGGTGAGCAAGCGCTCAATCGGGCTGTCTGCCAAGCGCACGCGAGCCTTGTCATTCAGCACGGCGTGAGATACACCGGCGAAAATGCGGGCAGCACCGTGCTCCTTCAGGATGGAGGCCGCTGCGCAGAGCGTACCGCCGGATTCCGTCATATCATCCACCAGCAGCACATCCTTACCGGCTACATCACCGATGAGGGCGTGGGCGTCCACCTCCGTGGCGGAGATACGCTGCTTGGCCACGATGGCAAGCTGGGTACCGAGGATGTTGGCATAGCTCTTAGCCGTCTTCACGCCGCCGATGTCGGGGGAAACGACGACAAGGTTGTTGATATCCTTCACATAGTGCTCCTTGAGGTGCTTGATGAGCACCGGCAGGGAGTAGAGGTGATCCACCGGAATCTCAAAGAAGCCCTGAATCTGGGCTGCGTGCAAATCCATGGTCAGCACGCGGTTTACACCGGCTGCCGTCAGCAGGTTGGCCACCAACTTGGAGGTGATGGGCACTCTGGGCTTATCCTTGCGGTCCTGGCGTGCATAGCCATAGAACGGCATGACGGCTGTAATGCGGCTGGCGCTGGCTCGGCGCACGGCATCCACCATAACAAGCAGCTCCATCAGGTTATGATTGGTCGGCGGGCAGGTAGGCTGTACGATGAATACGTCCTCCCCGCGGATGGACTCGTTAATCTGTACAAAGCTCTCACCATCCGGGAAAGCGTTGACCGTGGTGTCACAAAGGGGCAGGCCCATCTCCTTGGCGATGTCCTGGGCTAACTGGGGGTGTGCGGTTCCGCTGATGATTTTCATGAATGAGAATTGATGTGTGTGCACGTCTATTCTTGACATTTTCGCAAAAATATCAATACTAAAAGTGCACGCAGGCACATTTTTTTTATCATCGGAAAATGAAAGAAAGCTCAAAAATCACACTATTACGCTTACCCTTAACGCATTGGGTAAGTTTGGCCATTTATGTAGCAATACTTGTTATTTTTATCTTTTTCTATTCAGGCTTTGTAGAGGGGCGACATTCCGCCGCCGGATGGCTGGACAGCGCATGGAATCCGGAGACAGATTACGAGCACGGGTGGATGATACCGATACTGAGTGGCTACATGGTGTGGCACGCTGCGCGTGAGCTGAAAGGCACGCCACTGAGCGGCAGCCTGCACGGGCTGTGGGCAGTGCTGGCGGGTGGTTTGCTGTGCCTACTGGCCGTGCGCACGCAGCAACCGCGCATTGCGATAGGCGCCGTGCCCTTTGCCCTGCTGGGGGCGGTGTGGAGCTACTGGGGATGGGCAGCAGCGCGTAAGTGTGCCTTCCCCCTGTTCTTCCTGTGGCTGGCCATACCGCTGCCGGGCTTCCAGCAAGCCACGGTGGGGCTGCAGCTGCTCTCCGCCCAAGCAGCCCACTGGGGAGCAGAGCTGTGCGGGGTGGAAACCATCATGCAGGGCACCAACATAGCCTCCGCGGACGGCAGCTGGGACGCCTACAACATCGCCGGTGGCTGCTCCGGCATCCGCTCGCTGATGGCCCTGTTCATGATTTCCATTGCCTGGGGGTACTTGGCGGATAAGCTTGCGCTGTGGAAGCGCATTACCCTGGCACTGAGCGCCATACCGCTGGCCATCTTGGGCAATGCCTTCCGCGTGGCGAGCATCTTCATCTGCGCGGAGTACATCAACCCCGCCTTTGCCGGCAAAACCTGGCACGACTGGTCGGGCCTGCTGTTCTTCTTCCCGGCAACACTCATCGGGCTTATGTTTTTGCACGCCGTATTGGCCGGCGAGGTGCCGTTTTTGCGGCGGCGCAAGGTCATCATCACCCGCCGCAGCAGCACCTGCCCCACCCCCACTGAGAAAGGAGATGCAGCATGAACAAACTCACCCGCACCGCAGGCATTTTTGCAGCGCCACTACTGCTGGCCCTGCTGCTGAGCCTCATATACCTGGTACCGAATAACCCGCAGTTGCAGGAGTCCGCCATCTCCGCGGATTTGCCCTGTGGCACAACGCTCCCCGGCTGGTTCGGCGAGCGCGTGCAGGAAAGCAAAGAAGAACGCGAGGCCTTGGCGGCCGATACACGCTTCAGCAAGGCCATCTACCGCCGTTGCAAGAGCCGGTATGAGACGGACTCCATCTTCCTGAGCCCCCAAAGCAACTACGCGGGGGAGCACCTGCTGTACGGGCCCACCATCTCCGTCTCCATCGTCTACTCCGGCAGTGACATGAACTCCTCCATCCACCGCCCGGAGCGCTGCCTGCCCTCGCAGGGGCACCAAGAGCTGGTGGGGGAAGACAAAGTACTCAAGCTCAAGAATGGGGAGAGCATCAACTTCCGCCGCCTGCGCTCCTACACCCTGCCCGGCACCAAGCGCAGCAAACGCACGGAGCACATCCACTACTACGTATTCGTGGGGCATGACTGCATACAGCACACCCACCTGGGCCGCACCTTCCGCGACATGTGGGACCGCGTGGTGCACGGCCGCGTGCAGCGCTGGGCTTATTTCCAAATAGGCGCTGAGTGGGGCGGCGACACCGGCACCACCGAGCAAGAGGCGGAGCAAGCCCTTCAAGAAATCATTGCCGAGCTCTCCGCCACCCAAATCAACTGGAATCAGGTGAAAAACTGACAGGATAGTTGCACCACGGCGCATATTTAATCTTGCAAGATGCAACGCTAAAGGATAAAATAACCGTACGATTATGGGAGATTTCAATATAAGCGCATTACTCAAGGAGGCAAAAGACCGCAAATGGGATGACCGTACATTGGCGCAACGCTCCGCGGATACCGCGCAAGATCTCCATGCGGAATCCATCCGCAAGCTCCATTCCGATGAGCGCACCCTGCTGTCCGCCCTCAGCCGCTTGGTGGCGGATGAGAAGAACCGTGCCTTCCTCAGCAAGCTGTGTGACAGTGTGCTGCACGGCAGCAGCGAAGAGCACCAGTGCAACAACCTGCGCAAGTTGCTCTCCGACTTCGGCGGCGTGCCCACCTTCTTCAGCACCATGGCTAGGCTGCGCTTCAAGGCGGCCTCCATCGCCTCCCGCGGTATGCAGGGCGCGGCTCTGAATGAAATCCGCCGCATCTTCCGCTCCACCTTCGGGGAGCTCACCCTGCCCACCCAAATGGACAAGGTGGACAAACGCGTGCGCGAGTTCGGCAAAGACAAGCTCACCCTCGCGCTCTCCCCGCTCTCGCCGACCGTGTTCGGCCACAAAAGCGCGGAGCGCTACCGCCGTAATTTGGAGGCCATCCAATCCCGCCAAACCGGCGTAGGCCTTACCGTGCAGCCGTGGAGGCTCTGCCCCGGCCTCACCCCCTACGCACCGACCAGCGGCGCCAAGGAGCTGGCGGAGAAACTGCGCGAGCTCATCCGCCTCTCCATGAGCGGTGGGCTCTCCACCCCCATTATTGTGGAGAGCGGGCACTCCGCCCTGCTGCCCGTGGTGGTGGAGGGGTACAAACTCGCCCTGCACGGCGCGGAGTTCCACAAGGCCAACGTCATGCTGGAGCTGCCGGCCTACCTGAACAAAGCACCGGCCATCTTGCGTGAGCTGACGGAATGGGCAAGCGCCCGCGCCGCAAAAGGTGCTGCCCCGGCAAAAATTCTGATTGTCAAGGGCTCTCACTTGGACACCGAGCGCGAGAACGCCTTCACCTACGGCGCGGAAAATGCCGCCGCCACCACCAAAGCCCAGACGGACACACGCTTCAAGCAGCTGGTGCACACCGCCATTTCCGCAAAAGCCAAGGCCATTTGCCCCGTCATCGGCACGCACAACCCCTTCGACATCACCTACGCCCTGCTGGATTGGGGGCGCTGCGGGCGCGATGGCCTGCCGCACTTCGTCTTCCGCGGAGGCTTGGGGAACCACCTGGGCCGCACGCTGGCGCGCGCCGGCGCCACCGTCACCCTGACCGCCGGTATCGCCGGTGAAGACGCCGACAACGCCGGCTTCGAGAATTACCTGCAAAGCCTCGTCAGCGAGCTGACCCGCCCGGATGGGTTCCTGACCTACGGCTACTCGCTGGAGCCGGACTCCATGGGCTGGACCCGCATGCGCCAGCAGTTCCTCGCCTCGCTCAGCGGGCGTGAAGAAGCCGCGGCAGAGCCGGATAAGGGGGTGGACAACTTTGTGCCCGGCACCTACGGCAAAGTGACGGAGCGTGCCTACACGGCTGCATTTTTTGCCGCAGCGGAGGCTGAGCGCGAGAACCGCCCGCCCACCATACCGCTGGTACTGAATGGTAAAGAGGAGCCCAGCCCCCTCACCTGCATCCAGCGTTCACTCACCGCCCCCGGCTTTGAGGACTACCGCTTTATCAGCGCAGACTTCCGCGCGGTGGATACCGTGCTGCGGCACGCGAACTCTGCAGCGGTCACCCGCTCCGCCTCTTGTGATGAAGCCCTGCGCACCCAGTTGCTGCGCATAGCCCGCGGCATAGAGGAGCACCGAACCGAGCTGGGAGCCCTGCTGGTAAAAGACGCGGGCTTCACCTTTGAGGATGCCGAGCACGAGCTGCTGTGCGCCATCGACGCCTGCCACTATTATGAGCTTTGTGCGGACCGCGACGGCCTGCGCGACGGCACCACCCCTGCCCCGCTGGGTGTGGTGGTGGTAGCCCCCGGCAGGGAGCACCCCCTGGCCAACGCCGTGGCGGGAATTGCCGCTGCGTGGGTAACGGGCAACACCATCGTCTACAAACCCGCAGCAAACAACACCCTGCTCGGCCACCGCTTGGTGGGCATCCTGCGCGAGGCAGGGCTCACCGACCCGCAGCTGCAATTCGTGCCCTGCTTAGACAACCAGATTGCCACCAAGCTGCTCACCTCCCCCAAGGCGAATGCCGTCATCACCGCGAACTCCCGCAGCAGCGCGCAAGAGATTACGGAGAAATCCCCCACCCTGCGCCTGTGCAGCCAGCCCTGCGGCACCACCACAGCCTACCTCTCCGCATCCGGCAACTGGGAGCGCGTGGTGCGCGAGCTGCCGCAGCGCGTGTTCCGCCGCTCAGGCCAATCCCCCACTTGCCCGCATGTGCTGCTCGTGCATGCCGCCATGTACGACAACCAGCACTTCATCAACGCTCTCAAAGATGCCGTGGGCGTTCTCCGCGCTGAGCCCGGCTGGCGTGAGGAAGCGAACCTCGGCCCGATGTCCGCCCCGCTCTCCCCGGAGCAGCTGCACCAGCTCACCCGCACGGAGGGTGAGGAAGCTTGGCTGGTGCAACCCCGCACGGCGGAAATCGGCTCCATCATTTGGACCCCCGGTGTGCGCACCGGCGTACGCCCCGGCAGCCCCCTGCTGCAGCACATCAACGGCCTGCCCATCTTGGCGCTCATGCGAGTGGAAAGCACCGCGCGCGCCATCACCCTGCAGCGTGAGCTCTCCGCCGGCCAGGCCGCCGTCATCTACTCGCACGATGACGCCGAGATTCAATCTTGGAAGCGCGAGCTGGCCAACTGTGCCCACCTGTGCGTGAACTGCTGCCCCTCCGCTCGCCCGGGCTTGCTGCCCTTCGGCAACTGGTGCCCCGCCCTTTACGGCACACACCCCCTGCCCGGCGGTCGCAACTTCCTGCTCTCCCTCAGCAAATGGGAGGAAACCGCACGCCCGCAGCGCCGCGGCAAGCAGCGTAACATAGCCTTCACCCCGTGGGAGGTCCTCTTCCCGAAGCCCAACCCGGATGACGCCATGCGCCTCACCACGGCGGCGGACTCCATCTCCTACTGGTGGGAGAACGAGTTCGGCACCACCCACGTGCTCTGCCCCAAACCCGGTGAGCAGACCACCCTGCGCTACCTGCCGCTGCCCACCTGCATCCGTGTAGAGAAAGCCACCTCCGACATCGACCTCTCCATCGCCATCATGGCGGCGCTCAAGGCCGGCGCCCCCCTGCAAATCAGCGCGGAAACCACACGCCAGTGGATGCCCCAGCAGCTGGACCGCCTCGGTATCACCCTCACGGTGGAAAGCCGCACGGACTACCTCACCCGCATGCCCGCTCTCGCGGCGGATGGCGTGTTCGTCCGCGACATGGCCGCCACCCCGGAGGAGCTTGCCGTCGCCGCTGCCTGTGGCCTGCACATCTGCACGGACCCCATCATCAGCAACGGCCGCATCGAGATGCTCCACTACCTCCGCGAGCAAACCATCACGGAAAAAGCATAAGGGGAGTTTGCGCAACAAATGGGACCTTTTTTAGTCCCTCAACTACACGTAGGGCTCATCTGTAAGAGGGACTGAAGTCCCTCGCTCCGATATGATTATTACCACCTTTTCCGCCCTGCCGGGTAGGGTTCAGCGCCGGCGGGCGAGGCGGAGGAGGGCATCGTAGGCCTTAGGGACGCCGAGGGCGGCGGCTTTGCGGTACCACCAAGCGGCGAGCTCGGGGCTCTTAGGGGCGCCGTTGCCTTTTTCAAAACACTCACCGAGGCGCAGGGTAGCACCGGAGTGGCCTAACTTGGCAGCCTGCTCAAAGCAACTGACACCGCCGGAGGGGTCGCGCGGGCAGCCGATGCCCTTCAAATAGCACTTGCCGAGCTGGTACATGGCATCCGCATCTCCCGCGCGGGCAGCTACATCGAACAACTGCACGGCTTTTTCATAATTGCGGGGCTCGCCCCGGCCACGCATCAATCGCTTGGCCAGGTGCATGCAGGCGTTGGGGTCACCCGCTGCGGCGCGCTCGTGCAAGTCATCCGTCATGGCGTGTTACTGAAGTTGAGAGGGCAGCACCTTCAGGTATTCTGTAATACCGTTGAGCACCATTTGCACGGCAATCATGACAAGTACCGTACCCATCAAACGGGTAAGAGCTACCGTGCCTTTCTCGCCCAGGTAGCCAAGCAATTTGCCGGAGAAAAACAGCAGCAATGCCGCCCCGAGCCACGCCAGCAGCAGCGCCAGTATGCCCTCCGTCACCATGTGCTCAGAGGCAGCCATGGCGGCCTGCATCATCACCAGAGAAATAGCAGCCGGGCCCACGATGAGCGGCATGGCAACCGGTACGATGAAAGGCTCTTCCTCATGCCCGGCGTTGTGCGCCTCGTGCGTGGCGGATGAGGGGAACACCATGCCCACGGCAATCAAAAACAGCATGATGCCGCCCGTTATGTTCAGCGAGCCGGAGCTCAAGCCCAACCAGCCCAAAATCTCCTCACCCAAAAAGTAGAAGAGGAACAGTAAGCCGAGCACGATCATCATCTCGCGCACCAAGATGGCCACGCGGCGCTTTTTCTCCACCTTTTGCAGCAAGCCCTGCACCAAGGGGGCATTACCGGGCGGGTCCATTACCAAAAACAAGGCACTGGCGGAGGCGATGATGTATTCCCAATTCATATACGTATTCAGAATTCTTTGCGTGAGAACAGCATGGCAGATACCAGCAGATGCAGTACCATGTAGCCCAGCGCAATCAGCGCCAAGCTACCCAACATCCCCCAGCCGAACGGCACCCCGGACGATGCCGTGTCCGCCACGTTGAAAATGCTGAAATCCGGCAGCAACACCGCTACCGCATGGCGGCAAAGCTCCATGCCCTGCCCCGTGCCCAGCGAGCCGGTTCCGGCCAAAATACCGGAGAACAACTGCCCCTGGAACATCCCCACAAAATACGCCCCGAGGCCGAAAATCATGCTCACAATCGTGCCACTGGTGAAGCATGAGAAGAGCAGCGTCATGCCCGTGAGCACCCCGAAGCCCAAATACATGGCCATGATGCCGTGCTGCAGCTCCCAGCTGTTGCCGGCAGCCTGCACATGCTCGATGTAGGGCTGCATTTGCTCCGGCGTGGCGCCCTGCTTCTGCAGCAGTGGTATCATCTCCGCCACCATGCCATCCACACGCAGCTTCAGGATGAGCATCAGCATGCCGTCCATGAGCAGCAGCATGACCAGCAAAAGCCCCCACACGCCCAGCAGCTTGCCCAGCAAATATTCAAAGCGAGGCACAGGCTTACACAAGATGGTGTACAAGATGCGATCCTCCGTGTCTCGCGGAATCAACAGCGCGGTGGCTCCCACGCAAAAAATCAAGCCGAACATCTGCATGCAGCCCAACGCTACATCTTTGATGAGCTGCAGCTGGTGCAAACCGCGGGTCTCTACCCCCAAATGCCCGTGGTAGGGCAAAAATTGCAGCGCCATGAACGCCACACCGAACACCGCAAGCACCAAGAACAGGCGCATGCGCACCAATTGCACAAAGGTTACGCCCGCCAGCGCCATCACGCGCCCCGGCATATGCACCAAGCTGCGTAACCCTCCTGCCATCGGTCAGTTTTCTGCGGTTCAGCGTCGCGGTGCGTTCTCGCCCGCGTCTATCAGCTTCCAGAAGGAGCGTGAATTGCCCAGGTGCTGGTCCTCAGAGGCCGAACCCATACCCGAGCGGAACAAGAAATCCTTCAGTGAGTCCGCATGCAGCACGCGCTGCACCACCACGGCACCATCCTCCATCGTGAAGTAAATGCGGTAGTCCTTGGAACGATAGCGGAAAATGCGGCGCCCGTCGCGCTCTACCACGCCAAAGCTGGGGTCTTCTTTCTCTCCGGACAAAAACGCCTCATCTACCTTAAAACCGGAGATGAGTTCCAATTGTTCCAGCGTGGGAATGGCCGAGACTTCTCTCGCACTGATTTCATTAAATACGATCTGGTGCATCGCCTTGAGTCTACTCTATCACCCCCCTCTCTGGCAAGCCTAAATTTCGCCCACCCCCTTTTTTCATGCCTTTTTTTGAGTCCTCGGAGGCAATCATCGTTCTCTTCTCGCTCATTTTTTTCATGCATCAACAAAAAATTATTAAAAATTGACATTTTTTCTTAATTTTTGTATTGACAAAAACACAAAAACAGCGTATCATGCTCCCAGCAAGAGGCGCAATGAGCGCTGAAGCTACAAAAACAAACAACAGCCCTCCGACGGCCCAACCGAGTATTATTTTTTCGGCACTAGAGTCTCCGAGAGCCTGCAGTTTGTCGGCGAAGCTTCCTTAACGCTCAATTACAGACAGATTTTCTTCGCGCCCGGGAAAATCCTTAATTTAGCTATTCAACCGAATACATTATGCAACGCAAACAGCACAGAAAGCCAGAGTTATACTCGACTTGTAAATCCGTTGATGCTCATCAACGACGTAGATTTACGTATTTCACCGGAGAAAACTCCGGTAATTACCCTGTACTTTGCATAGAACTTACCACTACGGTGACTTCTTACATGAGCTGAGGTTGAATAGGTAAATAGATACCTGTATTGCTCTTGCGCTTCGTGTGCCGTCAGCAGGACTGTGCGTATATTCTTCAATACGCCACGGCTACCGGCTACAGTAAGGCACGCGATTATAAGCGCTCGTAATAAAACACCCATAATACGAAATATTATGAGCACACGAAACGTAAATAACCGCGTACATAGCGCGAAGACTGCTTCAGACTCTATTTCTGAGCTACACGAGCAGTATAGCGATGCCGCACAAGCCGGCATCTCCGAGGTTGGTAACAGCTTCGTAAAACAGAGCACTGCAGAGGCTTCTCTTTCTGCAACAAACCCCGGCAAGGTTATTGCCACCAAATCAAACCAAATTATAATTATGACTGAAGATAGTAATCAGACGATAGAGGAAACTTCTACTTTTACAGCAGAAGCAAAGGCCGTTACCATGAACATCACCCCGGTTATTTCCACCGGTTCCACGGTGCTGCGCATGGAAACATTAGTGAATGAACAGCCGAGCACGTATACCGCGAATGAGGTGTTGCTCTTTAATGAGGTGCTACTTGTACCGCAGGATTCTTCCGTGCAGGTCTACCTGCAGGTGGATGACGAGGGCGACTTGCTCATCACCCGCCACCCGCTCAGTGCCGCCTCGCAGGAGGCTCGCCATGCGGCCATGCAGGCGGAAATTGACGCACCCGCTGCGGACACCTTGCACTTCCACCGCCACTTGCAGGGCGAGGAGTGGAAGCACATTGAC